>Ga0181574_10000418_pt1 | contig 39466 bp, 35 predicted proteins | sample 101ome_24_FD_145600 | JGI IMG/M metagenome (GOLD analysis project Ga0181574, IMG submission 145600) | Coastal salt marsh microbial communities from the Groves Creek Marsh, Skidaway Island, Georgia - 101410AT metaG (spades assembly) | ecosystem: Environmental > Aquatic > Marine > Intertidal zone... | reverse complement strand
GATTGAGCTCATCGGCGAGTAAAAGCTGGGTGAAAACCGGCCCTTGGCGAAACTGGAAATCACCTGATTTGGGGTCGAAAATATTTACCCCGACAATATCGGAAGGTGTGGTGTCATTGGTGCATTGCAGGCGCGACCAATCGAGCTGCAAATGATGCCCCAGCGCACGCGCCAGACTGGTCTTGCCCATGCCCGGTGCATCTTCAATCAATAAATGACCGCCCGACAACATGGCCGCCAAAGCGAGACGAACTTGTTCTTCCTTATCGCGCACAGTCACCAGAACGGCATTGACCACATTGGCCAGACGGGCAAGGTCAGGCGTCTCACCGACCGGCTTTTCTTCAGCAGCACTCATAAGCAACCCATGACTTCAAAACTAAGTCCTTAATATAGCTTAATGCGGATGCTTGCATAATCAAACTTGCTTTTTTGTTCGCGATAACCCAGTTTCTGCCTATGAGTGAAAGCGATTTTGCCCCGCCTGTTGCCCCTGTGCCAATTGTTCATTGCCGCCATTGTCGGTTTTGGGATGCCCATATGATTGCACGCCCGACCCGAACACCGGAAGGCCTGTGTCGGCGCAAGGCACCGGCACCGGCCATTGTCGCCGAAGATGTCGATACGGGCACAAGCTGGCCAAAAACATTTGAAGATGATTGGTGCGGCGAAGGTGAGCCCATCGATCCCGTCGGATAAGGGTTTTTAACCGCCTGCCAAATCACCGGCCGAGAAGATAGGCAGATAAAGCGCCACCACCATCATACCGATAAGGCCGCCGACAAAGACAATCATCACCGGCTCAATCACGGTCGATAGACCCTCGACCAGCGCGTCAAATTCTTCTTCATAATAATTGGCAATGGAATTGAGCATTTCTTCCATATTACCCGTGCGTTCGCCGACCGCGATAAGCTGCGACAGTTCAATCGGGAACACTTTTTCCTTAGCAAAAAGCGACGATAATTCAGCCCCCGTCATGACATCGCGTTTGACGCGGTCAAAAGCATTCATGAAATGCAGATTGGTGGTCACGGTTGAGGCCACGGAAAGCGTTTCCAGCACGCTGACACCGGCAGCGAACAGATTGGCCATGAGAAGCGATGAGCGCGCCACCACGGCCATCATAATAATGCCGCCAAAGAGCGGCAATTTGAGTAAGAGCAAATGCCATAAATAGCGATAGGGCCGCACATATTTGGTCATCAAGCCATGAAAAGTTATGGTGCCAAAAAAAACGGCAAATACCCCAAGCACATTACTGATATCGGCAATCCAATTACTGGCATCAACAATGGCCTGTGTCGGGCCGGGCAGCGCGATACCCATGCCGGCATACATTTCTTGGAATGTCGGCACCACATTGGTCAGCATGAAAATGGAAATACCAACCGAGACAGTAATCAATGTTACCGGATAAAACATGGCAGATTTGATGCCGGCTTTGATTTTCTGTTGCTTTTCAAGAATTTCCACCAGCTTGTCGATAAACTTGTCGAGCATGCCCGACACTTCGCCGGCCTCAATCATATTGCGGTAAACATTGTCAAAATGCCGGTCGTGTTCTTTAAAGGCTTCCGATAGCGGCTTACCGTCATTGAGCGTGGAAATCATTTGTTGCGTAACGCGCTTCATATTGGGGTTTTTGGTCTGCCCCGCCACCATAATCAGCCCATCCAAAATCGGCAGTCCGGCGCGTATCATGGTCGATAATTTTTTGGTGAACATGAGAATTTCTTTCGACGGAATTGACCCGAAAGGTCCCCATGTAATTTGAATGTCCAGCGCGCCGGGCTTTTTGTCTTTTACCTGTTTTATTTTTTTGACCTTGATGCGCCGCTGGCGCAGGGCCGAGCGCGCGCGTGCCATACTATTGGCCTCAATCTGGCCTCTTACTTTTTTCTTACCCTGCAATCCGGCATACACATAAAACGTCATGACGCCACCCTAATTGACCACCAATACGCGTGTAAACTCTTCAAGGCACAAAACCCCGTCGCGAATATAGTCGCGCCCGACTTCTTGCATGGTCATGAAATTATCGACCCGCGCCGCCTCGAGAATCTCCGGCGCTTGCGCCTGTTTCAAAATCGCTTCTTCAACTTCCGGCGTGACGCGCAACACTTCATAAATTCCTTGCCGTCCCTTGTAGCCACTGCCGTCGCAACTCGCGCAGCCACTGCCTTTTTTGGCTTGAAAGCCTTGAATTTCTTCATCGGTGAAACCGATATATTTCAGCGCAGCGGGGTTGGCCGTATCATCGGGCACGAGACAATCGGGACAATTTTTACGCGCCAGACGCTGCGCCACCACCAAAGACAGGGCGGCAGAAATCATAAAGCTCGGCACCCCCATATTGAGCAGGCGCGAAATCGTCGCAATGGCGTCATTTGTGTGCAGGGTTGAAAGCAATAAATGGCCTGTCAACGCGGCTTTAACGGCAATCTCAACAGTCTCTTGGTCGCGAATCTCACCGACCAGAATTACCTCCGGGTCTTGCCGCAAAAAGGCCCGCAAAATGGACGAGAAAGACAGACCGATTTTTTCATTGGCTTGCGTCTGACCAAGCCCTTCCAAATAATATTCGACCGGGTCTTCCGCCGTCATAATATTAGTGCCCGGGTCATTAATATATTGTAGCGCGCCATAAAGCGTTGTGGTTTTGCCCGAGCCGGTCGGGCCGGTAACCAGCACCATGCCCTGCGGCGCGGTAATGGCGTCAATCAGCTTTTGCAAATCGGCTTCTTTAAAGCCTATTTTGTCAATCGACAGCGACGGGTCACCCTTCAGCAGCCGGATACAAATGCGCTCGCCATTTTTACCGGGCAACACATTAAAGCGCGTGTCGACATCTTCGCCATCCGGCGCCTTAAAGGTGATAGCGCCGTCTTGCGGCAGGCGTTTTTCGGAAATATCGCAATCGGCCAGAATTTTGAAGCGCGTGACCACGGCAAGGTAATTGTGAAACAGAAATTCGGAAAATTGCTCTTGCGCTTCCAACACACCATTTATGCGAAAGCGAATGCGTGCGGTCTCACGATAGGGCTCGACGTGAATATCGCTGGTATCGGTAATCACCGATTGGTGTAAAATATCATCAACAAATTTAATCACCACGCTGGGATCATCAATATCATAGCTTGAGCGCTTGCGCGGCCGCGGACGCGCCGCTTCGGGGGCAGGCGCGGCGGCTTTTGCTTCTTCTTGCTTTTGCCCCAAAGCCGATTTCACCTCATCATGGCCCATACAAGCCCTGAATTCGCTTGGTTTGATTAAGAAAAACTCGACATTTTGATTGCTCAAAGCCTTGATTTGATTGGCCAAAGTGGCCTTGGTGGGGTCTACCGTGGCAACCCGTAAAAACCGCCCTTCGCGCGCAAAAGGCAAAATATGTTCGCGTTCGATCATGTCATTGGGCAAGGATGCCAAGGCTTCAGCCGAGACATCGCTGGGGGCCAAGTTCTTGCGCCGCAAGGCATAGGCACGCGACAAAATATTAACCACTAATTCTTCTTCAATAAGAGGCACGGGCTCGACACCAGGGTCATGAATATCGTCCATGCCCTCCATCAACAGCCCAAGCGCGCGTGCCGAGCGCGACTCGGCACGCACCATAACTTCAGTCATTTTGTCTTCTGAAATTTGGCCGCTCGCCTGAAGAATACGCAAAACACGGTCTGCCACGTCTTTGGTATATTCAACCATAAAACCTTACCTTAACTGAGGCCTGATTATTGCCGAAAAGCGTCATTTCTCGTCAAGCTTTTTAGGTTTTTCGGCCAGCTTTTTGATAAAGCCCTGCGAGCCCTCGCGGCGCTTTGCTTCATTACTTTGCAAACGTTGCCCCAAAGCCGTGTCTTCCGCCCCCGTCACATCAACATCAACATTGCCTGCCGCTTCCGCCGCCGCGCCTGCCGCTTGCGCCGCTTTTTGCATGGCCGCTTGACGCGCCGCCTCTGCGGCACGGCGTTTTTCTTCCGGGTCAATTTCCGGCACATGGTTGAGCGGCAAGGTCAGCAAATAGCCATTGGCATCGGTCAGCATGATGCGGTCATTGGTGATTTTGGCAATTGTCCCGTCTGCATTGCCAAGCTCCTGCCCTTCGGTCAGGAAATATTCCAATTTGGTCAGACGCGGCACATCGGTGCGACCGCTATCCAATTCATCCTCGCCGTCAAAATAAACATAAGGGCTGACAGAGATAATGGCCTGGCTGTCAAAATTGCGCGCCCGCTCAGGGCCGGGGACGCGATAAACCACAATGCATGGCATTTCATCCTTGCGGAACAAGGCGCAATAGGCTTCACCATGGCGTTCGGAGCGCAAGGGCCCGATATCCATATTGTAAAAGTTCTTCCCTTTTTGCGCATCATCGCGTTCACGGCGTAATGAAATATCGCTGTCCATATACTCGTAATATTTGGCATAGAACTCGCGCGCGCCGCGCATCGCTTTTTTCTCATCGGCAAATTGACCGAGCCGCGCATAGGGCTGGCGCGCCAGGGATAATTTACTGTCATCGATTTTTTTCGGCTTCGGCCATGCGTGCAAGCCGGTCATCAATGGCTTTTTCGCGAATAAGGAAGCGCCGTCCCAATTCCAACTTATCATCGGCGCGCAAATCATTACGTACCCGCAAGCGTGGAATATCGGTATCATAAATCTTGGCCAATTTCTCAAGCGTATCGCTTCGCAAAATAATATGTGTCAACGGGCCATTATCGCGCGGGCTGACATAAAACCGCATCGGGTCAGGCAATTGATTTTCGCGCAGCGCATTATTCATCGCCAGAATATCGGCCGTTTGCATGACCAATTTGCGCGCAATGGATGCCATTGTCTCGCCCTTACGACGCGCATAAACCCAACGCCGCTCGCGTCCTGACCAGAATAATTCACCCCCTATGGGCTTGCGCACTTCTTCCAATATATGAATAGTCGGCTGTCTTTGCGGTCGCGACAAAACCAACCCATCGAGACGATATTTACGCGCCGCAAAAGCGGTGAAAAAATCGGGGTCTGAAATCGGCGCCGGAATCACCACTTCCTCTTCGACCAAAGCCTCATCTTCAACGTCAATGCCCAACGCTTCCTGCTCGGCTCGCCTTCCGGCTTCACGCTGCAGTTCCAAAGCGCGGCGTGCCAATTCTTCAGCCTCGCGCTGCAAACGCAGTTTTTCGTCCAGTCTTTTCAAGCCGCGCACAAACGGGTCTTGTGGGTTAGCCGCCGCCACATCTTGCACCGCGGCCAGCTTGCTCGCCGCCGGTTCAGCCACCGGTGTTTCGTCGGCCGCTTCTTGTGCAGCGGCGGCACCGAGCCATGCCGCGAAAAATAGCGGCAGCAGTAAAATCAGTTTGGCAATGTTACTCATCAGGGTTTCGCCTCAGCCGCTTGCTTGCTCGGATCGTCCAATTCAGCGTCATATTTGCGTTTTGTCGGCACCATTAAACTTGCCTTGATGAGCAAATTCATATCGTCTTCTTGCGGCACCATAGTCTCTTTGACAACAGTGGCAATTTTCAATTGATCGACAAAAATTTTCCGAATATCGACGTAGACATCATAGCGCCCGGCAAGGTCAAGCTCGACCAGACTGGCCTCTTGCACGCGATTTCCAATAATCACTTTGCGCTCGCCCAGCACCGACACATTATACCCGCGCAAGTCGATATCATATTTCTGCAGCGCCGCCACATAGCTGTTAAAGAGACGCTCCAAATCTTCATTGGGCATCAGCTTGTCAATGCGCCGCTTGGCATCTTGCTCCAATGCGGAAAGCCGTATTGCCAGCTTATCGGCAATTTTCTTATTCTCGGCCATTTGCGCTTCAAAGCTACGAATTTGGGTCAGTTTGCGGCTATTGTCGGAAATTTGCGGTTGAATAATCGCCAAATTGACGGCCGGCGGCACAGCGGCAACCAGCACTAAAATAATCGCGCGGATGATGGTGAAGGGCAAAAGCGAGGCGCCCGATTGTGCGTCATAAGCCGCCGACGCATTGCGCACGCCAATCAGCTGCTTCACGCCCCCCGCGCCGGCGCGAAAGCGCGACATTAAACCGGAAAGGCGGCCACGCTTTTCGGTTTCATCAAGCTCATGCTCGCCAAACGGGTCATCGCCTAAAGCGGCATCAATCTCGGCATCGGTCAAAGGGGTCAGCGCCTCATCCATAGGCGCGTCAAAGGCTTGCGGTGCATCTTCATCGCCGCCGGCAAACTCGTCGAGCAAATCATCATCGTCAAAGGCGATATTGGCCGCTTGTTTCTCGTTGCGATATTTTTCGGCCACCGCCAGAGCGGCTTTTTCATCAATCATCATGGCATCGCTGCCATCATCAATATGCCCCAATAAATCGACAAAGGCATCGGCCTTGCTGTCGCTATGTGGGGTTAGCAGCACCGGCGCCGCCGCCGTCGGCATTTCCGGCGCATCGGCAGCAAGCGCATCCATAACGCCGTCAAAACCGGCATCAAGAGAGCTACCCAATGGGGCGCCGCTATTTGACAATTGCGCCAATAATTTGCGCGCCTGTGGCGATAGGGTTTTTGTCGCTGCGTGAGCCTGTGGTGTCGCCTCGCTCATTACTGCATCCTCGACAAAGCCAAGCTCATGGAAAAGCGCCAATAATCACCGTCTTTTTCGGTTTCCACTTTCGGGTCGCGGCGCAATAATTTGGCGCTGCGCAAATTGCTTTTCAATTGATTAATGGCGGTGTTTTCCAGCGCCAAGCCGGTCATTGTCACGCCCTCTTTTTCATCAATCTCCAGTCTTTGCAATTCGGCCCCCGGCGGCAATAAGGCAGGCAGTTTTTCCAAAAACACGCCATAGCCGCGGCTCGCCGAGTTGGCGCGAATATTGGTGATTACCGAATTGACCTCGGTCATTTTCTTCTCATTGATTTGCCGCCGCAAAGCCTCAGCACGCGCCGCCCCTTCGGCCGCGCTATATTGCGCTGACGCTTCGCGCGTTTGCAAATAGGCAGGCACCGTATTGACCCCAAGCACGGTGCCGGAAAACAAAATCACCGCCATAATCGCCAGAGACAAAATGCGATTGACCGCCGCCAATTGTCGATTGCGTCGAATGCGCGGCGCGTCTTCCAGGAAATTCATCGAAATCAGACGTCTGGGCAAGTCGATATATGCTTTGCCTTCGACATTCAAACCTTGCGTGGCCAAACCGATAGCGCTGGTAAAAATCGATGGATTGGCGAAGAAATCGACATATTTTTGGTGCTCATTGGGCACATCGACATCTTGCATGGCGTCATAAATATTTACCCGCGCCGTGCCGAGGCGGTTATCGAGCAGGAAGTAAAAATTTTCAATCTCGCGATATTCGGAAACCAGAAAAATCTTATCGGGTCGGTTTACATCGTAGGTTTCTGCCAAAAACGAGATGGCCTGTTTGACTTGTTCGCTGACACGAATGGCGACCTCTTCCCAAAAATCGCCTTCGACCTCATCCACGCGCTCCAATTCCATCAGCAAAGCTTCATCAAAATCGGAAATATTGATTTTGTGCATATACAGCCGGCCTCGGAAATGGGCGATAATTTGATTATTGCCGGGGCATAAATGCAGGACGAAAAACGGCTTGAAACGTTCATCTGTGCTCATGCGGGCATAAATGCCATTGACCAATGAAAACAGCTCATTCTCGACAAAAACCGGCATTAAATTGGCTTCCAGCATGAGCGAGCGATAACGCTCCACCTCGCCGACCGGCAGGCAGGCAATCATCACATCGGTGCGGTTTTCGCCTTCATTGGAATAGAGAATTTGGAAGCGCACCACCTTGCCGATGAGATTGTTGAGCTCGGGGTCAAATTCTTCCCAAAATTCAGGCTCCTCGGATTCTTTAGCCAGTTCATCTTCTTCCATATAAGGCAGTTGCAAAATCCGAACATCGAACAGCGAATGAGGAATTGAAATACCGGCATCAACACCATCAACCCCCGCTTCTTCGGCGGCAGCGGCTATTTGATTGGCCAAATAAGAAAAATTATCCTGCACGGGCGAGCGCCCAATGGCGTTCTCCAATGACCAGCTGACCAAACGTTCCATTTCCCAATCATCGACAGTCGGGTGTAATTGCACGACCGAGACCGCATCAGGATGCAATTTGACCGCAACAATGCGCTCTTGGCGACGCAAAAGCGGCCCGGCAATTTGCACGGCTCCTGATAGAAACGCTTCGGCTCTACTCATACAGTCTACACCCATTTACAGGATGCAAAACCCGAACGGGATTTACGGGCAAGCACCCAGCGGGGAAGTGAATTTCCGAATCACTGCCCATGCCTCTTTTTTACCATAAAAATGCGCGCAAAATTACCACAAGCGGCGCTTTTCCCTCGCCAAGAGCGGCGGCGTGACCTGTCGCCATGGCCATAACCGCATCCTTGCGGGCTTGTCATGGGCCAAATAAGCGCCCTATAGTATCAAGAACCTTGGGGGGTCAATATGAGTGCAATTGAAATCAAGCCGGTTTCCGGCGGTGTCGGGGTCGAACTGGCCAATATTGATATTGGCAAGGGCATTAGCGACGCTGATTTTGAAGCCATTCAGTCCGCTTTTGTTGAGAATGGGCTGGTGTTTTTTCGTGACCAAAACATAAGCCCCGAGCAGCATATTGAATTTGCCGAACGCTGGGGCGAGATTAACGTCAATCGCTTTTTCCCAAAAGTCGATGGATATGAAAAAATCGCCTCCGTGACCAAAGAAAAAGACCAAGCGACCAATATTGGCGGCGGCTGGCATACCGATCACAGCTATGACCAAATTCCTGCCATGGGGTCGATTTTATTGGCGCGCGAAACCCCGCCGGTCGGCGGCGACACGCTGTTTGCCTGCATGTATAAGGCTTATAAGTCATTATCTGCGGGGCTGAAAAAAACATTGGAAGGCATGAATGCGGTGCATTCGAGCCGCCATGTTTTCGGCGATCAATCCGCCTATCGCGCTGAGCTTGACGGGGTTTTGGAAAATGCCGAACAAGCGACGCAAGATGCGGTGCATCCGGTTATCATCACGCATCCCGAAAGCGGCCGCAAAGCGCTTTATGTCAATCCCGCCTTTACCTTACATTTTGAGGGCTGGACGGCGGCCGAAAGCAAGCCACTGCTTGATTATCTGTATCAGCATGCGACGCTGATGGAGCACACGACACGCTTTAAATGGGCCGAAGGCTCCATCGCCATTTGGGACAATCGCTGCACTTGGCACTATGCGCTCAATGATTATCACGGCGCGCGCCGCGAAATGCATCGCATCACGCTGGAAGGCTCGCCGCTCAATTAGGAAAGTAATTCTTCTACTTGGCCGAGGCGTTCTTTGCCGAAAAACATCTCTTCGCCGACAAAAAATGTCGGAATGCCGAAGGCACCGCGTTCAACCGCAGCATTGGTGTTTTCCAATAATTTCGCCTTAATCGCCTCATCACCCATATCGGTCATGATTTTATCGGCATCAAAACCGGCATCGGCCAGCGCTTTGTGCAGCACTTCCGCGTCATCAAGTTTAAGCCCTTGCTCCCACATCGCATCGACCATGGCGTCGATATATTTCATCAAATAGCCATCGCGCTCGGCGACCAGCGCGCCGCGCACCAGCATGAGCGATATGACCGGAAAATGCGGATTCATGTTAAAGCCGGTCAGCTCATGGCGGGTGATGAAACGCTGCATTTCAAGCGCGTCATATTCCGGTTTGTTCTTGATGCCGCCAAAGGCAATCATCGGTGCTTGATTGCCCGTCGCTTTGAAAATACCGCCCAAAAGGCAAGGAATATAATTAAAGCGCGCGCCGGTGCGCGTCTCGATTTCGGGCACGATTTTATGCACCAAATAGGCATTGGGGCTTGCGAAATCGAAAATAAAATCAACTGTTTTGCTCATGGCCTATCTCCTTTGGCGAAAAGGGTAGAGCAAGCTGCCAGCCACGCCAATGGTTTAATTTTCGCGTGACAGCGAATAGCCAGTGCCGCGCACAGTACGAATAATGTCGCGGCGTGCTGCACGGCTTTTACCGCTTTTGTTCAGGGCGCGCCGCAAGCGGCTCATATGCACATCAACCGTGCGGTCTTCGACATAAATGCCATGCCCCCAAACCTTATCGAGCAATTGTTCGCGGCTGAACACGCGCTCCGGGCGCTCCATCAAAACCGATAGCAAACGAAACTCTTTCGGCCCCAAATGAATAGTATCACCATCGCGCTCAACCCGCATGGTGTCAGGGTTGAGCACCAAGCCCTCAAACTCCATCACATCTTGCAAGAGCGACGGGCGGGCCCGACGCAACAAGGCTTTCACGCGTGACACTAATTCGCGCGGCGAAAACGGCTTGGTAATATAATCATCCGCACCGGTATCCAACCCCAAAGCGCGATCACCTTCTTCGCCGCGCGCGCTCAGCATGATGATGGGCAAAAGCCGAGTTCCCGACCGCGCGCGCAATTCGCGACACACATCAATGCCCGAGGCTTCCGGCATCATCCAATCGAGCACCACCAAATCAGGATCAATCTCTTCAATCAATTCAATCGCGGCACGACCATTATCGGCCTGCACGGTTGTAAAACCGGCTTTCTCCAAATTATAACGCAGCAATTCCAACTGTGCCGCTTCATCATCAACAATCAATATGGTCGCCGACATGGGTCTCTTAGTCCTCTATATCTGAGGCTTCGCTAATGGCATTGGCTTTCGGGCGTTCTTCGCTCGGCATTTCGCCATGCACTTGGAAATAAACCTGCTCGGCAACCGCCGTCGTATGGTCGCCAATGCGTTCAATGTTTTTGGCAATAAACAGAAAATGAGAACTGACGCTGGCTTCTTCCGCGCCTTTGGCAATGACGCCCAATAAATCGCGATGCAGGCTGGTATAAAGCTCATCAACTTCTTGGTCGCGCTCCCATACTTCCATCGCCAAATCGGCATTGGCTGTGGCATAGGCATCGAGCGCCTCGCGCAACATACCCTGCACAATATCGGCAATGCGCCCGACAGAAATGGTGTCGCTGCGATTGGTCTCATCAGAAATAATGACCAGACTGCGCTTGGCAATGTTCTTGGCATAATCGCCGACGCGCTCAAGCACGGCAGCGATTTTCACGGCCGATAAAATGCGCCGCAAATCAGTCGCCATGGGCCCACGCGTGGCAATCACCTCAATGGCGCGATCGTTCAAATCTTTTTCCAATTGATCAAGCTCGGCATCATTGCTGACAATGGTTTCAATCGAGGAAGCATTGCGATTTTCCAACGCATCAATGGCGGCGGCGAATTGCTGTTCGGCCAAGCCGCCCAAACGTGCCACCATTTGGTTCAGCTCAGCAAGGTCGCGGTCAAAAGAAGAAACTATATGCTCGTCATTCATTATCCGATTTTCCCTGAAATATAGGCTTCGGTCTGCTTATTCTCCGGATTGGTGAAAATCGCTTGCGTCTGCCCGTGCTCGACCAAATCGCCGAGGTGAAAATATGCGGTGCGCTGCGAAATGCGCGCCGCCTGCTGCATGGAATGGGTGACAATCACAATCGTGTAATCGCGCCGCAATTCCTCCATAAGTTCTTCAATAACCGCCGTGGCAATCGGGTCAAGCGCCGAGCACGGCTCATCCATAAGCACAATATCGGGGCTGACGGCAATGGCACGCGCAATGCATAAGCGCTGCTGCTGACCACCCGACAGGCTGGTGCCCGAAGCGCTCAACCGGTCTTTCACCTCATCCCACAGACCGGCCCGCTTCAGGCTGACCTCGACCATATGGTCAAGCTCGCTGCGGCTTGGCGCCATGCCGTGAATGCGCGGACCATAGGCGACATTGTCATAAATCGATTTCGGAAACGGATTGGGTTTTTGAAACACCATGCCGACACGGGCGCGCAATTCCACCACATCAACGGCATCTGAATAAATATTCTGTTCATCAATGCTCACCGAGCCGCCGACGCGGCAGCCGTCAATCACATCATTCATGCGGTTGATGCAGCGCAAGAAAGTTGACTTACCACAGCCTGACGGGCCGATAAGCGCGGTCACTTCATTGGCATTGAGATCAAGGTCAATGCCATGCAAAGCGCGCGCCTCGCCGTAATGTACGGTCACATTGCGTGCTTTGATTTTTACTTTTTGGCTTTCATTCATCTTCATTTTACCATCGCTTCTCAAATCGTCTGCGGAAATAAATGGCCGCCGCATTGACCACCAAAAGCAGCGTCAACAATACCACAATTCCGGCACTGGTGCGGGCCACAAAGGCGCGTTCGGGATTATTGGCCCACATATAGATTTGTGCCGGCAAGACGGTCGCTTTGGCCGTCACTTCGGTCGGCACATCAACAATAAAGGCCATCATGCCAATCATCAAAAGCGGCGCGGTTTCACCTGCCGCCTGCGCCAGACCGATAATTGTGCCGGTCAGAATACCCGGCATGGCGAGCGGCAAGACGTGATGCATAATGACTTGTGTGCGCGACGCGCCAACCCCCAAAGCCGCTTCGCGAATGGAGGGCGGAATGGCGGCAAAAGCGGCGCGCGTCGGAATAATGATGCGCGGCAAAGTCATCAACGCCAAAACCAAACCACCCACCAAGGGCGCCGAGCGCGGCAAATGAAAGAAATTGATGAACACGGCCAACCCCAAAAGCCCGTAAACAATGGACGGCACGGCAGCAAGATTATTGATATTGACTTCAATCAAAGCGGTATAACGGTTTTTCGGTGCCACTTCTTCGAGATAAATCGCCGCCAAGACACCAAGCGGAAAACTGACAATCAGCGTTACCAATAAAGTCCAAAGCGACCCGGCAAGCGCGCCGTTAATGCCTGCCATTTCCGGCTCGCGGCTGTCGCCATTGGTGAACAGCGCAAAGGCAAATTTACGCTCAATGCGATTTTCCTCGGCCAGCTTATCTACAAAAGCCAAATCGCGGTCAGACACTATGCGGTCGCTTTCAGGCAAATTGCGATCAATCAAGCCCTTCAACATTAAATCAATATCATCCGATAGCGGCACATAAAGGCTGATTTGCGTACCAATAAGGCGCGGATCATTTTTGACGCGCGCTTCGACCGCATCCGATGCGCCGATGGAAAGAATTTTATAGAGCGCCCGCTTGTCACGCCGCCCCGTCACTTGCGGAAAATGATCGCGCAGGGCAGCGCGCACCAGACCCAAATAATTACCCTCTTCCGGCGTATCGGTGGCGACATAGTCTTCAGATATATTGATATCGAGGCGCACATGGTGATGCGAAAAAGCCGGCAAGGAGGAATAGATAATCGAGCTCAGCAAAAACACCAAAATCAACCCGGCCGTGATAATGGCCGCCATGCCATAGGCGCGGAAACGCTTTTCGGCTTGATAGCGTTTTTTCAGCCGCGCGGCGCGGAAATCAGGGTCCGAATAATCAGTCATATTGTTCCTTAAAGCGGTTGACGACGTAAAGCGCCAACACATTGAGCAAAAGCGTAATGAAGAACAAAACCAAGCCGAGGGCGAAAGCGGCCAATGTTTTGGCGCTGTCAAATTCTTGGTCACCAACCAGAAGCATGACGATTTGCACTGTCACTGTGGTCACGCTTTCAAACGGATTGGCGGTCAAATTGGCTGCCACACCGGCCGCCATGACGACAATCATGGTCTCGCCAATGGCCCGCGACATGGCCAGCAATATGGCGCTGACAATGCCCGGCAAAGCAGCCGGAAGCACGACTTGGCGAATGGTTTCAGACTGCGTCGCCCCGAGCGCGGCCGCGCCATCGCGCAGGGTTTGCGGGACGGCGTTGATGACGTCATCGGACAGCGATGAAATAAACGGAATAATCATAATCCCCATCACCAAACCGGCCGCCAGCGCGCTTTCCGACGATAATGTGAGGCCAATCTCAGCCCCGCTATCGCGCAAAAACGGGGCTACCATGAGGGCGGCGAAAAAGCCGTAAACCACCGTGGGAATACCGGCCAGAATTTCAATGCCCGGCTTGGCAATGCCGCGCAATTTCGGGTTGGCATATTCCGACAAATAAACCGCCGACATGAGGCCAATAGGCACGGCCACCAGCATGGCGATAAAGGTAATCATCATTGTGCCGGCAAAAAGCGGTATCGCGCCAAAAGAACCTGAACCGCCGACTTGGTCTTCGCGAATGGCGATTTGCGGCGACCAGCTCAGCCCGAACAAAAACTCCATAACCGGCACTGTGTCGAAAAAACGCAAAGTCTCGAAAATCAGCGACAGCACAATGCCTATGGTCGTCAAAATGGCAATCGCCGAGGCGACAATCATGACAATTTCAAAGACCCGCTCAACGGCCGGACGCGCGGTAAAACGCGGCGCCAAAAGACGCAAGCCCAGCGCCGCACCACATAGGCCCAACAGCAAAACGACAAAGCTGCGTGCCGTGGCGGAATTATCGACCAGCGCGGCAAAATAATCCGTGCCGTCGCGAATAAGATCATTTGCAAAAGCTTCCGGCAGTGAACCGACAAAATAGGCTTTCACTTTGGCGATCAACACGCCCATTTCGCCAATGGATAAATCGGGTGATTGGCGGCGCAAGAAATCTTCCAGCATGGCGTCGATGAGAAGCGGCGACAGGCCGGACCAGGCCAAGAGAATAATAAGCGGCACCAAAACCGCGCAGACAGCAACAAAGCTGCCGTGATAAACATCGCGCGAATGTTGTTTGACACCGGCCATGGCGGTCAATCCGCGAATGCGACGGCGACCGAAAAGAAAAGAAAAAGCGCCTAGGCCCAAAAGACATAAAAAGAGAAAGCTGATGCTCATTAATGGGCCTTCAAAAAAATGAGCCGGCCTCGGCTAATCCAAAGCCGGCTCATGGATGAAATTACATCGCCAATTTGGTCAGATTCTTACCGTCTTTGCGATATTTTTGACGCTCTGATGAGGGCAGCGGAATCAGGCCCTTATCGAGCAGATAGCCGTCCTCACCAAACGCTTTTTCGCTGGTAAATTCAGCGACATATTCCAAGATGCCGGGCACGGTGCCGACATGGGCGTGCTTGATGTAGAAATAAAGCGAGCGCGAAATGCCGTATTTGCCCTCGGCAATATTCTCAAAACTTGGCTCAATGCCTTCGACAATGGCGCCTTTAATCTTATCCGAATTCTGGTCAAGAAAGCTGAAACCGAACACGCCGACAGCCTTAGGATTGGTCGACAGTTTCGAAACCATCAAATTGTCATTCTCACCGGCATCAATCCATGCGCCGTCTTCGCGCACTGTGCGGGTCAATTTTTTCCACATTTTCTTATCCGATTTTTTCAGCTTTTTCATATGCGGGAAGGCATTGGCGCCTTTTGACATGGCCAATTCCTGAAATGCATCGCGTGTGCCGGAGGTTGGCGGGGGCCCGAGAATTTCAATTTTGGCATTGGGTAGAGAAGGGTCGATTTGATTCCACTTTTTATACGGGTTTGCAATCGGCTCGCACCAATTTGACTGGCACGGCCTGTTCGGATCCGGCACCATTTTGGCCGTCGCCAGATAAATTTGCTGGCGCGTCAATTCCAATTGCGGTGCGCCTTTGGCATTGGCCAACACAATGCCATCAAAACCGATAACAATCTCGGTCAAATCAATGCCATTGGCTTGGCATTTTTTGAATTCTTTTTCCTTAATGCGGCGCGAGGCATTGGTCACGTCGGGATGCTCCAAGCCGATACCGGCGCAAAAAAGTTTCATGCCGCCGCCTGAGCCGGTCGATTCAATCACCGGTGTTTTAAATTTAGAGGTTCGGCCGAACTGCTCAGCCACGGCTGTGGCGAAGGGAAACACGGTCGACGAACCGACAATTTCAATTTGATCGCGGGCTTGCGCGCCGCTCGTCATAGCAAGACCGATAAAAGCCGCCATTGCCAGTTTGAACTTGTTCATCATCATCTCCAATAATTTGATGCCGATGGCCTTGTGACATCGGTGGCACCAAATTCACCTCGACCGACGAAAGCTTTGTGTCAGAAATGTTACAGTTTTGTGACAACGCTTTGGGTCAGCTGTGGATGACGCCATTACTGTTGGAAAATGCGCGGTAAAGTGACGGAAACCGTGGTTTGGCCATCTTCGCTGGAAATCCGCAAGCGGCCCCGATGACGATTGACGATATGTTTGACAATGGCCAGACCGAGACCTGTGCCGCCAAATTGCCGAGACCGGCCTTTATCGATTCGGTAAAAACGCTCCGTCAAACGGGCCAAATGTTCCGGCGCAATTGTTTCGCCCTGATTGACAACCTGCACACGCAGCAAGTTCTCGCGCAGCTGACCGCCGGCCAAGCGCCCGGTGCTTAGCAATATACTGATTGTCGTTTCCGGCGCGCCATAGCGTACCGCATTTTCGACCAAATTCTGAAACACTTGGCGCAGTTCATCTTGCGCGCCGCGCACAAGCAGATCCGCATCGGCCAATTCATCGGCCAGATTGACACTCAAAGTTTTACCGTTTTTTGCCGCCTCATCGCGCATGGCAGACACCAATTCACGGAGCACAGGCAAAATGGCGACCGTGTCATCGGGTGGGCGATGTTCTTCCGCCTCGACACGTGACAAAGACAGCAAATCATCAATCAAACGCTGCATCCGCCCGGCTTCGGCCCGCATAATGGTCAAAAAACGGTCGCGGCTTTCACCATCATCTATAGCGCCGTCTTGCAGGGTTTCGATAAACCCCGACAGAGCGGTCAGTGGTGAGCGCAATTCATGGCTGACATTGGCGACAAAATCCGAGCGAATGCGATCGACAGATAGGCTCATTGTGCCGTCAAAAATGACCAGCATGACATGGACCTCATCAAAACGCGCAATGCGCAGGGTGAATGAACGGCGCACTTGGTCCATCAAAGTGTAATCCAATGATGACGGACGGCCGTCCTCATGCGCCAGTCGCACCGCTTCAGCGAAATCAGCATGGCGCAAAAAGCGGTCTATCGGATAGCCGATAATGTAATTGCCCAAAAGCGTGAGCGCTTTTTCATTGGCCTGAACAACAATGCTTTGCGCATCTAGCAGCAGGCTGGCTTCGTCAACCAATGCCGCCATGCTTTCAAATCTTTTGTTCACTTCATCCATTTTGCAACAGTGCCGATTTGTGACTTGTCATCATCTTGTCGAATAACACCAAATCGCGCGATAGTATAAGCAGTTTTTGAGTATGCGTTGTATGGTGTGTTGAGAAATATGGTCACAGGTTCGACCAATTTGCGTTTTGTAACTCTGCTAATGGCTTTGTCCGTTTCGCTGGCCATGACCGGCTGTAAAAAATTCTCACAAGATGTTGAAACCATTGAAACCTCAAGCATTGGCGGCGGCTCAGGTGGGGCCGGCTCCGGCGGTGATGGTGGCGAAGATTACACGGATGATTTTGGTGCCGATTATTATCTCGGCACGCCATCAAGCGAAGCCAACGCCATTTCCGGCTTGTTTTTGGGCGATAAGAAAACATGGGGCTATGGCTCACATGACAGCCTTTTAGACGCGCACGCTGCCGAAAATGCAACTTTCGACACACCGATTGCCAGCCGCGATACCAATGCGCGAAATCAATGGCGTCTGGGGTGGACCGGAAAAGATGTCAAAGTCGGCGTGCTTGATGAGTTCAACTCCAATGAAATATTGGATACGCATGGCGACCAAGTGTCTTTGGTGGTTAATTCAGTGGCACCGGAAGCACAATTGACCACTTATAATTTTACCCTGACCCAGCAGGCGGCTGAAGATGCGTTTCAAAATCTCAATACGCAAGAAGTCTATATTATCAATAATAGTTGGGGGTCGGCGCGCTTCAGCCATACAACCGGCGAAGAAGACACGAATTTTGACGCCAATGTCAGCAATTGGGTGTCGCTGCGCTATAAAATCACCGGTACGAATAGCTATGATGAAAAAATGTTGTTTGTCTTTTCAGCCGGCAATTCCGGCGAATATTGCCCCGATAAGCGCATACAAGAATGCTCCTTTTATCCCGCCGTTCTGCATCGCCAGCGTGCCCTTGGTGTGCAAGACAGTGAAGCCTATATATGGGTCGGCTCGCTGACCGATGACGGCACGGAACTGGCCGCATACAGCCATTCAGCCGGCGATATGGGAGCCGATTTCATCGTCGCCCATGATGATGTGCTGTCGGCCGGCGATTTGGCCGGCACATCCTTTGCCGCGCCGCGCGTATCCGGTGCGGCGGCACTGATACGGCACAAATTTCCCGGCCTTGACGGTTTCCAATTGAAACAATTGCTCCTGTCAACGGCTCAAGATATCGGCGAACCGGGCATTGACCCGATATTCGGCCACGGCAAGCTTGACCTAAGCAACGCTCTCAGTCCGCAAGGCCAATTGACGGCTGGAAGCAATTTAACTTCATTTACAACATCCCGATCACCTGAGAAATCAATACCCTTTATGTTTATGCTCCCAGCAACAATGCTTGTGGAAAGCGGTGATGAGAGAGACTGGCAGCTTTTGAGCTTGAAAGCAGAAAGCCGACATGCCGCGTCCAAAGTTTGGAATGGCAGTTTTACCGCCCTTAATGGGCATCATTATGATGTTTCCGATTTCTACCAAAGCAAACAGCCAAACTTTTCATTGCGGGCGATATTCAAGAAAACAACTAATCGCCCCCGGTCAAACCGACCTGTGACCTGGCTTCTTCCAATAGCGATTGACGCTGGTTATGAAGCGAAGCTCTATCAAGCTGCACCGCTTTTGAGCATCGGCTTCGGAGCCGCGATTACGCTGGCGCCGCAATCAATGCTCTCAATGCGCATTGATAATGCGGTGCGTTTGGGCGGGGATATTCGCGAGCAGCCCTGTTATGACGGGTTTCGACGGCAATATCATTGCGGCACCGGCTTGGCCTGGCTCGATTACCGCAACATTGACAGCCACCGGCGTGACAATTTCGCCTTGCCGACGCTGCAGGTCAAATATGTGCGGCGGTTTTCTTTTTAGTCTCTAAAACATTAAAGCGGCGATTTTCCGGCGGTGATAGCGCGTATCGCCATAAAGCGCGCAGCCCATAATGGCACGGCGGCGATAAAGCTGGGCATCGCAATCATAGGTAAAACCGAAACCGCCATGAAATTGAATGGCGCGGTCAGCGGCAAAAGAATAAGCCTCTCCGGCTTCTGCCTTGGCCATATGCACGGCCATGTCGCCCTCGCCCTGCTCACCAAAAATATGGGCGGCCGAATAAAGATGCGAGCGCGCCTTTTCATAGGCCTGATGCGCGTCAACAATGGAATGTTTCAACGCTTGATAAGAGCCGATGAGCTTACCGAATTGCTTACGGGTTTTCAGATAATCCAGCGTGTAATCAATGCACGCATAAGCCCCGCCGCACATATCAGCGGCCAGCAAGAGCGACCCCGCTTGCTCAATATGGGCCAGCGCATCGCCCGCCAGATCGGTCGGCATGAGCGCCGTTTCAGGCAAGCTGAGCCCGTCCAAGTCAAGCGCATAGGCGCGCTGTGTGTCGTCGATGATTTTTTCGCGGCTGATGCGACCGGCCAGCGCATCGGCCGGGATAAGCAACAAAGCCGCTTGCCCGTCCAAGGCAACCGAAGCGAGCACAAATTGCGCCGCCGCGGCGTGTAAGACGAGATATTTTTTACCGCGCAATGTCAGCTGGCCGTCTTGTAGGCTGGCAGTGACCGATAGGTTTTGCAAATTCCAATCAGCATGGTCTTCGCACAAGGCCAGACTGGCTGCCGCCCCGGCCGCAATTTGTGGCAAAACTTCCTCTTTTTGCGCTTCCGAGCCGCCGCGCAGCACAGCCTGCGCGGCCAAGACAGTCGGCACAAAGGGCGTGTTCATTAAACTGCGTCCCATATGTTCAACCAGCGGCACAAGCTCAGCCATGCCGAGCCCGATACCGCCATAATTTTCCGGCACACCAATACCGAGCCAACCAAGTTCGGCAATCTCGTGCCACACAGCGACATCAAACCCGCCCTCTTCTTCAATCAGCGCGCGCACCTTATCGACCGGCGATTTATCGCGGCAAAAACTTTCGGCAATATCCAAAAGCTGCGCCTGTTCTTCGCTCAGGCCGATGCGCGGCGCCATTCGGGCATTATCAAATGCGGACATGGGGTAATCTCCTGTCGGGTGCGGGGTCTATCAGCTTTTCGGCAGGCCGAGCACGTGCTCGCCGATAATATTGCGCTGGATTTGCGACGTGCCGCCGCCAATGGTCGCCGAGAAGCTGTTCAGATAGCCGCGCTGCCAGAGGCCGTTATCATGCGCACTTTCATCGCCGACATAATAGGCGGCCCGCGTGCCTTGCAAAGTAATGGCAAAAGCGTTGAGACGTTGATAAAAATCCGTGCTCGCCAATTTCGAGCCGAGCGCCAGCGACATGGGCCGGTCTTGCGCCAGCGGACGGATTTTGTCGCGGCGGCTGTTGAGCCCCAAAGAGCGGGCTTCAGTCATCAGCGCCACCAATTCTTCCTGCACAGCCGGATCGTCAATAGCCGGTTTGCCATTGAGCTTGGCTTCACGCGCAAGGCGGATAATGTCGCTCGGGTCGGACATCATCATAACATGGCCACCGGCCTGACCGGCGCGCGCGCCGCGTTCATATTCCAGCGTCTGCATGGCAATCAGCCAGCCCTCACCTTCCGCCCCCATAAGGCAATCGGCGGAAATGCGGGCGTCGGTGAAAAATGTTTGCGTGAAGCCATATTCGCCGGTCAATTTCTTAATCGGCACGGTTTCAATACTGCCCCCTTTCACATCGGCACCCTTCATCGGTGCGAGGAAAAAGCTCAGCCCCTTATATTTGTTTTCAGCGTCAGGATTGGTGCGCGCCAATAAAATCATATAATCGGCATAATTGCCCTGCGTCGTCCAAATTTTGGAGCCGTTAATGACATAATCATCGCCATCTTTGACGGCGCGGGTTTGTGCATTGCCCAAATCAGAGCCGTTTTCCGGCTCCGAAAAGCCCTGACACCAAATCGTCTCAGCCGACAAAATGCCCTTAATATATTTTTGCTTTTCTTCTTCCGAGCCTCGGTCAAGCAGAAGTGGGCCGGTCCAATTCAGACCGATGGCATTGAGCATAATCGGCGTGCGCGCTTGTGCCATGGCACGTGTCGCCGCGTCTTGAAAGGCCGGATGCAAGCCGCCACCGCCATATTCTTTCGGCCAATGCGCGCCCAAATAGCCCGCCTCATAGACTTTGTTTTGCCACTCGCGCAGGAAATTAAACTGCTGATCCGTGCCGACCTCCATAAAGGTCAGCGGCAGCATGAAATCAACATCGCGCGGCGTGTTTTCACCAAACCAAGCCACAGCCGCGTCTTTAAAGGCGGCCAAATCCTGTTCGTCATATTCTATATCGCTGTCAGCCATATGAAACTCCCTTTGCGCCACACTATGGGATAAAGCGCACGGCTTGCCAAGCATATGCCGCAAAGGTGCGACAATGCCACCGCACTGGTCTATAATGGGACAGCTTTGGGAGGAATAAGCGATGAAAAAAATGATGGATTATATGGAAGAAGCCAATGCCATTGTGCCGCGCATCAGCGGCGCCGATGCGGTGGCGCATATCAGCGATGAGGGAGCCGTGTTCATTGATGTGCGCGACCAATATATGATTGCCGAAAGCGGTACGATTGACGGCGCGCATCATATCCCGCGCGGGCTTTTTGAATTTGTCGCCGATAAAGACAGCCCGATGTTCAATCCGATTTTCGACAAAGCCAAAACCTTTTATCTGGTCTGCGGGGCCGGCGGCATGGCCGCCCTTGCCGGTAAGACCATGAAAGATATGGGCTTTGAAAATGTCATCAATATTGGCGGCTTCAGCGAATGGGCCGAAGCGGGCGGGCCGGTCAAAAGCTGAAGCGCTGTTTAATTGACGTCAAAGCCGTGATAGCCGGTCGCGGCAATCTGGTCACAAATCAGGCGATAAGCACCGACCCCGCCGACATAGGCGAGGAACATGCGCGGCTTGCCGGGCACATTGGCCCCCATATACCAGCTATCGGCTTGCGGAAATAAGGTCATGCCGGCCAGATGCGCCGTATGCTCGGCCCAGTCGCGCTCGGCCGCATCGGACGGCTCAATGGCGGTTTTGCCGTTTTCATTCATCCAGCCAATACAATCACTGACCCAATCGACATGCTGCTCGATTGAGACCAACATATTGGACAGAACCGACGGGCTGGACGGGCCGGTTATGGTGAACAAATTGGGGAAGCCGTGAATGGCAATGCCCAAATAGCTACGCGGCCCGTCAATCCACGCATCAACCAAGCGTTTGCCGCCGCGACCGCGAATATCAACCCGCAAAAGCGGGCCGGTCATGGCATCAAAGCCGGTGGCATAGACAATAGCGTCAAATTCGCGCGCGCCATCACTGGTTTCAATGCCCGTCTCGGTAATGGTTTCAATCGGCGTGCGCCGCAAATTGACCAATGAAACATTTTCGCGATTATAGGTTTCGTAATAATTGGTATCGATGCAAGGCCGCTTGGTCGCATAAGGATAGGCTTTCGGTGTCAAATCATCAGCCGTTTGCTGGTCTTGCACCGTATTGCGAATGCGGTCGCGAATAAATTCGGCAACCTCATGATTGGCTTCTTCATCCAGCTGAATGTCTGAAAAAGTCGACATCAGACCGGTCAACAAGCCTTCATCCCAAGCCTCTTCAAAACGCCTTTGGCGTTCTTCCTTCGGCACATCCATGACGCGCTCCAATTGCCGCTCGGGATTGATGATACCGGCCGGGCTGAGCCTTTGCTCTTGGCGATATTGGTCATAATTGCCCTTCATCGTGTCGATTTCAGAATTGGTCAAAGGGCGGTTAAAGGCGGGTGTCGAATAAGCGGCGGTGCGCTGATAAACCACCAGCTCGTCAGCCTCTTCGGCAATTAGCGGTATTGATTGCACGGCCGATGAGCCGGTACCGATAATGGCGACCCGCTTACCGGTGAAATCAACCCCTTCTTTCGGCCATAGGCCGGTTTGATAGGTTTCGCCCTTATAGCTGTCACGGCCCGCAATATCAGGCGTTTTGGCAGCCGATAAAACGCCGGTTGCCATAACCAAATAGCGCGCGCGCACGCGGCGACCACATTCGGTTGTCACCAGCCATTCATTATTATCTTCGTCAAAATGGGCGCTTTCAACGCGCGTATTGAAGGAAATATCGCGCTTCAAATCAAAGCGCTCGGCAACATGCTGGGCATAGCGCAGCAATTCGGGCTGCGGCGAATATTTTTCCGACCACACCCAATCTTGCTCCAGTTCTTTTGAAAATGAGAAAGAATAGGCCATGCTTTCAATATCGACGCGCGCGCCGGGATAGCGATTCCAGTACCAAGTGCCGCCGACATCTTCACCGGCTTCAAACACTTTCACCGACAACCCCATATCGCGCAATTTATGCAGCTGATACATGCCGGAAAAACCGGCTCCGACCACCACCGCATCAACCGTTTCAGCCGGATTTAAGTGGCCGTCAATTTCGCGCGCCACCCAATCCATCGCTTCAAAACCGACGGGCAAAGCGTCGGGCATGGCGAAGAAAGCATGCATTTGCTGGGCAAAGCATTTATAGGCGACCAGCTTATCGGCAGCCGCCAACTTGTCGGCATAGGCTTTGCCTTCATCGACCAAAATATCGAACTCGGCGGTCAGCACAATGGCCGGTGCCACGGTGCTGACATCATCTGCCAAAAGCGGCGAGGCATCGGCATTTTCACGCTGTGCCGTGTCGCAATATTGCTCCCAAAAATGCGTCATCAATTCGGCGTTTAAGAAAAGCTGCTTGTCTTCGGCAGTAAAACTTTCGCTCTGCATACGGCCATCGGTCACCGGATAGACCAAAACTTGAAGATCGATTTTCGGGCCGTTTTCGGCCATGGTTTTTTGCGCCATGACGGCGGATAAATTGCCGCCCGCACTGTCGCCTGCGACAATCAAAGGCAGCTTGTCCGCCCCGATTTTCTTGCGATTGGCCTCGACCCAATTAAGCGCGGCATAGCAATCTTGCATCGGCACGGGATATTTGTGCTCAGGGCTTTTGCGATAATCGACCATGACGACAATGGCATTGCATTTTTCCGCCAAATGGCGACCGACCAAATCATAATCGTCAATATTGCCGACAACCCAGCCGCCACCATGATAATAGACCATCACCGATTGGGCGGTGCCTTGCGGGGTCAGCACGCGCGCGCGAATCTCACCACCCTCAACGGCAATATTTACATCTTCAGATGATACGGATTCCGGCCCCGGCGGCATGGAACGATAAATTTCAGAAAACACCAGACGCGCTTCTTCCGCGCTCAATGTGTGCATTGGCGGCGCTTCACTGAGCATCATATTTGCCAAAAGTGACGTCGTTGCAAAATCCAAATTCATCATACCCTCCCAAGCAATCTGATAACGCTAGCCTGTTTAATTTACCTCGTAAAGCCTCACAAAATGGCGCAAGCGTGCCCTCAGTCCTGTGTTTTGACCGGCGGTTCGGCATAAGAACCGGCGGCGATAATCACCTCATCGGGTGTTTCAAGCATTTTTCGATAGATTTCATCGGGATAAGGCATATGCGGTTTGGTCGCATCATAAGCGGGCTGCGCCACTGCCCCCTTCTCGCCTGCATAATCATCAGGCTGCATGTAATTTTGGGCTTCTTCGGGTGAAATACCGGCTTTTTCCAGAACGCTCGGATCGACCCATTGGGCCGCATCCATGTCGACCCCCGGGCAGGCCACTTCCAGCGCCATATTGTCAGGACCGGCAAAATAAATCGATTGGCACATGCCGTGGTCGAGCGGGCCGATAACATTGACGCCTTTGGTGCGAATGCGGTCACGCATGGCAATCAACTCATCGGCATTGTCAACGCGAAAGGCCAAATGCTGCATGGTGCCCGGAGCGCTGACCCCAGACCCCGTACCGGCATGGGTAACACCCAATTCAATCGGCACATTGGCCACTTCGGGCAATTCGACGATGGAAAAATATGAATGGTCGTTTAAGTGCATAAAAGCGTGTAAACCGCCCGGCACGCCATGCATGTCAAAAATCGCACTGAGCCGACATCCCAGCACATCGGAAAAAAACGCAATATGCTTTTTGATGTCATTCGCCATAATCGCAATATGGTGAATACCGCTTGCCTTAATCATTTGCATCGCCTTTCTAATCTGTCAGACTGAAAGCCTATTTTACCAGCGAGGAAAGAGCAATATGTCGGTTCAGCGTCTGCCCTATATGGTGGTGTTTGAAGAAGATACGGGCTTTAAAGATGTCTATGGCGGTGCGCTCGGCATGGTGGCGGTCGAAGCCATGCGCATTGCCCCCGACACGCAATCCGATACGGCAATTGTTTTTTCCCATCCCGTCGGCGGCGGCTCATTTCTGCCCATGGTCAATGGGCTGGCCCATAGCGGCCATCATGTGATTTATGCCAATACGCGCTATCGCGGTAATGATAGCGCGCTGCTCATGGAAAAATGCGTCAATGATTTGGGCGCGGTGATTGCCCATGCCAAGGAAAAATTCGGCTACAAGAAAATCGTTCTTGGCGGCTGGTCGGGCGGCGGCTCGCTGTCTTTATTCTATCAAGACCAAGCAACCGGCACGCGGCTCAAACACACCGCCGCCGGTGACCCTTATGATCTCTCCAAAGCCGAGCTGCCTGCCGCCGATGCGGTTTTGCTGTTGGCGGCGCATGTCAGCCGCGCCGTCACTTTGACCGAATGGATGGACCCGTCCATCAGCGATGAAGCGACGCCTTTCACCCGCGAGACGGCGTTGAATATTTACGACCCGGAAAACCCTAACAAACCGCCCTATGATGCGGCCTATGTGACGCGCTACCGCGCCGAACAGCTGGCGCGCAATCGGCGCATCACCGCTTGGGTAAAAGAAAGCCTGGCCGATTTGCGCGCTACGGGGCGCGACAATCATGAACAAGCCTTTTGCGTGCACGGCACAATGGCCGATTTGCGCTGGACCGACCCGACCCAAGACCCGTCCGACCGCACCCCCTATAGCTGCTATTTGGGCGAACCGGCTGTCGCCAATGACGGGCCGGTCGGGCTGGCGCGCTTCACCACTTTGCGCTCATGGCTCTCGCAATGGAGCTATGATGACAGTCCGGCTGACGGCCCCACCAATGCGGCGCGCGTCACCCTGCCCGCTTTGGTGGTCAATAATACGGCTGATTTGGCCTGCACACCGAGCCATGCGCAGCGTCTTTATGATGCGCTGGGCAGCAGCGATAAAAGCCATATTCATATTAAGGGCGCCGATCATTATTATATTGAGCGGCGCGATTTATTGGACGGCGCAGTCAGTCACGTTTCTGACTGGCTGAAAACCCGCAATTTTATGTGAGACAAACCTTATGAAGCTTGATCAATTGGTTGATGAATTAAGTGCCTTTTTATTGGCGCAAAACAGCACAAAGCCGTTTGTCTTTGGCATATCGGGCGGCCAAGGCGCCGGCAAATCAACCCTATGTCGGGCGCTCGATAAAAAACTGGCTGAGCAGGGTAAAACCACCCTCACTCTGTCGCTTGATGATTTTTATTTGTCCCAAGCGGCGCGGCAAAAATTGGCCGATGACATTCACCCGCTTTGCGCCACGCGCGGCGTGCCCGGCACGCATGATGTGGCGCGGCTGGCCGATGTGCTGAGCAAGCTTGACGGCATTGGCGCGGCGACCCCATTGGCTGTGCCGCGCTTCAGCAAAAGCCATGATGATAGGCTTGATGATGTGATGGTAAGCGCGCGCCCGGATTTTGTCCTTTTGGAAGGCTGGTGCGTTGGCGGGCATGAAAAATGCATTGAGCGCACAGCGCAGAATGATTGGGAAACCATGCATGATGGGGACGCCATATGGAAAGGCTGGTCGCAAGAAGCGGCGCGCGCCTATCAGCCCATATGGGATAAATGCAATGCCATGATGTTGTTGCGGCAAGAAGATTTCGAGGCGGTGATTGACAGTCGCTGGCTGCAAGAACAGGGCAATGCGGCTGAAAGCGGGGTATGGCAATTTGCCGACCGCGCCGCCGTGGCTGAATTTTGTGCCCATTATCAAAGTTGGACACTCGGTATTTGGAAAGATTTAACACCGCGCGCCGATTTTGTTATTGGCCGCACGCCTTCCTATGACTATTATTCAATGAGGGGATGAAACTAACGAATAGGCCGTTCTGTGCTGCAAGATATTCTGACCCGCCATATTGAATTCATTTATCCGCAAGAAGATGCACAAGCTTTGAGTGCACGTTTATGCGCCGCCTTTAATCTGCCACCCGACAGCCAAATGCACCAAGGCGCGGCGCATGGCAAAGCCACGCCATGGTCCCAAGAAGACAGCTTTCTCATTACCTATGGCGACAGTCTGGTTTCCGACGATAAAAAACCGCTGCAAAATATGCTGGCTTTTTTGACCGATCATTTGCAGAACACAGTGTCCGGCGTTCATATTTTGCCGTTTTTCCCTTTCACCTCAGATGACGGTTTCGCGGTGAGCGATTATCAGAATGTGCGCGACGATTTGGGCGATTGGTCAGATATTGCCGCGATTGGGCAAGAGTTCCGGCTGATGTCCGATGTCGTCATTAATCACGCCTCGGCCGGTCATTGCTGGTTCGAACAATTTCTCAATGATGAGGCGCCGGGCCGCGATTTCATCAAAACCGCCGCGCCGCAAGATGATATTAGCGCCGTCACGCGCCCCCGGCCGACACCGCTGCTTTATGCGCATGACACCAAAGCCGGCGAAAAGCTGGTTTGGTGCACATTCGGCCCGGATCAGGTCGATTTGGATTTTTCCAATCCTGATCTATTGCTCGAATTTATCCGCTTGTTGCGCTTTTATATTGATAAGGGCGTACGCGTATTTCGCCTCGATGCGGTCGGCTTTTTGTGGAAACAATCGGGAACGAGTTGCCTGCATCTGGCCGAAACTCATGAAATCATCAAATTGATGCGCACGCTGATTGACCATGTGGATGATGATGTTTGGCTGATTACCGAGACAAATGTGCCGGCGCATGAAAATCTCGAATATTTCGGCAATGGTAATGAAGCTCATCTGATTTACAATTTTTCTCTGCCACCGCTTTTGGTGCATGCGCTTTTGACCGGTCACTCAACCTATTTGCGGCGCTGGATGATGGCCACCGCGCCGACCCCTGAAGGCTGCACCATATTCAACTTCTCGGCCAGCCATGACGGTATCGGGTTGCGCCCCGTTGAAGGTCTGCTGCCGGAGCAAGAGATCAACCGCATGACGCAAGCGGTGCAGGGTTTTGGAGGGCGCTTGACCATGCGCAGCTATGGTGAACGCGAAGTGCCTTATGAAATGAACACAACCTTGTTTTGCGCTTTGAAAGGCACGATTGACGGCCCCGATGCGCTGCAGGTCGAGCGTTTCATCGCCTCGCAAACCATTATGATGTCGGTGGAGGGCATACCGGCCTTTTATGTGCAGAGCTTTCTTGCATCAGAAAATGATGAAGCGCTGGCTGCCGAGACCGGTCAAAACCGTTCGCTCAATCGCAAGCAATGGCGCACTGAGGAAGTTGAGGCGCAATTGGCCGATGCCGACACGCCTATGGCCAAAGTGTTTTATGAATTGCGCCGCCGTTTGGCCATTCGTAAACAGCAAAAAGCCTTTCATCCCGATGCCACACAATTCACCCTGCATATCAAGCCCGGCATGTTCGGCTTTTGGCGGCAAAGCCTTGACCGCCAGCAATCGCTTTTTGTTGTCACCAATATCACCCATGAGCAAAAACTTTTGAGCCTTCGCGATATGAATCTCTTCAGCTCGGCAGCTTGGGTCGATTTATTGAGCGGCGCGACCATTGACCCTGAAAATGAGGAGCTTGAATTGGCCCCTTATCAAAGCGTGTGGATTACCAATCAGGCTTGACTTTTACGCCTCATTATCGAGGCGCACCGCTTCAGCATAGCGCGCCAGAAAATCCGGCGCGGCGGCATTGACGCGGTTCCAACTGGGCAAAAACGGCGTTTCCATCGGATTGGTCAAATATGTCTCTCCGGCCAGCATGATGTTTTTGGCAAACAGTTCGACCGCCGCCTCCTCGGCATGGCGGTCAAGCGTCAGGCCGTTCATCAGGGCGTCATTATAATAGCTGTCAATGCGATCAAGCGCTTCGCGGAAATAGGTCGCCTTGACCGTGCGGAATTTCTCCGATGAGAAAATTTCGCCATCGGTCGCCAATTTGCGGAATATGGCTTTGGAGATATCGACACTCATGCGCGACAGCCCGCGCGTCGCATCTTCGGCTGACACCTCTTGATGCTTATGGTCATAATTATCGGCAATATCGACTTGTGTGATGACGCGATTGGAGTAATTGCGCCGCACTTCCGACAACACGCCGATTTCCAAACCCCAATCGGATGGAATGCGGATATCGGCAACCACATGGCTGCGCATGGCAAATTCTCCGGCCAGCGGATAGCGGAAACTGTCGAGAAAACGCAAATAGCTATTGTCACCACATACTTTGCGCAAAGCCGCCAATAGCGGTGTGATGAGCAAGCGCGTCACGCGTCCACCCAGCTTGTCGCCATCAATGCGCGGATAATAGCCTTTGGAAAACACATAAGGAAAAACCGGATTGACCACCGGATAAAGCAAGCGCGCCAGCATGGCGCGGTCATAGGTCAGAATATCGCAATCATGCAAGCCAATGGCAAAGACATCGCGCGCCGCCAGCATATAGCCGAAGCAATACCAAACATTGCGACCCTTGCCGAGTTCCGGCGGCGCCAGCCCCAATTCTGCCAGTTCTTCATCCAGCGCCGTCAAACGCGGCCCGTCATGCCACAGCACATCGTGATTTTGCGGCAGGCGCGAAAAATATTCTTTGGCATGGGCAAATTGGTCTTTATCGGCGCGGTCAAGGCCGATGGTGATGCGGCTCAAATACGGCACTTTGGCCAATTCATTGACGATATTTTCCAGCGCCGGCCCTTCTAACTCAGAATAGAGGCTGGGCAGAACCAAACCTATCGGGCGGCTGGCCGCGAAATTGGCCAATTCCGCTTCGAGATCTTCGACCGAGCGGCGGGTGAGATTGTGCAATGTCGACACATTGCCGTTTTGAAAAAAATCGGACATGGGAGGGTGTCCTTTACGCAGTTAAAAAACAAGATTAGCCGAATTAGGCTGCGAGGAAAACCGCTATCGCGTCGCACCAACCGGCCGCCCCCTCGCGGCGCGTTATGTGCAGCTGATGATGGCGCGGCAACAGGCTTTTAGTGTTAAGATGATGATTGGCAATCAGGGCCGCGCGGTCAGCCGCCAACAGCATAGACACATCATTGGGGCCATCGCCCAAGGCCCAGCTTTGCGGCGGCGCGTCAAACTGCGCCAATATGGCCTGCATGGCTGCGGCCTTGTCGCGCGGCGGCACAATATGAAAAAACCGACCGCCTTGCGTCACCTGCATATCATGCGCCGCTAGCCGCGCCGTTAAATCGGCCATTCCCGCCGCATCGCCGTGCCACAGAAACGGCTCGCTGGCCTCGCGCGCCGCCGCTGCCTCGGCTGATGGCCGGTCAAGACCGGTCAGGGCAACCAGGCGTTCAATCGACATATCGCAAAAACACTCCATGCAGTTGCCTATGCTATTGGGCAAATCGGATATGGCAGCAAAAATATCGGCCCGCGTGACGGCGCGGTCAATCGTGCCATCGGCAAACCTTATTGCCGCGCCATTTTCGGCAATGGCAGCGCCCGACAGGCCCATCTCGACGCTCAATTTCTCTAATTCAACAAGGGTTTTGCTGGTGCTCGGCACGACCGGAATGGCGCATTCTGCCAATGCCGCCAAAGCCGGTTTGGCCGCTTCAAAAGAATAGCCGTCATGGTTCAACAGCGTGCCGTCCAAATCAGAAAAGACCATGGCATCACTATTTAATGCGCCATGAATCGTCATATTTGCATTGTTCATAGGGCGGCACTGTGGCGAAACAGAAAGATTTCGGCAAGGCGAAATTCTTGCTCCACTGCAAAAAGTTCAAAAACAGTATTTTTGGGCTTCTATCCCTAGGGCACTTACTTACCATTTTAAGTGTTCTATTTGGTTGGAGTTACAGATGAAAATATTAGCAAAACTGAAAATGCTGCTTCTTGCTCTGGCGCTCAGCGCGACAGGCGCACGCGCAGAAGTTATGGAAGTCTGGTCGCATAGTTTGGAAAACGGTGATTATGCCAAAAATGTTAGACAATATGAGCGTCTACGACCAATTGTCGAAGAATTGGGCGCATATGTTGAATATTATCTCGAAGACATAGACGGCGCACCAGTTTCTCATTTTGTCGTGAAATTTGACAATATGCGGGGTTGGGGAGCCTATCGCGATCGGCTCGGTGGTGACGCGGATTTCCAAAAATGGAATTCTCGTTTCCGCGCTAAAGCTAATGCACTTCAAGTTAATACAGCCTTGATGAACAACATTTACGAGCCCGACGCGAGGGCTGATCTCTATCGCGGTGCAAGCTTATTCTATATTTCTCAATGGAAGGCCTTGCCGGGGCAAACCTTAGCGCTACAGGCCATTCTTATTGAGGCAGCTAAAACCGCCGAAAACAATGGTATTTTCGCACAAGTCTATGCCAATGGTTATGATGACACATATATGGTGGTCTGGGCTTTTGATAGCTATACAACTGCTGCTACTCAATGGTCATTCATCCATGACAGCTCTGAATATCAGCGGTTTTTCCAAAAAGCGGTTAAAAGCAATGCAGGTGTTTTTGTTGACCAAAGCTGGATGAATAAAACCATGCCTTACGAGGGAAACTGATAAAGCTTATTTTCGCTTTCGCTTAAGTCCCTCCCAAGGCATCGGTTACGATGAAAGCGCAAAGCGGAAACGCGCCGCCCAACGGCGCATGGGTGAGGCTTCGGCCTCACCCTCTTTTTATTATTTAGTAAATTTCAGCGCCCCGTCCTGCAAGGCCGAAAAACGCGTCAGAAAAATATCGGCGATATAATTTTGATACATGACCCATGGCTTTATGCTGCCTTGCTTCGGCAATTCGGCTGATTTTCGAACCACATAACCAGATGAAAAATCCAAAAGCGGCTCATATTCGACCTGGCCCATATCCGGTGTCGGCATGACGCGCGAGAGGTTTTTACGATCCATATAATTGACCAAGCGGCACAAATATTTTGAGGTCAAATCGCAGCGCAGTGTCCATGACGCATTGGTATAGCCGAATGAGGCCAGCAAGTTCGGAATGCCGGAATACATCATGCCTTTATAATTCAGCAAATTGGCCGGTTCCACCGGCTCATTATCAACCGTGACCTCAATATTGCCGAGAAAGTTCAAATCAAGGCCGGTGGCTGAGACAATCACATCGGCTTCGAGGAAGTCACCCGATTTCAATTTAATGCCGTTTTCTTGGATTTCTTCAATATGATCAGTGGCAATATCGGCCTTGCCGTTGCAAATGGCGGCAAAGAAATCGCCATCCGGCGCTAAACAAACGCGCTGGTCCCAAGGATTATACCGCGGCGTCAAATGTTTTTCGATGTCATAACCGAGCGGTAATTGTTCGGGCAGTTCCTCCAGCAAGCGCCGCTTCACCAGTTCGGGCCGGGTACGGCACAACCAGAAGAAAAAGCGTCCCAAAAGCACATTTTTCCAGCGCGTCAGCCCATAGGCGAGGCGCGCCGGCAAATATTTGCGGGTAAAATTCGCAAAAGCATCTTCAGACGGGCGCGACACAATATAAGTCGGCGAACGCTGCAACATGGTAACATGCTCAGCCGTTTCGGCCATTGCCGGCACTAACGTGACGGCGGTGGCGCCGGAGCCGATAACCACCACTTTTTTGCCGCTATAATCCAAATCTTCAGGCCAAAATTGCGGATGCACAAACGGTCCTTTGAAGTTTTCAAACCCGGGGAAATCGGGCTGATAGCCCTGATCATAATTATAATATCCGGCGCAGCTATGAAGGAATTTGCAACTGCGTGTCTCGGTCTCGCCGGTCGCCCCGTCCTCAATGGTAACAAACCATTTGCCGTTAGCTGTTGACCATTTGGCTTCGACCACTTTTTTTCCGAAATGGATTTTCTTGTCCAGATTGCCATCGCGCACCGCATCACGCAGATAATTCATAATCGCCGGCGCATCGGCAATCGCTTTGGCATCGCGCCAGGGGCGAAAAGAAAAGCCCAATGTGTACATGTCGCTATCCGAGCGAATGCCCGGATATTTAAATAAATTCCATGTGCCGCCAATGCTGTCGCCGCGTTCCAAAATTTCAAAACTGGCTTGTGGGGCGTGTTTTTGCAGGTGAAAAGCCGATGAAATACCGGAAATACCGGCTCCGATAATCAACACATCGCTATGCGCCATTGATGTCATGTTCATCTCCCTGTTCCATTCTTGTCACATTATTTAACGCAAACAGTGGCGCAGTCCACCTTGACGGGCAAGGGACAATTCCGCGCAGGCTTTTCGCGATTATAATCTCAATCGCCGGAAAAACCGACAAAACGCGCCGCCTCGGCGACGGATTTGCGCTCAGAAACCACCGCATTGGCAGGAAAGCTGTCATCGGGCCAGCCCAACGCGACAGCTTTCATAATAACCTGATCATCAGCAATACCGGCATGTTCTCGCACCACCGGCGATTGCATAATGCCTTGCGAATTAATCACCGCACCAAGACCGCGCGACCAAGCGGCATTGACCAAAGCCGTCGTCACGGCGCCACAATCGAAGGCGGTATCATCGCTATCGGCCAATTCGCGGTCATATGTAATAATAACACATATCGGTGCATCAAATTGTCGAAAGCCACGCAACACCCAATCGTGGCGCGCTTCTTTATCTTCGCGGGCAATCCCCATGGCGGCAAATAATTGCTTGGCAACACCGACTTGGCGATCGCGGTGCTGACCTTCAAAGGCTTTGCCGATACGAAATTCGCGCGAATGCGGCACACCGGCCAAATTGCGCTCCGTATTGCCGGCACGAATCTTGTCCAGCACGTCGCCCGAAACGACGGTAAAATTCCATGGCTGGGTGTTCATGGAAGAAGGCGAGCGCATGGCCAATGTCAAAATTTCTTCAATCAGCTTTTGGGGAACGGCTTTATCCTGATAGCCGCGAATGGAACGGCGGCCGAGAACAACATCATCATAATTCATCTTTTTACCCTTTAGTGTTTGGTCGATTGCCACAAATCTAAGCCGCGCATCGCTTCACGTCAAAATTAATCATCTTTATAGCCGGCACGATGCGGGGGTGTTCGCAGCATTTCATTTTGCTACACTGAGCACGAATAAGGAGACTGAGATGAGTGGAAACCCGATGCGCTTGCGCCGTTCGCAATTGGCCGTGCCCGGCAGCAGTGAAAAAATGCTGACCAAGGCGGCAGCTTCAGCCGCCGACCATGTTTTTTGCGATTTGGAAGATGCCGTTGCGCCATCGGCCAAAGCAGCAGCGCGCGAGACCATTGCCGAGGCGCTGAACAATCTCGATTGGGGCAAAAAAACCCGCTGTGTTCGCGTCAATGATATTGGCACGCAATGGTGCCATGAAGACATCATCACCATTGTTGAGAAAGCCGGTAAAAATCTCGACACAATCATGCTGCCCAAGCCGCTCAATGCAGCCGATGTGCAATTTGCCGACACGCTGCTCAGCCAATTGGAAATGAAATTGGGGCTGACCCATAAAATCGGCCTGGAAGTGCTGATTGAAGAAGTTGAAGCCATGCAAAATGTCGCCGAAATAGCGACAAGCTGCGCGCGCCTCGAATCCATGATTTTCGGCATGGGCGATTATGCCGCCAGCCAAGGGCTGGTGATGGAAAATATCGGCCTGTCTGAAGGCTATCCCGGCGATATTTTTCACTATCCGCGCTACCATATGACGATTGCGGCGCGCGCCGCCGGTCTTGATGCGGTCGATGGGCCATTTGTCGATTTCAAAAATGATGCGGCCTATCGCATTGAGTGCCAACGCGCTTTGACATTGGGCATGGTCGGGAAATGGGCCATTCACCCATCGCAAATTGAGCCGGCTTTAGATGTGTTTTCACCCAGCCAAGACGATGTCGATTTTGCGCGTGAAATTATTGCCGTTTACGAAAAGGCGGCAGCCGATGGCCTTGGCTCGGTCGGCCATAAAGGGGTTATGGTTGATGCGGCATCAGCGCGGCTGTTTCAAAACACCGTCAATCGCGCCGAGCTCATTGGCATGTAAAGCACGCCTAGCGTTCAGCCGAGGCGCGACGGTTTTCCGACAAGCGGCGTTCGATAGAGCGGATCCAACGAAACGCATCTTTTGCGACATCATCATCATCACCGGCCTTGCGGAAGGCTTTAATGGCGGCGTCAAATTTTTCGAGCCGCGTGCGCGCAATGCCGAGCAGCAGCCAGCTATCGGCCTCATCGTCAAGCCCGCCCTTATCCAGCGCTTTGGTGAGCGCGCTTTCTGCCGCTTTCCAATTCTCATTTTGAATATACGATTGCGCCAATTGCGCATAAAATTTGCCCTCATCCGATTTCTCGGCCGCCTTGGTCAGCGGGGCAATGGATTTGTCCCATTCGCGTGCCTGCATATAGGCGCGCGCCAGCAATTCATAATGTTTCTCTGTCGCTTCAATGGTTTTGGCATCAAGGCCGCTTTGCAATATCTCGGCCGCTTTGATCGGCACATCGTGATAAAGATAAAGCTGCGCCATGGTCGATAATTCTTTTGAACTTGTGAGCATGCCTTGCACATGCATGGCGCGATGCGCCACAAAGGCCAATTTCTCTTCCTCAAAATGATAATAAATTGCCGTCAATTGCTGCCAAAAGACTTTGACGCCAGGCCAGATTTGCACCGCATCTTCCAAAATCGGGCGCGCTTCGCCATAGCGTTCTTCTTGCAGCAAAACCGACAGCAAAATGCGCGTCCATGGCTGTTTCGGTTCTTGCGCTTTGGACAAAGCTTTCCTGATGGCCTGTTCAGCCGGACGCAATTCTTCAAGTATCAAATATATTTGTGCTTTCAGCGCAAACGGCTCACCGCCCGGCTCTTTTTCTTGCGCGGCAAACCATTGTTCAATCAATTGCAAAGATTTGCGCGGTCGGTCTTTCGCCAAATGCAATTGCGCCAAACCATAAGTCAAATCAGAGATCACGCGCGGCGGCAAATCGCCGGTCGCAATGGCGCGCTCAAAACTTGCAATGGTGGCATCATAATCTTCCTTACCGGCATAAATATAGCCCATGGTTTGAATGGCCACGGCCTTTTCGTAAGGCTTAAATTTATCGCCATCCAAAATCGTCTGTAGCGGCTGCATGGCTTCGTCGAATTTTTCTTCGCCCATAAGCTCTTGCGCTTTTTCAATCAGTCGAAAAGCGCTTTTTCCCAAAACTTGCGAACGCCGAGTTTTCGGTTTTTGCGGTTTTTCCTTTTTCGCTTCTTCTGCCAGCGTACCACTAATGACCAATGGGCTGACAGGCAACGCAATAAGGCTGAACACAATCAACAGGAATGGCAGGCGGTGCATTTTCATGAATCCTATTCGGCAATATTGAAGCTGATAAGTTGACGCACACCCGGGCGCACGGCCGGCTTGCCGTTTTCCATCATCGGGCGATATTTCCATTTCCTGACGGCATTAATGGCAGCGCGGTCAAAAACCCCTTTCGGGTCAGCATCGACCACAAGCGGTTCAATCGCTTGGCCCAATTCATTAATGGCAAATTCCAACAGCACCCAGCCTTCAATGCCGCGCGACAGGGCGCGGCTGGGATAACGCGGCAAGACACGCACAATGGCCAGCGCATCACCATCGACCGGCGCGTTTAAATTCATACCCGCCAGACCGAGACCGAAATCGGCGCTCATGGTCGTCTTATCCATATTGGGGCGCTGCGTCTTCTGCAATTTGGGCGGCGGCGGCGGTTCTTCAGGCTTTTGCTGGCTGGGCCGCTTTAGCGCGCGGTCTTTCGTATTGACCTCCTCATCGCGCTCGACACGGACAAAATCAATACCGACGGTCGCCAGTTCTTTTTCAATCTCATAATCGCGACCGGTGACCAAAACCTTCATGGTCAAAAACAAGGCAATGGTCGTCACCAGGGCAAAAGCCGCCGAACTTAAAAAGCGGGACGACAAAATGGCGGTCATTTTTCTTCCGCCGCAATGGAAATGGCGCCAACGCCGGCCAAGCGCACTTGGTCCATAATTTCGACCAACACACCCGTCTCAGCTTTTTTGTCGGCCTGTATCACCGCACCGCCTTGCGGGTTTTCCGCATGCAGGCGCTCAACATTGGCGCGCACGGCGGCCAAATCGACCTCGCGGCGATTAATATAAATCTCATTATTTTCGCCAATGGCAATCAAAATGCCGACACGGCTTTGCTTGACCGCGGTTTCAGCATCGGGCCGAGTCACATCAAGGCCGCTTTCTTTGACAAAGGTCGCGGTGACGATGAAGAAAATCAGCATGATGAAGACAATGTCGAGCATTGGCGTCATATCAATGGCGCTTTCTTCTTCCTGTCGTGCATGTCGTTTGCGCATGGGGTTCCCTCTAATCAGCCAATTCCAATTGGTCGGCAAAATGCTCGACCGAGCGGTCGGCTTTGCGTTCCAGTCCGGCGGTAAAAAACAATCCGGATAATGCCACCACCATGCCGGCCATGGTCGGCAATGTGGCTTTTGAGATGCCCGCCGCCATGGCACGCGCATTGCCCGAGCCGGTAACCGCCATCACGTCAAATACTTCCACCATGCCGGTGACCGTGCCCAACAGCCCGAGAAACGGGGCCAAAGCCACCAGCACTTTAATATAGGCCAAATTGGCGCGCGCTTTCAGCTTGGCATCGGAAATCATCATTTCGCGAATGCGATGCGCCATCCAGCTTTGATGCTCTTTTCGCGCTTGCCATTTGGCAATATGGGCCGCACTCAACGTCTTAAACTCATTGCGAAAGAAGTTATAGCGCTCATAAATCAAAGCCCAAAGCAGCAAAGTCGCCAGCATGATGATGAGCAACACATTGCCACCCAATTCGAGGAAATCGCGCACGCCGCGCAACGCCTCAAACGGGTTCAAGAACAAAAACAATATGTCGGTAAACGTCACGACGCGGCGCTCCTATTTACCTTCAGCATGCGCGGCAATCAGGCCGGCCGCTTGTTCTTCCAAAATTTGCACAATTTCGCGCGAGCGCGTCGCCGCAATCGCGTGCAGCAGCAAAATCGGAATGGCCACGACCAGACCCAAAACCGTCGTCATCAAAGCCTGGCTGATACCGCCGGCCATCAGTTTCGGGTCACCCGTGCCAAACAAGGTAATGGCTTGGAAGGTCAAAATCATCCCCGTCACCGTGCCCAAAAGCCCCATAAGCGGCGCCACACCGGCCAATAGCTTCAACAGAGACAGGTTTTTCTCAAGCGCCGGCATTTCTTTCAAAATCGCATCATCAAGCTTTAATTCCAGCGTTTCCACATCCAGCTTTTTCTGTCCCGCGGCCGCGTGATAGGCCGCCCAGACGCGACCAAGAGGCGAGTCGCCTTCGGCTGCACCGGCATCCATTTGCGCTTTCACCACGCGCGCCGTCAAGGTCAGGCGGGTAATGCGCTCCAGCGCCAGACCGATCCCGAACAGGCCGAGAATAATGATAATATAGCCCACCAAGCCGCCCTGATTGACACGCTCGAACAAGGTCGGCATTTGCAGGAACAGGTTCAAAATCCCACCACGCGACGGGTCAATCGGGGCGGCGACCAATTCGCCGCCATCGCCATCGAGCACGTCATCCGCCGCATCGCCAAAGCGCGATGGCGGTTGGCGGCCCAAATCGGCATAGCGATTGTCGCCGGCATAGCGCACAAATTGACCGTCAGCCAAAGCGGTGAACGGACCGACACGGAGAATTTCCATCTCGCGCACCGAGCCGTCAAGATTGACCACTTCGCCGGTAAATCTTTTGACCTGGCCTTGCGCCGTCATTTCCTGTTGCAGAGCAAACCAGAGATATTCCAACTGCTCCATTTCCGGCAGACCTTTGGTTTTGGCCAGCTTGGCCAATGGCGCGGCGCGCCCTTTAATCTCGCCGGAGATAAAGCTCTCTTCAATTTGACCGCGCGTCTCACCGGCCACTTGTCGGACAATGCCAAACAATTCGCCGTAAACGCCGAGGCGCTCATTCAAAAGCCCTTCCAATTCGGCCAGCTTGACCTCATTATCGGCAAAGGTTTTTTCAAGCCGCTCGGAGCGCGCTTCTTCGCGTTTAATGGCATTTTGCGTGCGTGTCAGCAGGGTTTTTTGCTGATTGCGATTCTTGCGGAACTCTGCTTCGCGGGCAGCAAATTCGCTATTATCGCGCACCCGACCTTGCCGCACTTGCTCAAGCAATTGCTGCAAGGTCACGGCATCATCAGCAGCCGGTTTG
>Ga0181574_10000413_pt1 | contig 39560 bp, 28 predicted proteins | sample 101ome_24_FD_145600 | JGI IMG/M metagenome (GOLD analysis project Ga0181574, IMG submission 145600) | Coastal salt marsh microbial communities from the Groves Creek Marsh, Skidaway Island, Georgia - 101410AT metaG (spades assembly) | ecosystem: Environmental > Aquatic > Marine > Intertidal zone... | reverse complement strand
TGGGTTCGAGGACATGTCCAACGTAGCCGAGGAAGTCAAGAACCCGAAAAGAACAATCCCTGTAGCAATTTTGACCGCCGTCGGAGTAACGGAAGTGGTCCATCTCCGCGTATCACCTTGCGCCTGCGGGAACATGAACCGGCGAAGGGACAACTTCGGATCCCGCTCGACATTCCCCTTATCGCTGTTTTTCTCGGCCTTGGGTTGCTCGGCCTCGTCCCTGCCGAGTCAATACTGCGGGCAGGCTCACTTGCTGCCATAGGTCTCGGTTTCGTGCTCTTCCGACTTCTCCGGCTCTGAGCAAGCAGGAAAATAGTGGCGGAGAGGGAAGGAATCGAACCAACCCCGGTAAGGATCACTCACCGACAACGGTTTTGAAGACCGCGGAGCCCACCAGGTGCTCATCTCTCTCCTGATCGCAGGGAAACTTTACGCAATCGGGCAAAAGGTCAATCAACTAGACGTCAGTGATCGCGGAAAGTTACTTGGGGATGAGAATACTTTTCGCCACTCTTTCGGCATAAGAACAGGCAGATTCTTTCGGCAAGCCTACCTGTTTGGGTGAGCTCGAAAAGTAGGACTGTATCAGCGTTCTGAGCCCTCGGATTGTGTGACCTGAAAAATTAGGACGAACATTCCGGCCTCGCAGAGGCCGTGGAGCTGGCCTTCCAGTTACAGTCTTGCAATTTCGGCGATAATCTCAACGGCACGGTCGATTTCCTCTTCTGTCGTGAAAATCGACAGGCTGAGCCGGAGGCTGCTGTAGGCACGCTCGTCAGAAAATCCCATTGCCTTCTGAACATGACTGGGGCCAGCTTTACCCGTCATGCAGGCACTTCCGGCAGAGCATTGCAGGCCTGCCGCATCGAGCTTGGGAAGCATTTCAGATGCGACGCACCCCTCAAACGCAAGGTGGGCAACATTGGGCGTGGCATAACAAGATTGGGTGTTGCACCTCACCCTGTTGAGTTGTTGACCCAAGCCTGCTTGGAGTCGATCACGAAGCTCGGAGACTCGGTCGAGCCCTCCGTTTTCGATTTCGGATTGCATGATGGATGCTGCCTCACCAAGGCCAATGATGAAGGGAACACTTTCCGTGCCACTGCGGCGTCCAGCCTCCTGCCCCCCACCACGAATCATGGGCTCGAAAGGAGAACCGTCTCGGATAAAAAGAGCGCCTACACCCTTTGGCGCATGGAACTTATGACCGCTGATAGAAAGAAAATCGACCGGCACATCATCGACACGAACGGGTACTTTCCCAACTGCCTGGATAGCATCTGTATGAAAGTGCCATCCCACTGCATTCGCGATCTCGACCGCTTCCTCAATGGGCTGGACCACTCCGGTTTCGTTATTGGCCCACATGATGGAGGCAAAGCCGGGCCGGTCATCAGCCACTGTTTCGGCAAATTGGTCGAGGCGGAGCCGACAGTCACCGTCGACCCCCACTCGTTTCACGTCGAAGCCCACGGCTTCCATCGCCTCGGTCGGACGAAGTACGGCGCTGTGCTCGATCTCACTGACGACAACGCGGGAGTGCTTGCGGCCGATCACACGGGCAAGGGACTTGATGGCCATATTGTTTGATTCGGTCCCGCATCCCGTGAACACAATCTCGGAGGGTTCCGCACCGATCAACGAAGCGACCTGTTCGCGGGCACGCTCGACGGCAGCTTTGACCTCCTGCCCCGCTCGGTATCCGCTGGATGGATTGTGCCACTGGTCGGTGAGGTAGGGCATCATTGCCTCGACGACGCGCGGGTGAACCTTGGAGGTTGCGTTGGAATCGAGATAAATTGCGTTTGCGGTCATCGTTTCAAATTCTTGCTCTTACACTTGATCTCAATACCCCGGATTTTGGAATTTGGAATTTGGCTTTTGGATACTGAACACTGAACCCATAGGAAACTAACTCACCTTGCCACAACTTCTCCAACGGCCTGTTCGAGCGTTTCTTTTGCGTGGTTCGGAAGATCTACTCTCCTTTCGGGGACATTGAAATGCCCAGTTCCTCCGACCGTATATCTTTTGTCGTAGTGTTCTTCTAACAAACCTTCCACGAGTGCCTGCCATTCTTTTTCTCGCGCCAATTCCTTCCACTTCCCGATCGTCTCTGAAGAGTGAAATCCGGTGAGACGATCAAGGGTCATCTCGATCCTTGTTTCGTCACCAATCCAATCTTCATAGTCGTTGATGATGTGTCGGGCGCGTTCTTCCAGCGGAGAGAAGATCTCGATGATCGGGGCTTCCTTCATTTTCTGCCAAAGTGGATTCGGCAGGTTCAGCTTTCCGATCTTGGCGCTCTCCGCTTCAACGTAAACTGGCTTCTCGAGATCAAAGGAAACAAGCTTTTCGTAAACGAGCGACTCGAATCGCTTCTGTTGTGGTTGCGGATTTTCCGGATCTCCACCAAATACCGACCCCTTGTGCTGCGCCATTCCCTCGAGATCGAGAATCTGGTGCCCCGCTTCGGCCATCGCCTGGAGGAGATAGGTCTTCCCTGCGCCGGTGTAACCATTGAGAACGGTGAGCTGAAGCCCCGGGCAAGTGTCTTCAAAAACACGCAAAACTTCACATCGATAGGCTTTGTATCCGCCTTCGACGACACTGACGTCCCATCCGATACTGGAAAGAATTGTAGCTATGCTGCCGGAACGCTGCCCCCCTCGCCAACAATAGAAAAGCGGCCGGTAGTTTCTTCCTTTCTTCGAAAAGTGTGATTCGAGATGCCCAGCAATGTTTCGAGAGACCAGGGCAGCCCCTTGTTTTCGGGCAGCAAAGGAAGAAACCTGCTTGTAAACTGTCCCCACGGAAACTCGTTCGTCATCATTGAGAACCGGCAGATTCACAGCACCTCCAACGTGATCTTCGGCATACTCGGCAGGGGCCCTCACATCGATGATTTCATCGAATGCGGTAAGGTCGGTCGGGAGGACAATGCGTTGGGGTTCTCGGCTCATCAATGGGACTGCTCAACCCCGGATATTGGTAGTGTAACGACGAATCTTACACAAAATTGGCACAAAAATGCGGAAATTTCTGTCACGACAAGGGGGAATTAATCGTATATAACTATGTGGCGGTTGGCAATCAGCTAACCGCCATCTTATCAATACCATGAAGAAAATTATCGCAACTATTACGTTGGCACTCTTCGCTTTTGCTCCTTTGGCAATGGCGGATGACGTGACATATGTTGCCGGCATGACCGGCGTAACGTGAGGCGGATGCAAAAAGGACGTCAGTTCGGCGTTCGGCACCCTGCCTGGCTTCAAGTCCATCACTATTGAGAAGGGCGAAGAAGCAGGAACCCAGAAGGTAACTGTCGTAACAGACGGTTCCAAGGAAATCGACCAAGAAGCCGCGGTCAAGTCTCTCGGCGACAAAGCAGCCCGCTATGTCGTTGTGACTTGGGCAGCCGCAGGTGAACCGTCGGATTCCTGAAGGATTCCAAGAAAATACTTTCAGTATTGATGAAGCTTCGGCGTTAGCACGCCGGAGCTTTTTTCTTTTCGGAGAAAGACTTCTCAAAATCGAGGAGAAAAAATTCCGCATTTCGCCTCAAATGGCGGTTGGCGAACCGTATTAGAATATGGTTAACTGGCCAGGTATAATGGAGCGATCAGGAAAAAAACAAGGTTCAGAGGTCAGCTCCTCGCAGGCAACGAAATCCCGCGAAGGAGCCACCGATCTTCCGATTCCGCCCAACTTACGAGCGAAGCTCGAAGCGTTTCAGCAACGGCTCTGGTCGGTAAAAATCGGGGAAGGAGCACTTGCCGGTCTTCTTGGGCTTGGAATTTCGTATCTGCTCGTATTTATTCTCGACCGATTCATCGATACTCCGACTCTGCTGCGCTATGCGATCCTCGCAGTCGGATTTGCGGTTCCCGCAATCGGCCTGCCACTGCGCTGGTATCGCTGGGTGAAGAAGCAGCGCACTCTCGAACAAGTCGCCCGGCTTCTAAAAAAGAGATATCCGCGTCTCGGTGACGAGCTTCTCGGCATTGTCGAACTGGCTCGATCACCCGCAGCCGGTGCCAGCCCCGCCCTTGTCGAAGCAGCGATGAAACAGGTCGATGAGCGAATTGCCGATCAGGATTTCGACGACGCCGTTCCTGCCAAGCGTTACGGAATCTGGCTTGCCTCCGCAATTTCCACTCTCGCCTTGGCAGGACTGCTCTTATTCCTCGTAAGCGACGCCTCGCAAAACGCGCTCGCCCGCTGGATCTCTCCGTGGAAAGCGGTGGAGCGATACACCTTTGCTCAACTTGAGCCGGATGCCGAAAAAATCATCGTGCCCTACGCCGAAAGCTTCGATCTCGAATCCGAATTATCCAAATCGACCGCATGGAAGCCGGAGAAAGCCACGGTCAAGCTCCCCGGAAAAACCCGCCTTTCTTCCCCTCGCGAAAATGACGTCTACGCTTTCGAAGTTCCGCCACAAAAAGACGAGGGTGAGTTTAAGCTGCGCGTGGGGGATCACCTTAGTGAAATCACAGTAACTCCCCTCGCCCGCCCTGAACTGACTGACCTCGTCGCCAGACTGCGTTTACCCGACTATCTCCGCTACGAAAGCGACCCCGTCATTCCGATTCGAGGTGGCACAGTCTCCGTAGTTCAGGGGGCCAGAGCAACTTTCATCGGGACGGCGTCCCGAGAACTGGCCGAAGTCCAATCAGGCGACTTCGACGCAACGATTGATGGGACGGCATTTTCTACCATCCCTGTCGAAGTGACCGAGCCGATCACCAAGACCATTTCCTGGAGCGATATTCACGGTCTGCGAGCAAAGGCACCGCTCGAGCTGAAAGTCGTTCCCATCGAAGATGAAAAGCCCGACATTTTCGCGAGCCAACTCACCAAAGAAAAGGTTGTCCTTGTCGATGAGGTTGTGTCTTTCGATCTCGCCGCCTCGGATGATTTCGGCGTGAAACAAATCGGGTTGGAATGGTATGGCGAAAACGGAGCCGGAAAATCCGGACCATCGACCAAGGGGGAAAAACCGGTCGCTGCTGGAGAGCCGGAGAAAAAGAATCTCGAATCCCGCGCCACGTTTTCGGCAGCCCGCGAGGGTCTGGAGCCGCAAACCATCCAGGTTCGCGCTTTTGCTGCGGACTACCTTCCGCACCGGGAGCGGAGCTACTCCCCTACCTTTGTCCTACACGTACTAAGCCCTGACCAGCATGCGGACTGGCTTACTCGGGAATTTGGCAAGTGGTTCCGCAACACCCGCGAAGTCTACGAGCGAGAGCAACAGCTTCACGAGATGAATCGCAGTCTTCGAGAAATGTCAGCGAAGGAACTCGACTCTCCCGAGATGCGTCGCCGCTTGAAAGAGCAATCCTCGGCGGAGTCCTCGAATGCACGTCGTCTCGACGCACTCACCGGCGCCGGTCGTGATCTGGTTCGCCAGGCCACGAAGAATGATGAGTTCCATGCAGAGCGTCTCGAATCCTGGGCGACCATGATGCGCAGTCTCGACGAGCTTGCGAAAAAACGCATGCCTTCAGTCGCCGACCTCCTTCAGCAGGCGTCGCGAGCGGTAGGAGCTCAATCTGGAAAATCAGGAGACCCCAAGGAATCTCTCCAGGATTCCCAGCAGACCAGCAACTCGAACGGTCAAACCGACGAGCAATCGAAAGAGAGTCAGGGAAAGAATAGCGGAAAGGAAGGTGCTCCATCCGCCCCTTCAGTATCTTCCAAAAATCAGCCAACATCCAAGCCCGGAAAACCAGGTGACAGCGACGGTGAGAAACCCAAGGGCCCCAAGGCGCCATCGATTTCCGACCTTGAATCCGAATTCGCGAAAAAGGAGGATGATCCAAAAGGGGCTCAGCCCGGTGAGAAAAAGAAATCTTCTGCCGGCACGCTTCGCCTTCCCCAAACCACCCTGGGCGCAGCCCCTGGCGCCGATGACGAAAAGAAGCCCGAAGCACCAGAATCCCCTGCCCAGGAAAAACTCGACGAAGCAATCAAAGCGCAAAGCGACCTGCTCGCCGAGTTTGCGAAGGTCACCGATCAGTTGCAGGAAATCCTTTCCAGCCTCGAAGCGAGCACTTTCGTAAAACGTCTCAAAGCAGCGTCCCGCCGGCAAACGGAACTCGCGAAAAATCTCAATACGACGCTCCAGTCAGGCTTTGGTCTTCCCAAGACTCGGATTGAACAGAACTTCCGCGATATTGGAGAAAGGGTGGCGGAGTCGCAGGTCGAGCAGAGCGGATTGATCTATGACATCCAGACTGATCTCGAGGCCTACTATCAGCGCAAGCAGGATGACATTTTCCTTAATGTGCTTAAGCAAATGAAGGATCTCGCAGTCGTTACCAACGTGAAAATGATCGGTCGGGATTCCGAGGGCAACCTCAGCGGAAGATCTATTGTGGCCTCTGAATACTGGGCTGACACTCTTGACCGCTGGGCTGAAGAATTAGTCGGAGCATCGCAATGCAAATCCTGCAAAGGAGGATCGAAAGACAGCCTTCCTCCTGAGATTGTCCTGAAGATCATGAAGGTGCTGCAGGAGGAAATGTATCTGCGCGATGAAACGCGGGAATTACAATCTGCCCGCCCCGCATTATCTCCCGACGTCTTTCGATCCAAAGCCGAACCGCTCGAAACAACGCAAGCTGAATTGCGCCAGCGAATCGATGATGTCATCGGTGAAATCTTCACTCTCGACAATGCCCGCGAGCAATTTGGAAAAGAGCTTCAACTGCTGACTCTAGTTTCCGATGTAATGCGGGAAGCAAGAGCAGTTCTCGCCCGTCCTGACACCGGCCCTGAAGCAATCGCGGCCGAGACCGAGGCCATCGAATTGCTGTTGCAATCCAAACGACAAAGCAAGAACAACGGCGGTGGAGGTGGCGGCTCCAACCCTGACGGCGGCGGTTCCGCTCAAGGCGGGGGAGCATCCCTGACCGATATTCAATCTGGCCCCGCCGGAGAAGGCGAATCTGCACCGCTATCACGCAAGGTCGACCAAAGCACCGGAAAAGCCGGCCGCGAACTCCCCGAGGAGTTTCGTCGTGGCCTCGACACCTATTTCAACGAACTGGAGTCCAACTGATGAAAGCTCAGACCTGTCCTTTATTTTACCCCACCCTCGTAATCTTCTTCCTGAGCCTCTACGCTCATGGGCAGGTTATCATCAAGGAAGGTGGCGGTGGAGCCATCATCAATGGCGAGGATGTCGAAGTTCTAAAAGATGTCTTTAGCATAAAGGCAGAAGAAAAAGGTGAGGAAAGCAACCCGGAATCACCGGAAGAGGAGAAGACACTCTCGGCCAAACCCCTCAACGCACAGATTTCCCAGCACATTTTAAAACTAGCCGAGGCCGAGCGCGAAAAGCGTCTACAGTTCATGGCTGTCGTAATCGATGACGTTTCCCGTCTCTGCAAACTCGACGAAGCGCAGCGTGAGCAGATGGACCTCGCCGCGAAAGGAGCTGCTGAGCGCTCCATGGAAGACTGGCATACCCAGGCGGAGCGCTACTTCCGAACCCGTCTCGACGGAGCAGACAGCGATGCCGCCAAAGAGATGCTGGAAGGCATGGGGAATGTGAATTTTGGTGGCAACCGATCTGAGGAAGAAGGCGAGTCACTCGAGCTCTGGAAAGACACACTGAAAACGGTGCTGTCCGATGATCAGGTCGCCCGCTACGAGGAAGTCCTCGAGCAACGCGAACTAGACCGCATCGAAGCCTTTTCGAAAATGTCTCTATCGACTCTGGATTCCCACCTTCGGCTTACTCCCGATCAGAAAGTCAAAATGGGCGTATTGGTTCAGGAAGCCGCCGCAGATTACCTCGATGATATACAACGCTACTGGGGCGATTATTTCGAACGCGGCATGTTGATGTCCCTCGCCAACGCTGCAGAAGAAGAAGAGTTGAAGACCATTCTTTCCGATCCCCAGGTTGACCGACTCCGCGATGCGACATCGAATTTTGATCACTTCTGGGATCAAAAACGTCGCCTTCGCCGAGCGAAGCTCAAGGCCGCAAAGCGTCGCGAAACAAAACGCAGGGAAGTCGAACCAGAAAAAAGCGAAGCCACGCGATAAACAGGCATGTTCCGTTCCCAGATCACATCCCTGTTGGCAGCATCTGCTCTGCTCTGTTTCCCCTCCCCGTTATTCGCGCAGGGAGACTCCATTCGCACGGGAGGAGCCATCCCGCCCGAGGTCGACGCGATTTACGAGCGAGGTCTTTCGTATCTTTCTTCCACCCAGACTGAGGAAGGAACCTGGCGCAGCCGTACCGAAAATGGAATCACCGGCCTCTGCCTGATGGCTTTTCTTGCCAGCGGCGAAGATCCCAACTACGGGAGATACCGTCAAAACATCAAACGCGCCGTTCGATCCATCATCACAAGTCAGGACGACTCCGGATTCCTGCCCAACAGCATGTATCACCACGGATTTGCCATGCTAGCGCTTGCAGAAGCCTACGGCGCTGTTGATGAGGAAGCGCTCTGGGATGGCAGCAACCCGGACGAAAAACGGCAGTCGATTGCGAAGACACTCGAGCGATCAGTCGCGCTGGCGGTGAAAGCACAAAAGGCCAATCGCTGGGGCGGATGGCGCTACTCACCCACCTCAACCGATGCCGACACTTCCGTGACCGGATCCGTTCTGATGGGACTTCTCGCGTCGCGAAACGCGGGTATCGCCGTTCCGGATGAAGCCATCGAAAACGCACTTGTTTATATGCAACGCAACACTGCTTCATCTGGATTTGTTGCCTATAGCGGCGGGATCGGCGGAGGAGGTCAATCGATGGCGCGCTCGGCTGTAGCTTCCCTCGTCTACGCAGTCGGACACAAGCGCGAGTGGGAAGAATACGAAGCCGCGCTTAGCCATATCTCCGAGCGCCTCGAGCATCGGGAGACTGCCCACACTCATTATTTCTACTACTACATGGCCCAGGCTCTTTTCCAGGGGGACCCGATCGCCTGGGACAAGTGGAATCGATCAACCGCCCGCATGCTTTCCGAGCAGCAGGCAGGCAACGGAAGTTTCCCCGGCAGCTACGGAGAAGCCTATGGCACTTCGATGTCACTGCTCGCACTCGCGCTGAACTACCGATTTCTCCCCATCTACGAATGCTTCTGAGTTTCTGATGCCTCATCTTTTTCCCAACGCTGTGAAAAACCTCACGAATCCACTTTTGGGATTCGTGGTATTCGCATGCTGTTGCAAATCAGCATCCGCAGAAGACGCATATCTCCGCTGGCGAAATGGCGATGAACTCGCCGGACAAATCTTACCTGGAGAAGCCGGAAAGATTCTCTGGAAAGCTCAGCCGTTCTCCCGACCGCTCCAACTCAACTTGCGCCAATTGGAAAGCATCCGGTTTTCCTCGGAAAACCGGAATCCCACGGCGAAAGATGAAGCCACCTTTCGGATTCTCCTGAAGAATGGGGACCGCCTCGACGGATCGCTCCACGCGATGGATGAAAGCTCCGTAACCGTGAATTGCGCACCTTTTGAAAATCCAGTGGTTGTGCGGCGCGACGCTATTGAGCGGATCGTGCACATCAGTAGCAGCTCCCTTCACTACTCTGGCCCAGGTGATCTAGGACAATGGACTTCCGATGGGCGTGACCGAAAAACGACCGAGTGGTTTACCGATCTGAAAGGAGCTTTCTCGACCAACCAATGGTCCGGCAACCTCTTCCGCGAAATTGAATTCCCCTCTCTCGTCGAGATACAGTTCCGGGCAGAAATTCCGTCCGGGAACCCGAACCTGGAAATCGGATTGATCCGCGGTGCTGATCAGGGCCCGATGATCGAAACCTGGGACAACTACCTCGTTCTCACTCACCAGACGCGGTTCGTTCCCGTTATGGAGATCAACGACGACACGCGTGCTCTGGATTTCCGACTGTTCTGGAATCAGGAAAGCGGCCAACTGCGACTCTGTGAACCGTCCGGCAAACTTCTCGCTTCTCTCGACGATGCGCTTGTGCAACGCAGGGATCACCAATCGACAAAACCGCGCGCTTCCGATCCTCTAATCCGCGGATTCTGGATCATGAATCGAACCCCGGAATTGAAACTACATTCCGTCACGGTTCAGGAGTGGAATGGCAAACCCGTCCCGATTATTGATCTCTCCAAGCCACGCGTTCATCTTATGGGGCAGCCTCCGCAGTTTGGAGTGGATCAAGTCCAGCTCACTGCCGGAAGCAACTCCATTCGCGTAGGCGGACGTTCCCATCCAATAGATAACCTGCAGGAAATCATTCTATCTCCCACTGCGAAAAAAACGGTCGAAGCTTCGCTGGAATCCGTGACACGAATTGCCTGGTTCGGGGGCACCACCGTGAGTGGCAACTTTCTCAACCTTCGAGACGACTTCGCATCCGTCGCGCCCGACTGGTCCGAAGCCCCAGTCGATATCAGCCTGAAGAATGCGCGCGAAATTCGATTTCCCCAGATTACCGAAGCACCGATTGGCTCCGAGGCATTTCTCGAGGGAGACGGTATTGCGTTGCACGGAAGCATTGAACCTCTTGCGCAAAAAGAGGGCAACAAGATCATTGGATGGCTCCCCCCCGGAGCAACCGAGCCCGTCCCTTTTGCTGACGATATCAGCGGAAAAGTCACGCGGACGCCGCACGCCGCAGCCGCAAGGGAAAACTCGAACTTCATCGGCCAAGGTCGAGTCTACCTGGAAAACGATGAAATTCTTGTCGGTTCGCTCATTTCCATTACCAAGTCTAAAGTCCACTTCACGAGCCGTATCACCGGCCTGCTCGAAATCCCCGTCGAACTGGTGCGGGCAGTCGATATCGGCGAGGCCGGGCGCGTTCTCGAAGGTTTCGGCGACAGCGAGTGGGAAGTTCATGAGGAGGATGAGAATGACATCACCCTGGCCAGAAATACTGCCTCGATCCGTGCCGGAGCATTTGGTAATCCGTCCCTCCTACTGGGAGATCGCCTCAGCTTCACCGCGAAATGGGATCAGGCATACGGAGCCATCACGCTTCGCCTTTTTACCGACACAGTTCAGGAGAGCGCCCCTTCCACCGACATCATTATCGCGGCACAGGGAAATCGTCTTTTTGTAGGGAAACTGAAAGACAACGGAGCCTTTTCTTTTTCCGGTGATCAAATCCCCATTGTCGGCGATCAGGCCAAATTCGAGTTCACTCTCGAACCCAAAAAGGTCCGTATCATCGTAAACGAAAAATCGACTCTCAACATCGCGACTGATCCGGACAACGTTTCCGGAAATGGAATTTTCTTCAAAATGGGCGGCGGATGGCAGGGCTGGAATCAGAACGAAAACGAAGTCACCCTTTCCGACTTCCGTATTGAGCGAGCCCCCGGTAGCCTGCCTAGACGAATCATCGACCCCAAGGCGAAGCAAAACGCTCTCACCGTTCCCCGCAGTCGCCGCGACCCTGTTCCCACCCAAGTCCTCGTAGCTCCAAATGGAGACCTGCTACGTGGAAAACTGGAGGCAGCATCCGGTAATGAAATCCGTTTCAGCACCGGTGATGACACTCTCGAGCTGCCAAGAACTCGGGTTTCTGCCATCGTCTGGCTTCACCCACCAGTTCCGGGAGAAGAGCCCGAAAAGGAGCCGCTTGTGAATCAGGAGAAAGAAGGTGAAGAAGAGGTGGTGAAACGCCCGATGCAATCCTTTGATCACTTTCCAGTGACTCATCAGTTCACCCTCATGGATGGGAGCCGCCTTCGCCTCCAGTCCGAACGAATCGAGAACAGCCGCTTCGTTGGAAAATCCGCGATCCTTGGAGATTGCATTGTCTCGATCGGAAACATTCGCGAAATGCGCAGAGGACCGGCCACCCCCGCTCATGAACTGGAGAAATCGGGGATCTCCGCATTCTCCGACTGGCAACTCACCCTCACACCTGACCCTGACATTCCTACGGGAGAGAATACGCAGGTCTCTCCTCTCATCGGGAAACCCGCACCTCCCATCAAGCTCAGCCAACTGGGGAAAGAATCTGATTTTGAGCTCAGCAAGCACAAAGGTCGTGTTGTCGTACTCGATTTCTGGGCCACCTGGTGCGGACCATGTATCAAGGCGATACCAGATGTACAGAAAGTCGTTGGTGCCTTCCCTCAGGGGTCGGTTGTTTTTCAAGCCGTGAACCAGGCCGAAACTGTTCCCATCATTACCGGATTCCTTGAGGCCCGAAAATGGCAGGACCTTCCCGTATCGCTCGATTTTGACCTCATGGTTAGCAACGCTTATCTCGTCGACGGAATCCCCCACACCGTGGTCATCGGAAGAGACGGCAAAGTCGCCTGGACCCACAGCGGATATAGCAAAGATCTGAAAATGCAATTATTCGACGCCGTTGCGGCTGAGCTGCAGAAGTAACGAAGAGGCTGCAAATTGCCAGTCTCCAGCAACTCAAAGCAGATAAGGCGCATTTTCATTAATTACCATACTGGAAGTAATATTTATTTTTGATTGGGCGCTTTGAGGGTTTCTCATAATTTCCTCTGCCCTTTTCGCCCTTGCCACTTTCCTTCTCCCCTCCGACGCTACTGCCGCAAGGTGACGAGGTCGTCCACAAGGACATTTACTCAAACGGACGCCACCACGTCTGGACCCAGACGAGCTGATTCAGCTCTCCGGTGTTTCGGGAGAATGCGGATAGTTTTCCCCGAACAGAGCCTTCGCGGTAAAAATCACGAAGGATAAAATCCCATAGCTCAAGCCGAGCACGACGCCAAAGTCGACCAGTCCGCGCCATGGGAACGGCAGATAACGGATGAGAATCACCAGCAAGATGATCCCCACGGTCAAGCAGATCGCCGTGATTTGTGTCTTTCGCTTTGCGAAAAAATACCCCATGCAGAAAAATGGGGCGAGCAACACATGGAGCGGATTGGGATTATCGTGGAGATACTTCACACGAGCCGCTGTCCTGGGAGAGAACTTCTTCTGAAACCCGCGGTAACCTTCCGCGACGAGCATGAAAATGGCGAAGATCACGAGGAAGACCCAATGCTTCGTCTCCAGCTCTGACTCAAGCGCCTCCATTGCTCTCGGAGCGAGCCGATAGACGGCATACCCAAGAAGAGCGTTAACGCCCAGAAAACCCCACAATGCTCCAATTTTTCCCATGGTCGCTTACCTACGGTGAAGGGAAGAAAATGTAAAGCTCACAAGCGGGGAGAATGTGAATCTCCCGCTTCTTTAACGAGACCACGAGAGGGCTGCAGCAACAACTGACCTGGACCGGCTGCTTTAGCTGCCGCCTCTTTGCACACCAACGACGACTGAAGTCGCCGCTCACTTCATAACCCAAGCGATTTACGCCGCCTTCTCGACAGGCACTTCTTCTTCCTCTTGATCAGGAAGAGTCAGCTCGGCGAGACTGGATTCAATCCTATTGACGAGATCCTCGAGATCGTTCAAGCCGGAATCGATGCGCGTAAACTGTTCGGAAACTTCGTCGCCGAGAAGCGCGAGAATTCGGGAATGTTTCTCATCGGCTGGCTCAGTGGACGCTTCGCCTGCGGATACGGCGACTTCGGAGATGGCCTCTTCTTCTTTCTCCACCTCAGCGGCAGGCTCTTCGATAACGGGTTCTTCCGTGGACTCTTCTCCTGTGGGAATCGGTGCAGTGGACGACTCATCCCCTTCTGCGTCCGGTGCAAATACAACGGGATCGCGAGCTTCGGAGACCGGTGACGAGCGCATCAGCATAGCGAGACCGGCAGCGGCCTCCTGCAACTCGTCGAGATATTCTCCCTTTCGCTCTAGGTCCTCGTCTCTCCGAAGGGATTCTACAGACGCCGCTCTGTGATCGTGATGCAGCATCGCCACACGTGTCGGTGGCTCCTCCAATTCGGCGACTTTCTTTTCCACTTCCAGCTCCTCGGCCACTGCTACCGCATCAGCCGCGGTCATTGCGAAAGGCTCAGCGCTGATTGAACCTTCCACTTCGATTGAAGCCGCTTCGCTTGGAGTGCCTTCTTTTGCCGCAGGGATCTTTTCTTCCACCTCTACGAATTCCTCGAGAATATCGCGCTCAGATTCGATGGGTTGACAAACCGATTCCTCCTGGTCGAAAGAAATCCGTCTCGAGCGGGAAACAAATCTCGCGTAGAGTAAAAGGCTCGCTACAATCAAAAGCGCAGCGATGAGAATCAAGTAACCCGTTAAATTCATATCCGATACGCGATCATCAATAATTCTTAGATATTTTCAACCCTAAATTATCAGGAATTTTCGATACTTTCGTTTACATTCTCTCCGCAACCTGCCCTTCCGACTCCCCCAGATGAGCATTCATTCCCGCGATTACATGAGAGAAGACCCGTCGAAGAGACGCGGTCCCGGTCCTGGATCGTGGTCCATCGTCACTTGGCTGATTGTTATCAACGGCGTGATTTTCCTCATCGACCGGATCATGAGCGGAGCGATTTCGGATTGGTTTGGCTTGTCACTGACCGGACTAGCGAGGGGCAAAATCTGGACACCCCTGACCTATCAGTTCACTCACGGTTCGGTGATGCACATTCTGTTCAATATGGTCGGGGTTTTCTTTTTCGGGAGAACCCTTCTCATGATGACGTCGGCCCGACTCATCCTAAAACTCTATCTTCTCGGCGGGCTGGTTGGCGGAGCATTTCAACTATTGTTCAGCCTCCTGATGTCGGACGGAGCACACATTGTCGGGGCATCAGGGTCAGTTCTTGCGTTGCTGTTTGCTGTCGTTGCGCTGCTCCCCAATCAACCCATGCGGTTGATTTTCCCACCGGTGACGATCACTCCGCGCATCATCGTGATTTTCATCCTAGTGATCAATTCATTGACTCTCCTGATGCAAATTGTAGCCCCCAATCCAACGCAGCCAGATACAGCTGTGATGGCCCATTTCGGAGGTATGCTCCTGGGATGGTGGTATATGAAATATCGATACGAGGGTAATCAAGACCGCTACCAAAGTGGCAGAAAAAAAAAGCGCTCAAAGTTTGCTGAAAAATTCGGCATTCGCATCATAACCAAGGAAGAACAGGAAAAAGCGAAGAGAGAGGCTTCAGAAGAGCCTTTCGTTAACGACGAGGTTGATGCCATTCTCGATAAAATAAATGAGCATGGCTTCCAAAGCCTCACCAAAGAGGAGAAAAAGAAACTCGATCGATCGAGTGAAAAACTCTCCGTTCGAAAAAAACGGAATTCCTGACGCTTTGTGATGACTGATCTAGAAGAGAATCCAGTGCCGAGCTCCCGCCGGAAAAAGCGACGTTCCCCGTGGAAGTCGCTGATTTGGAAACTGCTCGCCGCGAGTCTTTTCTTTTTCGGTCTCCACGCATCGATTCGATTGGGCATGGATATGGCGATGGAAAAAATTGCCAGTTCAGACACGACCGAGGCAAGCCCAGCGGAAACTTCCTCGATCACACTCGGACGACCTGGTGATCCCGTCTATCTCGCGCCTGACCCAGACGCCCTCCGTGAATTTTTTACCGACTTTGACAGCCCAGGCCGGCGCGCCAGCGCTGATTTGACAGGGCTTTCCGTCAGGCGAATCACGAGCCCACTACAATTGCAGACCACCCGAGCCGAGGCTGATGTAGTCGAGCTGAAAGTCCTCTCAGGTCCTTTTGCCGGTTCCATCTATTGGGTCCACCACAGCCAGATGCCTGATCCTTCCAAGTTTGACCCGATCCTTTCCCCCCTTCCAGGGGGTAGTCAGGCGGAAGATCCGGAGTAATCCAGAAAAAATCCATTTTTTCGTTTGTTCGGGGTGGTTAAGTATTTATGCTGAACGCCATGCTGGAACTCGCGGTATTGGGAAGTGGAAGCTCGGGAAACAGTGCAGTGCTGTGTCTCGGGGAGACACGCGTCCTGATCGACGCAGGACTCTCCGCAAAGCAGATCGGCCTGCGACTGGAATCGCTCGAAATCGATCCTGATTCTCTCAACGCGATTGTCCTCACCCACGAGCATGGCGACCACACACGTGGTATCGACGTTTTCTGCCGGAAAAGAAAGCTACCCATCTACGCAACGACACATACCTGCAAAATTGTCAGTGAGGACGTGAAGTCGGATGTCGTCTGGCGGCCTTTCGAGGCAGGTAACTCTTTCAAGGTGGAAGACATCAAGATCGAATCTTTTTCTGTACCCCACGATGCCGTTGATCCCGTCGGCTTTGTCTTTCACTGCACCCGCAGCCGCGTGGGTGTGCTCAGTGATGTTGGACATATCACTCGCATGATTGTTGATCGCCTGCGCGGGGTTGATACGCTTTTCGCCGAATCAAATTACGATGAAGTGATGTTGCAGAACGACACGAAGCGTCCCTGGGCAACGAAGCAGCGAATCAGCAACCGACATGGTCACCTTTCCAATGACCAGACGGCGGAACTCGTCGAGCAGATTGCTTCACCTACCCTGACTCGCGTCGTGCTGGGTCATCTCAGCAGCGATTGCAACACGTCCGACCTCGCCTGCAAGGTGATCCGCAAGCGACTCGAAGAGCGCGGTTTCGACGGCGTCGAAGTCGAATGCGCCGATCGCAAAGATCCCCTGCCCCTTCGTCCTGCAGCTCGGGAAACGGCAGATTCTGCTGCCCAATCGGAGGCAGAACAAACCTCGGAAATCGTAGAAGAAATTGCTGCCAATTCCTCCCGGGTGTGCGAACCTTCCGCCCCCGTCGCAGCGGCCGAGGGAGCTTCCAAGGAGTGGAAGCAGACCGAATGGGCCTTTTAAGCCGCGCGGGGTTCTGTTTGTTACTAGCCCGCCATGACTGCGCTGAAACCGTCGTTTGAGGAATTCTCATCTCTTTCCACCCAGGGAAATTTGATTCCCGTGTGGACTGAGTTGGCAGCAGATTATGAGACGCCAGTTTCGGCCTTCCACAAACTGAGCGACGGCTGCCACACTCCCTGCTTTCTCCTCGAGTCGGCAGAAAACAGCGACCATCTCGGGCGCTATTCCTTTCTTGGCGCACAGTCACGTCTCGAGATTCGTTCGGAAGGTAGAACGATCCTGACCCGCGAACGAGGAGAGAAAGAATTTCAACGTCATGAACTTTCTGATTCCGACGGCGATCCTCTCCACGAGGTGGAAAACATTATGTCAGCCTTCCATCCGGTTGAGGTCGAGGGGTTGCCTGTATTTTCCGGCGGAGCGGTCGGATTTCTCGGATATGACATGGTGCGGTTTTTTGAGCCAACGGTCCCCGGACCACCCGACTCCGGGCTTGGATTGCCAGACATGGCATTTGTCATCGCCGACACCCTCGTGATTTTTGATCATCGCTTTCGTAAGCTCCAGGTCGTTGCCAACATTCATACCGAGGACTTTCCCGATCTCGAATCCGCTTATGGCGCAGCAGGCGAGCACATCGAGGCAATCATCGAAAAGCTCTCAAGATCCAGCGGCGTTGCTCCGTTTTCACTCATGGAAGATCCGCCCGAGGCGGAAACGATCAGCAGTAACACGACGAAAGAGGAATACGAATCCATGGTCAAAAAGGCCAAGGAATACATTCTCGCCGGTGACATTTTCCAGGTGGTTCCTTCGCAACGATTCGAGAGCGACTACACCGGACGCCCCATCGATCTCTATCGCTCCCTTCGTCACGTGAACCCATCGCCCTACATGTTTTGTCTGCAATTCGGCGATGAGTTCGCTCTCGTGGGCAGCTCTCCCGAAGTTCATGTCCAGGCCATCGAAGGACGCATCAAAATCCGTCCCATTGCAGGGACCCGGTGGCGCGGAAAAACGCCGGAGGAAGATGATGCGCTTGCCGAAGAACTGTTGGCCGATCCCAAAGAGCGCGCCGAACACGTCATGCTGATCGATCTTGCGCGAAACGATGTCGGTCGCGTCGCAGAATACGAATCCGTCGAGGTCAGTGAATTCATGATCGTGGAGCGTTATAGCCACGTCATGCACATCGTTTCCAATGTGAACGGTCAGCTCCGGGACGATCACAGTGCTTACGACGTGATGCGAGCCACCTTCCCGGCCGGAACCGTGAGTGGAAGTCCAAAAGTCCGCGCTATGCAGATCATAGGTGAGATGGAGAAATCAAAGCGCGGTGCCTACTCCGGAGCGGTCGGTTACTTCGGCTTCGACGGAAATCACGATAGCTGCATCGCTCTCCGGACTGTTGTTTTGAAAGATGGCAAGGCTTACGTTCAGGCCGGAGCAGGAGTCGTCGCCGATTCCATTCCCGAGAATGAATACCACGAGACGGTGAACAAGGCGAAAGGGATGATGCGGGCGATCGAGCGAGCGAAGCTGCTGGGGTAGAAGCAAAGAGTCGCACTCATCTTCATGCTCCTCTTCATACCCTGCGCGGATCTAGCTCCCGCAGTGAAGTCCCGCGCAATCTCGTTACCTTTCGGGCTTCCCATCAATCCTCTGTCCCGTAACCTCTTTCTATGAATCGGATAGCCTTTCTTCTATCGGCCCTGTTGCCTGCACTTTTTTTGACCGCTGCTCCGGCCCAGGATGCGATTACTCCAGATGAGGTCATCAACCTGCTCACGAAGAAAGGGCACACCGTCAACCTGAACGAAAAATCCTCGCTGACGACAGATCCCTCGGAAGTCTGGATCCTCGATGAAAACAGTCATCTCAAGGTAGCCGGAGGCGGCATGGGCTACATCCGCACGAAAGATTCCTACCGTGACTATCATCTCGTGATGGAATACAAGTGGGGCGAGAGAACCATGGCAGGTCGTGCCGACCGCGCGCGCGACTGTGGCCTCCTTATTCACGCTTTCGGGGAAGACGGTGCCTACGGCGGAACCTGGATGAGCTGCATCGAGGCGCAACTTATCGAAGGCGGCTCTGGGGACATTCTCGTTCTCGGCAGCAAAAACGACGACGGCTCGATCGACCCCACCAAGATCACTGCGACCGTGACGAAAGACCGAGACGGCGAACCAGTCTGGGATCCGAAGGGAGAAAAAATGGTCTTTCCCGAGGAAGGCAAAACGATGGCGCGAGTGAACTGGCGGGAACGTGATCCCGACTGGACCGACGTGAAAGGCTATCGCGGAGCCAAGGACATCGAAAACCCACTCGGCGAATGGAACCGGATGGAAGTGATCTGCAAAGGAGCCACAATGACCATTCTGCTTAACGGTGAAAAGATCAACGAAGTAACCGACTGCTATCCGACCGAAGGCCATATCGGATTGCAGAGCGAGTGGGCCGAGTGCCATATCCGGCGCCTCGAACTGCACCCTCTCGGAGAATACACGGAGAAATGGGCAGAAGCAGAAAGGTCCAAGGACATGGGGTATTCAATCACAGGAGAAAGCATTCTTCCGCGGCGCCTTCCCCTCTCCCCGGAAGAGAGCCGGGCTGCCTGGGAAATTGACGGAGACTATGAAATTCAGCTCGTCGCCTCCGAGCCCCTCACCTGCGACCCTGTCGATGTCGTCTGGGATGAAAAAGGTCGGATGTTTGTTGCCGAAATGGGCGACTATCCTCTCCCCGCCGATGATGGCGCACCACTCTCCCGGGTTCGACTTCTCACCGATAATGACGGAGACGGAGTCATGGATAGAGCGACGACCTGGGCTGCCGAACTCGACCACGTGCAGGGACTCCTCCCAATGAAAGGTGGACTGCTCGCAACTACCCGAACCGCGATCCTTTTTCTCAAAGACACCGACGGTGACGACGTCGCCGATGTTCGCGAAGTCCTATTCCGCAGCAACGAACCTCGCCACAACCAACTTCAGGTTTCGAGTCCACGATACCACCTCAACAACGACATCTACCTCTGCAACGGTCTCGATGGAAAAGAGATCTACCCGGAAGGCAACCCCGACGGAAAACTCGACTTCACCCGTCTCAACCTCCGCTACAATCCGCGCACAGGCGATCTTACCCCCATCACCGGAGCCGGCCAGTACGGCGGCACGCTCGATGCATTCGGTCGGCATTTTTACAGCACCAACCGCAGCCCCGTCATCTTTTCCGTGATGCCACTGGAAGTCGTGAAGCGCAACCCGCTCGCCGGCATCACCCAGGGACATGAGGACATTCAGGAGCCCGGCGCACCTGTTCGCCCGATTTCTCTCAGCCACACCACCTCCGCCGCCCACGCCGGAACCCACACCGCAGCCTGCGGTATCGGAGCCTACACTGGCGACGCCGTTCCCAGCCTGACCGGAAACATCTTCGTCTGCGACCCTACCGCCCAACTCGTCACGCGAAACAAGTTGGTCGAGAACGGGGGAAGCTTTACCGCGGAAAGAGTCGGAGAAGAAAGGGAATTCCTCGCATCAGCCGACGAATGGTCCCGCCCCGTGAACGTTCGCAATGGCCCCGATGGAGCCCTCTACGTTGTCGATATGTATCGTCGCTTCATCGATCATGCCCGCTTTTTTCCCGAGGAATTTGCAAAAGCCCACTACATGCGAGCCGGATTTGATCAGGGACGCATCTGGCGAATCGTCAAAAAAGGAAGCCCCCTCCGCAAGATCGAAGCCCTTCCTGAAGCACCAGCTGACCTGGTGGCTTTGCTAGGGCACAAAAACGGCTGGCACCGCACCCAGGCCCAGCGCCTGCTCGTCGAAAAACAGGACAAGAGCGTTGTAGCGGCATTAGAGGAACATCTCGACAACGGAAGCGCGGAAGGAACGGCACACGCTGTATGGACTCTCGACGGTCTGGACGCGCTGAAGCCAGGCCACGTTGAAGTTGCCCTCGGCATTCTCGATCCCGGGGCGATGGAAAGCGCCCTGCATCTCATTCACGAAAACAACTTCAAAGATACTTTTTCCCAGACGATTGGCGAACTCTCGAACGCATCCATCGCACCTCGCGTTCAATTCACTGCGATTTCCCTCTTCCCCGGAATCGAGCGAAAATCGAACTCGCTAGCCGAGGCTGTCATCCGTTCACCCGAAGACGCGTGGCTGCGCAAAGCCATTCTTAGTTCTCACAGCGAACAGGCACCTGCCATCCTAAAGCAACTACTTTCGCCCGTGCCTTTCAACAACCTCGGCGTTTTTACGGACAAGCCGCGCGAAGTTGCCGCCGGAGCAATTCGTGATTTCGCCCGCCACACCGCTGCGCTAGGAAAACTCGATGCACTGGGAGAGGTTCTCGCCTCACTCGAAGATGACGCTAAGTGGCACCACTACGAAGTCGTCTCCGGAATCTCAGAAGGACTGCGCCGAAGCTCCCTCAAGCAGAAAAGCCTCGCCGCCCTGATCTCCGCAGCACCGCCCGAGCTCGGTGATGGTGCGGCAACACTTACCGGCCTTCTTGAAAATACGACCGAGACTGCACTCGATAGAAAGCGCTCTGTCGCTGACCGGACCGCCGCGCTCGACCTCGTTGCCCAGCGGCCGCTCGAAGAAAAATTCGAGATTGTAGATCAGCTCATCGAACTCACCGAAACACCTGAGATTCAGGCTGCTGCCGTCCGCATACTTTCCCGAGACAAACGCGAAACGGTAACGGAGTATTTCTTCGAGCGCTGGGAGAGCCTTGCACCAACTCCGCGGCGCGAAGCTATCACCCTCATTGCCGGCAACACTCGTAGCGGACTCATGCTGATGAAGAAGATGAAGGCCGGAGAAATCAGTCCCGCCGTGATGCCCCCCATGACGCGCTGGTCCTACGGCCGCAGCTCCAACGAAGAAATCAAAACTCTCGCCAAGGAGCTTTTTGGTCAGACTGACGGTGATCGCGCCAAAGTCGTAAAAGAATACCAGGACGTTCTCGCCTCGAAAGAAGGTGATCCCGAGAAAGGACTCGCCGTTTTCCAGAAAGCCGCCTGCATCACCTGCCACAAAGTCGGAGAGCAGGGAGTCGACGTTGGCCCGTCTCTCAACGACGTGAAGATCAAACCAAACGAAGCTTTGCTCACTGACATCCTCGACCCCAACCGCGCGGTGGAAGAGCGCTGGGTCTCTCAGTCCGTGAACAAGAAAGATGGCACCATACTGAGCGGTCTCCTTCACGCCGAAGACTCCGCCGCCCTCACCCTGCGAGTCCCCGGTGGCGTAACTATGACTGTTCCAAGAACCGAAGTAAAGTCGGTCGAATCAACCGGCCAATCCCTGATGCCCGTCGGCCTAGAGGGAGCCATCTCGAAGGAAGAGATGGTAGATTTGATCGCGTTTTTGAAGAAGCGGTAGTCTGAATACAAACGATCAAACAGGATTGGGTCAATCACTCAACCCTTTCAGTTCATAGTCTAAGCCCTGTTGACTGCTTTTTGCATCCTCTTCCAATCACCGGTTGCAATTCCCTGCATTCTGAGAGAACACTTTCCGCGTCATGGGTAGAGCATTTGAATATCGCCGCGCGGCAAAGGAGGCACGTTGGGACAAAATGTCCAAGGTGTTTCCTAAGATCGGAAAAGCCATCACGATGGCAGCGAAAGAGGGCGGTTCCGATCCGGACTCGAACCCGAAGCTCCGGCTCGCGATTCAAAACGCAAAAGCGGCAAACATGCCGAAGGACAACGTCGAGTCCGCGATCAAGCGCGCTGAGGGCAAAGACGCTGCCGAAATCACAGAGATCAACTACGAGGGCAAGGGGCCGCACGGTGTTATGATTTTCGTCGAGTGCGCGACCGACAACACGAACCGCTCGGTTGCGAATATCAAAACCATTTTCAACAAATCCGGTGGCGAGCTCCTGCCAAGCGGATCACTCAATTTCCTCTTCAATCGCAAAGCGGTTGTGGAGTTTGAGGTTGGCGAGGGAATGGATATTGAGGAGGTCGAGCTCAACCTCATCGATCATGGCCTCGAGGAGTTGGAAGTCGGCGGAGATTCGGCAAAGGCGATTGCTGATTTCACCGATTTCGGGAAGCTGACTTCGGGGTTCGAAGAGCTTGGGATTGAGTTCAAGAAAGCGACCCCCCAGCGTATCCCTACCGATCCGAGAGATTTCACGGATGAGCAAATGGACGAAATCGAAGAGGTCATCGACAAACTCGAAGATGACGAGGACGTGCAGGCTGTATTTACCAACGCGTAAAGCGCCTAACCGCCTTCACAAGAAGTTTGCGAAATCAATTTAGACGCGAAAATTTGCGTTCATTCGCGGGGCCGTAAGCCGTTCTTTTCCATCCGCGTTCCATTTCATTGCACGTGCAGAGAAGGTAAAGCGAATGAAGCGAGAATACCCGCGGATAAATGGAATCGGATAGGCTTCGAGGAGTTGTCGTCCAGCGTGTTAAGACAGTAGCTACTTCGGTTCACTCCTTCTTCTTCGGAGCGTCTAAAGATTCAGCCTTCTTTTCATCGCTATTTTTCCCTTTCCCCTTTGGCCCTCCTTTTCCTCCGGGACCTTTCAAGGTGCCCAACTCGGCGATTTTATCTCCAAGCGTGGGATCCTCTTTCACCATCGCGGCGAGAACGACTCTCCTCATTTTTCGATACGTCTCCATTCGTTTGCGACGCAGTTGTTCGTCTTCCCTCTGAATGGCTTCGAGCTCATTTCGGATCGTGAGGACTGCTTCCGATTCACGAGCCTTGGCTTCAACTTTACGAAATTGGGCCCTTTCTTCCGGCGTCATTTTCTCAAAGAAAGCAGGCGGGCCGGTCGGGCCTTCCCCCATATGTTTTTGTCCCCCGGGACGGCCCGGCGAACGCCCCGTTAATGGTCCTCGACTTGGGGATTGAACTTCTTTCAGCAACTCAGCCACCGCTGGATCTGCGTTTGTCATCGCGACGCGAATTGCTTCCTGAAATGCCTTCGTGGCCTCGTTCACTTCCTCACGGGCACTGAGCACTGCCGGATCGGCCCACACATCGCGCAATGCAACTCTCAACTTCTCCCGTTCCTGCTCGCTCAACCTCTCCCATTTCTCGCGATTTTCACTGAAGCCCCCGGGCCTTCCCTTTTCTTCCTTATTTGGCTTCTTCTCGGATTGCTCGGGAACATTCTGAGCCACCCCTGTCGATGAAACGAGAAAGAGGCAAAACAGCGAAAGAGTGCCGAAGACGAGGGCAGAACGGGATGAGGAAAAACTCATAATATCGGTGGTACGTTTGATACCCGATCTAACTCCATCTCTCAAGAAAAGTTGTGCGATGCTGCAATTTTCTGTGAGAATCAGAAAAACTCCCGCCGCGTATGTCTTGCGATGACTGCTCCGTGCCTTACAATTCCCAAAGTCGTGTCACAGCATGACCCGGAAACCGCTTTTCATGGGATCTCGATCCAAACAACTTCCTTTACTGCTGATCTCCATATTGCTGAGCGTGATCCTCGTGATCCGTCTCCTGACGAGCGGGCTGACATCGTTTGGGATCGTCGCGCTGGTCCTGGCCGTTCTCTGGTTTGGATTTGAGCTGGTTCGTTTTCTCCTCCCCCACCCAGACGAAGATGCCTGGGAAGATTCGCATGCTGACAGCTCCGACATTCCGGGAGAGGCTCCAACGGATCTGGTTTCCCTGGTCTACTTCCTGAGCGAGCCCCGAATCCCGGATGAATCAGTCATTCGAAGCTGCGTTGCCAATGCACTGGAGATCAAATTCGATGTCTCCAACCCTGAATCGGAACATTTCGTGATGCGCTTTGAACCGCCCAAGGACCAAAAAGGCGGTGACAAAGACAACGTCCAGCATTTCATGATCCGGATACCGCAGGGGCTCTTCGCAGTTCTCGTTTCGGATCAACCATACATTAAAAACCCCAAATCATTCGCGAGTCAGACGATTCGAGACAAGCGACTTCGCAATGCCGTGGAGGGCCATAGCGCCTGGATGTCAGTCGACTTGATGGATGATGCGAGTTCCTCCGATGACCGGGCAGAAGCCTACTACACGATCGCTCAGATTCTCAGCGCACTTGCTGGCCCGGACTGCCTCGCTATTTACTGCCCAGAGCTACAGAGGTGCAACGAATTCGACCTTTCCCTGATCGACTCGCTATCCAGCCCCAATCCCCTGGCGCTTTTTGAGGAACCAACTTTTGAGCCGATCATCGAAATCTCCGACAACAATCCGCGGATGGCAGCCGCTGTTACCGAAGCGATCAAGCGCTGGCCCGAGTTTGTTGAGGCGTTCCAGAATCGCGAAGACCCAACCGACGAGAGTTACATCATCAAAGCAGAGTTCCGCGAGGGGAGAAACTGCGAATACATGTGGGTCTCCGTCGAGGAGATCACAGAGTCGGCAATTCACGGGACACTGATGAATGACCCTCACGAGCTACTCGATTTTCACCGGGGCGCGCGTGTCGGGATCGAGTTTGATCGACTCAACGACTGGATCTACCCCGGTGAAGGCGGCTCACACGAAGGCGGATTCACGCTCGACGTGTTAGCAGAGGGTGACGATTAGCCTGTCCGCGTTTCTCACTCACCCGACCCTGTAACTAAGGTCTGTGACCTCGGATTGTGTGTGGTTTGGCAGGTGGATGCTCATTCCGGCCTCACAGTGACCGGCTACAATTCCCAGCCTTCTCGGTAGTTGTGGCCGACGAGTTTATCTGCCTCTTCGTTTCCGAAGCTCATTACCTTGGAATCCCAGGTGAGTTCGGTGCCTTCTCCGAGAACGGAACCAATCACGCCGAGCAGGAGTGTCTCGGTGAGCGGAACTGCCACATCAAAGTTCGATTTCGCACGCGAGGGATCATCTTTCTGAATAGCCTCAACCCACTCCACGTAATGACCGGGTGAGCGTTCTTCGGTTTTTGGTGGAGCCGAAAACTTGCCATAGGCTGCGTCAACGATATCCGGCTTTCCTCCGTGGCTGGAGTGAATCAAGTTGTGCTTGGAACCGAGATAGAGGCAGCCATTGTCGGGCATTTTCTTATCTCCCCGGCAATCGTCCGGACGTGGTATCTTGTATTTCCCGTCCCTCCATTCGATCTCGACGGGACCATGCTTGTCCGTTGCCGCGAAGGAATAGTGAATGATGCACGACGAAGGATGAGAATCCTTTTCCGCACCGGGAGTTGATCGGTCCGCCTTTTCCACCCGAATTTTTTCCGGCAAACCAAGTCCGAGCGCCCAGACGGGGTGGTCGATGATGTGCGCTCCCATGTCACCAAGCGCGCCCGTTCCATAATCGAGATAGCCGCGCCACTTGAATGGAGCAATCATGCTGCTGTATGGTTTGTCAGCAGCTGGCCCAAGCCACTTGTCCCAATCCAACGTACTGGGAGCTTTCTCCGCCGGCGGACGAACGAGATCCTGTGGCCAGATAGGTCGATTGGTCCGACAATAAATTTTCGACACTTCTCCGATCGCACCGGACCCAACATATTCGTTAGTAAGGCGGGCTCCTTCTGCGGCGTGTCCTGTGTTACCCATCTGGGTGCACACGCCCTGCTTTTTGGCTTCTTCGTGAAGAGCTCGCGCTTCGCTGATTGTCAGGGTCAGCGGCTTCTCTACATAGACGTGTTTTCCCATCCGCAGCGCCGCCATCGCAGAAATTGCATGAAGATGATCGGGTGTAGAAACAACAACGGCATCAATTCTATCACCTTCGGTTTCCAGCATTTCGCGCCAGTCAGTGTAGACTTTTGCATTGGGATACTTTTTGAAAGAACCTCCTGCCCGAACTTTGTCGACGTCACAAAGCGCGTAGATCGTTTGTCCCGCCTTGTCGCAGCCGGAGATGTTGCCATTTGCTCGCCCCCCGGCTCCAACGAAAGCGAGATTCAGCCTTCCGTTTGCAGCAGTCCCCTGTCCTTTGACGAAGCCAGAAAGAATGTTGAGAGATCCGACCGCTCCTGCAGAAGTCTGGAGAAATCGGCGACGAGATGTGGAAAGGCGCTTGTGATTTGTCATGCCATTTGGGATAAGCGGACCGATGAGTTGAGTCAATAACCATTTTAAACCGAGACGCGCTCACACTCTCTGTGACTCGACAAATTTCCTGAAATCGATATTTTTTTCTTGTTGTTTCGAATTGATCTTCCCTACGATGCCGCCTCATGAAAATCATCACGACTCTCTTAATCGGAATCTTTTGTCTCAGTATTCTCGCTGTCCACGCGGACGAGAATCACGAAATAATCGAGAAGGTGATGAAAGAAGGCCTCAAGGGCGACGAAAGCCCACTTGCCAAGGTTCTTGATGGCAAGGCCTCAAAAAAAGAAACCAAAGATCTCGCTAAGCTCACTGCAACAATGAAAGGCACCAAGGCTCCAGCGGGTGATCAAGGTGATTATGATAAGTTGGTCGAAGAACTCATCGCTGCGATGAATGCAGTGGCCGATGGAGAAACTAGCAACGATGCACTGGACCGACTCGACAACGCATCCAACTGCAAGGCTTGTCACTCCGATCACAAGCCAAAGAAAAAGAAGTAATTTCTCATTTTTTACATTTCCCCGTTCCCTGCAATGCGAAAGGCCTCATCGAAACTTCGGTGAGGCCTTTTTCTTTACATCCCCTCATCATATGAGCGCAAAATCTGTCCTCAAAGAACTTGAGTCTCTCGGCAGCGAAGGAACGAGGGAAATCCTGATGCGTCACGATGCCCGTGAGCCTCTGTTCGGTGTCAAAGTTGGGGATCTGAAGAAAATCCAGAAGCGAATCGGAGTGGATCATCAGCTTGCGCTCGACCTCTACGACACCTGCAACTACGACGCGATGTATCTCGCTTGCCTGATTGCTGACGATAAAAAAATGACGAAGGCACAACTTCGAAAATGGGCTCGCCAGGCATATGGCGGTTCTCTCAGCGGCGCGACCGTGCCCTGGGTAGCGACAGGAAGCCCACAAGGATGGGATTTGGCCCTCGAGTGGATCGATTCTCCAAAAGACACTATCTCGGCCATCGGTTGGACGACACTTTCCTCCATTGCAACCGTTTGGCCCGATAATAAGCTGGAATTACCGGCCTGGCAAAAGCTGCTGCGAAGCGTGAAAAAGGAAATTCACAAAGCTCCGAACGATACTCGCTACGCGATGAATGGATTCGTCATCGCGGCAGGATCCGGGATCAGCGACCTCTTTGCTGAAGCTCTCTCCATCGCCGAAGCGATCGGAGAAGTTTACGTCGATCACGGCGAGACATCCTGTCAGACTCCGTTTGCTCCGGACTACCTTCGCAAGGTCCAGTCGATGAACCGGATCGGGAAAAAGAAAAAGACGGCAAAATGTTAGGTCGGCAGTGCATTTTTCTTTTGGCTCTCTTGTGCGGAATATCACTACTTCGCGCGGACGAAGTCACGCACTTCTTCGACGAATCACTCGCCCCGGAAGAAAGTTTCTCTTTTGCCGTCTTGGCGCAGAGAGGAGATCTCGCCTTCACCGGTTACCTGGCAGAGAAAAGCAAATCAAAGCAAGCGATTGAGTTGCTCGATGAGCTATTGGCTCAAAATCAATCAACGCGTGCTGATGTTCTTCGCCTCAACCTTCATTTTCTTCCTGCGCCTGAGAACCGGGCCGAGGCAGTTGCCTTCGTGGCAAAACATTGGCCCGCGGGAGAAAGCCCGGCGGTCACGCTGATTCCCGGAACGCTTCCCGAGGGCATCACCTTTGCGTGCGATGCGGTATTTCTATCGCGCGGGGGTTCCGTCTCCAATTCTGAAAGTGTAAAACTTGTGCCCGGCTCAAAAAGCATTCTCTACGCGTCAGGCCGAGTCGCTCGTGGGAAGACGCTCGACCAATCCATTCCGGAAGCCATGCAGTTGATCCTTGATGACTATCTCCAACCCAATGGGGTCGATTTTCAGGATGCCGTTCAGGTCCGCGCGTATCTGCCTGATCTGTCCGAGTGGCCTAAGGCGAAAAAAGAGATCGGCAAACTTTTCGGAAAATATCCCCTGCCTCCTATGATTCCCATCGAATGGGCTCGCGAGGAAACCGTAGAGATCGAGGTGATTGCGAGCATGGAATCTGGTCCATCAGACGCTCCCGTCGAATACCAGAACCCAGCCGAAATGAAACCATCTCCTGCATTCACCCGTGTCGCGATCGTCCACGCTGGTGAGATTACGTTTTTCAGCGGAATCGCTGCGTCCACCACTGAGAACGCGGAAGCTGGAGTGCGAGCCGTTTTCAAAAAACAGTGGGAAGCTCTCGCAGGCGCGCAATCCGATGCGCACCACCTCGTCAAAGCGACCTACATGGTTGCTTCTCCAGAATCCGACAAAACCGTATCTGCAATCCGTCCTGATTTTCTTGATCCGAGCCGGCCACCATCAGCGTCAAAGGTGATGCGACAGCATGCTGGTAAGCCAGGAGAGGATTTTCAGCTCGATCTTATCGCAGTGCCGAGGCAGTAGCGATTCAGATCCAAAATTGAACATCCCGCGTCAGCATCGCTTCACCATCAAAACGGAACCATGCCTGGAATCGCTGGCCGGCCAGCATTTGCGGCAGCCAGTATTGATCATCGGCCCACATCCGGTCGTAGGGAATTTCGGAAATGCGGAACCACTCGGGTTTTGCTTCGCGGGTCTCGGTTGGAGTGCCGGTGAATTCCGTTCCGTGAAATACGGTGCAATGAAGTTTCAGTCCATCGACGAAATCAAAGTTCAGATGGCCCATTTCCACCAACTCGCCCGGCACGATGTGGAGTTCCTCGTCCACTTCACGAATGGCAGCTTCGAGAGCCGTCTCGCCGGGCTCTAATTTTCCGCCGGGACCATTGATTTTCCCCGCTCCAAGACCGGTCTTTTTGTGGATCAACAAAACCTCATCTCCACGAGTGAGGAAAACCAGATTGGCAACCATGTTAGGATGCCAGGTTTCGGGGAAAGGCTGAACCGGTGACGTGTTCATGACTCGGCCTCCTCTTCATAGGCCTCCATTCCTTCGCATGTACAGACCAGATTACGATCCCCGAAAACATTGTCGATCCGGCTGACGGGCGGCCAGTATTTCCAATCTTTCACCCAGGCTACTGGGAACGCTGCCAGCTCCCGTGAGTAGCCTCGATCCCACTGATCGGAAAGAAGAGTGCCGGATGGATGAGGTGCATTTTTCAAGGGATTATCGAGGCTGTCCCACTCTCCGGAGCGAACCAATTCAATCTCCTCAGCAATGCGATTCATCGCATCACAGAACCGATCGAGTTCCTCTTTCGACTCGCTTTCCGTCGGCTCGATCATCAGCGTTCCCGCAACCGGCCACGACATCGTCGGCGCGTGAAATCCATAGTCGATGAGACGCTTGGCAATGTCCTCCACGTCGATCCCGGCGTTCTCTTTGCAGATACGAACGTCGATAATGCACTCGTGAGCAACTCGACCATTTGCTCCGCGATACAACACCGGAAACAGAGGATCCAGCCGTGTCGCGAGATAGTTGGCATTCAGGATTGCGATCTCAGTAGCCCGGCGCAAAGCCCCGCCCATCATCGCGATATACATCCATGAAATGGTTAGAATACTGGCACTGCCCTGAGGAGCCGCACTGACGGGGTATTCCGAATTCCCTTCCAAATGAGAATGCCCAGGCAGGTAGGGGGTGAGATGCTCCGCTACTCCAATCGGACCGACTCCGGGGCCACCTCCTCCATGAGGAATGCAGAACGTCTTGTGGAGATTCAGATGGCAGACATCAGCGCCGATCGAACCAGGACTGCAAAGTCCGACCTGCGCATTGAGGTTAGCCCCGTCCATGTAAACCTGACCACCGTGCTTATGAATACACTCGCAAATTTCGACGACGCTTTCCTCAAACACTCCATGCGTGGATGGATAGGTGATCATGAGTGCGCCGAGGTCTTGCGCATACTCCTTCGCCTTGGCGCGAATGTCATCGACCTCGATATTCCCCTCGGCATCGCACTTTACTGGCACGACGCGGAAACCCGCCATGACCGCACTGGCCGGATTTGTCCCGTGCGCGGAAACGGGAATAAGGCAGACCCGGCGATTCGCATTTCCATTCTCTTCGTGAAATCTGCGAATCGCGAGCAGACCCGCATACTCTCCCTGTGATCCTGCGTTGGGCTGCAGACTGACAGAATGGAAGCCGGTGATCTCAGCAAGCCAATTCGCCAACTCAGAAATCATCTCATCATACCCCTTCACATCTTCCTGCGGTGCAAAGGGGTGAGGCCCGCTCACGGTTCCCCAGCTCAGTGGAACCATTTCCGCAGCAGAATTCAATTTCATCGTACAGGAACCAAGCGGGATCATGCTGCGATTCAGAGCGATGTCGCGGCTCTCGAGACGGCTCAAATAACGAAGCATCTCCGTCTCTGATCGGTACCGATGGAAAACGGGTTGAGGAAGAATTTCACCGTCTCGGCGAAAGTCACCTGCCGATTCCTCCACCGCGGGAATCTCTTCCGGAAGGGCAAAACCAAAGGCCTCAAACACGTTAAGCCATTCCCCCGTCTCGACGACTTTTTCGTTAAAACTCAGGCCAATCGCATCTTCGAGATCATCTCGAACCCAAAGATTAGCCTCGCGGCATTTTTTAAGGAGAATATCTCGTTGGCTTCCGGATACAGCGAGAGTGAGCGTATCGAACCAGGTCTCATTCTGAATGGAGAAACCTGCTTCCATCGCCGCTTCGGCAAAGCGATTCGTCACGGACTGGATTCGCAGCGCAATCCGCCTGAGTCCTTCCGGACCATGATACACGGCATAGAAGCCAGCGATTACCGCGAGCAGAACTTGGGCTGTGCATATGTTGGAAGTCGCTTTCTCGCGGCGAATATGCTGCTCCCGAGTTTGCAGAGAAAGGCGCAGAGCAGGTCTACCATCAGAATCACGCGAGACTCCGACAAGTCGTCCCGGAAGTCTTCGTTTCAGTGCATCGGAGCAGGATAAAAAGGCAGCATGAGGACCTCCAAATCCCAAAGGGACGCCAAACCGCTGCGCACTTCCCACCACAATATCAGCACCCCACTCTCCAGGAGGCCGTAGCAGAACCAAGGACAACAAGTCAACTGCAGCGATGACGATCCCGCCGGATTCGTGACAAGCATCCGCCACAGCCGAGAAATCATTCACCTTGCCGTTTTCCCCCGGACATTGCAGAACGACACCAATCAGCTCATCCGCTCTTCCCGAAAAATCAAAGCTATCGGGATTCCCGACCACCAACTCTATATCGAGCGGCTCACAGCGAGTTCGGAGAACATCCCGCGTTTGGGAAAAGCTACCTTCGTCGACAAATACAACCTTGCCCTTCGGCTTCGCCCCTGCTGCCATCGCGATAGCCTCTGCTGCAGCAGTCGCTTCATCGAGCAGCGAAGCATTCGCCACTGGCATAGCTGTCAGCTCGCAGATCAGGGTCTGAAAATTCAGGAGAGCTTCGAGCCGTCCTTGTGAAATCTCCGCCTGGTAGGGGGTGTATGCGGTATACCATCCGGGATTCTCCAGCACACATCGCTGAATCACAGCTGGCAAAACAGTATCGTGATACCCGCGCCCGATCAGTGACGTCCTTACGGCATTTTGCGACATTCGCACACGCAATGCTTGCAGCGCTTCTGTCTCCGTCAGTGCCTTTGGAATTTCGAGCTCTCGCGGATCCAATACACTCGCAGGCACGACCTGCTGCACCAACTCGTCCAGGGAAGCGCAGCCGACTGTATCGAGCATTTCACCCACCTCACTCTCGGAAGGACCGAGGTGCCGACGAGAAAACGGATCAGCCGAATCAGGAAACGTGCTCACGATAACTCCCGGCGTCATGGAGGCTTTCGAGTTCCGATGGATCGGAAATTTTGATCTTAACCAACCAACCCGCTCCGTATGGATCTTCGTTCACCGGCTCGGGTGCTTCCGCGAGAGCTTCGTTTACCTCGACAATTTCGCCGGACGCCGGAGCGTAAATATCGTTGGCGGCTTTGACTGATTCGACCACAGCGAAGGCCTCCCCTTTTGTCACAGTCCGGCCCACTTCGGGAAGTTCCATGTAAACGACGTCGGTCAACTCGGCTTGGGCATGATCGCTGATTCCCACGGTCGCGGTTTCGGGTGAATCAGGGTCGATCCACTCGTGCGAATCGGCGTATCGGAGATGGTCAGGAACGTCCATGGTAATCAAGCGGTATTACATCAAAGCGAAAAGTCAGTCAGTGACAAACGGATTCAGGGAAAATTACAGAAAAGGCTTTTTTACCACTTCAGCCGGAAAGACTCTGTCTCGGATCGCAATCGTAAGCGGTGTCCCCGGTTTTGCGGATTCGGGAGCAAGATAAGCCATACCAATCCCTATGCCGAGGGAAGGAGAAAGCGAACCGCTTGTCAGCTCACCCAACTGATTTTCACCGCTTTCGTCCCGCACTTCGTAGCCGTGCCGGGGAGGAGGCGATTTTCCCGTCATTTTAATCGCGGCGAGTTTGCTCGAGACACCATTCGCTTTCTGGCCAAGGAGAACATCCTGCCCGACGAATGGTTCCGCTTTCGCAAGCTTAACGAAAAACCCCAGTCCCGCTTCGAGAGGTGTATGCTCTTCATCAAGGTCAGATTCATTCAAGGGATAACACTTCTCCAGCCTCAGCGTATCGCGTGCCCCAAGACCACAAGGCTTGGCCCCGGCCGCGAGAAGTTGATCAAACCACTCGCCAATTCGAGCATTGGTATCGAACAACTCGAAGCCATCTTCTCCTGTATAACCGGTTCGACAAAGGATTGCACCTGCACCACTCCGAAAGATTCCGTTTCGATTCGGTAGCGGAATTTCCGGCTCCAACTGATTCCAGATCTCAGTACTTTTCGGCCCCTGAACGGCGAGACCTCCCCATTCCGCACTCTGATTTTCGAAAACAATCCCATCCCGCAGCTTGCGCTTCAGCCACGCTTCGTCTTGCTCAATCTTGGAGGCATTCACCACGAGGAAATATCTTTCCTTCGCCTCCCGGTAGAGAATCAGGTCGTCAATGACGCCGCCAGCCTCATTCAGCATCAAGGTATATTGCCCCTGCCCATCTTCAAGCTCCCTGACATCGTTAGTCAGGATCCCGTTGAGCCACTCCGTGACATCCTTTCCGGAGACGAGAAACTCCCCCATGTGAGAAATGTCAAAAACGCCTAGTTCATTGCGAACAGCTCGATGTTCGGCGACGATTCCGTCGTATTGGATTGGCATCTCCCAGCCAGCAAATGGGAGAAGTCGGGCGCCTAACTCTTCATGTCGAGAATGCAGCGGGGAGCGAAGCATACCGCGATCTTGGTCTACCCTCGTCGATCAGTCAATCTGTAAGACGCAATCAGCAGTCTCGCGTGCGCAACATAGCGCAGCTAGAATCCACCCACCGTCTGAAATGTAAAGCCTTTGAGATACCCAGTTTCTGGCAAAGTCGCGATGACAGGGTGATCGGCGCGCTGAGTGTGTCGATCAAGAACACGAAGGGTTCGCTTTGCATCGACCGACGCATCACAGATCATCTTGAAGAATTCCTTTTCACTGATGTGATGACTGCAGCTGTAGGTGGAAAGAATTCCATCCCTCTCCAGCAGCTTCAGCGCGCGGAGGTGGATCTCCTTGTAGCCGCGCATGGCATTGCCGACTGACTTCCGATTCTTGGTAAAAGAAGGCGGATCAAGAATCACGAGATCGTATTTTTCTCCCGAAGTCTCAGACTCCTTCAAATAATCAAACACGTTCGCTTCTTTCGCTTCGATCGACAATTCGTTGGCCTCTGCGTTTTTCCGAGTCGCTTCTACTGCGGGAGCAGAAATGTCGACGGCAGTTACGCTGGCTGCGCCGCCTTTTGCGGCGTGGAGTGCGAAGCCTCCCTGGTTACAGAAACAATCGAGCACCCGCTTGCTCTCGGATAGCTTCCCGACAGCAGCGTAGTTATCGAGCTGATCGAGATAGATTCCCGTTTTCTGCCCTTCCAGAAGATCAACGTCCTGCCGAATTCCACCGACCTCGATTTCGAAAGCACCGTTCCAATCCCCGGCCAGGACGCCTGTTCTCATTTCGAGTCCTTCTGCTTTGCGAATCGCAGAGTCGTTTCGCTCGATCACCACGACTTCTCCGAAAATCTCTTGCAGCGCAGACACGATGAGATCTTTTCTCCGATCCATCGCCAGCGTGAGAGTCTGCAGCACAAAATGATCGAGATAACGATCTATCACGACTCCGGGCATTCCGTCTGCTTCGCTCCAGGCCAATCGATAGATCGGTTCGTAAAGATTCATGGAATCCCGCAAGGCCAGAGCACGCTGAATTCGCCGAACAAAAAATTCGCAATCAAGCTCCTGCTTTCTCCGGGAAATTCGACGGGCCACTATCTGGGATTCCGGATTGTAAATCGCGGTCCCCAGCGGCCGATCCTTGAAATCTTTGAGGGAGACGACCTCGCCAGCTTGGGGATCGCCGAATGCCTTCTGCACCTCACTGGCATACACCCAATCGTGGCCGTGAAAAATGCGGGAACGGGGTTTGATGACGAGTCCTGGCATGGCGGGGAATCTCGCGCAGGAATCAGACCGCGTCAAAGACCGTACAGGATCACTTGATCCTGCTGAAATTCAGGTTAGAAAGTGCTATCTGCAGTCCCAAACCTCTATTTGGATGCCTTGATCGTGCAAAATTGACTCCCAATTTTGCGTACCATGAGAATCCTTCCGATTCCTATACGATATAGACGTGAAATCATTCACCCCAACCCTTTTCTTCCTCACTGTTTCCCTGCTTGTGTTCACTCACCCGTGCCTGGCGATTGATCTGGGGCACCATCCTGGAAAAGCGATTTACGAGAAACTCTGCCTGGAGTGTCATGGAACTGATGGCGAAGGAGCCGAAGATGTCGACGTCGACCCTTTGATCGGATCACGTGATATCGCATCGCTCGCAGGCCGAATCGAGCGAACCATGCCCGAAGACAAAGAGCACTTGTGCGTTGGCGACGACGCACGCCTCGTCGCAGAATATGTCTATCACGCCTTCTATTCCGAGGAAGCCCAGCTCCGGAAGAAGCCCATCTACCCTGACCTGAATCGACTGACAGGACCACAATTTGAAAACTCAGTCACCGACCTGATTGGTCTTTTCCTGAATACTGACTATCCGCCGATGATGGAAAAACGCGGCCTCCATGGGCGCTACACGCTCGACGATCGGAAGAAAGCGGGAACTAATGATTACAAGCGCGAAAACTTCGAGAGAGACGATCCCGTGATCAAATTTGACTATGGCACGGGCCTACCCCAACTGCCGGAGGGAATGAAGTCGAAGCTCACGCAATTCAAAATCGAGTGGACTGGCTCCGTTTTTGCCAAAGAAACAGGAATCTACGAATTTACGCTCCGGACCCGGAACGGCGCCAAGCTCTTCATCAACGAGCCGAATGAGAAACTAACTCCCACCATCGATGCTTGGGTGGCCCCAACCAATGAGATTCGCGAGGAGACAGGTTCGATTCGTCTACTCGGCGGAAGGCGTTACTTCGTGCGACTGGAGTTTTTCAAATACAAGGAAGAGAAATCCTACATCGAGTTGCTCTGGAAAACGCCCCATGGCGTAAAAGAGACCATCCCTGCGAAGGCCCTCGATCCAGATTGGAATAACCCGGAGTTTGTCGCCTCCTCCGGCCTCCCTGCCGACGATCGGAGCTACGGTTACGAGCGCGGTTCGAGCGTATCTCGATTCTGGCTCGATGGAGTTCACTCGATCGCTTTTGAAGCCGCAGACCATGTGAACCTCCATCTCGACAAGCTCGCCAAAACAAAACCTGATGCCGAAGATCGAACCGAAAAAATTCGAGCCTTTGCAGCTGAGTTCGCTGCGGCAGGACACAGGCGTCCCCTTTCCGATAAGGAACGCAGGAAAATCGTTGACTCCCAATTCGCATCTGCCGAGACCCCGGAAGATGCGGTCCGCCAGGTCGTCCTCAGCACTTTGACATCCCCACAATTCCTTTACCCTGGCACCGCTTTCGACAACCCGCATGGCCCCTGGGCAAAAGCCTCGAATCTGGCACTCTCAATTTGGGATTCCGTGCCGAGTCGAAAGCTTCGTGACACCGCGCGGAAAGGAACGATCGAAAACCCGAAGTTTCTCGAGCGGCTTACCTGGGACATGCTCTGGGACGGGCGTGCTCGTCACAAGATGGCCGGCTTTTTCGAACACTGGCTTGAACTATCGAAGGCAACCGACATTGCGAAAGACAGCAAACTGTATCCCGAATACTCGGAGGAAATGCTCTCCGACCTCCGAAAGTCACTTCTGCTCTTCGTCGACGACATGGTGTGGAGTAACGCTCCTGCTGACTACCGGAAATTGCTTTTATCCGATACCCTTTTCCTCAACGAACGCCTCGGCAAAGTTTATGGGAAGCCGGAGATTAAAGGTGGTTTTCAAAAGGTATCTTTTCCCAACCAGGGAAGAACCGGTGTCATTACCCACCCCTACCTGCTCACGGCCTTCGCCTATCACAACAACACCTCTCCAATTCACCGCGGCGTGTTCCTCACCCGAAACATCGTTGGCTTGACGCTGAAGCCGCCACCCGAAGCAATCGAATTCAAAGACAATGATTTCCCGCCGAACCTGACGATGCGGGAAAAAGTCACCGAACTGACCCGGGCGAAAGCATGCATGGCCTGTCACTCGATGATCAATCCCCTTGGTTTCAGCCTGGAGCACTACGATGCGATCGGCCGCTGGCGTGCCAAAGAGGGTCAGAATCCGATCAATGACGACGGCATCCTGAAAACGGATGGGGGTGACCATATTGAAATCAAGGGCCCTCGCGACGTCGCGAATTACGCCGCCAATTCTCACGAAGCCCACAGAGCCTTCGTGCGACAGCTATTTCATCACACCGTAAAGCAACCCGCCCTCGCGTATGGCCCCGATACTCCAGATCAACTGGAGGAATCTTTCCGACAAATAGACTACGACATCCGCTCTTTGCTCGTTAAAATTGCACTAACCTCGACTCAACCTTTAGTTCCAGAATCCTGACCATGAAAAAGACGATAGACCGACGTCACTTCCTTCGATCCATCGGAGCCTCGGCTGCGGCAGCACCATTTCTGACCGGCCTTCCCGGGATCAGTTCGGCTGCTGCACCGTATGCTGGAAAGAAGCGAGTCGTAATTTTCTTTTCTCCAAATGGAACTATTCCGCAGGAGTTCTGGCCGGAAGATAAGGATGGCGAGATGCAGTTCAAGCGCATCCTCAAGCCGCTCGAACCCTGGAAGAACCGGGTCAACGTGCTCCATGGGCTATCCAATCGAATCGGCGGAGACGGAGACCGCCACATGCGGGGCATGTCCTGCCTGCTCACCGGAACCGAACTTTTCCCCGGAAACATCCAGGGTGGATCCGACACTCCGGCGGGGTGGGCCAGTGGAATTTCGATCGACCAAGAACTGAAGAATTTCCTCCAGTCCAATCAGGCTACCCATACCCGTTTCGGATCACTCGAATTTGGAGTCGCCGTACCGGACCGGGCCGATCCCTGGACTCGCATGAGTTATGCAGGGCCTAATCAGCCCGTCGCTCCCATCGACGATCCGAAAAAGATGATGGAGAAGCTCTACGGAAAACTGGAAGACAAGGAAAGCCTTGTCGGTATCGTCGATGGAGTCAGTTCCGAGTTGAAGCAGATTTCCGCCAAGCTTGGAAGCGAAGACAAAGAACTTTTGGAAAAGCACCTCCAACTAGTTCAGGAACTCGGACAAGAGCTCGACCGACAGGACGACGGGGAACTTGATCACCCGATGCCGGATGTGGACCCGAATGTGGAACTCGTAAATGAAAACACGCCTCGCCTCTCGCGCATCCAGATCGACCTGCTTGTGAATTCTCTAGCCAACGACATGACTCGAGTCGCGACTCTGCAGTATATGCGTTCCGTAGGACAGGCACGCATGAACTGGCTCGGAGTCGAGGAAGGTCATCATGGGCTTTCCCACGAACCCGACAACAATGCCAACGCCGTCGAGAAGTTGACCAAGATCAACGAGTGGTTCTGTGGCGAGCTTGCCTACCTCGTAAAGCGTCTCGCCGAGACTTCCGAGCCGGGCGCTGATGGCAGCATGCTCGATAATACCGTCGTCGTCTGGTTGAACGAGCTGGGCAAGGGCAATAACCACACCTTGCACAACATTCCCTTCGTCACGATCGGCGGAGAAAAATCGACCGGATTCAAGACAGGACGGATGCTCAAGCTTCCGAAGGAGACTCCTCACAACCGCCTCTGGCTGTCGATTGCCCATTCAATGGGGCATGAAATTGCTACCTTCGGCAACGAGACATTCTGTCGTGATGGAGCGCTCGATCTCGGATGAAGACTCCGAGGTGGTTCGAAAAACAAGTTGGTCTGGAGCGTCTCGGTCGCTACCGATTCAGCCACCAGTATCCCGTATTGAGATAGGTGGCATAGCAGACCCAAGTTAGATAGGGCACGAGCAGAAAGGCTGCTATTTTTTCCTGCGGGTAAAATTTTCGAATTGTCCCGGCTATCGTGACGATCATTCCTACGATCACGATTAATGCAACCCCTAGCCAGTTGGCCCCGAAAAAGATCGGAGTCCAGGCAAGATTGAGAACCATTTGAATCACCATCCATAGCCACCCTTGGTTTTTCTCTTCTCCACTCTGTACGAGATGCCAGTATCGCGCGATCGAGATGCCGATCATCGTGTAAAGGGTAGTCCAAACCGGGCCAAAAATCCAGTTAGGCGGGACACCGGGGGGCTTTTCCAGGGAGGCATACCAAGTGGGAATCTTGCT
>Ga0181574_10000410_pt1 | contig 39703 bp, 39 predicted proteins | sample 101ome_24_FD_145600 | JGI IMG/M metagenome (GOLD analysis project Ga0181574, IMG submission 145600) | Coastal salt marsh microbial communities from the Groves Creek Marsh, Skidaway Island, Georgia - 101410AT metaG (spades assembly) | ecosystem: Environmental > Aquatic > Marine > Intertidal zone... | reverse complement strand
GTGGTTGCGGCGCTCACGCGCCACGGCCGCGTGGGCACGCGTGTCGCGCTCGGCCGTTTCGGGATCGCGGCTGAGCACGCCCGACCGGCGCGTGGCCGCCACCACCTCGATCTCGGCGGCGGAGCCGATCCGCAGCCGCAGGCCGCGCCAGTCATCCTCCGGGAAGGCCACGTCATCGTCCGAGTCGATGACCAGGTTGGGCCGGAGGCGCCGCCGGTCGACCTCGCCGCCCGCCCACTCCGACACGCGGCGGATGGTCTCCTCGGTCAGCAGCGCGATCGGCTGTGTCGCATGCGTGCCCGGCGCCGAGCGGATGATCGACACGGGCTCATCATCCTCCCGCCCGAGGTCGCGACGCACCTCGTCGGCCAGGTGGACATCGCCCCATGGGAGCACGGCACCGGACGGGGCATCCACCTGCACCCCGCTGCCGGTGCCCGGGTCATCACAGCGGGCGCGGTAGCGCAGCAGCGCCGGTTCGCGCACCGCCACCAGTGGTTCGCCCGTCGCGGTGTCCACCACTGCGCACTGGCGATCCCCCATCAGACCGAGCGGGCCGACGAAGACCCGCCGCAGCCGTTCCCCCGACATCGACGCCACCGGGTAGCGCCACAGATCGGACACCACGCCCACCATCGGCAGTCCTACGTGAGGATGATCGCGAGGACGATCACGAGGATGAGCAGGATCGCGAGGGTCGCGTACACCAGTCGCACGGCACGGTTGGCGCCCTGCGCCACCACCTTGGCGTTCTCACGCTTGCGCGCGATGGTCTCCGGGTCGGTATCCCGCTCCGGCCAGTCGTCATCCTCGTCGTCCCAGCCCATGGGATGAGCCTACCCGCGTCACCCCGCGCGCCGCCGGTGGGTAGGCACCCACCGGCGGCGCGGATAAATCTAGGCCACCTCGGCCAGCCCGCGCGAGTCCATCATGCCGGCGAGCTTCTGCAGGGCCTGGTTCTCGATCTGCCGGATGCGCTCGCGGGTGACGTTGAACGTGCGGCCGACCTCATCGAGGGTGCGCGGCTGCTCGCCGCCCAGGCCATAGCGCAACTCCAGCACGCGGCGCTCGCGGTACGACAGCGAGTTCAGCACGTCCTTCAGCGCCTCGTTGCGCAGGGTCTCGTCGGCGGCTGCCTCGGGCGAGATGGCCTTCTCGTCGGCGATGAACTGCCCGAACTCCGACTCCTCCTCGTCGCCCACCGGCTTCTCCAGCGACACGGGCGTCTGGGCGCTGCGGCGGATGGACTCCACCTCGGCCTCGGTGAGGCCGATGGACGCGCCGATCTCGGCGTTGCTGGGGTCGCGTCCCAGCTCGGCCAGCAGCTTGCGCTCGGTGCGGTTGATCTTGTTCAGCTTCTCCACCACGTGCACCGGCATCCGGATGGTGCGGCCCTTGTCGGCGATGGCGCGGGCAACGGCCTGGCGGATCCACCACGTGGCGTAGGTCGAGAACTTGTAGCCCTTGCGGTAGTCGAACTTCTCGGCCGCGCGCACCAGGCCCAGCGTGCCCTCCTGGATCAGGTCCAGGAACGCCAGCCCCTGGTTGCGGTAGTTCTTTGCGATCGACACCACGAGGCGCAGGTTGCTCTCGACCATCTTCTGCTTGGCCTGGAGGTCGCCCTCCTCGATGAGCTTCGCGAGTTCCACCTCCTGCCTGGCCGTGAGCAGCGGGATGCGGCCGATGTCGCGCAGGAAGAGCTGCAGCAGGTCGGTGGTGCTCTCGGCCTTGGCGGCCACGCGCCGGGGCCGCTCGGCCTCCTCGGCCAGCTTGGCGCGACGCTCCTGGGCCTCGGGCTCCTCGAGCAGCTCGATGCCCATCTCGTCGATGTGCGTGTACAGGGCCTCGGCGTCCTCCTGGACGATGTCCATGCCCTGCAGCGCCTCGGCCACCTCCTCGATGCCGAGGAAGCCCTGCTCCTGCCCACGGGTGAGGAGAACCTGCATCTCCTCGTTGCCCACGATCTCCTTGAGCGTCATCCTCGTCCGTCCCCTCCGGCCCGGCTTCGCCGGGCGCCTCGTCGTCCTCCCGCCGGGACCCCCGGCGGATGCCTCGATGCCGATGTCGACCTCGATGCCCCCGGGGAACGGTGTCGGCCACCACGCCCCGGACCTGCCCTGCTCACCCGGCGGCCACGCGGGCCGGTCGGGGATCCAACGCGCCGGCGTGCATCTCCGGCATCATGCTGTTCGGCAGTCTCCCCATCGGCCCTTATGGACCGGTTAAGGGGTTCGCGGAAGAGGGTAAACATCCTCCGGGTGCCTGTCACCGGGGAACGGGCGGATCCTTACCGAGGCGTGACCCTCCGGCGCGGACGCGGGGGTGATCGGGTCAGCCGGTGGTCGTGCCGCCCGTGGTGGCCGTGCGCGTTCCCTGCTCGGCGATCCCCTTGAGCAGGGCGACGGTGGTCCTGCCGATGGGCGTATCGGAATCGATCTCGGCCACGCGCTTCCATGACGTGACGACCTCGCGCCCATCCCGGCGGTAGGTGGCCAGCCAGCCACGGTTGAACCAGGCCACCTGGCTCGTCGGGTTGCGGCGCGTGATGCCGGCGAGGGCGGTGGTGGCGCGGGCCATGCCGGCATCGCCCGTGGCGGCGTCCACCATGGCCAGGCCGATCACGGGCTCGATTCCGTCGGGGTCGGCGGCCCGCGCGCGACGGTAGGCATCGGCCGCGGCATCCTGCGCGCCCGTACGCTGCTCTGCCGCGGCCAGGCGCAGCAGCGATGCTGCGTCGTTGTCGCGGGCATCATCCCGGTAGCGTGCGACCTGCCCGGATGGCGAGAGCGATGCGATGTCCTCCGGCACCGGATCCTCCAGCACCATCGCGAGCGGCGGCAGGTCCGTGGGGCCCGTGAGCTCCTCGCCCGGCGCGGCCACCACTCCCACCACGATGGGCTGGGCCTCATCGGGGGGTGCCATCTGCGTGGTGCCCCCCAGCGCGAGGGAGCCTGCGATGACCGCCGCGGCCAGCCCGAGGCCGGCGCCGACGATGGCGAGGATGCGACCGGGGTTCATCGGTCCGCAGTGTGCCAGCGCATCGCGCCAAGCGCGGCGCGGCGGTTGCGTCCTGCCCCCGCGCGGGACGTCCGTCCCGTCAGGGGGTGGCCTGCACGAGCGCGCCGAGCGCGTCGCGCAGCGCCGCCAGGGGCACCTGTGCAGTGCCGTGGCCCACCCATCCGCCATCGGCGCGCGATGCGATGCCCATGGGGATGGCGGGCGCCTCGCCCGCATCGATGCACAGCCGGGCGTCGATCGCCATGGTGGCGCACGCGATGACCCCCTGATCGCCGGTCCACGGCGCCGCTCCGGACGCGCCGCTGCCCTCGTCGAACCGGGCGTCATCGGCGATGGGCGCAGGGGCCGTGTGCCATGTGCCGGGCGTTCCCGCCAGCATCACCCCGACGTCGGTGCCGTTGCCCGACATCGCGATGACCAGGCTGGACATCGGGGTGCCGGCCGCCGCCTGCACGGCGCACCGGGCGGCCGCGGCCATGAGGGGCAGGGCGATGCGCCCCATGGGCGCTCCGGCACCCGCCAGTGCGGGCACGGCGTCCAGCGCGCGGGTGGCCATGGCCGGCAGGAGTTCGCGGATGAGGAGAAGTCCGGCGGCGCGGGTATCGGGGACATCGGCGTCGCCCATGCGCGCGGCCTCCTCGGCGAGGGCGGCCAGGTCGATGGGGCCCCGTGCGCCGAGCGCGGCGGAGGCGCCGGGCGCCAGGCGGTCGGCCAGCAGGCGCTGGCGGGCGATCAAGTCACGCGTGCGGGCCGACGCGGGCAGGCCGTCACCCGCGCCGTCGGACATCGGCGCCCATGCGTCCGTCCCCGTGGCCTCGTCGTGCACCGCCCACACCGCCATGGAGGGGGAGAGCACGCCGCTCATGGGCGCCACCACCCCATGCGATTCGGTGGCGGCGAGCTCGATGTCCCCCGCCTCGATTAGGGCGGCCGCGGCACCCTGGTCCCCGGCCCAGCCCTCGAGCATGGCGGCGCGCGCCACCTGGCCGCGCATGGCGGGCCCCAGCCGCTGCCAGTCGCACGGGGGGCCGCAATGCAGGATTCGGCGGGCGTCCATGCCGGGCACGAGGTCGGTGGCGAGGCCGGCGTCCACCAGGTGCGGCCTGCTTGCGTCGAGCGCGGCGAGCGCCCGTCGGTTGCCCTCCTCCACGCGGTCATCGGCGTACGCGCGCGTGAGCAGCGCCACGTCACCCAGGTCCCCGCCGGCGGCGGGCGACCAGTCGACGACGAGCGGGTCCACGCCCTGTGCGCGGAGGTCGTCCTCCACCCGCGGTGCATCGATGACGGCGATGGCCAGTGCCATGTGCGTGATCGTAGGGGGCGCCCCGGCGCCCGATGATCAGGTGACCAGGAAGGCGATGCCGATGGCGATGCCGAGGACGATGATGCCCGCCCGGAACACCGACTCGCGCACGTGCTGCACGGTGCGTCCTCCCAGCCACCCGCCACCCCATGCGCCCACGCCCATCAGGACGGCCACCAGCCAGTAGACGTGTCCGCTGAAGGCGAAGAAGATGGCCGCGGCGCCGTTGGCGCAGAGCGACATGAGCAGCTTCAGCGCGTTCAGCCGGTTCAGGGCATCCGTCAGCATCAGGCCGAGGATCGCGATGACGATGATCCCGAGGCCGGCACCGAAGTAGCCTCCGTACACCGTGGCGACGAAGGCGGACGCCAGGAGCACCGGGCGTGCGACCTCTCCGGACGAGCCACGCGCACCGGTGGTGATGCGGCGCAGCGGTCCCTGCGCGGCCAGCAGGCCCGTGGCGGCGAAGATGAGCCAGGGCACGAGCTGCTCGAACAACTCCTCGCCCGTCGCCAGCAGCAGCGCTGCTCCGGTGATTCCGCCCAGGATGGCGGTGACAGCGAGCGCCCGGGCGAGGTCCCGCCGCCCGGCGAGATCGCCGCGCTGCGCATAGGTGCCGCCGGCGTACCCGGGGGCAAGGGCGACGGCGTTGGTGACGTTGGCGTCGAGGGCGGGGATGCCCACCGCCGTAAGCACCGGGAAGGTGATGAGCGTGCCCCCGCCGGCGATAGAGTTGATGAAGCCGCCCGCGACGCCCCCGAGCAGCGCGAACACGAGGGCCCAGGTTCCGAGGTCCGCCACGGCGCGAGCATGCCACGGCCCGTCACCGGACGTCCGCTACCGTCCGCGCCCGCGATGACCCGGACCACGCCGCGTACAACGCTCCTCGGCCGCCTCGGGGGGTGGTGCGCCCGCCGTCGCTGGTGGGTGCTGGCCGGATGGCTCGCGGTGCTCGCGGGAATGGTGGCGCTGGGCGCGGGGCTGGGTGGCGCGCCGTCGGATGACCTGTCGGTGCCGGGGCTGCCGGCGGCCGAGGGCGCGGTGGTGCTGCAGCGCGCATTCCCGGGGCAGGGCGCGGCGGACGGCACGGTGGTGGTGCGGTCCGACGGCGCACCCGTGACATCGGGGACGGGACGCGCGGCCATCGGTGACGCCGCGCGGCGACTGCGTGAGGTGCCCGGCATGCGCTCGGTGGAGGTGCCCGGCGCGCCGGGCACGGTGTCCGCCGATGGCCGCACCGCGATGATCGGCATCGAGTGGTCCACGCCCGCGGACGAGCTGGGGGCCGCCGACCTCGCGCGCGTGCGCGGGGCGGCGCGACCGCTCCAGCGCGCGGGACTCACGGTGGCGTACGCGGGTGCGCCCGCCGCGCAGGCGGAGGCATCGGGCACCGACTGGTCGGCGCTCGTGGGGATCGCCGCGGCCGTGGTGATCCTGCTGCTGGCCTTCGGCTCCGTGGTCACCATGGCAGTGCCGGTGGCGGGCGCGCTTGTCGCCGTGGGCACCGCGCTCTCGATCCTCACCGTGCTCGAGGCCGTTACGGACGTGAGCACGGTGGGCCGGACGCTTGCCCTCATGATCGGGCTGGGCGTGTCGGTGGACTACGCCCTGTTCGTGGTCAGCCGGCACGCGGAGCAGGTGGCTGCGGGGATGCCCGTGCGCGATTCGATCGCGCATGCCACGGCGACCGCCGGGCGCGCCGTGGTGCTGGCGGGCGGCACCGTGGCGGCCGCGGTGCTCGGCCTTGCCGCCGCCGGCATCCCGTTCGTCACGCGGCTCGGGGAGGCGGCGGCGATCGCCGTCGTGGTGGCGGTGCTCGCCGCAGTCACGCTGCTCCCCGCGGCCTTGGCGGTCGTGGGTCCCCACCTGGGCCGCGGGCGCATTCCCGGCGTCCACGGACCGCGGCCGGTGGACCTGGACCCGCCCGACGGCCGCCCGCACGGCTGGGCGCGGTGGTCGATGGCGGTCACGCGACGGCCCTGGCCCTATCTGGTGGCGTCCGGCGCCGTGCTGGTCGCCCTGGCGCTGCCGGTGTTCTGGCTCGATTTGGGGCAGGTGGACGCCGGCAGTGACCCGCCCGGGTCCACCACGCGCGAGGCCTACGGGATGATCGCCGCGGGCTTCGGGCCGGGCTTCAACGGACCGGTGGAGATCGTGCTGGAGGGGCCACGCGCGCGGGCGAACGCCCGGGAGGTGGCACAGCGCGCGCGTGACCTGGCAGGGGTCGTGGAGGTGTCGCCGCCCGAGGTCGCGCCGGGGGGCGACGTGGTGCTGCTCACCGTCATCCCGGCCGCGGCCCCCGCAAGTCCGCGCACCACCGAGATGGTGGAGCGGCTTGCGCAGCGCCTGCGGCCGGTTGCGGGCGCCGGCACGGCGGTGTACGCCACCGGCCCGACCGCCGTGGGCGTGGACCTGTCCGAGCGCGTGGCCGACCGGCTGCCGTGGTTCATCGGCGTGGTCATCGCCATCGCGTTCATCCTCCTGATGATCGAGTTCCGGTCGATCCTGGTGCCCCTGCAGGCCGCGCTGATGAACCTGCTGTCGGTAGGTGCGGCGTTCGGGGTGGTGGTGGCCATCTTCCAGTGGGGCATCCTGCGATCGGCCCTCGGCGTGCCGGAGGCCGTGGCGATCGAGGCCTGGGTGCCGATGATGATGTTCGCGATCCTGTTCGGCCTGTCGATGGACTACGAGGTGTTCCTGCTGTCCCGGGTACGCGAGGCGTGGATGCACGAGGGCGACCCGCATCGCTCCGTTGCCATGGGGCTCGCGTCGACCGCGCGCGTCATCTCGGCCGCGGCCCTGATCATGGTCAGCGTGTTCCTCGCCTTCGTGATCACCGACGACGTCATCGTCAAGATGCTGGGCATCGGCCTGGCCACCGCGGTGCTGGTGGACGCGACCATCATCCGCCTGGTGCTGGCACCTGCGCTGCTCAGCATCTTCGGCCGGTGGAACTGGTGGTTCCCGGGCCGCCGCGGGCGCGATGAGGGGGCCGCGGGGAGAATGGCGCCATGAGCACGGGGGGAGGCGCCGGGGGCGATGTGCGACCGGATCGCGTGACGATCCGGTCGGGTGCGCGTCCCCACACGGAATTCGGCCACGACGACGTCGATGCCGATGCGGAGCTGGTGGTCATCCGCACCGCGGACCACAAGCACTGGGACGGGCTGCTGATGCGCCCCCGCGACGACCACGGCGGCCGGGCCGGCACCCTGGTGATCGTGGTGCACGGCTCGCTCGGCAACTACATGGGCGGGGTCCCGCGGCGGATGGCCTTCGAGCTCGCGCACCACGGGTATGCGGCGCTCTCGATCAACACCCGCATGGCCAACTTCGGCGTGGTGTACGGGGGTGGTCTGTTTGACGAGACGCCCCACGACCTCGCGGGGGCGATGGACCTCGCACGGGACATGGGGTTCGAGCGGGTCGTGCTGATGGGCTACAGCTTGGGCGCGAGCATCGTCACCCACTACCAGGCGCTCCGCCGCCCGCCGGAGGTGGTGGGGCTGTGCACCCTCGCCCACCCCTGGAGCCTGCCGGAGTCGATGCGCGCGCGCTGGACCCGCCTGCGCGCGCGCCCCTCGTACACCGAGGTCGCGCGCATGGCCCTGCGCGCCGGCGTGGATCGCGGTGGCGACGACGACGTGGTCATCGTGCACCGCGGGGCCGGCCCCACCGATGCCCCCGCCGATTCCGAGGCGTGGTCCCTTCGCTGCTGGTGGCAGTGCCGCGGCCCGGAGTCACGGAATCCCGTGTCGGTGGACCGGATCCGCGACGTCGGCGTGCCCGTGGCGCTCATCCAGGCGGGGGACGATCCGGTGCTGCCGGGTGACGACGGCGACAACCTGGCCGAGGCGGCGCGCGCCGCCGGGCTCGACGTGCACCTGGAGCACGTCCCAGGTGCCGACCACACCTTCTGGGGCATGGTGCCCGAGGTCGCCGACCGGGCCGTGGCGTGGCTCGATGCGCTTCCCGCCGACCGCGACGTGATGGTGCCGCCGCGCGGCGCGCAATCCGGCACGGCCCGCCTTGTCACGATCGAGGGCGGCGACGGCAGCCTGCACGACGCCATCCTCGAGCGGCAGGAGGAGCCCACCGCGGCTCGGGCGGCGGCGACCGGGCGCCGCACGGCCATCATCCACCTGCACGGGAACCAGGGGAACCTCAGCGTCGGCGCGCTGCGCTTCATCCGCGCACCGATCGCCGGCCTCGGCGTGCCGATCCTTACCATGGATACGCGGATCGGCAACGTGTCGCAGCTGTTTGGCACCGCGGTTCTCGAGGACGTGCTCGAGGACGTGCGTGCCGCCACCGCCTGGCTGGCCGGCGAGGGCTATGACCACGTCCTCCTGTCGGGGTATTCGCTGGGGGCCACCGCGGCGTTCTACTGCGCGGCGCACGACCTGGGGCTGCCGCTGGTCGGCGCCGCCGGCCTCGGCACCGCGTGGAGCCTGCCCGAGTCCAGCCGCGACCGCATGGACCGGTGCGGTGCCGCGCCGTCCTACGACGAACTGGTGGAGGTGTGCCGGCCCTACGCCGACGTGCAGCCCGCCGACGACGTGAGCCTCGTCATCCACCGCATGTACCTGCCCGACGATGCGCCGCATGCCGCGGGCGTCTATACCGCGCGGACCTGGTGGCACAGCCGCGGGCCCGACTCGGAGGCCGCGAAGGCCTATCTGCACGTGGGCCGCGTGCCGGCCCCCGTCCTGCTCGTGCAGGGCATCACCGACGTGATCGTTGCCCCGGACGACGCCATCCGGCTCGCGGACCGCGCCCGTGCGGACGGCCATTCCGATGTCGAGGTGCACATGCTCGAGGGCGTGGGCCATGACTTCGGCGACCACGACGCCACCGTGGGCGCGCTGCGCGACTGGATCCTTCGCGTGGCCTAGGCGCCGTGTGCCCGGCGCGTCGGGTCCGGGGGGCGCCGGGCGCGCACGAGGGCGTCGATCGCGGTCCGCGGACCATCGGCGGTGCTCACCACGCGTTCAATGCGGGTGGCCGACTCGACCTGCAGGCCCGTGCCGAGGGCATCCACCACCTGCTGGGGGGACTGCAGGATTGCCGGGTCCTGCGGGCCGCCGAACCCGTGCGCCATGTTGTCCCGGTCGTGGCCGATGAGGAGAAGCGTCCCACCGGGGGCCAATGCACGCGACGCGCGGCGGAGCACGGCGGCCAGCGTCTGCTCCGGGACCTGCAGGTACATGATGAGCACGAGGTCGAAGACACCCTCCGGGGGCGCGTAGTCGGCCAGGTCCGCATGCACTGCGGTGAGCGCCGTGCCCTGTTGTCGCGCCATCTCCCCGGCGCTGTCCAGCCCCACCCGGGAGAAGTCGACGATCGTGACGTCCCACCCGCGCGATGCCAGCCACGCGGCGTTGCGTCCCTCGCCGCCGCCGAGGTCGAGGGCGCGCCCCGGGGAGAGCGCCCCGACCTCGTCGACGAGGCGGCGGTTCGGCTCCGCACCCCACACGAGGTCCGGAGCCGAGTACCGCTGGTCCCATCTGTCGGCGTCAGTGGCCGAAGCGCACATCCGGGAGGACCCGGTCGAGCCACTTCGGCTGCCACCACGCCCACGTGCCCACCAGCCGCAACGCGACCGGCACGAGGAGCAGCCTCACGAGGAAGGCGTCCAGGAGGACGGCCACCCCGAGGATGATCCCCATCTCCTTCGGCGGCAGCGGGCCGGAGAGGGCGAAGGTGAAGAACACCGCCACCATCACCGCGGCCGCGGCCAGGATCACCCGGCCCGAGTGGGCCATGCCCGCCACCATCGCGTCCCGTGGGTCGTGCGAGCGGTCCCAGTGCTCGCGTGCCGAGGACAGCAGGAACACCGTGTAGTCCATCGAGATCGCGAAGATCATGGCGAAGAAGAACACGGGCCCCCAGGCATCCAGGAAGCCCTGCGACTCGAAGCCGAGCAGGTCCGCGCCCCAGCCGTCCTGGAAGATGAGGCGCGCGACCCCGAAGGCCGCGCCCACCGCCAGGAGGTTGGTCACCACGCCGATGGCCGCGACCACGGGCGCCTGGAATGCCACCAGCAGCAGCAGGAAGCCCAGCACCAGGACGATGCCGATGACGATCGGTGTGTAGGTGCTGAGGGCAGCCGACAGATCGGCCTGCTCCGCCGCGGCGCCACCGATGAGCACGCCCGCGGGCAACTGCGCCCGGAGCCGCTCGATCGTCTCGGCCGTCTCGGTGGTGGAGGGCCCGGTGGCCGGGATGGCCTGCACCATCGCGAGGCCGTCGCCGCCCTGCATGGGCGGCATGGCGGCGGCGATGCCGGCATCGGAGGCGGCGATCCGCTGTGCGGATGCCATCTCGCCCGCCGGTCCCACGATCTGCAGGGTGCCGGGCGCACCCTCGCCGAAGGCCTCGCTCACCAGTTCGTAGCCCTGGCGTGAGCCGTCATCGGCGGGCACCACCGCGATGGATGGCATGCCCGTCTTCATCCCGAACACCGGGATCGCCAGCACCAGCAGCACGATGAGCGCCGGAAGCCCGAACAGGACCGGCCTGCTCCAGAGCTTCTGGCCCCAGCGCTCGAAGCGCCTGGACCGGTGGTCGCCCGAGTGCGCCCACGTGAGCGCCCCCTTGTCCACCCGTGGTCCCAGCTTGGCCAGCACCGCCGGCAGCAGGGTGAGGGTGGCGAGCAGGATGAAGACGACCGAGATCATGATGCCCAGCGCCATCGAGCGGAATGCCGGACTCGGGACGATCATCACCGCCGACAGCGAGATGAGCACCGTCAGCCCGGAGAACAGCACCGCCTTGCCCGCGGTGTCCATCGTCTCCGCCACGGCGTCCACGGGTTTCCGGCCCGATCCGAACAGCGCCCCGCGGAAGCGGACGACGATGAACAGCGCGTAGTCGATGCCCAGTGCGAGCGCGAACATCAGGGCGAAGTTCATGGCCCAGATGGAGACGTCGAACGCCAGGGTGGTCAGGTACAGCGCTCCCGCCGTGGCCACCAGGCCGAGGATCGTGAGCAGCAGCGGGAGCCCCGCGGCCACGAGCGCCCCGAACGCCAGCACCAGGATGGCGAGGGTGACGGGCCACGAGAGCAGTTCGCTCTTCAGCATCGCCGAGCGGTTCGCCTCATTGAAGTCCGACCACATGCCGGACGCTCCGGTGAGGTAGACGGACACCTCCTCCGAGCCATCGGCCCGGAGGGGCGCCTTCAGGCGGTCGGCCGCGCGCACCATCTCCGTCGCGTTCTCGGCCGCGCCGGCCATGAGGATGGCCGTGTGGCCGTCGCGCGAGATCGTCTGCCCCGGCATTGGCGGAACCACGCCGGTCACCGCGCCGTCGGCCTCAAGGGTGCGGGTGGCGCTGGCGATGGCCGACTGGAAGCCCGGCGATGACACCTGCTGGTCCGGCGAGTGCACCACCACCATCAGGGCATTCGCGGAGTTGCCGGCGAAGTTGTCCTGGATGAGCTGCCGGGCGGCGACCGACTGCGAGCCGGTGTCCTCCCACCCTGCACCGGAGAGCGATGTCTCGACGCGCGGAGCCAGGAAGCCGAGCCCCAGCGCAATGACCACCCATGCGGCCACGACCCACTTCACATTCGTGGCCGACCAGTGCCCGAGGCGACCGATCGGCCCGACCTTCGGCGTGGGGTCGTCGCTCATCGCGCGCAGCCCTGGAGGTTGAAGACGCGGCGGATCACGAACGACGACGGGCAGTCACCCACCGTGGCGTACATCAGTTGCGACGCACCGACGAAGGCGGTGAGGATCAGGAACCACGGCGACACGAGGGCCGCGAGGATGACGCTGACGATGGTGACCGTCCCGGCCATCACGAACAGCACGCGCTCCAGCGTCCAGCGGTTTTCTGAACTCATGGGGCGACCTCCCCGGTGACGAGGGATTGCAGTTCGGCCAGGTGGCGCTCCAAGCCACCGCAGACGTGCTCGCACATGTCGAACACGCCCTGGTCCGCGATCTCGTACAGCACCGCGTTTCCGCGGCGCTCCCGGCGTACGAGGCCCGCTCCGTGGAGCAGTCCCAGGTGCTTCGAGACATTCTGCTGCGAGGTGCCGAGTTCGTCGGCGAGGACGCCGACGGCCCGCGGTCCGTCGCGCAGGTGGTCGAGGATCCGGATGCGCATGGGCTCCCCGAGCACCTTGAACCGCTCGGCGATCATCTGCGCCAGCGGGTCGGGGATGGGATGGGGAATCGCCACGTACGCACTCCTTGATCGGCGGACGGGGGCGAACGTACTGATCAACCAATTAGTTGTCAAGTTGTAAAGTGCGGAGCGTCGGACGGGCAGGGAATGCGGCACGGGGCGGAGAAACCGCAGGTCATGACGACGTCCCGCATGCTCACGCTCTCCGAGGCCGCGGAGGTGTGCGGCACCACGAAGAAGGCCCTGGAGCGACGGGCCGAACGCGGCACGCTGCACGTGGCCCGCCGGGGTGCGGTGCGCGTGGTCGCGGTGGATGAACTGATGCGCGTCGGCCTGGTCGCGCTGGACGCGGATGTGGCGGCCCCCACGGGCCCGGGGGCGGCGGACCGCCCGCTGGCGGTGCTGGCACGTCGCGTGGCTGAGGCCGATGCCGACCTGGCCGAGATGCGCGCCGCGCTCGCGTCCACGGAGGCCGCGCTCCGCCGTGCCCGCGAGGAGGCGCGCCAGCTCCGCTCCCGGTTGGCGCACGGCGCGGCACCGGAGGCGCTGGCCGAGACCGCGTAGGCCGCGCCGCCCGCCGCCCCCGGTAGCGTGCCGGGGGTGGATGACGCACGGCATGAGGACGATGTGGTGGTGGAGCTCCACCCGCAGGTGGACGCCTCCGGCGACGCCGTCCCGGTCGAGGAGCCGGTGGAGGGGCTGGCCGTGATCGGCGTGCCGGGGCCCTATGCGGCGCTCGAGGGGCATCGTGCGCTCTCCGCGGGCAGCGACATCATGCTGCTCAGCGCCGATGTGCCGCTGGCCGACGAGGTGGCCCTGAAGCAGCGGGCCGGGCGGTCCGGCCGCCTTGCGCTCGGCCCGGGCAGCGACACCGCGATCATTGACGGCATCGGGATCGGCATCGCCAATGCGGTCGCGCCGGGCCGCGTGGCCGTGGTGGCGACGTCCGGTTCCGGTGCTCAGGAGGCATCGGTGCTGCTCGACCGCTTCGGCGTGGGCGTGAGCCGGTGCCTTGTCACGGGGCCGCGTGACCTCTCGGATGAGGTCGCGGGTGCATCGACCATCGCGGCGCTCGGCCGGCTTGCCGGGCACCCCGGCACCGATGCCGTCGTGCTGGTGGCGGAGGGATTCTCGGCGCGGGCAGCCGAGGCCGTGCTCGCTGCGATGGCGGCGACCGGCATTCCCGGGTCGGCGTGCCTCATCGGTGCGGGCGAGATGCCCGCCCCTGACGGGATTGACGTGCACGCCGCCATCGATCATGCGGTGGTGGCCGCCGCGCGCCGCGCCGGCGCGCGCCCGGTCATCCCGGCCGCGGAACCCACCGGCTGGGTCAGCGCGGGCCACGTGCGGGGGATCTTCGCCGGGTCGGCACTATGCGCCGAGGCCGCGGCAATCCTGTCCGCGCAACTCGGCCGCGTGGTGTCCAACACCCCCGCCGGCGCGGCGGAGTACCTGGACCCGCGCGATGTCGTGCGTGGCCATGCGTGCCTGGACCTGCAGGCCGAGTCGTCCCTGCACGGCACCCCGCACCCGGTGCTCGACCCGTCGCGCCGCGCCGAGTTGATCGTCGACACCGTGTCGGACCAGACGGTGGCGGTGGTGCTGCTGGACGTCATCCTCGGGCGCGGGGCCCATCCGGACCCGGCCGGGACCCTTGCCCCGGCGCTCGCCCGGGCCCTGCAGGCGCGCCCCTCGCTCCAGGTGGTGGCGCACGTCTGCGGAACCGAGGCCGACCCACAGGTGTTCTCGCGTCAGGAGGAGGCCCTGGTCGCGGCCGGCGCACGCGTGGCACCCACCAGCGCCCAGGCGGCCCGGCTCGCCGCTGCGCTCGTGCGACCCGGTCGCTGAGGGACCCCGATGCGGGTGCGGATCGCGACGTACTCGGCCATGCCCCGGGGCGGCGCGGTGCATGCGCGCAGGCTCGCCGAGGAACTCGCCGCGCGCGGGCACCGGGTGGAGCTGTGGGCGCTCACCATCGGCGGGTCGGGCCTCGCCGTGGGGCCCGGCGTGGCGCTGCATCAGGTACCGCTGATGCCGGAGCCCGGTGAGGGAGTCGCGCAGCGGGTGGCCCGTGGGGCCTCGGCCCTCACCGCGGCATTGCGGCACGCGGCCCCGGTGGACATCCACCATGCGCAGGACATGGTGTCCGCGCGTGCCCTGCTGGACCTCCGGGCCGAGGGCGTCATCCCGCACGTGGTCCGCACCGTCCATCACGTCGAGGTCTTCCAGGACGACGTCCTCGAGGAGTGTCAGCGCGCGTCCATCCAGGACGTCGACCGCTGCCTGGCGGTGTCGGCCTTCTGGGCCGCGCGCCTGGCATCGGAGTTCGGCGTGCAGGCCGGGGTGGTGCCCAACGGCGTGGACTTCGCGCGCTTCGCCCACTGCCCACTGGACCGACGCCGGGCGGGGGAGCGCTTCGGCTGGGGCATGCGTCCCGTAATCCTCGCGCTTGGCGGCGTGCAACCCCGCAAGGGGGGCCGCGTGCTCCTCGAGGCCTTCGCCCGCGCCCGCGGACGCCTGCCGGACGACGCCCTGCTGGTCGTCGCCGGGGGCGACGGCCTGTATGCGGAACCGGTCCACCTCGCGGCATGGAAGGACGACGCCGCACGCCTGGGCCTGCGCGTGCGCGTGCGCGAGGGGCCGTACCCGTCACCTGATGCGCATGTCGCGCGCATCGGGGTGGTGGCCGACGACGACATGCCCGCGCTGTACCGCGCGGCCGACGCCCTGGCCTTCCCCTCCACGCGCGAGGGGTTCGGCCTGGTGGTGGTGGAGGCCATGGCCGCCGGGCTGCCGGTGGTGGCCAGCGACATCCCCGTGCTCCGCGAGTTCCTGCGGGACGGGGACGACTGCCTCATGACCCCCGTGGGCGATTCCGGCCCCATGGCCGAGGCGCTCGTGGCCGTGATGCGCGAGCCCGATCTGCGGGCGCGGCTCACCGCGAACGCGCAGGCCACTGCCCGCGCCTTCCGGTGGGAGATCACCGCCGAGCGCGCGGAGGCCGAGTACGAGGGAATGCGGGCGTCGTGAGCCCTCCGGACCCGGCGGTGGAGGCGTCGGGCGCCGTGCAGGTGGTGGCAACCCGCCCGTGGCCCGGATCCGCGGTGGCCGTGTCTCCGGACGGCGCCTGGGCGGCCGTCGCCCTGCCGGGCCGCGTGATGGTCGCGCGGCTTCCCGACCTGGAGGGCGCACGGGAGATCGCCGTGGCCGACGTGCGCTCACTGGCCGCCGTCGGAACCGACCGCCTGGCCCTGGCCCCGCGCCGCGGCCTGCTGGTCATCACGGATCCGGCCGGGGCGCCGGCGGTGGGGCTGCGTGCCCGCGGTCCCGGGCGCCTCGTGCTGGCGGCCGGTCCAGGGGGGCGGCTGGCCGCGGTGGGGCCGCGCGCCGCGCTACCACGTGCCACCGTCATCGCGCGCTCGGACGCCGCTCGCCGCCGGGACTGGACAGCGGCGGTGGCGGGGGCGTCGTCGGCGGCATGGCTCGACGGCGACGACCTGGTGATCGGGGCCGGGGAGGACCTGGTGCTCGTGCGCCGGGGCGAGGAGCACGCGCGTGCCCGGTCGCCCATCGGCGAGCCCATCATGGCGCTCGCGGCGATTCCGGGCGGTGTCGCCATTGCGGGCGCCGGTGGCCGTGCCGTGCTCCACTCGGTCATCCCCGGGCGCGCGCGGCCGTCGGTGGGCATTCCCCCGGGCGCCGGGCGGGGGCTGGCCGCGTCGGAGGGCATCCTGGTTTCGTCCACCCGGTCGCTCGGGGAGCGCGTGACGGCCCACGGGCTCCTGGATGGCCGTGAGGTGGGCGGGCTGCGCGGGGTGTCGGCGGGTGCGCCCGCGCCGCCGTACCTGGTGGCCACGGGCCGCGAGGGCACCGTGGTGGCGGTGATGGGCTGAGGGGAACCCCCAAGCGCACGTGACGTTCTCGCGCCCGGCCACCGACGACGGTCAGGCCCCCATCAACGGGCGCGTCCCCGTGGGCGGGAACGTGGGCGTGGTCAACGAGAGCAACCAGGTGGTGCAGGCCTCGGCCTACGTGGTCTGCCTGCGCGCCTTATCGGGGGGCGGCGCGGCCCCGGCATCGCGGCCGGGGTCGCGCGCGTCGTCGCCCAGGGCGCGCGTGACCTGCGCGAGCCCGGCGACCTCCACGGGGTCCTCGGCCAGTGCGGGCACGATGGCCAGTGGTGGTCCCGAGAGCGCATGTGAGAGCGCGCCCACCTCGTGCGCATCTGCGGCGGCGCGCGCCTGCGCGGCCTCCAGCGCCGCCGCGGCGCGCGATGCCAGGCCCTCCGGATCGGGCGCGCCCGCGTGACGCAGCAGCCCGGCCAGCCCGTCCGGCGTGCCCGTGGCGCCGGGCGCCGGGTGCACGCGGTTCACCACGACCGCGCCCAGCGGATAGTGCTCGTCCGCCAGCCGCCGCCAGAGCGCCACGGCCTCGGAGGCCGGCTCGGGGCGCGGTCCGGTGACCACCACGAACCGCGTGGAGTCGGATGCCAGCAGGTCGTGCACGGCCGCTGCGCGGTTGCTGAACCCCTGGTACATGCCGTCGAATGACTGCAGGAACTCCGAGATGTCGGTCAGCAGTTGCGCGCCCGTGAGCCGCTCCACCACCGACATCACCATATGCCCGCCGGCCTGCAGCGCCCGCCAGCCGGTGCGCCCGGCTCCTGTCCGCGGCCCCAGCAGCAGGCGCAGGCCCCGGCCCTCCACGAACCGCGTCATCCGCTCGGGGGCGTCCAGGAAGTCCAGCGCGTTGCGGGCGGGCGGGGTGTCCAGCACGACCACGTCATAGGCGCCTGAGTCCACGAGCTCGTGCAGCCGCTCGACCGCCATGAACTCCTGGGCGCCCGCTGCGCCGGACAGGTGCCGGTAGACGCGGTTGCGCAGAATGCGGTCACGCGCGGCGTCATCGGGCGCCTCCCGCGCGATGAGCCGGTCGAAGGTGGCCCGTGGGTCCAGCTGCAGTGCATCGAGCGTGCCCGCCATGCGCATGCCCGCCGCCTCCACGACCGCCGGGTCCACGCGATGGGGCTCATCCCCCAGCCCGGGTATGCCGAGGGCCGTGGCCAGCCTGCGGGCGGGGTCGATGGTGACCACCGCCACGCGGGCACCCGCCGCGGCCAGGCCCAGTCCGAGCGCCGCGGACACGGTGGTCTTGCCCACCCCGCCGGCGCCGGCCACCACCACCACCCGGCGCCCGCGCAGCATCGCCATCAGGTCGACCTCAGGAGGCACCTGTGCCCCCCAGTGCAGGGTCGGCCATCAGCGTGGCGGAGAGATGCTCGACGCCCCCGGACCCCGGGGCGAGATCCGGTACCGCGGGCAGCATCGCGACCGGCAGCGCACAGCCGTCGCCGAGCGCCCGCACCTCGCGCGCATCATGCGCGGCGCCGTCCACTGTCGCGAGCGCCGCCCCGGCTGCGGCGCGCTCGGCGGGGCCGGCCGCGGGATCACCGAGCACCGTCCGTAGGACATCGGCGTCGCCGGGCCCGAAGGGCGACGTGCGCACGGCGTTTGCGACGGCGCACGCGACGGGCACGCCGCGCTCGCGCATGAGGGCCACCGCCTCGGCGGCTTCGGTGACCGCGAGCTCCTCGGGAATGGCCACCACCACCACGCCGGTGGCTTCCGGGTGCCGCACCACCCTCTCGATGGCATCGGCCTGATCGCTGATGGGTCCCGACCCGGCGAGGTCGCGCATGCTCGCTGCCGCCTGCAGCAGGGCCAGCCCGTGACCGGTGGCCGGCGCGTCCACCACGAGCCGGTCCCACACCGGGCGCCCATCCCGAACCGCGGTGGCGAGGTCCCAGATCTTGCCGAGGGTCACCAGTTCGGCGAGACCCGGGGCGGCCTGGGTCACCTGATGGAAGGCGCGGCTGCGGGACATCATCTCGACGACCGGCCTCACCTTCAACTGGATGCTGAGGTACTCCTGCATGGCCTGCTCGGCGTCCACCGACAGCGCGAAGAGCCCGGGACGCAGTTCGACCGGCGCATCCACCGGTGGCGCTGTGCCGAACACCGCCGCAGTGCGCGTCTCCGCCGCCACCTCGATCAGGAGGGTGCGGTGCCCCCGGTCCGCCAGGCCCAGGGCGAGCGCCGCGGCGACGGTGGTCTTGCCCACCCCGCCCTTGCCGAGCACGAACACCAGGCGGCGGTCGGTGAGAGGCGGCGAGGGCATCCCCGTCACCCTAGCCCCGGAGCGCCTCCGGGCCGATGGTCCCCGTCATCACCGGGATGACCGCCCCTCCCACATGGACCGCCGCGGGGCCATGCGCACCCGCGTCCACAGTGACGGTGATGAGCCCGTCGCGCCCCATGTGACGACCCTGGCGGATGGTGAGCCCGAGCCCGTCCGCTGCCGGTCCGCTGCGCGCGAACAGGGCCGCGCCCAGCGCCCCCGCCGCGCTGCCCGTGACCGGGTCCTCATCGATCCCGATGGGGTCCGCGAAGTGCCGGACCTCCGCGCGCGCCGCTCCATCACCGTTGTCCTGCAGCACGAACGCGCTTACCCCGGCCCAGCCCATGGACCCACCCCGCGCCGCGATGGCGGCGTGGTCGGGGGCCAGGTCATCGAGGGAGGTGACCTCCGCCATGACCTGCGGGAGCCCGGCATTCCAGATGGGGCAGGTGCCCATGACCGGGCCGCCGAGGAGTGCGGCCATCACTGCCGGATCCTCATGCCCCCGGGCCGTGGGTGCGGCATGCGCCATCGTCGCGCCCTCCGCATGCGTCCGCACCGGGATGTCGCCGCCCGCCGTTGAGAGCGACCCCTCCGCGCCGATCCATCCGATGCGGGCCAGCACCCATGCGGCACCCACGAGCGGGTGCCCGGCAAGGGGGATCTCGGCGGCAGGGGTGAAGATGCGCAGGCGCGGCATGTCCCCGGGCACGGCGAAGACGGTCTCGGACAGGCCGATCTCGGCGGCCAGGGCCTGCATGCGACCGGTCGACGGCAGGTGGTCCCCGGTGAGCACGGCGAGAGGGTTGCCCGAGAGGGGACCGGTCGCGAAGACATCGACCCAGTGGATATCCATGGCGGTAGTGTCCCAGTCCATGGGCTGGACGGGGTGGACCATCACGGGCGCGGCGATCGCCCTCGCCGTGCTCGCGGGCGCGGGAATCGCGTACGCCGTCGTACGGGCCGTCCTCCTGAAGCGCAGGGTGGGCGCCAGTACCCGGCGCATCTCCCCGGTGCTCACCGGCATCGAGGGCAGTGCCGCGCAGATCGAGCAGGGCCTCGCGCGGGCCGAGCAGGGCGCGTCGGACCTCGCCAAGGAGGTCGAGCGCCTGCGCGTGGCGGTGGCCGAACTGCAGGCGATCAGCCGTCATGCGGCCCTCGCGATCGCGCAGATCCGTGGCCCGCTGCGATGGGTTGCCGGCGCGCGCGCGCTCGTCCGCGACCGCCACCGGTAAGGATGCGCGCCGCCGTCATCGACGTCGGCTCGAACTCGGTGCGGCTGCTCCTCATGGAGCGCATGGACCCGGGGGGCGCCGTGGGGGAGAGGACCGTGACCGTCACCGGCCTGCGCCGTGGCGCAGGCGCGGGCGGCCGGATCACGGATGCTGCGCTATCGCGGCTGGATGCCTGCCTGGCCGACTACGCGGTGCGTATCGTGGCGGCCGGGAGCCCCCCGGTGGCCGCCGTCGGCACCGCGGCGGTGCGCGAGGCCCCGAACCGCGCGTCCATCCAGGCCATCGCCCGCCGCCGGCTCGGGGCGGACCTCGAGGTGATCGACGGCCGGCGTGAGGCCGCCCTGTCGTTCGCAGGGGCCCGGCTCGTGCTGCCGCCGTCCGGCGGTCCGTGCCGGATGATTGACATCGGAGGGGGAAGCACCGAGGTGGTGGCCGGTGATGCCGACGGGCCGCGGGCATCGGTGAGCCTGCCCCTCGGCGTAAACCGCCAGGGCGATGGCATCACGGGCGACCCACCGGACCCCCGCGAGGTGCAGGGGATCGCCGATGGGGCCCGCGCCATGGTGGGCGAGGCCGCGCGGGAGTTCGGCTCCGCCGGCCCGCTGGTCGGCGTGGCCGGCACCGTCACGACCGTCGCGGCGGTGATGCGGGGGGGCTACGACCCGGTGGCCATCCACGGGATGCGCGTGGGCCGCGACGACGTGGACGTCGTGCTCACCCGGCTTGCCCGCCTCGCGGAAGCGGAACGGGCGCGGACGCCGGGGCTGCACCCGGACCGGGTCAACGTGATCGTTCCCGGACTCGCGATCCTCGCCGGGGCGATGGACGCACTGGGCGACCGGGAACTCATCGTGTCGGAGCGCGACATCCTGGATGGGATCGCCATCTCGATGGGCGGGTGACCCGGGTGTGGGGGGATGGATAGGATTCCCATCCATGGGCACCGGGGGCACGCACGCGGGCGACGAGGACGCCGTGAATGCAGTGGATGGGCTGGCCGACGCGCTGGCCCGTACCGAGGACCCGGCGGATGACCGGCGCATGATCTTCTCGAAGGGCGAGAACACCCGCCACATCCGGCACGAGCAGGTGCTCGACAGATGGCCGATCCTCGGCGAGGACTGGTGCCGCCGGGTGGAGGACTCCCGGCTCGCCGCGGTCGACCGGACACCCGGCGCGGCGACGTTCGGCCGGTGATGGGGCCCGGTGTGCTCTCCGGCCGGAGTGGCGGAACTGGTAGACGCGGGGGACTTAAAATCCCCGGCCCCTCGGGGCGTGCGGGTTCGACTCCCGCCTCCGGCTCCTCAATCGCGCGGCAGGCGGACCCCCCGGGGGCCCGCCTGCCGGCGGCAGGTCGGTACTACCCGGCGACGGAGCGCTTCAACTGCGCGCCCGCCTGGAACCGCGGCACCTTGCGTGCCGGGATCTGGATCTTCTGGCCGGGGTTGCGGGGGTCAACGCCCTCGCGAGCGGCACGGTGCGACACCGAGAACTTGCCGAAGCCGGAGAACTGCACCTCGTCTCCGGCCTTCAGGGCAAGTTCGAGCTCATCCAGGACCGCCTGCACAGCCCGGGTCGCCTGGTCGTTGGTGAGGTCGGCTGCACGCGCGACGCGCTTGACGAAGTCGGCCTTGGTCATGGGTCTCCTCGCTTCGATGACCTCCATGCGGAGGCTGCAGCGTTCGCTGCGAAGTGCCGGTGACGCTACCAGCGCATCCGGACGCGGCAGCGGTTTTGGGTCCGCAAAATCCCTTTGCGGAGGGGTTTTCGCGTGATACGTCGTCGGCCGAAGGCGCGCATCGACGTCGAGATGCCCGCGGCCGGCATGGCCGCAGTGCGCATCACGTATCCCGCCGGCGGCACGGGGCGTCCGCCCGCGGCCGACGACCTGGATCTCGCGCTGGGACTGATCGCCTGGGGCTTCCACCGCACCCACGAGAACGAGGTACGGGGCATCGCCGAGCGTGTGCGCGACCTGGCAACGGCCATCGCCGCCAGCCCCGACGGCTCGCTGCCGGCGGGAACCGTGCGGGTGGGCACGCGGTCGCGCGGAACCGTGGACGTCGCGCTCATCCCGTGGTCGGGTGACCGGGGGCTCACGCGCATCACCTGCGAGCTCGCCGGCTCGGCGGTGGGGCCCGTGCCGGTGGTGAAGGGTTCGCCGTCTGCGGCCGCGCTGGTGATCGCCGGACTCGCGGCAGCCATGTGGCTGGCGGGCGAGGGCGACGCCGATGACCGCTTGGCCCTCGCGTTGTCCCTCGAGGGCCTCACGGCGTGGTACCGGGAGGCGCACCGCATGACGCCCGCCCGTGACGCCGTGCATGCGGCGCGCAACCATGCGGCGGACCGGCTGCGCGATGCCGGGCGCGTGCCGCCGACCTGCCTGGCGGGAGCGCCGGCCTAGTCCTCCTGGTGCGGGTTGGCGGTCGCGAGGTCCGCGATGGCCGATACCACCTCCTCATTGGCCAGGGTGGTGACGTCGCCCAGTTGCCGGTGCTCGGACACATCGCGCAGCAGTCGCCGCATGATCTTCCCCGAGCGGGTCTTCGGCAGGTCGGGGGTCAGGACGATGGAGGCCGGCTTCGCGATGGCGCCGATCTGCCGCGCCACGTGGTCGCGCAGGTCGGCGATGAGTGCCTCGTCGCCGGTCACCCCATCGCGCAGCGTGACGAACGCCGCGATCGCCTCGCCCGTCACCGGGTCGGCGCGTCCGACCACCGCGGCCTCGGCCACGGCGGGGTGGTCCACCAGGGCGCTCTCGATCTCGATGGTCGACAGCCGGTGGCCCGACACGTTCATGACGTCGTCGATCCGGCCCAGCAGCCAGTAGTCGTTGCCGGAGTCCACCCGGCAGCCGTCGCCCGCCAGGTACATGCCGGGGAACCGGCTCCAGTAGGTGTCGACGTAGCGTTGGTCGTCGCCCAGGATCGTCCTCAGCATGGAGGGCCACGGGCGGTCGATCACCAGGTATCCGCCGCGCCCCGCAGGCACCTCGCGGCCGTCCTCGCCCACGACGCGCGCCGAGATGCCGGGTAGGGGGCGCGACGCCGATCCGGGCTTCAGGGTGCTCAGTCCGGGCAGGGGGCTGATCATGATGCTGCCGGTCTCGGTCTGCCACCAGGTGTCCATCACCGGTGCGCGACCGCCCCCGATGTGGTCCCGGTACCACTCCCATGCCTCCGGGTTGATGGGCTCGCCCACGCTGCCGAGGATGCGGATGGACGACAGGTCATGCGCGGCCGGCAGGGAGTCCCCCCACTTCATGAACGTGCGGATCGCCGTCGGCGCCATGTAGAGGATGCTCACGCGGTACCTCTCGGCGATCTTCCAGAGGCGGTCCTGCCTCGGGAATCCCGGGCCGCCCTCGTACATCACGCTGGTCGCGCCGTTCGCGAGGGGTCCGTACACGATGTAGGAGTGCCCGGTGATCCACCCGATGTCGGCCGCGCACCAGTAGACGTCATCATCGCGGAGGTCGAAGACCATCCGGTGGGTGGACGCGGCACCCGTGAGGTACCCGCCGCTCGTGTGCACGATGCCCTTGGGCTTGCCGGTGGTGCCGGAGGTGTAGAGCGCGAACAGCATCTGCTCGGCATCCATGGCCTCCGCGGGACACTCCGCCGCGGCTGCGGCCTCGACTTCGTGGAACCACAGGTCGCGGCCGTCGCGCCACGCGACCTCGCCGCCCGTGCGCTGGCACACCACCGAGTGCGCCACCCTGGGCGCGCGGTCGAGCGCCGCATCGGCATTCGCCTTCAGGGGGATGCGCTTGCCCGCGCGCCATCCCTCGTCCTGGGTCACCAGCACCGTGGCACCGAAGTCGTTCATGCGGTCGGCGAGCGCCTCGGCCGAGAAGCCGCCGAACACCACCGTGTGGGCCGCGCCCAGGCGGGCGCAGGCCAGCATGGCGATCGGGAGTTCGGGGACCATTCCCATGTAGATCGCCACGCGACCGCCGCGCTCCACGCCCAGGGCGCGAAGGGCATTGGCGAAGCGGCATACGCGCCCGTGGAGGTCGGCGTAGGTGATGTCCATGCGGTCGCCGGGCTCGCCCTCCCAGTGGAAGGCCACTTGGCCGCCCCGCTCCGCGAGGTGGCGGTCCAGGCAGTTGGCAGCCACGTTCAGGGTGCCGCCGGTGAACCAGCGGAAGAACGGCGGCGCGTCGTCGTCGAGCGCGCGGGTCCACGGAGAGGCCCAGTCAAGGCGGCGGGCCTGCTCCTCCCACCATCCGATCGGGTCGTCGGCGGCGCGCGCCCACACGGCGGGATCGGACACCACGGCGCCCGCGGCGATATCGGCCGGCGGGGGGTAGGTGGCGCCGTCGTTCTGCAGCGCATCGATTGCCGGATCGCCCTCGCCCATTGGGACCCTCCCTCGCAATGCCTTATCGTGCTCCCATGAGTGTACGCAGGCCCCCACGGGGGTCGTGAGGATGGCGGAGTACACGCCGGGCCGCGGCACGCCGACGGGGGCCGCGGGTCGCGACGCACGGCACGCTGCGGCGCTCGGGCGCTGGCCGGTGATCGCGGAGCCATGGGCGCAGCGCCTTGAGGCGCGGCGGGTGGAGGCGTCGGTGCCCGACGAGGTCTCCCCGGCCGCCCGTGTGGGGGCCAACGCCGCCGAGCAGGGCATCACGCCGCTGCAGGCCATCAACCGTGCGCTGGGCCTGCCCGACGACCACGGCGTCGACGAGGTACAGCGACGGCGGGGTGACCTCGGCTAGGGGCTACTCCGGGGCGTACGGCGTCTCGGCGCCGGGAGTGCCCTCTGGCACCAGGATGACCTTCGGCGGGGCGAGGTAGTTGGTGGTGAAGTCGTCCTCCTCCTTCAGGCGCGATCCCTCGAACACCTTGCGGGTCACCCGCACGCTGAAGCCCTGCGAGCCCTCGGTCTTGAGGACCTCCTGTCCCTCGTCCACCCAGTCGGCGGTGACCCGCCGCTCCTTGGGCTCGGTTAGGTTGAAGCGCTCGCTGGTCTCGGTCTCCACCTTGCGGTTGAAGGGTGTCGAGTAGATGGCCACCGTCACCCCGTTGGATCCGTTGAACACGCGCACCAGGGCCGCGGCTTTCCAGTTGTTCGTCACCTTCAGGTCGGGCGCCGGCCACGAGATGGTGGCCTCCCGGCCCACCGGATAGCGGTCGAAGTAGAGCTGATGGGCGGTGTGTTCGTTCAACTTGAAGCCCGCGAAGAACGCCGCATTGAAGAGCGTGGTGGCGAGTTGCGACACCCCACCGCCCACCGAGTCCACCAGCAGCCCGTCAGCCACCATGGGCGCCGCCACGAATCCCCGGTCGGTGGTGCGCTTGCCCAGCACCTTGTTGAGGGACAGCGTGCCGCCGGCCGGGATGATCGTGCCGTTCAGGATCTCGGAGGCCTTGCGGATGTTCGTCACCCGTGGCTGGCCGGAGTCGTAGGGCGTGGTGAACGCCCCGACCTCCTCCGTGATGCCGAGTGCCCGTGCCTTCTTCGTGGTGAACACGGGGGTTACCGCGGTGAACGTTGATTCCACCGGGCGGGCCCCCCCGGTCAGGCCGTCCGCCACTCGGCGGGCGTCCACCAGGCGGCCGTCCTTCGACGGCACCAGCACCGCGCGCGTGCCGCGGATGTCGAACCGGGCCGGGCGCGGTTGCACCGAGCCCTTCGGATACGCGGCGAGCAGTGGTCGCCGCAGGGAGGATGCCGCGATGCGCAGGCCCTCGGGGGTGAACCGCATCGCCGCGGCGATGTCCTTCGCCTTCAGGGTGCCCGCCACGCCGTCGACCACGACCGCGCCGCCGCGGCGCAGGATCGCGCCTGCCTCGGCCACCTGCTGCTTGGCCCCGGCCGTGCCGAGCGCGGGCCGCGTATCGCGCAGCGGTATCGGCACCTCGGCCGGCAGCGACGCCAGGTCGCCCCCCATGCGCTCCTGCAGGACGCGGCGCTCCAGCATCCGGCCGCCCTTGGCGGGCGTGACGGTGAAGGTCGTGCCCGCCACGGTGACCGCGGCGTTCCGCTCGTCGCGATCCACCCGCGCTGCGATCTCGGCGGTCCACGCCTCAAGCGCGCCCTTTCGGTAGGACACGGCGAGGGGTACCTCGTTCGGACCCTGCCCCGTGAGTGCCTTGATGCCGCGTACCAGGCGGCCCGGGGAGGCCTCGCCGGCGGCGCGCACGGTGGCGTCCACGTCGACCGTCGCGCCGAGGTCCGCGGGGCGCACGGTGGCCACGGTGCCGCCCCTGGCGGTCAGCCGGACCTCGCGGCGCAGCAGCGTGTCTGCGCGAGCCTGCACCTCGGCGCGCACCTCGGCGGGATCACCGGACATGTCGATGCCGGCAACGGTGGTCCCGGGCGCCGTGCCGCCACCGCCACCGGCGATCAGCAGGACGATGATCACAAGGAGCACCGCTCCGGTTCCCAGCGCGACCAGTCGCATGCGCCGCCCCGGGGGTGCGCTGCGGCGTCCGTCGCCGCTAGGGTCACGGCGTGCGTCGTCGCGTTCGCTGGATCGGGAGCCTGACCGTGCCCGTCCCCCCCGATCGGGCCTGGGCGCTTTTCGCGGAGGTCGCGGACTGGTCACGCTGGGACTGGCTCGGCTCGGCGGATTCCGGCTGGGTGGGCGACGCCGGCTGGGTCGCCGGGAATGTGGTGCGCAATGGTCACCGGCCGTTCACCTTCGACTGCACCGTCGTGCGCGTGGACGCCCCCAAAGAGCTGGCATGGCGTGGCCGCGGCATGGGCACCTCGGGCGTGCACGTCTTCCGGTTCCTCCCGCACCCGGATGGGTGCCGCGTGGAGTCGGATGAGGTGTTCGACGGGTTCCTTGTGCCGGTCATGCGTCCGCTCGTCCGCTGGTACTGGCGGCGGCACCTCAGGTCGTTCCGCCGTTGGTGCGCCCTGCACGGGTGATGCGCCGGGCGATGGCCCACGCGGGAAGGACGACCGCGATGCCCCCTGCGATGTCCGCGAGGAAGTGCTGTCCGGTCGCCACGACCGTCGCCGCGACGGCGGGAGGATAGGACACCGCGGCGATCCGCACCGCCGGATTGGTCGCGCTCGCCCATATCGTCCACGCCACCACCGGGGCCATCCCCACGTGCAGCGACGGCATCGCGGCATAGGGGTTGTACAGCGATCGCACCAGGCGGCTGTCCATCGGGAGGAAGCCCTCCGACACCGAGTCGGCGATGCCGAGCTCGGGGAGCATGCGCGGGGGGGCTACCGGGCGCCGTGCGTACCACGCGACGCCCGCGGCCCACGACAGCAGCGCCATTGTGCGGAGCGCCGGGTACGCCGGATAGCGCCGGGTGTAGGCGGTCCGCAGCGCGATGGGCAGCGCGATGACCTGGCTCACGATGTAGGCGGCCCCCAGGAGCGTGCGCGACAGCGGTCCGCGTACCAGTGCCCGCTGGATCGCGGGCTCCACGAGCACGCCGGCCCGGCGCTCGGCGGCGACGATGCGCTGGGCGTTGGCGATCGCCACGTCGCGGTCGGCCAGGTGGCGGGCCCGGACCAGGTTGTAAGCCACGAGGCCGCCGACGCCCATCGCCACCTCGGCGGCGCGCCCGTGGCGGCGCCCCAGGAAACGCCGCAGGTGGCGGAGGGCAACCATCATGCCCCCGGCGACCCCATCTGGGTGGCCAGTTCCCGCACCGCGGCGATGCCGCTCCGTACCGCACCCTCCATCGTCGCGGGCCATCCGGTGGCCGTCCACGTGCCCGCGAGCGCAATGCCCGGCACGGGCGTGCGCGCCCCCGGCCGCCGGGACGCCTGCCCGGGCGCAGGCGCGAATGTGGCGCGCGGATCCTTCGTCACCGCCCAGGCGTCGAGGCGCGCGTCGCGGGCCGCGGGCAGGAGCGCGCGCACCTCGGCGTCCATCGACGCGGCCAGTTCCGCGCGTGGCACCGGCATCTCGTCGCGGGCGGCGGAGATGCTGAGGTCCACGTGCTGCCCGGGTACGCGACGGCCGGTGATGCCGGTGCGGTCGAACATCCACTGGACGGGGCTGTCCACCACTGCGAGTACAGGGACCTCGAGCACGGGCCGGTCGAACCACAGGTGGACGTTCACGATCGGGGACTCCCCGAGCCCCGGATCACGCGGCAGGGCTGCCGGGCACACGGATCGGGCGTGTGCCGGGGGCAGCGCCAGCACCACGGCGTCCGCCGCGACGCGCTCGCCCCCGTCCAGCGTCACGCCGGTCGCATCGGCCGCGGCGGCCCCGCGCCCGGTTCGCACCGTGCCGCCGGCACGCTGCAGGTGGCGCCGGGCGGGCCCGTCGACCAGGCGGGAGAGCCCCACGAGCGACCAGCCGATGGCGGCGCCCCGGGGCGTGCGCATGAGGCCCTCGGTGATCACGAACATCGCGAGCGCCGCGGATGTGCGATCCGAGCGGTCATTGCAGGTGGGCAGGATCACCAGGTCCCAGAACCGCTCGATCGCCGCGTCGCCCTGGCCGTGCGCACGCAGCCACTCCCCGAAGGACACGTCATCCAGTCGGTCGCGCCCGGCGGGGCCGAGTGCGGCAATCGTGCCCAGCGCCCGGAGCGCCCGTGCACGCTCCCCGCGGGTCAGCAGCCCGTACGCGGCGAATGACGGCCCCATGTGCAGGGGGGCGGGAAGTCGCCGGGCCGCCAGCACCCCGTGGGTGCCCGCGCGGTCGCGCACGTCCACCCTGAGCATCGGCTGCATGGCCGTGAGGCCCAGCGACCCGATGCGCCCGAGCAGCGCGGTGTAGGCGGTGCAGCAGCCCAGGTGCACGTGCTGCCCGTTGTCAATCTCCTCGCCGGTGCGGGGATCGGTGAAGGAGAAGGCCTTGCCACCGAGGAACGGCCGGCGCTCCAGCAGGGTGACGCGTGCGCCCCGTGCGGCCGCCTCCACGGCGGCGGAGATGCCGGCGAGTCCGCCGCCCACCACCGCCACGCGCGCCCCGCGCATGCTCACCGCGGCCTCGTCGCGATCGCCCGGGCGATCGACCGCAGCATCAGCACCGCCTTGCGACGCCCCGGCAGCGAGACGCGGCCGCGCGTGTAGTCGAACCGGCGCTCTGCGATGCGCGCGAGGATGTCCTCGTACAGCGCCGCCAGCATCTGCACGCACATGCGGGCCCGCAGGTCGAGGAGGGGCAGCAGCATGTGGCCGCCGGTGAAGTACTGCCGGGCACGCCCGGCCTGCAGGGTCATCAGGTCCCGCATGCCCGGCGTCATCCGGCCCGCGAGGATGTCGCCCTCGGTCACCCCGAACCGGGCCATCTCGTCGGCGGGCAGGTAAACGCGGTCGCGCCCGGCGTCCTCCTGCACGTCACGCATGATGTTGACCACCTGCATGGCCACGCCGAGGTCCTCCGCGTGGCCCACGGCGGAGGGGTCCCGGAACCCGAAGACGTGCAGCGACAGCACCCCCACCGCACCCGCCACCCGATCGCAGTAGGCCTCGAGGGCCGGCCAGTCCGCGTAGCGGTCGGTGGTGAGGTCCATCTCCACGCCGTCCACCAGCGCGTCCATGGGCGCGCGGGGAATGCCGAACCGCCGCACGGCATCGGCGAGGGCCACGAGCACTGGGTCGTCCGCCGGAACGGCGCCGTCGTAGACGCGGGCGACATCCTCGCGCCGCGCGCGGACGGCCGCGGCCTTGGCGGCCGGGTCGTCGGCGCCATCCACGGAGTCGTCGCACAGGCGGCTGAACGCGTACAGGGCATGGATCCCGCGGCGCCGCTCGCGGGGCAGGAGGATGAACCCGAAGTAGAAGTTGCGCGCCTCCTGCCGGGTGATGCGGGTGCATGCGTCGTAGGCGTCATCCACCGTCACGGCCGGCTCCCCGGGAGCAGCCGCCATGCAACGCCCGCTGCCATACGCGCCCGTCCCCGGGCACCGGGAGCGGGCCGCGAGGCGATCGTGTCGTAGCCCTGGCGTGCGATGGAGTCGCATACCCACAGGCCGCCGGCCGTGAACATGCCGATATCCAGCCGCACCCGCCGGGGCACCATGCCGCGCAGCGGCGCGCCCCGGGTCAGGAGCGCCCGGGCGCGTCCGACCTCCCAGCGGATGAGCTCGCGCAGCGCCGGTGAAGCCGCATCCGCCCGCAGGTCCTCGACGGTCACCCCGAGCAGGTCCATGTCCTCGCGCGGCAGGTAGACGCGGTCGCGCTCCTCCAGGTCGCGGCGGATGTCCTGCCAGAAGTTGACCAGTTGCAGCCCCGCGCAGGTGGCATCCGACAGGGCCACGCGGTCGGGGTCGGTGATGCCGAGCACTCCGAGCACCATCCTGCCGACGGGCGTGGCCGAGTACGCGCAGTAGTCCAGGAGGTCGTCGTGGCGCTGCCACCGTGACACCCGCTGGTCCATGCGGTTGGCCTCGATGAGGCGCGTGAACGGCTCCACGTCCAGGTTGCGGCGCCGGATGACATCGGCGACGGCCACGAGAACCGGGTCATCCGCCGGCCCCTCCAGCGCCGCGGACAGATCACGCTCCCATGCGTCCAGGGCGATGAGGCGTTCGGTGGGGGCGGCATCGCCGGCATCGCCCATGTCGTCGGTCACCCGGCAGTACGCGTAGATCGCGCGCATGTCGGCGCGCACATCGCCCGGTGCCAGCAGGAACGCCACCGGGAAGTTCTCGTCGTGGCCGCGGGCGATCCCCTCCGCGGCCGCGTGCCGTGCCGGGGTGGTCATCCCGCGTACCGGCCGAGGGCCATCACCGGGAAGTACAGACGGTAGTAGTGGTACTTGATCATGAAGTCGAGCGGGAACCCGGTGCCCGTGAAGGCATCCTCGTGCCATCCGCCATCATCCTGCTGCTCGCGCACCAGCCACGCGATGCCCGGGTCGATGGCCGGGGTGCCGCGGTCGGCGGCCATCAGCCCGATCAGGGCCCAGGCGGTCTGCGACGCTGTTGAGGGCCCCACCCCGGCGAGGGAGGGGTCGCGGTAGCTCTCGATGTCCTCGCCCCAGCCGCCATCGGCGTTCTGGCGCGCCGCCAGCCACTCCACCGCCCGCCGCACCCAGGGCTCCGACATGTCCACGCCGCACGCCGCGAGCGCGGGCAGCACCGCGCCCGTGCCGTACACATGGTTCACGCCCCAGCGCCCCCACCACGACCCGTCGTCGCGCTGCGTGGCACGCAGGTACGCCACGCCCGCGCGCACCGCGGGGTGGCCGGGCGGCACGCCGCATGCCATGAGCGCCTCCAGCACATGGGCGGTCACGTCCTCCGTGGGCGGGTCGATCACCTCGCCGAAGTCGCATACCGGGAACTGGCCGACGAGCGAACTGGTGTTGTCCACGTCGAACGCCCCCCATCCGCCGCCCGCGCACTGCATGGCGAGCAGCCAGTCCACGCCACGCCGGATCGCGCCGTCATCCCGTGACACCCCGGACCGGATGAGCGAGATGAGCACCTCCGCGGTGTCGTCGGTGTCCGGGTACCACTCGTTGTGGAACTCGAATGCCCATCCGCCGGCCTCCCCCCGCCGCGGGATCCTGCGCCAGTCACCCTCGCGGGTGATCTCGCGCGCCATCAACCACGCCCGGGCGCGCTCCACCGCATCGTCATCTCCGGCGGTCCCGGAGTCGTGGAGCGCGATGGCCGCGAGGCAGGTGTCCCATACCGGTGAGATGCACGACTGGATGCGCAGGCGCCCCTCCCGGCGCAGCGCGAACGTGGAGAAGCCGTCGAGGGCGCGGACGATCACCGGGTGGTCCAGCGGCGTGCCCATCACGTGGAGCGCAATGATCGAGTACACCCACGGCGGCTGGATGCCGGCCCACGAGCCGTCGACCTCCTGGCGGTCGAGGATCCACGCGCGGATGCGGCGCTCCGACGCCCGGCGGACGGCGCCGATGGGGTGGCGGTTGTAGAGGCGCGCCAGGGGCATCAGCCGCCCCATCAGGCGGGTCAGGCGTCCCGGGCTGCGCGGCGGGGCCCCCACGACGCTTCCCGGGGCCTCCGCGAAGATCTCCTCCACCGAGGGCTGCTGGGGGAACGTCGGGTTGCGCGACAGCACTACGAGCATCGGCACGAACGTCCCGCGCGCCCACGAGGCGAACCGGTACACCGACAGCGGCGCGCGGGGAGGCAGCAGCATCAGCTCGGGCGGAGCGGCGGGCAGCGCCTCCCATGGGTACTTGCCGAGCACGGCCAGCCAGAGCCGCGTGAAGAAGCGCGCCTTGTTCGCGCCGCCGAGGGCGAGGATCCGGTCCCGGGCGCGCCGCATGGGTTCCGCATCGGCGGGCACCCCGGCCAGCCGCAGGGCGTACCAGGCCTCGACGGTGACGCTCAAGTCGCCCTCGCCGCCGAACCACACCGGCCATCCGCCGTCATCCGACTGGGTGGCGAGCAACTCGGCGGCGATCTCGCGGCGATCATCCCTTGACGCCAGGCCCAGGGCCTCCAGCAGGAACAGTTGCTCGGCCGTGATGGATGCATTGGACTCGAGCTCACCCCACCAGAACCCGTCGGGATCCTGCAGGTCCCTCAGGTGGGCGGCGCCGCGCATGGCGGCCATCCGCGCCGCGGCCTGAAGGTCGGTACCGGTGGCGCTGGTCATGCGGCGGCGGCCCGATGGGCGGGGGCATGAGTGCGGAACCACGCCATGGCGTCATCCATGGCGGCATCCAGGTCCGACTGGGGCAGCCCGATCTCGCGGATGGCGCGCTGGGGGGAGAAGAACATGCGCTTGCGCGCGAGCAGGGCGCCATCCAGCGGCGCGCGCGGCTCGCGCCGCAGGAGCCGCCCCTCCACGATCTCATCGGCGGCCGCGGCGGCGATCGCCACCGAATGGGGGATGCGGCGGGTGGGGGCAGGCGGCCCGCCCGCGCGGTGCACCATCGCGAGGATCTCCTGCAGGGTCAGGTTGCCCCACGCATGTCCGAGGATGTAGCGCCGTCCCGCGACCCCGCGCTCGAGCGCGAGCAGGTGCCCGGCCGCCACGTCGCGCACGTCCACGAGGTTCAGACCGGTGTCGACGAATGCCGGCATGCCCCCGTCGAGCGCGTCGCGCACCAACCGGCCCGTCGGCGTGGGGTGATGGTCCCCGGGTCCGATCGGCGCCGTGGGATTGACGATGAACGCCTGCAGTCCCGTGCCGACCGCGCGTCGCACCAGGCCCTCGGCCTCCACCTTCGAGGCCTTGTAGGCGCCGATCACCTGCGACAGCGGCTGCGGTGTCTCCTCGTCGCCATGGGTGCCGTCCCCGGGGATTCCGATCGTCGCGACCGACGAGGTGTGCACCAGGCGCGCCCCGGACGCACGGGCGACGTCGATCACCACCCGCGTGCCGTCCACGTTGACGCTCCGCACGGCCGCCGCGCGGCGCCTGCTCAGCGAGTAGAGGGCCGCGACGTGGAAGATGGCGTCCACCCCCCGCGCGGCGTGGGCCATGGCGTCGGCATCGCGGACATCGCCGATCACGGGGCCCACCCCGTCGGGCAGCGCATCGGCGGGCGTGCCCCCGGGCCGCACGAGCCCCCGCACCTCGTGCCCGGCGTCCCGCAGGTGCCGGGCCACGTGCGCGCCGATGAACCCGGTGGCCCCGGTGACGAGCGCCCGCATCAGGCCGCGACCGCCAGGGCCGATGCGACGGCCGGCACCAGCCCGCGCCGGGCCGCGCGGGCGCCCCGGGCCAGCCGCACCCACGCGGCGATGTCGCCCGGTCGCGACGCCATGCGGCCGATCACGCGCGCCGGATGCACGCTGCCATCCGGCGCGACCACGCCCTCCAGGTCGGGCAGGTTGTCATCCGCGCGGTCCGTGACCGCCCGGATGACAGCGAACGGAATGCCAGCGACGGCGCATGCGCGGGCCGTGCCGGCGCTCTCGAGGTCGACGGCAATCCCGTCCAGCCGGCGACGCGCCGCGCGGGTGCCGGTGAGGGCCTCCGCCGTCACGAGTGCCCCCCGCGGGGTGCCGGCACCCCGCGCGAGCACGGGATCGCACGGCCAGGCCTCCCCGGTCCGCGCATCGCGCACGACGGCCGGTATCACCACTCCGCCACGCGGCAGGGCGGGGTCGAGGGCGCCGCAGAAGCCCACGGAGATGAGCGCCGTGGCGCCGTCCTCGATCGCCTGCCGGGCGCGGAGTTCCGCGGGTACGGCTCCCATGCCCGTTGCAATCACACGGACGCCCGGGCCAGCGAAGCGCCGCAGCATCCGCTCCTCGGCGGGCACGGCGCACATCAGCGCGACCACGGCGCGGCGCATCGGTCCGTGCCGCCCCCGTTCACCCGCGCGCGAGCGCGAGCAGGTCCTTGGGGCGCGACATGGCGTCGAGGATGGTCGAGGCCTCGTAGCCGCAGTGCATCAGGCAGTTCGCGCACCGGGGGTCGCGGTCGGTGCCGTACCGCTCCCAGTCGGTTCCCTCGAACAGCTCGCGCATGCTCTCCACATGGCGGTCGGCCAGCAGGTAGCACGGCGAGCGCCAGCCCTCGACGGTGTAGGTGGGCATGCTCCAGGCGGAGCAGCGGTACTCGCGCTTGCCCTGCAGGAACTCGTGGAAGAGCGGGTTGTTGTAGAAGGGGATGTCGAGGCCCTCGCACCGCCGGTGGACCTCGGTGTAGAGCTCCTGGGCCTCGGTGCGCGCGAGGAACTGCTCGCGGTCCTGGGTGACCGACTGGTAGTCGTAGCCGGGCGAGGTGATGCATCCCTCCACGCCCATGTCCTTCAGGTACTGGAACAGCTCCACGTACTCCTCGGCGGGCGTGCCGCGGAAGATCGTGGTGTTGGTGCACACGCGGTAGCCGCGCTCGATGGCCTCGCGCATGTGCCCCGTGGCCTTCGTGAAGACCCCGCGACGGTCGACGGCGTGGTCGTGCACGGATTCCATGCCATCGATGTGCACGACGAACGCGAAGCGCTTCGAGGGCTCGATGCGGCCGAAGGCGCGGTCCATGAGGATGCCGTTGGTGCAGAGGTAGACGAAGCGCCCCTGGTCAATGATGCCGTGCACGATCTCGTCGATCTGCTTGTGGATCAGCGGCTCGCCGCCGGGGATGTTCACGATCGGGGCGCCGCACTCCTCGGCCACGCTCAGGCACTCCTCCACGCTCAGCCGCTTGTGGAAGACGTCCTTGTACTCCTGGATGCGCCCGCATCCGGTGCAGGCGAGGTTGCAGAGCTCGAGGGGTTCGAGCATGAGGGTGAAGGGGAAGCGCTCCTTGCGCTCCAGCAGCTTCTTCTTCGCGATGTACGTCGCCATGCCAAGCTCGAGCGAGAGCGGGCGCTTTGCCACCGGTTCCTCCTCATCGCCATCCGGACCTGCAGAACCAAACCGTAACCCACGCACCGGCGCGATGCCGCCGCCCGCCCGGTCAGTTCTGGCGCGCGAATGCCGTGTCGGTGATGGCGGCCAGATCGTCCACCGGGCCGTCGAGCTCGGCCAGCAGTGCCCGGGCGCGCGCATGCGATTCGGACGCGAGCGCCCGGGCCCGCTCCATGCCGTGCAGGCTCGTGTAGGTGACCTTGCCCATGCGCTCATCCGCGCCCACGGCCTTGCCGAGCTCCTCCTCGGAGCCTGCGACGTCGAGGATGTCGTCCACGATCTGGAACAGCAGGCCCAGCTCGCGCGCGAACGCGCGGTAGATGCGCTCCTGCTTCGCAGGCGGCGGCGCCAGGACCAGCGCCACATGCACCGACACTGCCATGAGGCGGCCGGTCTTCAGCGCGTGCATCGCGGCCAGGGGGCCGGCACCGCCCGCGCCCGCGCCCTTCAGGTCGAGGTACTGGCCCCCCACCATGCCGGCGACCCCGGTGGCCCGGCTGATCTCGCGGAGGATCCCCGCCTGCACGGCCGGGCCGCCGGCCTGCTCCTCGCACACGAGCCGGACGGCCTCGGCGAAGAGCGCATCCCCGGTGAGGATCGCGACGTCCTCGCCGAACACCACGTGGCAGGTCGGCATTCCCCGCCGCAGGTCGTCGTCGTCCATCGCCGGCAGATCGTCATGGATGAGCGAGTAGGTGTGCACCAGCTCGATGGCCGCGGCGGCCGGCATGAGCGCGCGCGGGTCGCATCCGAGCGATTCCGCCGTCGCGAGCGCGAGTACCGGCCGGATGCGCTTGCCGCCCGCGAGCAGTGAGTAGCGCATCGCCTCGACGAGCCCCCCGGTGCCCTCGGCCTCGGCCGATGCGCGCGGATCGTTCACGGTGAACCAGAGGCCGGCGAGGTACTCGTCCACCTGCTGCCTCAGGTGCTCCGGATACCGGGCATGAACGCTCTGCGCGGCGGGCTCGCTCATGGGGCGGCAGGCTACCCGGCTGGTACCGTCGCCCGCCATGCGCGCCCTGGTGCTCCACGGTCCCGACGACGTCCGCCTCGAGGAGGTCCCGGTTCCCGAGCCGGGCCCTGGCGAGGTGGTGCTCCGGGTGACCCGTGCGCTCACCTGCGCCACCGACGCCAAGATGCTGCGACAGGGGACGCATCCGGCCCTCCCGGCTCCGCCTGCGCCCTTCGGGCACGAGGCCTGCGGGGTGGTTGCCGCCGTGGGGCCCGGGGTGGCGACCGTGCGCGAGGGCGATGCGGTCGTCGTGGCCAACTCCGCGCCCTGCGGCGACTGCCCGCCGTGCCTGCGGGGGCGGCCATCGCTGTGCGAGGACATCACGTACCTGTCGGGTGCCTACGCGGAGTACCTGCGCGTGCCCGCGCGCATCACCGCGCGCAACATGCTCCCGCTGCCGGAGGGCCTGCGCCCGGAACTCGCGGCGATGGTCGAGCCGCTGGCCTGCGCGGTGCGTGGCATCGAGCGCGTGGAGGCGGGGGCCGGTGGCGAGGTGGTGGTGCTCGGCGGCGGTGTGCAGGGCACCCTCATCACCGGGCTGCTCGCCGGTCGTGGCTGCCGCGTGACCCTGTGCGACCCGCACCCCTCCCGCCGGGACCGCGGGCTCCGGTTCGGCGCGACGGCCGCCATGGATGCCCCCCGTGATCCGGCGGCCATCGCCGCGGTGCGGGATGCGCACGGCGGCGGGCGCGGACCGGATGCGGTGGTGGAGGCGGTCGGGCGGCCCGAGGCCTGGGAGGCCGCGATGGCAATTGCCCGGCCAGGGGGCGAGGTGCTCCTGTACGGCGGGTGCGCGCCCGGCACAACCGTCACGCTCCCCACGTTCCCCCTGCACTACGGCGAGCTGTCCGTGCGCGGTACCTACCACCACACCCCCGCGGCCGTGCGGGGCGCGCTGGAATTGCTGCACGCGGGCGGGGCGCCCTTCGGGGCTCTCCTCGGTGCCGAGGTGACCCTCGACGAGGTCCCGGCGATCCTGCGCGGGGGCTCGGGCGACAAGCGCCCGGTCCGCATGGACTGACGCCCGCTAGGCGTTACGGGCGATGATCTCCCGGAGCTTCGCGAACTGCTCGGCCTGCTCGCGCAGCCGGGTGAGCTCATCCTCCTGCGCGCGCACGGCCGCGGCCAGGTCGGCAAGGGCCTTCTCCGCCGCCGCGAGGGCATCGGCCGTCGTTCCGGTGCCGGAGGTGGCCTGTGCGCGGGCGGTGCCGCGTCATCCGCGCGGCTGCAGCGCCACCCCGCGCTTGCGCGCGATGCGGTAGTAGTTGGCCGCGACGGTGCCGGCCCGGCGCCCGGTGCGCCGCGAGATGTCCTCGAAGGCATCGCTCTTTGACATCGCCCCGCCCGCGGTCATCTGCTCGACCTCGGCGAAGATCGCCTCGGCCACGCCGCCGCGGGGGGCCGGGTCCGGCGTGCGTTCGGTCGCAGGCGCGCCCGCAGCCGGTGAGGGGGTCACCCCGGTGTCGTCATGGTTCATCACGGCATTACTCCACGTTGATTGATGACACTTATCTCACATGCAATTGACTCATGTCAATTGAGTTAATGAAAGTTGCAATTGATGCGTATCAGTCGCGCGTGAAGACCGCCATGGTGGCGGTGTGCGCGTGCAGGTACGACCCGCCGCCCACCGGGCCGATCTCGCCGTTGCACGCGATTCCCGCGAGCGGGATGCCGCCGAGCGCATCGTGCACGGCCCGCGCGTCGTGGTGGGGTGTGCCGGAGGGGGGTGCCGCCCGGCCGGTGCAGGTGAACAGCACGGCGCCGCCGGCCACGGAGGCGGGCAGGCCGGAGAGCGCCCGCTGCAGGTCCGCGTCGGCCGATGCCGCATCGCGCACCTGCACCTGCACCACCTGGCCCAGGCGGGGGTGCTCGCCCACCGCGATGGCGCCCGTGGCCTCGTCGACGGCGGCGACGCCCCGCACCAGGAAGTCGCCGGGCGCGAGCACGGGTGCGTCGGTGCCGAGCGCCAGCCCGATAAGCACGCCCGGCCCCACGAGGGCCTGCTCGTGGCCGGGAAGCCCGGCGATCACCTCGCGGATGCGCTCGAGCGCCGGCTTTCCCGCCAGGTGGGTGATCACCGGCCCCGTGCATCCGGTAATAGTCATCTCCGGTCCCACCGGACGGCATCCCTGTGACACCACGGCGCGCATGCCGGGCACGGCCACCCCCACGGCGCCCGCCGTGAGGACCTCCTCGCCGATCACCAGCCGGTGGTCGCCCGCCCGCCGTCCACCCGATGCCAGTCCGCCGACCACGGCTCGTGGCGCCGCCCGACCGTCCGGCCCCGCAAGGGCCCCGGGCGGGAACGAGAACGGGTCGGCCAGCAGCAGGGTGGGGTCGCCGGAGGCGAGCGGCCCCGGCGCCGCGGGGTCGAGGTGCGGGGGCCATCCCGTGAGCAGCGGCCGGCCGTCCGGGTCCTGCCCGGGCCGCAGGGCAAAGGCGTCCGGTGCCCCGGTGCCGAGGACGGCGGCCCAGAGGGCGAGGCCGGGGGCCCGGTTCGCCCTGCCACCCGTGCCCGCGATGGCCTCGCCAGTGCAGCCGATGAGCGCGCCCGGGCGGATGCCCGCGGTGATGATCGCGGCGATGCCGCGCGCGTTCGCCATGAGGTCGGGCGTGGCGAACAGCACCGCGAGGTCGGGGGACTCGCCCCCGAGCGACGCCGTCACCTGCGCGACGGCGTCGCGGGCCGCCTCTGCGGCGTCCGGCAGCGCGACCAGGGCGGAGGCGAAGCGCTTCATGCGTCCAGTGTGCCCCATGGCGCGCGGTACTTGACACCCGGGTACCCGGGTGGTCTGGTTCCCGGGAGTGCGTCGCCATCCCGACACCCCGCCGGCCGCATGAGGGCGCTCGGGGTGGTCGCCGCGGCCCTCTGCGTGCTCGCATGGCTGGCGGCGGTCGTGGTGTGGACCACCGCGGGGCGGGTGACCACGGACACCGGCTTCGCCGATGTGACGATCGAGACCGTGCAGAGCCCGCCGGGAGCGCAGGCCGTGACCGACGCCCTGGCGCAGGTAGTCGATGAGTACGCGGCCGCGCGCGGGGTGTCCCTCACCCCGTCATCCCGCGAGATCGTGCGCGCCCAGGTGGAGGACGTCATCCTCGGCGCGGACCTGCCCGAGTTGCTCGGTCCTGCGGTCCAGCAGGCCCGGCGCGCGTTCGAGGCCGACCCCTCGGGGCCGGTCACGATCGACCTCTCCGCCCTCCGGCCGACCGCCGAGGAGAGGGTGCGGCAGGTGAACCCCGACCTCGTATCCGCCATCCCGCCGGACGAGGACCTCGTGGTGACCGTGCAGCCACGGGACCTGCCGAGCGCGGCCGGCACCATCGCCGGCGCCGCCGACATGCTGCGGTGGCTGCCCCTGTGGCTGCTCCTGGGGGCGGTCGCCCTCGGCGCCATCGGCCTGTGGGCCAGCACGAACCGGGCACGCATGCTGCGAGCGGTGGGTGCGGCCGTGATGGTGATCGCGCTGTTCCCGCTTGCGATGCGCATGGCGGTGCCGCCGATGGCGGCATCGTTCGTGGAGGCCGGCAATCCGGGGGATGTGGTGTCGACGGCGACGGTCGCGATCCTGGGCCGGTGGTGGATCGC
>Ga0181574_10000407_pt1 | contig 39832 bp, 30 predicted proteins | sample 101ome_24_FD_145600 | JGI IMG/M metagenome (GOLD analysis project Ga0181574, IMG submission 145600) | Coastal salt marsh microbial communities from the Groves Creek Marsh, Skidaway Island, Georgia - 101410AT metaG (spades assembly) | ecosystem: Environmental > Aquatic > Marine > Intertidal zone... | reverse complement strand
CTAATTTTCTAACTTCTCTGCGTTCAATAAAATCCTCTACATTGAAGTTTTTAACCTCACAAGCAAATTGAGTTTTAAACTTTGAAGCATCAAATTGTTGAATAGGAGCAGCTCCACTCTTTCCTGCGATCAAATTATCCCAGTACTCTTGAAGTGTATTACCAATTGGAGTCAACGCTCCCAATCCTGTCACAACGACCCTCTTTAATTCCATAGAACTAATAAAATGTATAAAACTTAACTTACTTGGAGCAACACACTCCCAAAAAATTACTTAGCGTGCTCTTCGATGTAAGAAACAGCTTGACCAACTGTTTGAATGTTTTCAGCTTGATCATCTGGAATAGCGATATTAAATTCTTTTTCGAATTCCATTATCAACTCCACTGTATCCAAGGAATCAGCGCCTAAATCATTAGTGAAAGATGCTTCTGTTGTAACTTCCGCTTCTTCTACACCCAACTTATCAATAATAATTGATACAACTCTTGACTTAATATCAGACATGTTTACTCTTTTTAAAGGTTAATTCAGCTTGCAAAGAAAGAACTTATGTTGAATATATCAAAATTTCTTGCACGAATTTCATGATTTAATGTCAGAATATTTCATCAACATCGCTAATTAGGAAAGCTTCAGATACCAATCCTCATCCTAAAAAGTGGTGAAATAAGGGCATATTCAATTTAATTTGTAAAAATAACTGGAGACTATAAAGAAGGAAATGAAGACGATATTTCTATTTTTGCAGTATGAAGCACACGCGCATTGCAATTTTGGCCTCGGGTATTGGTTCCAACGCATTGGCCTTGATGAATCATTTCGATGGACATCCGACAATTCGAACCAGCTTGCTTATATCCAATAAGGAAACTTGTGGTGCCTTACTGCCCGCAAGTAAAAAAAATATCGCAAGTGAAGTATTGTCAAATGCGGAGATTGAAGACAACCAAACCTTGCTCATGCTGCTCAAGCAGCATTCAATAGATATTGTCGTCCTGGCTGGTTTTCTGCGAAAAATACCGATCTCAGTTGTTCAAGCATTCCCTGATAGAATCATCAATATCCACCCTTCAATTCTACCCGAATTTGGAGGAAAAGGGATGTACGGCGCTCGGGTACACCATGCCGTCATTGAGGCACACAAAAAATCATCGGGAATTACAATTCATGTAGTCAACGAAAACTACGATGAAGGGCATTACATTGCTCAGTTTTTTGTTCCTGTAAGAGCGAATGACGATGCGTCCTCACTTGATCATAAAATACGAACATTAGAACAACGATACTTTCCAACGGTTGTTGAAGGATATATTAACTCATTAACTGATTGAAATGGATATCTTCGGATCGATACAATTAGATCAAATTCTAAAAGCTACGATGGTGCTATTTGCCGTTGTGGATATCTTTGGCTCCATTCCGATTATCATCAAAGTAAAAGAACGATCAGGCGAAATCCATCCTGGTAGAGTCACTATTGTATCCTCTATTTTAATGATTCTTTTCCTGATTGGTGGCGAACAGTTACTCGGATTATTTGGTGTCAATATCCAATCCTTCGCGGTAGCCGGTTCAATTATTCTCTTTCTCATGGCAATGGAGATGATTCTAGGTATTGAATTGTTTAAAGAACAAAAAAAACCTGGAAAATCTGCCAGTATTGTTCCACTAGCCTTTCCTATTATTGCTGGAGCTGGGTCAATGACCTCCTTGATTTCATTGCACGCAGAATATGAAATGTCGAATATCCTCATTGCGATTATAATTAACATGTTTGTTGTGTATGTTGTGCTTAAACTAACCCGAAGAATTGAACGGTTATTGGGGCTTGGAGGTATTGCGATACTTAAAAAAGTATTTGGAATCGTTTTGTTAGCCATTGCAATTAAACTTTTTGCTTCAAATGTGGTTCATTTAATTTCATAACTTTAACCGCTCCTTATCGCGGATTCAATTAGAAACATAGGACTATGGCACGAATACTAACAGGAATACAAAGCACAGGAACGCCCCATCTCGGAAATATTCTTGGGGCAATACAACCAGCGATTTCACTTTCCCAAGATTCCAAGAACGAGTCTTTTCTGTTTATTGCAAATTTCCATTCGCTCACACAAATAAAGGATGGCAGTTCCCTTCGTGAAAACACATACAGTGTAGCAGCGGCCTGGCTCGCGTTCGGTTTAGATCCAAACAAAACAGTTTTTTATAGACAAAGTGACATCCCGGAGGTGACTGAACTCACGTGGTATTTAATGTGCTCCTTCCCATATCAACGATTAACGTTGGCACATTCTTTTAAGGACAAATCTGATCGCCTAAATGATGTGAACGCTGGTCTCTTCTCTTACCCAATGTTAATGGCTGCTGACATCCTATTGTATGACGCAGAAAAAGTACCAGTTGGAAAAGATCAACTTCAGCACCTAGAAATCACGAGGGATGTGGCTCAAAAAATTAATACCGCTGCTAAAAAGGAGATTTTGGTCGTTCCAGAAGCTGTTATTCAGGAAGATACGAAATTGATTCCTGGAACCGATGGAGAGAAAATGAGCAAATCAAGGAACAACTTTATCAATATTTTTCTGCCTGAAAAGGCGTTAAAAAAACAAGTAATGTGCATTACAACGGATAGCACACCGCTCGAGGACCCAAAAAACCCAGATACATGCAATGTGTTTAATCTCTATAAATTAATTGGCAACAGCGATCAAACCGAACAACTTCGCGCTAAATACCTTGCTGGAAACTTTGGTTATGGTCATGCTAAAAATGAACTATTACAGCTTCTTTTGAGTACTTATCAAACGCAACGTGAGCAATATAACTACTACATGGAGAACACCGAAAAATTAGACAACATATTAGCTCTAGGGGCTAAAAAAGCGCGCAGAGTGGCAACAGCGACTCTCGGACGGATAAGAAACCAATTCGGATATTAAAGAAACATCTTTTGATAATTGTCTAAGAACCCTTGTTAATTCTGCGAAATTTCTATATTTGTTTCATTAAGTAAAAAAGGTGCCCTAAAACTATTTGCTATGTTGAAAAAAATATTTTTTCTAACCCTTGGAATTTCTCTTTTAAGTGCTTGCGGAAGCGACTCAGAGTCGGAAGATGCTATCCTTGCAAAAGGTGGTGTGCGTTATGGAGGAGAATTCAGATTCATGTCGAAAGAAAAAGTTTCTGAGTTGTTTCCCTTAAAAATAACTAATGTATACGCTAATCGAATTTCCGCTCAACTTTTTGAAGGATTGCTGAAAATAGAGCCAAGTAACACACAAGTGATCCCTTGCCTAGCAGAAAGCATGGAAGTTTCCAATGAATCCAAACTATTTACCTTTACACTGGTAAAAGGAGTATACTTTCATGATAACGCTTGCTTCAAAAATGGAAAAGGAAGAGAGGTTAAAGCTGCCGACTTCAAATACTCATTAGAATTTGCGTGTTCGAACAACAAATTAAATAGCTTGTCATGGTTACTAAAAGACAAAGTTGTAGGCGCAAAAGAATATTACGATGGAGAAGCTGATGAAGTAACTGGAATCAAAGTAGTAGATGATTACACTCTACAAATTGAATTAACAGTACCTTTCTCTGCGTTTGACAAGCTTATTACTCACAATGGATTAAGTGTCTTTCCAAGAGAAGCATACGAAAAATATGGAGATGACATTGTTTCCAATCCTGTAGGAACGGGAGCTTTTACGCTGGAGAAACTTGCGGATGACCAAATCGTTTTGGCACGAAATCCCAACTACTGGCGCACAGATGAGTTTAACAATCCACTGCCATTCTTGGATAAAGTCGTGATGACATATAGCAAGGACAAAACGGATGAATTGTTATCGTTTCGTGCGGAACAAATTGATCTAATCTTGGATATTCCGGTCGAGGAAATAGAAAATGTTTTGGGTACTCTGCTCGAAGCTCAAGAAGGAAAGAATGTAAAGCACAAGGTAGATTCCAAAACTAGTATGAGCATCAATTATTACGGTTTTTCGCATGATAGCGAAGTGTTTTCTAAGAAAGATGTGCGCATGGCATTTAACCTAGCTATTGACCGTGAAGCTCTAGTTGAGACATGGTTAGAAGGAGAGGGCTGGCCTTCAAAGAATGGATTTGTACCGACAATGGAGGACTATCCTTGGTCAAAAGTTAAAGGGTATTCATTTAATGCCGAAAAGGCAAGAATGCTATTGGCCGACGCAGGCTATCCTGAAGGTAAAGGCTTCCCTAATATAGATTTATTTGTGAATGCTGTTGAAGAATCTGGGACACACAAATTAGCTAAAGCCGTTAAGTTTTCACTTGAGCATAACCTAGGTGTTAAAGTCGAAGTAAAGCTCTGTAACATTGACGAGCGGGATGAGGCGATTCGTTCAGGAAATGCTATTTTCTGGCGATCCGGTTGGGTCGCGGATTATCCAGATCCTGAAAATTTTCTACAACTTTTCTATGGCGGTCATCTTGGTACCACTGATGTAAATATCAATCCATTTAAATACAGGAATCCAAAATTTGATGCGCTCTTCGAAGAGGCAATGGAGGAAACTGATTTAAATAAACGTATGGACTTACTTGCACAGTGTGATCAAATGATTATCGACGATGCGGCAGTAATGCCCCTATTGACAGATGACTTCATTACTATGGTGAATTTAAAAGTGCGGAAATTCGTTACGAACGAAATGCAACAATTAGACTTTTCAACAGTTTTTATAAAAGAGTTAGCGGATTAGTCGCTAATAATATGTTTAACAAATAACACCTCTCAGCTTGCAAAAATGAGAAAAAATTAATCCCTGTCGAATGACAGGGATTTTTTAATCATTGTATAACTCAAACCATGTTTACACTACCTTTGTTATTAAATACTTAAGGCAAATGCGACTCATCATTGGTATCGTATCATATTGTTGGAAATTCTACATTGGCATAGTCTTTATAACTACCTTACTCCTATTTTATCCATTTCTAGTGTTCTTTATTTATACCTCATCATTAAAGCACCACACCTTCAAAATTAATATCATATGGTCCAGAATAGTGCGTATTCTTTGTTTTTATGCGGTTGAAATAGAAGACAGATCAAGTTCAAATAAAGCAATTGCACCTCACATTCTCTGCGCAAACCATACTTCTTATTTAGATATTTTTTTATTGTATAGTACATTCCCAGAAAACAAGTTTCTATTCATGGGAAAAAGTGAAATCCTTTCTTACCCCTTGCTCAAATCGTTTTTTAAAAATTTGAATATTCCTGTTTTTCGTAGAGACCGACTAAAAGCCGCGAAATCGTTTATTCAAGCGCGTAATGAAATCGCTAAAGGATGGAGTATTGTAATTTTTCCAGAAGGCGGAATACCATATAAAACTCCATATTTAATGGAATTTAAAGATGGTGCATTTAAATTGGCGAAATCAGCGAAAGTTGGAATATTACCAATAACTTTTAAGAATAACTATCACCTTTTCTCTGATCCGGAAGACTTTCTTGGATGGGCACATCCCGGATTAGCGAAAGTTGTAGTTCATCCCTTTATTTATAAGGAGCAAGTAAAAAATACTGATGAAAAGGAGTTGAATAAGATGACATTCACCGCTATTAATTCAGTTTTACCATCGCTTCCTACTCCTTAATTGAATAGTCCATCGAAAAATTGAAATTGAATTCGATTTAAAATATTAATTTTGCTCTTAGATATGGAAATTACAGACGAATTAATAGATCACATAGCGCACTTATCACGCCTATCTTTTGACGGTGTAGAACGCGTAAATATTAAAAAGGATATGGAGAACATGATTTCATTTATGGGTCAGCTCTCCGAAATTGATACCGAAGGAGTTGAACCACTGGTTTTTATGTCGACTGAATTCAACGTATTGCGTGAGGATATTCCATTGACGTCAATGTCTCACGAAGAGGCTTTGTTAAACGCCCCGAAAAAAGACACGGATTACTTCCGAATCCCAAAAGTACTTTCCAAGTAACATGAAAACACTTTTCCCTATTATTTTGGGTGCCTTCACTCTCCTCCTAGCATGCGGGAATAATCAATCCTTGTGCACGTGCATTGAGGCCGGTGATGCCGTAAATCAATTGTCAGAAAGTTTCTTTCACCGGGAATATTCCGTATTGGGAAAAGATAGCCTAGATGCGTTAATTGCACACAGAGACTCTCTTTGTGAAGAATTCCAACTGATGTCTGGAGAAGAAATGCTAAAACTTAAAGAAAATTGTCCTTCCGACTAAAGTTTTAAGGTATATTGAAGCATCACTGTTCGCAGTTGCTCTATCTTTAGCGGTCTCAATGAGTAAATATTATTCAATAAATTAGAGGAAATCAAAGCCACCTTGTGCTTTTTATTAATCTCGTAACTCACCCGAGCATCTAAAATCCAATTCCCTTGCTGATTTGCTTCGAAGTAATCCATGTACCGGATGTTCTGAATGGTATTAATTACAGCAGTACTTTCTTCAAATTCTTCAATGACCGCATCTAAATTTTCCATTTTACTGAAGTATTTTGCAGAAAAACCAAGGGCAAAACGTTTTTTATACACCCATTCCACATCCGCCTTCACATTGTGCAAGAAGCGATACTTTAAGATTTGGCGTTCTGGGTTCAATGAAGAACTATTGTAACTGTAACTTCTCGGATTCACGGGATGACTATCAACAGCATAAATAAAATCAGGATTTAATGTTTTGGGAAGTATGTAATTGTATCCAGAAATAAAATTGATGGTATTGTTCTTATCGATTTTAGCCTGACCAGAAAACGAAATATCGATTCCAATCACCCTAGATCTACCTGTATTCAAAAATTTGAATCCTGCACCAACCGGAGAGGTCAAGTCCCAAAAACCGAATAAATATTCAATTGTGTTTTCATATTCCTGCCAAAATCCTGCTATGTCCACATAGCCAAATACTTTACCGAATTTCAACCCTTGTTTAATTCCTACTTCGCTATTGTTAGATAGCTCTGGTTTTAATTCGGGATTGGGAAAAACCCCGAAATTTCCAATTCCCGTTTGAATAAAACGTTCCGTAATTGTTGGAAAACGATAACCTTGACCAAAAGACATGCGGAGATACGTCTCTTGATGCACCTTCAAACTACCTCCAGCCCTAAATATAGGTTGAATAGCAGTTATCGAATCGTTTAACGCAAAATACTCAATTCGCCCGCCTAAGGAAAGATTTAAGATCTTATAAAACTTCTTTTCCAGCTGTGCATAGCCAGACACATTAAGCAGTGTGTTATCGGGCTTACCTGATCCTGCGTACAACTCAGCATAAGAATCAGTATATTGGCCAGATAAACCACCAATAAATTCAAGATTTGCCAAGGAAGAATACAATCGCTGAAACTGGTAATCTCCAAACATGACTAACGACTGATTTGACTGATTCCCTGTAATCTGATTGTTCGCTGACAATAATCTACCGCGCAGCTTGTGTTTTGAACCCGACTCTAAATTTAAATTTACAAACGGGTCGAAGTTAAACAGGGTTTGTTCTTGCAAAAACGTAGCACCAGGATAGCCTTGAAACAGTCCGGATGTATCGTTGAGCCATGCAAATACCAATGGAGAATAGTTCTTCATCAAATTACCATTTAAGCCATAAGATAATCCACGATTCTTGGCGGATCGCCTGCGCAAATTGAAGTTTATTCGCGCTCTTCTTGAACTCATTTGTCGATTGGAGAAGTTAGACACTGTGTCAGGAAACGATTGCTCAATAAAGGCATCTTGAACCGGTGGACCAATATAGCCATGATCGTAATTCAAATTTCCACCTACAACAACATCCCACTGCCCAACAATTCTACTGTGTAAAAAATTAGTTCCTGCAATCAATGGGGCGTCCGTCCACCACACTTTGTCATCAGCTGGTGCACTATAAAATCCAGAATACACATTTACTTTAGTTAAAGGTTCTGACGTTGGGTATTTAGTACGGATGTGAATCGCTCCTGAGAGAGCTGAACTTCCAGATAAAACAGACCCTGCACCTTTTACCACCTCGATTTGCTTTATGTTTTCCACCGGAATAAAACCCCATTCTGGTCGACCGGCATCTCCAGAAAGCATTGGCATATCATCGACAATAACTGCAACTTTACTTCCTACGCCAAATGTAAATCCGCTTCCTCCTCTAATTTGAGGTTCCCCATCTAATATGTTTAATCCAGGAGTCTGATCCAAAATGGTCTCAACACTTCTGGTATTTTTATTCTCAATAATTTCAGGCTTTATTATTTCAACGGACACCGTAATATCTTCTGGTCGTTTATCAAACTTGCCGATGCGAATATCTATACCTTCCAACTCTGTAACATCCGAAAAGTCTATGAGTACAATATTTCTTTCCATGTACGCATTTTCGCTTATTTCCACGCTCAAGGTATCTGTCACTTTGTTCGTAAAACGACATAGAAGACGTTGGGTCCCGACAGGCAATTTCAACGAGTAATTCCCATCAAAATCAGCTGTGGCTCCTCGCGTAACATCCCCTTTATAAATGATAGTAGCGCCAATTAAGGGATCTCCCTTTTCATCCGTAACACGACCGAAAAGTGTTCCCTCTTGAGCCCATGACGGGCAAATTGTGGAAAAGAAGAGTAAAAATAGAACGACTCTCAACAAACCTGTCGTTTAATGGATGTATAATTTCCTTCTAATCACCTCATCCTTTAGGCGTACTTCAATAAAGTAAATTCCAGATTGGTGAGCAAACGGCACTTTTTGGGATGTGGTCCCTGACTGAATTAATTCACCTGATGCAGCATACACATTGTATGGAGCGATTACCTCTGTATCAAACAACAAATAACCGTTGGATGCATTAATAGCAATCGGGTTAGTAGCAGATTCTGCTATCCCAGTAGTCGGTTCGTTGTATATTAACTCAAAATCATCTACCCAAAGCACGGTTCCATTTTTGGATATCGTACTATCACCAGCCGCAACCGTTGTTAATATATAAGTAGGCGTCCCAGCAATCCAGTATACAAATGGGGCGGAAAAACGCACCCAATCCGCTTGAGCTTGCGTAAACTCTGCTTTTGCGCGCCCTACAATATTTGCCTGAAATCCATCGAATGGCAAGCGAGCTTGGCCAGTATGAAGAATAATTTCAACTTTACCTTTATCACCGTTTTGTGGAGCATACTTAAACCATCCCACAATACTATCTGGTCTGTCAGTGAACGTAGTATGCCATTGAGGATCATTGGCATCCGTAAAAACATATCCGTTTTCAGGAATTAAATCAGCATGAACACGCCCATTGGTCATAAGTCCATTAGCTGCTATTCCAAAAACTGATTTCACCTCCAAACGAGCTGCAAATCCACCGTCTCTTCCAGCATCTTGAGAAAGTACTTGAGGAGCGGTTCCTGCCAAAGCATCAGCTGTCTTCAAGGAACTCCAATTCTCTGGTTCTTCTGTTGCTGCACCTACATTTTGCCACACTTCAAAATTGCCATTCTCTAACTGTTGTTGGGCTCCCAGTCCACCCACAAATAGCGTGGCTAAAAAAAGTAAAGATATTCTCATAACACTATTTTAAAACAAATTTAATGTAATTCTTAAAAGAAGCCCTATCATAATTGGAACAAAAAAAGATGAGCCGTATTTACGACTCATCCTTATTCGACTGAAAAAATGTTTGAATGTTGATCCTCATAGTTGAGGTAGAAATCATTGTTCAGCTGAATGGCCTCCTGCAAGAAGCCATTTTTGTTTGATTGTTGAACCCCTTCGTCAATCAATACATTCAATAGACGTCAGAAAATTCCAAAAGGTTGGTTTATTATATTTTTTACTTTTTAAGCGCTGGATCAGTTTGACCAAAAAATATCTGTAAATATTTCAAGAATCTTTTCGGTTCTTATTATTGATGCCAAAATATAACTCTTGATAGAAGAAAGGATAGGACGGAAATTATCATTCCAACAACAATCTCTATCCCATAATTACTAAATAAATATTCCATAGTTTTCATGGTTATTCTACCGTAACGCTTTTTGCTAAATTCCTTGGCTGATCGACATTACAACCACGCATAACGGCTATATGATAGGATAGTAATTGAAACGGGATTGTCGCTAATAGCGGAACTAAATGCTCATCAGTTTCTGGAATTTCGATCACATGATCTGCCATCCCTTTAACTTGGGCATCTCCCTTTGTAACAATAGCAATGATTTTTCCTTTACGTGCTTTCACTTCTTGAATATTGCTGACCACCTTTTCATAGGAAGTTCCTTTGGTAGCTATCACGTAAACTGGCATTTCTTCATCAATCAATGCTATTGGCCCATGCTTCATTTCTGCAGCAGGATACCCTTCAGCATGAATGTATGAAATCTCTTTTAATTTGAGTGCTCCTTCCAATGCGACAGGAAATGAATTTCCGCGACCTAAATAAAGGGCATTTGCTGCATCCTTGTATATTGAAGATATGTGTTCAATATGGTCATTTTCAAGAAGGACCTCTGCTACCTTGTCAGGAATAAGCTCCAACTCAGAAATAATCCTTCTAAACTTCGATTCGCTAATTGTGCCCTTTCTATGACCAATTGCCAACGCCATTAGTGTAAGAACAGTAACTTGCGCTGTAAATGCTTTTGTAGAGGCTACACCGATTTCTGGACCAGCATGCGTGTATGAACCAGCATCTGTAATACGGCTTATGGACGACCCTACAACATTACAAATTCCTAAAATAGTAGCTCCTTTCGATTTTGCCAATTCTAATGCAGCCAAAGTATCAGCTGTCTCTCCAGACTGCGAAATCGCAATAACAATATCATTTTCCGAAATGATCGGGTTTCTATATCTAAACTCCGATGCGTATTCAACTTCAACTGGGATTCTCGTCAAATCTTCGATTAAGTACTCTCCTACCAAAGCAGCGTGCCAGGATGTACCACAAGCTACCATGATGATTCTGTTCGCGTTGGCCAGTTTCTGTTCATAATCTTTAATTCCACCTAGTCCAACCCATCCTTTGTCAACATTTAGTCTTCCACGGAAACAATCACGAATAGATCGTGGCTGCTCATGAATTTCTTTCAACATAAAATGCTCATAACCTCCTTTTTCAAGTGCCTCTAGCTGAAGCTCTAATTCTTGAATATAAGGCGTTTTCTCTTGGTTTTGTATGTTGTATAAACGCAACCCTTTATTACGTTCGACAATGGCTATTTCTTCGTCATCTAAATAGACAACTTCATTCGTATACTCAACGATTGGAGTAGCATCAGATGCCAAATAAAAATCTCCGCTTTTACCAATACCAATTACCAAGGGACTGCTTTTTCGCGCTGCAATAAGTTGTCCTGGATTTTCAATCGACATAACAACAATTGCGTAGGCCCCGATGACATTATTCAGTGCTAGTCGAACTGCCTCAGCCGTTGAAACCTTCTCGTTATTCTTAATGTCCTCGATAAGATGCACGAGCACTTCAGTATCTGTTTCACTGTGAAAAACATGTCCACGTGCTTTCAGCCCTTCACGCAGGGTGTCATAATTCTCAATAATCCCATTATGTATCAACGCTATTTTTCCGTCACCTGAAAGGTGTGGATGTGCATTCACATCATTCGGTAAACCGTGAGTCGCCCAACGGGTATGACCAATTCCTATTGTACCTGAGGAATCTTTATCTTCGGCATACTCCTCTAAAAAAGATACTTTCCCTTTTTGCTTAAAGTTAGCGATGCCATCATTATTGATCAATGCAATTCCTGCGCTATCATACCCTCTATATTCTAGGCGTTTGAGCCCCTTTAATACAATTGGAAACGCTTCTTTGTCTCCGATATATGCTACAATTCCACACATTTGATTCTAGATTAAGTTGTCGAAAAATACTAAAATTCAGTATAAACTACTGACAGTTTAGGTTTTAATTTGTTGAGTGAATTTGGTCCGTTAAAGATTAGTCGTTCTGCGGAAGTATTAAAAAATAGTGGTGAAACGATGATACCGTCGTTCACAGCTTGACCGTTTATCACCGATTGTAAATACGGTCGCATATTTATAATATAGGAACGGGATTGCTGATTATACTGCACATTATTATCCAATAAAAAATATTGATCATTATCCGCTTCAAAGCGAGCTGCGGCTGAAACTATGGTACTTGGATATAATCCATCACCTAAAAAATAACTTATTGGCAGTTCTAAAGTAGCTTCATGAATGACAATATCTTTCGGCAAATCATCAAAACTTGGAAACTGTATTTTAGCCCGAGTTTTAGAGGCTTGGGCATAATATTCACTTTGTCCAGCTAACGTATCATTAATGACATACTCTACATTCGTACCGCCGTTATCAATGGTCATATGATTAAAATCAACCAGTGTTGAACTGATAAGAAAATCAAACTCTTTCGGTTCATTGTCCTGGCGGTAATACACTGTAAGCTTAGATGCTGGATTTGTGCTTTCCAAGTAAAGAATATTTCCTTCTCCAAGGGGCACGGCGCCATTATTCACAGTGAAAAACAATCCTTTAAAACTTTCAATAAACTCTTCGTTGTCGGCAACTGTTTCTGCCAATTGCATCAAGTTTCGTGCGAATACTGTATCTAAAGGAATCCTTAATTGAGGGGACACGGTATCCTGTCCAACTACTGCAGGAACAAGTGGCTGAGGGAGTATAAAACCTTCATTATTTGCCGTTGGTACCAAATTCCCAGGTTTTGTCAAGAGAGTAGAAAACTCATAGTAAGAAGAGTCTGCGTGCATATCTTCATCCAGCTCATAAACTTCAAATAAGTGTTCACTGATATCTCCATAATAGCCGCCATAGCGAAATGAAACAACAAATGAATCAATGATAACATCTGCAAGCACCCCGAAATCAGGAGAAAACCCAGAGAGTGATATTTGTGTGTAAAAGCTGGCATCTGTAGTACCGAAAACAGGATCATTCAGCGCCCCAATCATATTGAATTTTGGGTTTTTAGAAGAAATAGAATCTTCTACAATGGAAAACGTTTTCAACGCGAATGTATCTAAACCCGCAGAATTCAGAATGTCCTCGTCAGATAGAGCTGACTCTCCCACCGGCTTATGTTTCTTGTTACAAGAAACGGTCGTTCCCACCGTTAAAAGAAGGAATAAAAAAGTAGCGGAAAGAATAATTCCTTTCCGCCACAAATTTGAAGTTGGTTCTAATATGTTCATCAAATAAGTACTTCTTCTTCAATTACTTTATCAAAAAATTCGCTACACACTTTTGCTAATGACTCTTCCGGGTGGAAATCCAATTTATGGCCACTGAAGTCATCAAAGATTGCGTTGAGCTCATCATTCAATTCTTCATTCCCTTTAATAACGCCATCAGAATATTTTATTGCCATTTTATGTAAATTGTAGCAATTGCCATCCTTGATACCTTGTACGATTTCGTCGTTAAAGCCTTCAAATTTCAATTTTTCTTCGAAACGTACATCCCAATTTTCGTTAAAATGATTATCGTATACTGAATAAACCACCTTCGTATCACTGAAGTGAGGATCATTATTGTAAATGTCTTTGATATACATTGGCATAAATGAAGTCATCCAACCATGGCAATGAATCACATCTGGCTTCCAGCCTAATTTCTTCACTGTCTCAAGTACACCTCTGCTAAAAAACATAGCGCGTTCGTCGTTGTCACTGTGCTCAGCTCCTGAATCATCCGTAAAAACCGATTTACGCTTGAAGTATTCCTCATTATCAATAAAGTAAACTTGCATACGGGCAGTAGGAATAGAAGCAACTTTAATAATCAACGGGTGATCTGTATCGTCAATGATTAAGTTCATCCCAGACAAACGGATCACTTCATGCAACTGGTGTCTTCTTTCATTAATCACTCCAAATCTTGGCATAAACACACGAATCTCTTTCCCATTCTCTTGAACTCCTTGGGGTAATTTTCTTGCGATATTGGATAAATCAGATTTTGGTAAAAACGGGGTAATCTCCTGCGACACGAAAAGAATTCTCTTTTTCTCCATGAAAGTTGTTTTGCTAAATTGAAATACAAAAATATAGAAAAAAATCCGTTAATTCACCATAAAAAGATAGATTTGTTTCCTTTTCATGTTTTAAACTCCGACCATCGTGCAGGTTATCAAGACAGTTGAAGCACTTCAACAAATCCTTCAAGAATATCGCTACGCCTCCAAAAAAATAGGGTTTGTTCCAACTATGGGAGCATTGCATGAAGGTCACTTAAGTTTAATTAAAAAAGCAGGAACTGAAAATGACATTGTTATTGCGAGCATATTTGTGAATCCTACGCAGTTTAATAACCCTGGAGACTTGGATAGATATCCAAGGACGCCAGAACAAGATGTTGATCACTTAAAAACGAGTGCTTGTTCAATATTGTTCCTACCGGAAGTAGATACCATTTATCCAGCACATTTTCGCCCCCCTTCAGTAGACTTAGGTCTGCTCGACAAAGTAATGGAAGGAAAACATCGTCCTGGACATTTCCAAGGAGTCGTTACGGTTGTTTCGCGCTTATTTGAAATTGTTCAACCAACAAATGCCTACTTTGGCCGAAAGGATTTTCAGCAAGTGGCTGTCATTAAAGCAATGACAAAAGCACTCTCCATACCGGTGAATATCATTGAATGCCCTACACTTCGAGATGAGCGTGGCCTTGCATTAAGCAGTAGAAACTTGTTACTTAAGAAAGAAGATATCCAAACAGCATGTCATATCTATGAAACACTTGATTTTGGTAAAAAATTAGTCGCGCTCCACACCCCATCTGAAGTTAAGTCATTAATGAAGAACTATTTTTCAGGGTCAAAAATGGAACTTGAGTACATCGAAATTGTTGACCCAATTTCTCTTAAGGAACTTACAACTGAATGGGTAGAAGGCGCAACAGCATGCATCGTCGCATACTGCGGAAACATTCGCTTAATCGACAATTTAGAGCTGACACCTTACGGTTAACATAGAGAATCATGCATTCACTTCTCATTATTGGAAAAGTTTGGCCAGAAAGCACCACAACGGGTGCAGGTGTCCGTATGATGCAACTCATAGATTCCTTCAGAAACAGTGGTTACTCCATTACATTTGCAAGTACCGCTCAAAAAAGTGATCACTCCGAAGACCTGACCAAACTAGGAGTTGATACTGTCATGATCGAACTCAATTCTGATAATTTTAATATTTTTCTCCGTCAACTTCAACCAGCAATTGTGTTGTTTGATCGATTTACAACGGAAGAACAATTTGGTTGGAGAGTGCAAGAAGAACTGCCGGATTGCATTAGGGTTCTTGATACAGAAGATTTACATTTCTTAAGGTCAGCGAGAGAGAGCGCGCTTAAAAAAATTGGATTCCCTTATCCATTGGATCAAACACTTGAAGAGGCTTTTAAATTGGACATCACGTATCGAGAAATAGCTGCACTCTTGCGCTGTGATGTCAACCTCATTATTTCTGAATTCGAGCTTAGTCTATTGAAGGAATATTTCCCAGTTCCTGAATCCCAACTTTATTACCTTCCCCTTTTACCTACTGGGAATTCTATGAAGCTAGATTTTTCACAACGAAAAGATTTCATTTTTGCTGGGAACTTCTTACATCATCCAAACAAAGATGCCGTGCGCTATTTATCTACTTTGTGGCCGGTAATTAAACGATTGATCCCCGATGCAAACCTACATATTTATGGAGCCTACGCAGATGAATCGATAATCCAATTACACAATCCTGCCGAAGGATTTCATGTTTTGGGATGGGTTGAAAATCTATCGACAGTGCTGGAAAAAAGCAGAGTCCTACTCGCTCCTTTGCGATTTGGAGCCGGGTTAAAAAGTAAAATCTTGGAATCATTTAAAGCAGGAACACCTGTTGCCACTACTCCAATAGGAGCTGAAGGAATTGGTAAAATTACAGACTTTGGAGGGGCTATTGGAGTGTGCGATTCCAAATGGATCGATCAACTTGTTCAGCTTTACTGCTCGGAGGAGCAATGGACAATTGCCCAAACAAAAGGATTACAAGTTATTGCTTCACGTTTTCAAGGAGAAGAGTTAAAAGAGTTACCCAATTGGTTGAATCAAATTGTACGCAATCCCAAAGAACATAGAAAGCACCTCTTTTTACAAAAACTATTACAATACGAAACGTTGAAAAGCACAAAGTATCTCAGTAAGTGGATTATGGAGAAGAATAAGGTCTAAACCATTGAGCTATGAATCTTGGAAATCGTATATTTGTCTTATATGCCTAAGAAAGTAATCAACAATCTCAGAGAAAAAGAAGTCGGACTGAAACCTTGGCAAGAAAAAATTCAGGAGGTTATTACGGGTACCGAAACACGCATGGGCAAACTGTTTGACATCTGGCTGCTCATCATGATTTTAGCATCGATTGTTGTCATCATGCTCGAAAGCGTTCCTTCCATTCAAAAGTTGTACGCACACGAATTCATCGTGATCGAATTTACTATCACAGGATTGTTCACTATAGAATACATGTTACGTATTATAAGTACTAGGCACCCTCTAAGATACATATTCTCATTCTTTGGTTTTATTGATTTAGTATCCATTCTTCCTACCTACCTTACCTTATTTATTTCGGGAACAAAACCACTAGCAGTGATAAGAGCACTGCGTTTTCTAAGAATATTTAGAATTTTGGAGCTTTCCAACTTTACAAAAGGAGCAGATACAATAATTAAGGCACTCTATGAGAGCAGACATAAAATTGGTGTGTTTATCATTAGTATGTTAACGATTGTCATCATACTCGGCGCTATAATGTTTAGTATTGAGTCACCTGAATCTGGATTCACAAGTATTCCGAGAAGTATCTATTGGGCAATCATTACGATTACCACTGTGGGCTATGGTGATATCGCCCCGATGACTCCAACCGGACAAGCGGTAGCCTCCATTATCATGTTAATCGGTTATTCGATTATCGCGGTTCCGACTGGAATTGTTTCCGCTGAAATCGTAAGAGGAGATAAATTGAAGTATCAACTTCATGCCTGTCCAAAGTGCTCCGAAACTGGACACGAATTGGATGCGGAGTTCTGCAAGTTTTGCGGGGAGAAGCTGAAATAAAGCTACTCAAACTCAATCAATACAGCCCCTTTCTCAACTACAGCATCTGCCGAAAAAAGAACCTTCTTAACAATCCCTTCACCTTCTGCTTTGATGACATTTTCCATCTTCATCGCTTCTAAGGTAAGTAATGGCGTACCTGGCACTACCTCTGTGCCTGCCTCTACTGCATAACTTAAAATCCTACCTGGCATCGGGGATTGTAATTGATGTAGTTTCTTGATTTTTTGCTTGTCGAGCCCCATTGATTTAATAAGATCATCTAATGGATGGTTTCGGCGCACAGAAAATGTGCGTTGGTTCACTTTTACCGTAAAAACTCCATCTTCAATCGAGGAATCTATGATTTCACCGTGGTATTTCTTTCCTAAGTAATCAATGGTAAAAAACGAGTTGTCTATCCATGTCAAACTTGCGTCACCTTTATTTTCAATTATTTTACCGTCTACTGTATAATTGTGCATACCCGCTTAATTTATGTTGAAATCTTACTTCAAATAAGTGCGTATAAAAGTACGCTTTTTTTACCAACACTCGGTGGGAAGGGAGAAAAAATAAGGCCTTATTTGTATGCAGGAACGTACTAAATGAGTGATTAACTTTCGGAGGAAGACACTCACACCCCCAAATTTACACTTCAACCGCAAAGTGCACCAATCAACCCATGTTTATTCGCTAAATCAAATTAAATACACATTTTTGTAATGAATTATATCTTTTACATACCATGATAAAGCAATTATATATTTTCGGTTGTGTTGTTTTTCTAACAGCATGTGGAACAAATTCCAACAAATCGGTGAATACGGAGGTAGCAACTGTTACTACCTCAGCCGAAGCGAATAAAGGGGAGAAACCTATGCGTGACGAACAGGTGGAGCGCGATCACTACAATCCATCTGCAACCATTCTAACAGACCTTATTCATACAAAACTAGAGGTTAGCTTCAATTGGGAGAAGTCTGAGCTAAATGGAATTGCAACCATAACTGCTTCGCCTTACTTTTATGCCACGGATAGTTTGATTTTGGATGCAAAAGCGATGGAAATTCATAGTGTATCTGTGAACGGGAATAAATCGGATTTCGTCTACAATGATGGTATGTTCTTGCGTATTAAATTGGATAGAATGTATTCGCGTGATGAGCAATATACAGCGGTCATTAAGTATACCGCTAAACCTGAAGAGAAAAAATTAGGGGGAAGTGCTGCTATCTCCAGCGATAAAGGTCTTTATTTCATCAATCCAACTGGTGAAGAGCCGAATAAGATGCCGCAAATTTGGACACAAGGTGAAACGGAAGCAAGTTCAGTGTGGTTCCCTACAATTGATAGACCCAATCAAAAACAGACGCAAGAAATTTTTATGACGGTGGATTCCAAATACGCTACGTTGGCAAACGGCCGTTTGGTATCTTCGAAAGACAACAAAGATGGAACACGTACCGACCACTGGAAACAAGAATTGCCGCACGTGCCCTATTTAGCGGCAATGGCAGTAGGTGAATTCAAAGTGATTAAAGATTCTTACACGCGCATAGACGGTAGTAAAATGGACGTTCATTACTACGTAGAGCCTGAGTGGGAGGACCATGCCCATGCTATCTTCGGGGAAACACCTGAAATGATCGGTTTTTTCTCAGAATTATTGGGAGTAGAATATCCTTGGGATAAATACCATCAAATTGTCGTGCGTGACTACGTTTCAGGAGCCATGGAAAACACGGGTGCAGTTATTTTCGGCGATTTTATGTACAAAACGAAACGTGAATTAATTGACGGAAATGACCATTCGATTATTGCGCACGAATTGTTTCACCATTGGTTTGGAGATTTAGTAACCTGCGAAAGTTGGGCGAACCTTCCGTTAAATGAATCCTTTGCAAACTACTCGCAATTTCTATGGGATGAACATTATTACGGATTAGATGAAGCAGAATACAATGCTGAAAAAGAAGCAAATGGATATTATCAATCTGCAGCCCAGCGCGGGCACCACGACATGATTTGGTACGATTACGATGAAAAAGAAGACATGTTTGACGGCCACTCTTACAATAAAGGGGGAAGAATCTTACACATGCTGCGTCTCTATTTAGGCGATGACGCATTCTTTAAATCGCTTCAACATTACCTCAAAATAAACCTATATGAACCCGTTGAAATTCACCACTTGCGCTTGGCATTTGAAGAGATTACTGGGGAGGATTTAAACTGGTTCTTTGACCAATGGTTTTTAGCATCCTTCCATCCAGAATTAGAGGTAACTCAAGATTTGAGTATTCCGGATCAGGTAACCCTTAAAATAATTCAAAAACAAGACTTAGAAAAGGCTCCTCTTTACAAGTTGCCATTAAAAATAGGTGTGTATGCGAGCGGTGCAAAAACTACTTATGATGTCGTAGTCGATAAAAAAGTGAATGAATTCACCTTCCGCTTTAAAGGTGTGGCAGAAAATATCATTGTGGATGAGCAACGTGCGTTATTGGGGTCGATTTCTTATAAGAAACCTGAGAAATACTACGTGCATCAATTCTATAATGCGCCTAAATTTAAGGACAGAGAAGAAGGGTTAAACTTTGGCTCGCGTGTAAAAGGTGAGGTGGGAGAAAACCTAATCTTAGATGCCTTAAATGATGAGTTCTGGGTAATCCGTGAGGCTGCAATTGGCAAGTTGAAGAAGATTAAAAAAGCACGTTCGGAAGATGTATTTAATGCAGCTATGAAACTTGCAGAGTCGGATAAAAATTCACGTGTTAGAGCGGCAGCAATTCGCTTTTTGTCCACGGAATATTTTGAGGACACCCATGCTGAAGCCGTTAGGAATCTATTGTTAAATCGAATTGAAGGAGACAGTTCATACCTTGTTGTTTCAAGAGCACTCGGTGGGTTAACCAAAGGTGAGCAGCAAGATTTGACAAAAGCACTGACCCTTTCCGAAGCTTTAGAGAACGAACCTTCTTCATCAGTGCGCGCTCAAGTAGCTCAAATTTATTCGAACTACGGAGACGCATCTAAATTGCCTTATTTCAAAACACTTTTATTAGAGGGTAAAGTGAGCGGGTATGAAGCGATCGGAGTAATGGGGAACTTCACCAACCTACTCAAGCAACAATCGGCGGATGTCCAACTAGAGTATCTTCCGATGTTTGAAACACTGAAAACTTCTGGTGGTCTGTACATCAATGCTGTTTTGCCCATGAATACCATGATGCTCAAAAAGCACAATGAATCAAAAATCAGTGAATTGACGAAGGAAATTTCAATTACTCCGGATGCTGAAAAAGAACTTGAATTAGACAAAACGAAGCAACTAGTAGAAAAAATTGACCAAATGCTTTAATCACGCAAGAATCAATTTAATAATTCCACGTTCTTCTTTCGAATTTGGGTTAATTTTGTGCTATGATCAATTTGGAGCAACTCGGTGTTTTTCTTCCCCAAGGATTTTTATTCAAGGATGTAAACCTTCAAATTAATACAGGTGACAAAATTGGTTTAGTCGGAAAAAATGGTGCTGGGAAGTCAACTCTCCTCAAATTATTAGCAGGCTGGGAAACCCCTTCTGAGGGGAAAATTCACAGAGGCAAAGAAACGACAATTGGTTTTCTTACTCAAGACATTAAAATTGACACCACCAAAAGCGTCTTCGACTACCTGAAATTCTCGAATGAAACATTGAATAAATTGCGTGCTCAAATTGAGGACATCAACCTTCAATTAACCACAAGAACGGATTACGAGAACGCGAGTTATTTATCGCTTTTAGATGATCTTACGCTTGCCAATGAACAGTTCCAACTTTTTGAAGGATACCAATGGGAAGAAAAAATAACTTCAGCACTTTTAGGACTAGGGTTCAAAGAAGAAGAATTTACAAAGTCGCTCAATGAATTTTCTGGAGGTTGGAAAATGCGGGCTGAATTAGCAAAGATCCTTGTCAATGAGCCCACAGTGATCCTGCTCGATGAACCCACGAATCACCTAGACATCATTTCCATCAGTTGGTTAGAAGAGTATTTACAAAAATTTGGGGGAGCGGTGATCACGATTTCTCACGACCGATTATTCCTGGATAACGTTACGAAGAGAACATTAGAAATCACCAATGGGAAAATTCTGGATTTCCCATATCCATATACAGTCTATAAGGCAAAAAGAGAGGAAGAGCTAGAACGATTGGCAGATGCAAAAAAACAACAAGACAAGGAAATCAAACGCACGGAAGAACTCATCGATAAATTCCGTGCAAAAGCCAATAAGTCCGCATTTGCGCAATCACTCATGAAAAAGTTGGATAAAACTGAACGGATTGAGGTGGACTCCACAACTGTTTCTCGAATGAAAGTAGCATTTCCACTGAGCGTTCAGCCTGGAAAATGGGTACTTGAAATTGATAATCTTGGCAAAAGTTATGGTGATAATAAGCTTTTTGAAGGTGTAAATATTACTGTGGGAAGAGGAGAGAAAATAGCATTACTTGGACCGAATGGCGTGGGTAAATCTACCCTTCTCAAGCGTATTATGAAATCTCTGGAGGGAGAAGGATCCGTTACCTATGGACACAATGTAGAGGTTACCTATTTCGCTCAGGATCAAGCCGAAAAATTAAGCACTGAAAAAACCGTTTATGAAACAGTGGACGATGTGGCCGTCGGAGAGATTCGAAAGGACTTACGCTCAATTCTCGGCGCTTTCCTATTTGGAGGCCAAGATGTGGATAAGAAAGTAAGTGTTTTATCTGGAGGAGAGCGCACACGCTTAGCATTGTGTCAGTTATTGTTAAGTCCATCAAATGTGCTGATTCTTGATGAGCCTACGAACCACCTCGACATGCAAAGTAAGGAAGTATTGAAACAAGCCTTAAAGAATTATGAAGGAACGTTTATCGTTGTATCTCACGACCGCGAATTCCTTGATGGATTAACCAACAGAATTTGGGACATCGAAAATAAACATCTCAAAATACATCACTTTACAGTTCAAGAGTACTTAAAGCGAAAGTCGGATGCTTTTACCAAGAAGGATGGGCCAAAGCAAAAAGAAGAAGCACGGATTGAAGCGGAGCGTCAAAAGGAAGTTGTCAAAAACACCTTGAGTTACGAGGATCAAAAAGAATTGAAAAGATTACACAACAAATCAAAAAACGGAGTTTCTCGCGCAGAAGACAACATTACTCGACTTGAAAATGAAATCGAAAAAATGAATGTCATAATTGCATCACTGGATTACTCTGATGAAGCGGCAGCCAATGAACAACTAGCAAAATATGAAGCGCTGAAGCATGAACTCGATCAAACTATGATCGAATGGGAAAACCTTAACAATGAATTAATTGACCTAGAATCGAAAGTTTCTTGAGAAATTATCTTGGATTTATTGAAAAAGTCTCTATATTTGCTCTCCCCTAACAAGGGCAGTCGGTAAACGAACCGCTAATAAAGATACTAATTTTATAAGATATATTGCGGGGTGGAGCAGTTGGTAGCTCGTCGGGCTCATAACCCGAAGGTCGCACGTTCGAGTCGTGTCCCCGCTACTAAGAAAAGGTAAACAATCTCTTGTTTACCTTTTTTATTTTATGGAAACGCCTAAAATCAAAGACAAATTTAATCAATCGAATAGCACCCAGCTACTGGGAAGGCCTTCAGTCTTTCGACTCAAAACTTTTTTCTTTTATAGCTCTAATAAATCGACCAAATCGAACCTAATCTCTTCCGTTCGGGTTTCTATTACCTTCTTTGCATCATTTACACCCTTGTTGTAGAGCATGTTTCCAGCCGATCGTAAGAAAAAATTTAGAAGTTCCTCTGCGGCAATAACCCCTATCTTTTCGTCCCTTTCGTTTTCAAAGAATTGGATTAATTCATCCTTGAGTATTCTAAGCTCTTCCTCTGATAATCGTTTCCCATTTTCACTAATCACTCCCATATACAGACCATTTAAATACGCATAAAGATAAATTCTTTTCAAGTTGAAGCAAACTGAAGTCCTTCTCTTCTGGAAAACACACGAATACCTGGTCATAACAGATGATTCTTTTATATATTCGTAAAAACCAACGGATATGGAGTTAAAAAGTAAGCCACGTACCAAAGCACAAGAAGCAACCCAGGCAATAGAGCGGATTTACATTACAATGCGTCATTTATTTAATCGTGGGTACTACAAGCCAATGGGCGTTTCGGGAACTACTCTCCGAGAAGGTTTGTTGGCTTTACAGCCAGAAATCTACGGAACCATGGCCGAAGAGAAGGTAGAACTTAACGGAATGGTGTATGTATTGGATCGATTACCGTCTGGTATTGAGGAGTGCTCTATCATTAACTTAACCTCTAGTGAGGGATATAACTCAGACTCCTTCCCCCCCATTATTCCTGAAAAAAGAAGGCGGAATTGTTACCGCATTGACCAAGACCAAATGAATATCGAAATCACACGCGGTCGTTCAGATATTTATGACATCCTCACCCACCTCACCTTTCTATTCATTGAATCCCATAAAATTGCTGAACGCATCGCGGAACAGCAAGAGCAGGGAATAGGTAACGATTGGGAGAAAGTTAAAACAGTAGCATTAAATCCTTCACCCAACCAACAAGAGATTGATGTAGCCTTGGCGCATACAGCAAATATTATAGGGAGGACCTTTGAAGAAACGAAAGGCTTTTCAGAACAATTGGCCACTGAAAAGCATCCCCTGAAATTTTTAAAAATTATTTACTGGCTGGCTAAGCACGGCCTTGATGAACTCAATGACGTCAACAAACGCAGCATTACATTCAGTCCAATCCTACGTGAACGCTTAGGACACCATATACATGGAGAGATTTGGGCAGACAACATTAAAGAACAACTCGAAGCCCAACATCTACTTGGCCGGACTATTCACATCATCAGCGCGAACATGCATAGTGTCATGAATTGCCTATTTGCGAAACAAGTACTTTCAAGTGAATTTGGAACGGACGAATATGCCATCTATGAATTACTGAGTAAGCCTGAAAACAGTCATCTCAGGAATAAAGTATCTGAATTTGCTGAAAAAAATGGAATGACTTTTATCAAAGATAGTTCTGGAACAAATATCGATGTTCAACTCTTCGATTTATCAAAGGTGAACCTCAATCATTGTTTCCTTCATGAAGAGAAATCGGCGCTCATTTCGAATGAAAGTGTTCTGATTGTAATGGATTACGCATTTGGTGAACAAGCATTTGAAACACTTGATGAATTGCTAAAACCCTATAAAAAAGATAAAAACAACCCACTATCCTTAGATGTTGCCTCTGTCTCTATTATGGGTAAAGCAGGAATTTTATCTGGAGATAAAGGCGATATTATGATACCAACTTCCCATATATTTGAAGGTACTGCAGACAACTACCCATTCAAGAATAAATTTTCGGGAAAATTATTCAACGATTTAGGATTTAATACTATTGAAGGAACGATGATTACTGTATTGGGGACATCCCTTCAAAATAGAGAAATGCTATCTTACTTTAAGAAATCAAGCTGGGGGGTGGTCGGTTTAGAAATGGAAGGCGCTCACTACCAAAAAGCGATTCAAGCTGCGGCTAAAATCAGAAAAAACATACGAGAAAACGTAGAATTACGCTATGCTTATTATGCCTCTGATAACCCACTTGAAACAGGCAAAACACTTGCCTCAGGTGGATTAGGGTTAACAGGTGTAAAGCCCACCTATGGTATAACGCTTGAAATACTTAAACAAATTCTAGAACTCGATTAATCTTCGTTGAAACTCGCAGGTAAAAACATTTTTCGCGAATCTGCGTTATACATGGTATGCGGTTATTTGGATTGCTTCTTTTGCTGTTTTTTTGCGCTTCATCCTCTATGAAGCAAGCTCCAATTTATGTACAAATTACAGGGTTTTCGGAAATAAAAGGAAACTTGATGATTGCCATCTTTGAGGCAGAAGAAGGATTTGGAAATGATGAGTATGCAATTAAAAAAATTGTTCATCCCGTGCGTAAAAAAATAGAATCTATTGAGCTCAACGAATTGGTACGTGGAAAGAACTATGCAATTGCTGTTTATCATGATGCCAACAACAACCTTAGAATGGATAAAAATTTCTTAGGAATACCCACAGAAAAATACGGGTTTTCAAACAATGCTCGTAACACTTTTGGACTCCCAAGTTTTGAAAGTGCATCCTTCACGTATGGAAACTCCGCAAAACTACTTATCGAAATCAAGTAATTAGCGCAATAAGTTTACATGACCAACGAGTTGCTTTTCATTCTCCATGACGTCAGTATACTTTACTTTCCAAACATACGTTCCATCAGGACAAGGCTTTCCTTTGTAGGTTCCATCCCAATGATCATTGAAATCATTACCTTCAAAAATCAGTTCTCCCCAGCGGTTATAAATTAAGATGTTAAACTCTACAATATTTCCACCTTGAGCAAAAAAGGTCTCATTAAATTTTCCTCCATTCGGGGTAAACGTGTTGGGAATATAAAGTATCCCCTCAAAATATATAGTCACCTCATCACTTGCTGTGCAACCATTAACATCTTCAAATTCCACTGAATAGGTCATCGTAGCAGGTGCAAAGGATATTGGACTCTGACAGTTGACACAACTCAAATATTCGGTAGGAGACCAAGTGTAAGATCCTAAAGTGGTGCTGCCCGTTGCACTTAAATCTACTTCATCACCTTGAAATCCATAATAATCAGGACTTGCCTGAACAAATGGGAGTGGATAGTGATCAACGAACACCTGTTCAGCAGCGGTACATCCGTTTTCATCTGTGACCAAAACAGTATACGAAGTCGGATAAATTGGCTGAGCCTGAGTGGTATCAGAAAAAGGATTAAACACCGTTTCTGCTGGAATCCAAGCATATGAAACTCCTCCGGAGGCATATAGGTTCACAATTTCACCTGGACAAACAATTGTATCATATCCAGCAACTGCATTCACATCAATCAGTTCAATTCGAACGCTGTCGGAGATAGACCCACAAGCATTAATGTACTCTACATAATAGGTTATGTCCATGTCAGATTGAATGGTCACCGTAGGACCAGAAGTAGTATCGAGAAATAAATCTGGAGACCATAAATATTCGCTTGCTCCGCTCGTCGTAACGATAACTGCATCTCCTCTACATACGCCGACAGTATCCTCTAAAACTGGAATAGGAAGATCATTAAATACATCCACCGTAATCTCCCGCTGCAATTCACATCCTTCAGGAGTAGTGATATCCACAGTGTATATTGTTGATTGTTGCGGGGCTATCCAAACTGTCGATTGGGTCGGGTCAGAAAGGATTTCTCCGGCAGGACTCCATGCGTAGGAACCTCCACCAGAAGCCCATAGTTCAATTGTATCTCCGAAGCACATGGATAAATCCTCAATAGAGTTCGCATTGGCTCCATAGGTGTCCAACGTAAGAGATAATGTGTCCGTTCCACAACTGTCAGAAACTATGACCGTAAAAACCGTGGATTGATCCACTGATGCAATAGGAGTGGCGGATGTAGAATCATCTAAGAACTGCGCAGGTACCCAAGCGTAGGTAGATCCGCCAGAAGCTTCCAATTGATAAGGTTCACCAGGACATACGGGAGTCGGCGGTTGAACTACAGCTCCTTCAAACAATCCAATTACTACTTCAACAAAACTTGAATCCGCTTCGTAACACCCGCTCGAATCCGTAGAAATTAATGTCACTGTATACGTTCCCGGTTGAGCGTAAAAATGAGAGGGCTCGAAATCAGTACTGGAATTTCCATCTCCGAATAACCACAAAAATTCATTAGCATTCTGTGAGTTATTAATGAAATTAACCGAGTTTGGTATACAAACAAATGGATCTGGCACACTCAATGTTGATTCAATAATCCCTAAATCAAATTTAAATGCGGCCAAATTACAGTTGCTGCTCTGGTTCTGGGGAGAAACAACTCCAGGAGTTGTCGTAAAACCATTGGTGTTTCCACCGCATCCGCCGCAGACAGCATGATAGATTCTGCCTTTCTTATCAAATCGAGAGGTTCCGCCGTCCACATGATTTGGGCTTGTCGTAACTCCACCCATGAAAGAAGCATAATTCAGCGTTGACGCATCTTCCCCTAGCACAGCTACGTAAAAATTATTCCCATTAGTATTCTGCTGAAACCCGTCTGCAGTTGTAGGAAACCCAGTAGTTGTTGAACCTGTTGCTTGGCTTGATTGATTGGTTTGTCCTCCCCAGCCAGAAAAATAAATTTCATAACAGTCAGATACTAAAAAGGCTGTTGGGGAGATTTCAACTGTATTATTCCCTCCTCCTACAAGGGTGTTCCAAAAAGCATTGTCTAATCCTTCATTGTATTTACGAATAAATTGACCCGAATTTGGATTAGAATAAAGCCCCGGTGTAATAGGCATAACCCCGAGAGTTTGACCAAAAACATACACATTATCGTCTAAATCTAATTGAACAAAATAGTTTTGGTCATAAGCGTTGGTTCCAACATAGGTTCCTGAAATCGGAGAGGAAGTGGTTCCATTGAGTTGAACAATGTAACCATCAGCTGTACCTCCAATAAAATTGTTGATGTGTCCATTCGAAAAACCAAGTGTTGTGGAACTTGTGCCCCCTGTTAAATAGACATTCCCACTACTCGAAATCTGAACAGCATACCCAGTATCATCCGATGCCCCACCAAAATAAGTGGACCAGAACAACGTATTCAAATTCGGTGAAAACTTAGCAACAACAGCATCTTGATCGCCACCCAGTGAATTGTCAAATCCATTTATTATGGGAAAATCTATTGATCGTGTGGAGCTGGCTATATAAACATTAGAGGCATCGTCAACGATAATCTCCCCACGAAATTGATCTCCATAGTTATAACTCAGCGGACTTAAATTCAACCCATCATTTCCTGTTCCTCCAAGGTAAGTGCTCGACATAAGCGCAGTCCCTCCAGCGTTTAACTTAAACACAATAATGTCCGTGCCTGTGAACTGTAAGGCATTTTGGGTGGTAAGCGTACCACCAGCAAAGGTAGGTTGAACAGGACTACCGGCCATTGGGAAATTCGTTGAGCTTGTAACACCCAACACATACAATTCATTTTGAGCGTTCGCCACAATAGAATTTGGAGTTTCATTTCGATTACCGCCAACGTAAGTCGAATACAAAAGTGCTGTTCCCTGCGCATTAAACTTTGAAATTCCGATATCAATATTAAATGTACCTTCTCCTCCATTAAAGGTAGCATCATACGCTCCAGCCGTGAGAGGGTATCCAACACCGAAGACAATTCCACCAGCAAATAAATTCGCATCTTGATCAGGTGCAGCAGTGAAGCCCCAGTTGTCAATCGTAGAACCCGTAAACGACGAAAAGGTCAATTCAGGGTCAATAACTAGTGTTTCCGTCGAATCATAACCCTCTGGTAAGTGGACCGACACCTCATTAGCCTCCACCACAAAAAGACTTTCAACAGCATGTTTTTTTCCTTCATCAGAAATTGTCCAAACTTCTAAGTTACGATCGAAAATTGGCCCAAATCGAGTACCTACTTCTAATGCTGAGGAAGAGATAAGACGAATATCATCAGCTCCTAAATAAGTTGCTTTTATTTGTTCTGGATCACCTCCTGGATGAACTTCAAAGGAATACTTTACAGCATCGGACTTTGTTTCGACAATTAAATCAATGAGCGGATAAAAGTTGGTTAATCGCACCTGTTGAACCCCTCTGACTTCTGAAGCCCATTTCGAAGAATCCTGGCCTAAAAAGTAATTCCGATAAAACGGAGAGAAATGACTTTCAGTAAATCCGCCGGACCAAGAGGATTCTTCAAATTTCATAAATATGGTATGTCTCTTGATCTTCTCGTCCATGTGTACTGGATGATCATGGACAGCATGGTTGTGCCCTACTACATCGCCAATGTCATACAAATCAAACGTGAACCCATCTTTTTCAACGTACATAGCGCCCATTTCGAGCTCCACTTTATACAAAATTCGTTCATCCCATTGACCTCTGTTCGGATGCATCCATACCTCCTCCTGTTCTTGCCCTATACAAGGCAAAAAAACAACGAAAAGCACGAAGAACAGAACCAGTCCACGCATAGATCAAATTTACAATAAAGATTTCAAGTTAAGAAACCAATAAATCAAGGAATTAGCCTCTTCATACAGCCCTCACTACACTGTAAACTATTCAAATTGCAAATAGTTGCCTTAGTAGAGCGGAAAATAGTGTTAAAAGATAATAAGATACCTTGTTAAAAGTAAAACACAACATTCGTTCGATTCGTTGAGGATTTCACCGAAGGAATCGCGAGAATTTCTTATTTTGGTCCTCCAATTTGGAAGAATTATGTCAAAAACAGCGTTAAAATCAAAGAGTGAGCAAGCCAAAATATCGAAAGATATCGTGTGGAGAGGATTTGAGTTAATGTGTACAGCTAAGACACTCGCTGAAAAATACGAAGCACACAAAGAGGTAACAAGCAAATATGTTCATGCCACTTCAAGGGGGCACGAGGCGATCCAACTTGCCCTCGGAATGCAATTGAAGAAGCAAGATTGGGTAGCTCCTTATTATCGGGATGACAGTATTCTTCTTGGGATAGGGATTACTCCTTACGAGTTAATGTTGCATATTTTCGCTAAAAAAGATGAACCGTTTTCTGGCGGAAGAACGTATTATTCTCATCCATCATTGAATAGAGATGATTTACCAAAAATTCCTCATCAAAGTTCAGCGACAGGTATGCAAGCTATTCCTACAACAGGAGTAGCAATGGGGATTCAGTACTTAGAAAACCAAGGGTTAAATGTTGATTTCGGTGGAGAAAATCCAGTTGTAGTATGTTCTATTGGGGATGCCGCATGCACAGAAGGAGAGGTATCAGAGGCTTTTCAGATGGCCGCACTAAAGCAATATCCAATTTTATACCTAGTTCAAGACAATGAATGGGATATTTCCGCAAATGCTGAGGAAACGCGTGCTCAAGACATTACACATTACGCGAAAGGATTCAAGGGGATTGAAACAAGAACCATTGATGGAAGTGATTTTGAAGCATCTTATTCCGCAATTCAAGAGGTCTTAGGAATTATTCGAAAAGAGCGTCGTCCTTTCATTGTTCATGCTAAAGTTCCTCTTCTCGGACATCATACATCTGGTGTCCGTAAAGAATGGTACAGAAATGACCTTGAAGCACACGGACAGCGTGATCCTTACCCTAAAATTAAAGACCTAGCCAGATCCTTAGGAATAGAAGAATCTGATCTAATAACAAAGGAGATTCACGTAAAAAAAGAGATTGACGCGGTTTATGAAAAAGCATATAAAGCGGAAGAACCTACACCTGAGTCTATTACGGATTTTATTTTTGCCCCAACCCCTATTACTGAAGAAAAAGGTGTTCGCGAACCAGCAGGAAAGAAAAAAACAGTTATGGTTGATTGTGCCCTTTTTGCAGTGCGAGAGATCATGGAAAAACACCCAGAAGCGCTTTTGTATGGACAAGATGTGGGCGGCAGACTAGGTGGTGTTTTCCGTGAAGCGGCTACATTGGCTCAAAAATTTGGAGATAATCGCGTATTTAACACTCCGATTCAAGAAGCATATATCATTGGAAGTACTGTTGGGATGTCCGCTGTTGGATTAAAACCAATTGTTGAAGTGCAATTTGCAGACTACATTTGGCCAGGATTGAATCAGTTGTTTACTGAATTATCGAGAAGTTATTACCTCTCCAATGGAAAGTGGCCAGTGAGTTCTGTTATTCGTGTACCAATTGGCGCATACGGTTCTGGGGGCCCTTACCATTCTTCTTCCGTTGAAAGTATTGTTACTAATATTCGTGGAATTAAAGTTGTGTACCCATCAAATGGTGCAGATTTGAAAGGATTGATGAAAGCTGCATTTTATGATCCGAATCCAGTTGTAATCTTAGAACATAAAGGATTATACTGGTCAAAAATACCAGGAACAGAAGGTGCAATGACAGTGGAACCAGATGAAGATTACGTGATTCCAATTGGTAAAGCACGCACCGCACTTACAGCCGAAACTTCTGGGAGAAACAAGGGAGAAACACTAGGGATCATTACCTACGGAAGGGGGGTATATTGGAGTTTAGAAGCTGCTAAATCATTTGAAGGTCAAATAGAAATCATTGACTTGCGTTCGTTGAGTCCATTTGACAGTGCAGCTATTGAAGCTACAGCTAAACGTCACTCAAAATTGATGTTTGTCACGGAGGAATCTATCGAAGCATCCTTTACCTTAGGTGTAGCAGGACGTATTCAGCGTGATTGTTTCGAGTATCTAGATGCACCTATTGAAATTATTGGCTCCGTGGATACACCTGCTATTCCGCTAAACAGTATTCTTGAAAGCGCTTTATTGACGAATTCGGAAAAGGTGAAAGCGGGAATAGAAAAGCTCCTAAATTACTAAATAAAAAAGGGACCGCTCTCTACTTCGGTCCCTTCTCTGTTGATTAACCCTATGGTTAAAAGTTGTGCGTTAATTTCAATTGAATCGTCGTCCCAATGCCCAATCGTGTAAAATACTGATCATCCGCATTGAAAGATTGATAAACTTCTTCTCGGTAATCGTTTAACAGGTTCGAAACCTTAAGGCCTACCGAGGTTTTCTTGTCTTCCCCGAAACTCTTATTGATGTTCATATTCAAACTGTGGAAAGGAACTGTATAGATATCCGGACGATCTACGATTCCAGCATACAATAATGTTCTTCCCTGAACATTGTAGTATACTCCGGCCTCAAAGTTTTTCCAGAAGCCTTTTTCTCCACCAGAATATGCCAATCCAGCATTAATAACCAATGGTGCTTGCCCAGCCATATCGCGGAAGGTATTGACCACCTGTCCAGTTCGTGCGTTAGCTTCCCTACTGTCGTACTCAGTTTTACTCAAATCAATTCGTGAATCTGTAATGGTAATATTCGTAACGACACCTAATGCACTCCATGACTCTTTGATAAATCCAAATCCTTGACGCACTTCGATTTCTGTTCCCGCTACACGACCATCTCCAACGTTTCTAGGTTGAAAGGATCCCGCTTGAGTAGCAAATTGCACAATTTCAATTGGATTATTAAAGAATTTATAGAAAGCACTAATAGATACTGTTTGACCCACTCCATAGAAGATCTCCCAGCGTAAGTCGAAATTGTAGATATCTGTACTCTGTAGGTTTCCATCCCAATATTCAATCCCAGCTCCATCATTCGCATCTCTAAAAAGTCCTCCAATGAATGTTCTTCCAGTAATCGGATCATATATTTCCGCGTAAGAAAGTTCTTTGAATGATGGTCGTGCAATTGTTTTTGTAGCAGATAATCGGAGATTTTGTTTTTCAGTAACGCTGTAAACGAAATTCAGGGAAGGAAACAAGTCCACTTCTTGCAAAACAACATCATTGTTTAACACATTTGTACCCAATTGATCTTGCCCTGTGTAGCGCTGTGAGTAATATTCCGTCCTCAATCCTAGAATTGCTTTGAAGTTCTTAATTGGGCTAAGTATAGTGGAAACGTATGCACCCGAATAAATTGCATTCGAGTTAAACTGATTTGGATTAACAGGAATAAAATTAGCGTCATATGTTGTACCTGACGTTACGTCACCATTTAGAGGCCATAAATTTTCAGGATAGAACAACTCATCTGGATTCCCTGTCAATGGTACATTTCGAATGTTAAGAGCAAAACTTTGAATATTAAAATCCCGTTCTTTCCAAGTGCTCATAGCACCAAATTTGAGCTCCGCATCACGCGAAAATAATTTTGTGTCATGCGTTAGATCAACCTTTCCAGAAACATTTCTTTCGCTCAGCGAACGCCAAATGCGCTGAGGAAATCCTGCTTCCGTACCAATAGTATAGTTCCCAGGGGCATTAATTCTATAGCGCGTAAATCGTACATCAGGGTCATCCATTGAGGACAAATTGGATGCTAATCGCCAATCCACATTCCATTTGTTATCGGACAAGCTATGTGCCCCTGCAATTAACAAATTTGTAAGTGATCGTTCCGTGTATTCCAAGTTATGTTGAAATGCATCGAAATCAGCCCCTTGGTCTCTTGAAACGAAATCGAAAATACCGGCACTTGACTGTCCATTTTGAATGTGTAATACATTAATGCGGTATTTCGATGTTAGCGTCTTAAGTGCAACACCTCCCATCGTTGACCAAATAACATTGTTCACGCCTAAATCACCCGTTTGTACAATCCTCTGTTCCATTTCTGTCACGTCAGCATCGCCTGATAAACCGTAGCGTCCGTACTCCGCTTCCTTGTAAAACTCAGTTGTGTTTTTATAAGACATTAAAACGTTATATCCTATGGTTACCTTCTCCTTCTTAAATTGGTCTCCAACGGTTCCCCCAAAGCCAACATCCATTAAACTTCTACTGCGCTGCGCTGCGAGTGTGCTACTAAAGCTCGATAAGATTTCCTTATATCGTTCTGCCTTGGTACCATTCGGGTTTCCAATCACTTCACCAAACAATGGAATATTCCCTGTGGCAGGTATATCACGCGTTCCATCATCCATTCCTAAGAAGTCCAATCCTCCACCTGCATACGTCAAATAATCACTTCTGAAATGATAATTTGGATTAAACCCTCCCTGCAGTGAAATCTGACGTACAGGTTCATCCGGAAAACTTTTAAGTTCGATATCTATCAAACCACCTGTAAAATCAGCCGGTAAATCACCATTAAAGGATTTGTGAACAATCATGTTTTCGATCACATTTGTAGGAAAAATATCCATTTGTAATGTGTTTCGATCGGGATCTAAACCTGGAATATCCAACCCATTTAAGATTGTTTTGTTGTAGCGATCACCAAGCCCTCGGACATATACGTACTTACCTCCAGCAAGGGAAACACCAGGAACTCTCTTCATGGCAGAAGCAGCATCAGAATCCCCAGTTTTTCTGAACGCTGCATTTGAAATACCGTCAATCATATTCGGTGATTTCATTTTTAAAGAGAGTACAGCATTCTCTGTATCCCTCTTTCGCTCTGCAGTTATGGTCACCCCGTCGAAATTATTGACCTGCTCTCCCAGTCTAATTTCGTCAAGCAATTTTACTTCACCGGCAATCACTTCAACATCATTTATAGCAACTGTATCATAATCAATAAAAGAGATAATTAAGCTGTAGGTTCCTGGAGCAATTTTAATGGAAAACTTACCGTCCAAGTCAGTATAAGCTCCTTTGGGTTGATCCTTTACAGAAACCCGAACCCCAGGTAAATATTCATTCGTAACATCATCCAAGATAGCACCGCGTATAAATCCATCTTGACTATATAAATTTGAAAAAGAGAGTAGTAAAAGTAGAGAGAGTGTAAAAATCTTTTGTAAAAACATGTCCTTTATTTTTAAACCATAAAAACTCGTCACCGAAGTGACGAGTTTATTAATCAACATTATTATTATAACTAGCTTACTAGAAGTCAGTTAATTCATTAGCTACACTTGCCCAAGTCCAGTTCGCAAATACAGATTTGTCTGCACCAACTGTGTTTGCACCAGCAGCAACCTCTGAAGCATGAACATCAGTTCCTGCCTTGAATACGTCTGCTAACATAACTCCTGCAGGAGATGTAGCCTCAAGACCTGAGAACATTAAATCTCCATCTGTAAATGTAATATCAGAACCTGAAGATAAAGAGAAATCTCCTCTTCCGTCAGTTGCTGGATCTGGGAAATTGAAAAAGTAGATGTTTTCAAAAGTACCTCTAGCTGACGCTCTGAAATCACCCAACTCAGATGCAGTAGCACCTTTAGCTGAACCATTTCTTAAAGTGTGTCCAGCAAGTAAAGTACCTTCAGGACCATCAATTTCTAGCGCATGATCTGTATCAGCTCCACAAATAACGATGAAGTTATCCATAGTACCTGCCCAAGCTTGATCTGTATCTAATGCATCGTCACCAGCATTCCAAACTAACGCATTTGTGACATTCACAGTTCCACCAAACCACTCGATACCGTCATCTTGGATTCCGATTACTTCGATGTTTTCGATCACTGTTCCGCTACCTACACCACCTAGAGTCAATCCATTGATTTCGTTTCCTTCTCCAATGTTTGCTCCACCGTGACGAATAGAAATGTAACGAAGCACACCAGAATTATCAGCAGCATCCACACCACCATAAAGACCATTCTGATCAGAAGCAGGAATTCCTTCAATTTGAACTGCATCAGCATCCGCAGAAATCGGAGCGTTACCTAAAACGATCAAACCTCCCCACAAACCATTAAAAGTTGGATCTAAGTTTGGCGAAGCAAATTGACCTGGTTGAATCTCGTCAGCAACAGTTGTAAAGATAATAGGAGAAGTAGCTGTTCCTTCCGCCATCAATTTAGCACCTCTGGCGATAATTAATGCTGTCGCATTAGGCCCTGTTCCAACTTCACCTTTAATAATTGTTCCCGGCTCAATAGTTAGGGTTGCTCCGCTCGTTACAGTGATACGACCAGCCAAAACATATACTTTAGATGCTTCCCAAGTCGTATTTGACGTAATATTAGAAGAAACTGTCACCACAGACTCATCTACTAAATCATACGTACAAGAACCATCATCTTTCTTTGCTTCTTCATTGTAATTATTAGCATTTACATCTGTACAGCCTTCTTTCTTACATGATATAGCAGTTACCGCAAGTACTCCTGCTACTAAAGCTAATTTTAAATTTCTCTTTTGCATTTTTTTGTTTTTACATTTTATTGATGATGCAAAGATGGGGTAGTTATTTAGAATGGCTGTAAACTAAAACTTATCAAACAATTAAATGTATGTTATCAAAACATTAAGGAAGAACTTGTGCGATAACACATTAATTTAAATATTTTAAACATTTGATTTTCAATCTTTTAAGAACATGTGATACTTTATAAACGTTGGATTAATCTTATTATAACCTTATATAAGATATGATAACTTTAACGTAAGATATTCTTAAACAAAAAAAGCACCTTCCAACCCTACTTTTATGAAAATATTTCAATGAACAATGCGCTTAAAAGAAAAAATACTTATAGTAGATGATGAATCAGATATCCTTGAGTTTCTAAAATACAATCTGGAGAAATCGAATTACCATGTGTTCACGGCGGATAATGGTGAAGAAGGTGTAAAAATTGCACTATCAACACAACCTGATTTAATCCTACTTGATGTAATGATGCCAAAGATGGATGGTATGGAAGTATGCAGTATAATAAGAGAAGAAAAAAATATTGAACAACCAATCATAGCATTTCTCACCTCCCGCTCAGAAGATTACTCTCAAATTGCCGGTTTTGAAGTAGGTGCAGATGACTATATAACAAAACCGATCCGTCCAAGAGTTCTCATAAGTCGAATTGAGGCATTGTGGCGGAGAAAAACGAAACCCGCACTTCAAAAAATAAGCGACTCCTCCTTGTATTTAGACCGAGAACGTTTTCTGTTAATAAAAGACGGTGTTGATTTGCAATTACCCAAAAAAGAATTTGAGCTACTCGAGTTACTCGTGAACAAGCCTGGTAAAGTCTTTACGCGCGATGAAATTTTAGGGAAAGTTTGGGGAAATGATACGGTAGTAGGAGAACGAACTGTTGATGTTCATATCAAAAAATTACGAGAAAAGATAGGAGATGATTACATTCGCACTATAAAAGGTGTAGGTTACACCTATAATGAAGTGTGAAAAATAAAAAACCTATACATATCGTTTTTATTGGAAGTGCCATTTTATTTGGTAGTTCTCTACTTCTATTGGGAATAATACAGCTAGTTATGGACACCTATAATCTGCCGTTAGTGCTCCTTGGCAGTGTTCTTATCGCGATGTCTGCATTGTTCATTTTTTACTTTCTGATTGAAAAACACATTGAAAAGAGAATTAAACTGTTGTATCGCATTATTCGCAAAGGGAAAACAACTACTCACGAACCAATAACAATCTCGCTGCAAAAAGACTTAATCGAAGCAGCGGAGAAGGAGACAGAAACGTGGGCGTTAGAGCGTAGCAAAGAAATTGCAAAACTGAAGGAGCAAGAAGAATTTAGAAAAGAGTTCCTAGGAAACCTTGCACATGAATTAAAAACACCCGTATTTAGCATTCAAGGATATATCCTCACGCTACTGGAAGGGGGATTAGAGGATGAAAATGTAAATAGAACATTTTTAGAACGAGCGTCGAAAGCAACAGACAGAATCACCTCATTATTGGAGGATTTAGATGAAATTACAAAAATGGAGATTGACCGTTTTGAAATTGCATTTCAACCTTTCGATATCGCAGAATTAGCAAGTGAAGTGATTGATTCATTGGAGATACCTGCAAAAAATAAGAACATATCATTAGGTTTTAATAGAGAATATAATGATGTGATGGTCATGGGAGATCGTGCTAAAATTGCACAAGTTTTGACCAACCTCATCATGAACTCCATAAACTATGGCCACGAACAAGGAAAAACAACACTCCGTTTTTATTCGCTCGACGATGTTATCATGACGGAAGTGTCAGACAACGGACCAGGTATATCAGAAAAAGAACTTCCTAGAATTTTTGAACGCTTCTATAGAGTCGAACAAAGTAGAAACCGTAATGAAGGAGGATCTGGACTTGGCCTCGCTATTGTAAAATACATTATCGACTCACACCATCAAACAATCAATGTAAGAAGTACTCCAAACGTAGGAAGTACCTTTTCATTTACCCTAGAAAAAGCGAACTAGGTAATTTGGTTCTTGCTACACTGACTATTCATCCCAATGATTGTGACCTTAGTCCGAAATTCAAGAATACTGAGCGAAAAACTGCCTATATCGTTGACTTCATAAGGTTCTAACAGTATCTTCGAGATATGTATGGGGCATAACACATAATATATTAAGACAACAGAAATAAGTGCTACTCCTAGCATGGAGATTACTAAAACTCATGTTTGCATTGAGTGCTCTTGACCCTCGCAAGAAGGGCATTTTTTTGTTGCTTACCAAACAGGAAGGGTGGTGAAAAAAGGATTGTCCCAAGGAACTGCTACGGTTTCGTTTGAAGGATTTACACCGGGTTAATATTCCCTCGTCTTATTTAACGAATACAACCGCTAAAGTAACCCATTAAGAATAGACTAAGGAAGTAAGACAAAAAAAGACAACCGAAGATTGTTTTTTGTAATTTTTTATTTCAATTGATCGGGGTTATTCAATGCCTCGTTATTGAACTTGCGCTGAACATTCAACCAGTAGAATAAGCCCACAAAACCAAGTAAAATAACGGCTGTATTAAACATGTTTCCGACGTTCTCGAATAAAATCTGTGTTGTCCACAGTATGAAATCACCTAAACCTTCAAAAAATACTTTAGAACTCATATACGTTATTTTGAAACAAAAATAAACAATCTTATGAATTAGGCACGCTAAAACCAAAGAAATTAATGCCACTAATTTTTGCTGTAACCTCAATGAGAACCAAAGAAATTAAACCCTCTACGTGAACTATTTTCCTGACCTGTTGTTTCTTTAATTTAATCCAAAACTAATTGAGATGTGGGCAACTATTCCAGGGTTCAGTGATTACGAAGTTTCTTCAAAAGGCGCAATACGTTCAAAAGAACGAACAAAAGTCTTCAAATCAGGCAGAACAATGCATTTTAAATCGAAAGATCGGAAACTACGTGTTCACCCTTCTAATAATTACCAGATGACTGACTTAATCGATGACAAGGGGAAATTAAGAACCGTATATGTTCATAAAGCAGTGGGTGAAGCATTCGTAATCAATAAGCACCCCAGAAAGCATAAAGTTGTTATTCATTTAGATGGAAACGTATCAAACAATGAGAAAAGTAATCTTAAATGGACAAGCCACAAGGAAGCGTGTAAAATTGCATTTGACAGTTCATCACGAGATATGAAAAAACTATGGGACATTCGTAGAAAAAAATATGGCCCAAGTGGCACACTAAAACGAATGGGGAAACCAGATCCTTTAACAACTGGAGACAAAAAAGAAATAAAACGTCTCCGTGAAAAGGATGGATATACCATGCAAAAACTGGCAAATAAATTCAATTGCAGCGTATCACATATATACAATACCCTAAAAGCCAGTGCTTCTTTCTAGTTCTTATTTTGCTTTTCCAACCTAAAATCTACACGATAATAGAAAATAGGTAAAAACCCAAGTTGGTAACGTTCAGCAATCGGTTCAGCCGTGGGATCGGACAAACTTGGTGAGTATGACAAAGCGAGAATGTTCCTCGTGTTCAAAATGTTCACCAGATCCAGACCTATCTCATGGGTCAACTTTTTAGTATTAATCTTATATGTTGTTCGGAAGTCTAAACGATAATAATCATCAAATTGTCGTGAATTAAATCCTTCATCTTGAAATATCAACTCATTTTCCTCGAGCGTTGCTGGAACATCAACATCTCCATATCTTCTACCGCCCGCGACAGTGAATTTCAATCCTAGGGATAGAACGTTTTTGTCCTTGATCTTAAATTCCTTTCCGGCCAAAAAATTGGCCGCATAGTTCCCATTAAAGTCAGTATCTCTCTCAACACCATCGCTTCCGTTATACTTTGATTCAAAGAAGGAAGCAGTGATCATATAAAAGAAAGACTGATCAAAA
>Ga0181574_10000403_pt1 | contig 40109 bp, 21 predicted proteins | sample 101ome_24_FD_145600 | JGI IMG/M metagenome (GOLD analysis project Ga0181574, IMG submission 145600) | Coastal salt marsh microbial communities from the Groves Creek Marsh, Skidaway Island, Georgia - 101410AT metaG (spades assembly) | ecosystem: Environmental > Aquatic > Marine > Intertidal zone... | reverse complement strand
GGGCGCCCCCCGGCGCAGGGGCGCGGGGGGCGGGGGGGGGGGGGGGGGGGGGGGGGGGGGGGGCGCCGGGGGGCGCGCCGTTGGAGGGCGCTGCCGGCAGGTCGACGCCAACCGTCCGCGAGGCGGCGGCTAGGAGGGCGACAACGAGCCTGCGGAGGGGGCGGATCGGCAACTCGCTCGACGACATGGCCGAGGCCGCAAGGACGCCGACAGCGGCGGCGAGCGCCTCGGCCGCCGAGGCTGTGCCAGCCGGGCGACTGCACCTCGTCGCGAGGGCGTCGAGGGAGGCGGGATGGGTGGCGGAAAGGGCCGCAATCGCCACTCCTCCTGCGGAGGCAAGGAGCCCCGTCGCCGCCTGCGCCGCGACGTCGGGGGCGTCGGAGCCGAGGAGCGTCGCAACGGCAGCGGCAGTGACTGCATCGTCGTTGTCGGCGGCGGCGTCCGCGACGCTGGGCATCAAAGCAGCCCGAGAGGGACTGGCCCCGGCTTCAGCGGCATCACGTGCCCCCATGGCGAGGAAGACGGCGAGGTGAGACCAAAGCGCACCCTCGGCCACGGCGCCTCGCTTCCGGCGGGTCCTTCCGGCATCGGCGGCGAGGCCAGCGGCGCGGAGAAGAGCGGCCGAGAGCGTGGGGCCCGCCTCGAGGGCGCCCCGTGCGATGACTGCCGAGAGCCGGCCGGGGTCTCCCCGATCAGGCCCAGGGTCGGCGGCGTCCCCGCCGAGGACCGTACGGGCGCGCGCGGCAACGTGGGAAGCAGCCAACGCGGCGCCAGCAGCGCCCTCTGGGAGGTCTTCGACAGCGGGGACAACGGCGCCGGGGCCGGGAGCCGCGGGGGCTGCGAGAAGAGCGCCCGACGCGGGGGAAGAGATGGGTTTCCCGGTCGCCGGTCGCTTCGCCTCGGGCTCGGCAGCACCGGACGCGGCGTTCCCAGTGGCGGCACCGCGCTTTCTGTTGGCGATCTTGAGCAGAGCGGCGTTGACGGACGTCACCGTGGGGCCCGCGGAGCCAGCGCCGTTGGCGGTGCCGCCGCCGCCTCCGAGCCCTGCCCTCCCACCTGCGCCCGCTCCCACGCCCGACAATCTAACCTGCTGCCTCCGCGCTGTCAACGCCTCCCGCCACCGGTCCCTCGCCGCAACAGCCCGCTCGACCTCGGCGCGGGTGGCGACGACGAAGCGAGCGCCGGGAAGGGTGCGGAGCGCGGCCTCGGCCGATGCGGCCCCACCGGCGAGGAAGGTGTCACGGAGGAGGGACGGAGCAGGAGCCGTGGTGGGGGCCGGGGCAGCGCCCCCCGCAGCTGGGGCGCGGTCGTAGCCCTCGACGAGTCCCTCCAGAGCCTCGCGAAAGACGATCCATCCCGCACCCGTGAAGCGCGCTGCATTGGCGCCGTCGGGGCCCGCGGCGGCGAGCTCGTCGAGGGCAGCGGCCGCATCCTTTCCGCGGGGGGCAGGGCCAAAGTGTCGGGCGCACGACTCAACCGCCCCCTTGGCGGCGCGTTTGGTGACAGGAGGCAGAGGGGCGTGCGGGGCGGGAGCGGGGGCACCCTCGTCGGCCGCGATGATGGGGTGGTTGCGTGCGGCAACAAGGGCCGCTGTTGCGGCGGCGGCGAGGCCGTGGCCGATGACAGGTACCGACGTGGCAGCGCCGGCCGACACCGTGGCGGGGGCAGCGGAGCCGTCAGCAAGGGCAACGAGGGCGTCAGAAACCGTTTTGCTGGCGCCAACGTCGCTCGAGGTCGCGAGAAGAGCAAGAAGCAAGGAAAATAGAGCGGGGGAGTCGGGGAAAGGGACGACGGAGCGCCCGCGGCCACCGCCCAACGCGGCCGTAGCGGCGGCGGCTCCAGCGCTGGGGCCGGTGCCGGCAGCCCCTGAAGCACCCCCAGTGGCGGCCAGGCCCGCCGCTGCACCCGAGGCGTTTGTGCCCGAGGAAGGGACGGCGGCGCCATCGCCTCCCACAGCCTCTGATCCCGGCGTCACGGGGGCGGCCGGGGGCCGCCACCCCATCCCCGAGCCAAGAGGTGGCTGCCACGGCCCAGCGGCATCGGCACCCGGTGGGGCGTCGGCGGCGGCGGCGGCGGGAGCCAGGCCATCGGTCGCCCCCGGCGCAAGCGCAGGCCGAGCCAGACGCCCCGCCATTGCCTCGAGCACACCCTCAGGTCCTGCGACAGCCTCGCCCGGCGGAGCCGGACCCCCTGCTGTCGTTGTCGCCTCCACCACCACGCCCGACAGGCCCCAGGCGAGACACTGTCCCAACCGCCGAGCGTCGGCGGCCGCGGCCGCCAGCCGGGCGCCTGCTGGCCCACCCCACCACGTGCCCGGGTGCCTGTCCGTCGCGGCGGCGGCAGCGTGGCCCTCATCCTGCTCTCCACCTTTGCCGCCCCCCCCGCCACCCCCGCAACCAAAGTCCCCCTCATCCTCGGAGAGGTATCCGTCAGCCACAACCCCCGACGCATCTGACTCGGCGTCGGCGTCGTCGCCACGCCCGGTGGCTAGATCGCCAACGTCGTCGTCGCCCTCGGCGTCGGAGCCCTCAGGCTCGGCTCCCCACTCCTCGTCGGAGAAGTCGTCCCAGGCGCTGGGGGGCAGGTCGGGGTCAGCGACGGCAGGATCTCCAGAGGGTCCCACAGCGGTAGCAGCGGATGCGGCGGCCGCGGCGGCCCGCGCGGCGAGGGTGGCCACGTCCACGTAGGGCGTCTTCAGCCGCGCATCCGGTGCTCCCGCGGCTGACAAGCACGTCAAAAGGCACCGTTCTGGCCATTGCGGCCGCCGAAAGGGCGCCCGTGGCCCTGGACCATCAGGCCCAAGGGCCCCGTCAGACGCCCGTCCGCCGCCAGGGCCGCGTGAGAGGCCGCCGTGGCGCGTCCACGACCCGTAGTAGGGGGGACGGAGGTTGGCCGCCGCGGCCGTATCGTGGGCGGCGGCCGTGGCGTCGCCCTCCTCATTCTGTGGCGCATCGGCGGGGAACCACAGGAATTTACGGGTGAAGAGGCGGGGGTGCCTGGGCCCCTCCTTGGGGGCGTAGTCAGGCAGCGACGCTCCCGTGAGGTCTATCAGTGAGGTCGAGAAGACGAGGGGGGCGGCTCGGATGGCGTCGGCAGTAGCGGCGGCGGCACGGGCAGCCGCCCCTGGGCCCGTGCGACGTGCCCACTGGGGCGGTGCGGCTGGCCAGGGCCGGCGGCCCTGACCCGCGTCTGCCGAGGCTGCACGCCAGCAGGGGAGGTGGGCAGCGAGCGTTATGTCTTCAGTCGTTAGCGGTGCCTTCGGGTCTCCCCCAGAGGATCTGCCGACAAGGAGGGCCTCGACGCGGCCGGCGCCCTCGGTGCCGGCAGCCGTGCGGGCGGCGGCCGCCTCCGCTGCCTCGGGCGGAACCAGATTGAGGCCCCGCCGACCCCCCCCCGCTGACCCCGGTGCTTTTGACGCAGGCGTGCCTGGCAACGGCTTGTTGGTCGCCGCGGTCGCGGCCCCGTCGGTGCAACTCATGCCACCTCCGCCTCTGCCACCCGCGCCCGACGCCGCCCCGCCCGTCGACCGGGATGGCGCCGCCGGGGCTGGGGGCGTCGTATGCTTTGGGCGACCCAGAAAGGCGGCCATGGCCCCCTGCGCAGACCCCAGCCCCTTGGCGCTGCCCAGGCCACGTTTCTTGGCCTCATTTTCAAGTCGCTTGACCCTGGTGGCAGCCTCCTTGGCGGCCCGCTTGCGGGCGTCCTCGTCGGCCTTGGCGGCGGCCTTCACGGTCTTGGCGGCAGCGCCCGCCTCGCCTGACACAGCCGGCCCCGACGCCCCGGCGCCGTCGGCAGCCGACCCTGACAGCGCCCTGACGGCGGCGCCAACATCAACGACGAGGGCAGCAGGACGTCCAAGCTTGCGCTTGGCGCGTCGCCTGTCCCGCTCAGCAGCGAGGTGGGCGTCAGCAGCGCGCTCGGCCCCAGGAAAAGGCTCGGCCTTGAGGAGGGCAGCCTCGGCACGACGGGCGCGGCCAGCAAGGCCTTTCGGAGGGGCGCCCCCTTTTCCCGTGGATGCGAGGGCGGCCTCCAGCGCCTCTCCAGCCGCGATGCACTCCTCGACGGCCTTGAGACGTTTGGACGCGGCGCGGGCCACGACACGGTCGCGGCGGGCGCGTTCTCGGGGGGTGAGAAGGGTGGGGTCGGCATCGAGGGCGTCGGTGTCGTCTGCAGGGTTGGCGGGTGTGTCTGCAACGGCCTTGGTAGCAGTTGTCGGTGCTAGGACGCCCGGTGGGGGGGCGCACATGGCAACCGAGGCGCCGCAGGGCAGGTCCGATAGCTTGTCCCACTCCCAGCGCCACATGACACCCGGGGACGCATCGTCGTGGTCGGCGGCCACGGTGCAGGCGGTGGCCAAGGTGGCAGCGCTAGCCGCCGCCATTGGTCCCCGAAGCCGCCGCCGCGTCGCGCAGCGGGCGACACGTTCCTTGGCCGTCGCCACCGCCGTCGCCCGGTCGACGCCTGGGGGGCACCGGGAGGCGATCAGAGCGGCGAGGGGCGAGAGGGCAAGTGGCGAGCCCTCGACGAGGATGGCGAGGGCGGCATTGGATGGGGCAGGCGCACCAGCATCGGCGGGTGGGGCAGCCAGGGCGGCCGCGAGCCACACCCGGCCTGTCTCTCGGGCCTCGGTCGACGCCATGAGGACGAGACCGGGGGAGGCGAGGGCGGCCTGCAGGGCGGCAGCCTCGGCGCGACGGGCGGGGAGCTCCATCACCGCGGGGGGGGGGAGGTAGGTGAGCCCAGCCGGCGTGCCAGCGGCAAGGGCAGCGGCCCGGGCGAGCGCAGCAGCCTCGACGGGACCAGGCGATGCGGGCTCCACCGAATCGACGGAGGGGGGCAAGGGAGGGCGGGGGGGGGGTGGAGGGGCCACGCCAAGCTTCTCCTCCTCTTCCCCCTCCTCGATGGCCTCGGCGGCCGCAGCGGTCTTAGCCTCTTGGGGAGGGGGGGTGACCTCGACGGCAGCAGCGGGGGGAGACTGGGGCGCCGCGCGGACCCGTTCCTCCGCCAGAGCAGCCTCTATGGCACCGTCGACGTCGAGGGGTGCCGCCGTTGCGGGGACGGCGGCGTGGACTGGCTCGGGTGATGCCGCGAGGGGGTCGGCCTCGGGCACAGGCGCGGCCTTGGGCGCAGTGTCGCCAGCGACGGCTGCGGCGACGGCTTCGGCCACCGCGTCGGCCTCGCCGACCGACTTGCGCTTGCGCTCCCGGGCCTTTTCCCGGTCTCTATACAGTTTCAGCTGACGGCGCCCCTCATCCGCCCCGATCCCCATAGCCTCCCCTGCAGCGGCGGCAGCGTCCCGGGCGTCCCTCCCTCCCCCCGTGGGAAAGGTGCCCTCGCGGAAGGTCGCCTCGAGCCGGCTCACCAGGGCCCTGCGTCGGATCTGGAGCCAGGCCTTGACGCGGCCCTTGTCTACCCCGAGGGTCCCGGCGGCCTCAGCAACGGCGGAGGCCTTGGGCAGATCGCACCCTCCCGCGCACGACATGGCCAGTGGGACTAGGACGGCGAGGGACGCGGTGTCGGGCTCCCAGGGGGAAACACTCGAGGAGCCACGCCCGGAGCCTTCGGCGCCGCCGCGGGCCCGCTTGTGTGAGGGCTCCTCATCTCCCACATTGTCCTCGGGGTTGACTGTCGGGTTCGGGGTGGGCGGGCCACGCTTCTTAGCCCCGACGTCCGCGGGCTCCACCGTACCCGGCGTGGGAGCGCCGACAAGTGTCATGGTAGCCGTCGCGACGCTCTCGGGATCGGGGTGGGCGGACGCCTGCGGGACGAGGGGGGAGAAGGTTGGCCGGCGCGCTCTGCCCAGCGTCCTGAACCGGCGTTTCGACCGCTTCCACAGCTATCTAACGGCGCGTTCCTCCCTCATTCTTTCCTCCTCACGTATTTCTCGCCTTCGAGGAGAGTCCAGCCGGCGTGGCGAGCCCCGCAGTCTCGGCGGGGATGGCTGTTTCGGCATTGGGGTTCGTCACCAGCCGCCCCTTGCCTAGCAGGGTGGCGAGCGGATCGGGACCGGTCGGCGTGCCAGCCATTCTGCTCACGCCCACGCGCTCTGCCGGGCGCGGCTCTTCTCGAAATGGCGGGATGACAGGAAACTCGAGAGCCAACGCCCATGTCCCCAGCCGACCTCCCCTGCAATGCCAGAGAGGACGGATGCGGGTGACGGCGGTCCCTCCCGTGTTTCCATCACATGCCAGCCCGTCGGGGAGGTTATGGGGGGGCGCAGCGTCGAGTCCCCTCCCCCCGTCGTCTGACATGGCCCGCTTGTGGCGGCGCGCCGAGTTGACGTCGCTGTCCATGCTCACGTTGGCTGTGACGCTGGCGTTCGCTCCCGCGGCGGACTCCGCCCCCCTCGGATCGGACGAGCCGGTCACCGAACCCTTCACGGTTCTTGGCGAGCGCGGAGACGGGCCGGGGTGGGCTCTGAGCCGCCGACGACAACCGTCGCTGGCCCACCCCGACCGCCGCCCCACCGTGATCGCCGCCCCACCCTGATCGCCGCCCCACCCTGATCGCCGCCCCTCCAGGGTCGATTGAGAAACGGTACGTCATCGAGCGACGTGACGGTGAGAAGGTCGTCAGCCGCGCGCGCGGATTTACCGTCGACACGTGCACGTCCTGCCTCCCTGCCGCCGATGGCGGGGGCTTAAGCGCGGCCCCGGCCCTCGGCGCCCTTCGAGGCCAGGAGCGCGTGGCCGCGGGCTCGGCCGCGTCGTGCGCGACCGTCGAGGGGGGGGACTTACCCGCCGCCTGCACGATGTCGTGCCGTGGTGCTTGCGCTGCGACGATCGAGGCATTCGACCGGGACGCCAAGATGAGAACGGGGCTGCCCGTGGGTGGTGATCGGGAGCTCCGCAAGGCCCAGCGAGCCTGTGCGCGGGCCTGCGAGGCCGAGTGCGGCAAGCCGGGCAAGACGTTTGACTTTGGGGTTGTAGTCGGGCGGTAGGGGGGAGAGGGGGTTGGGACGCGCTCGCGGCTGACCAAACACACCGACCCGCGCTCTTCGTTCTCAGTCACCTGGGCCCGGGCGGCGGCATTCCCGGCTGCCATCCCGGCGGCGGCGGCCCCCCATAGCCCGGCGGCGGCATGCCAGGTTGCCAACCGGCCGGAGGACCCTGCGGAGGACCGCCTGCCCACGGCGGCGGCGGGCCCCCCATCCCGATCGGCGGCCCCATTGGTGGCGGCATCCCCGGCTGCCACTGAGGCGGAGGGCCGCCCATCATCGGCACGCCCGGGGCCAGAGGCCCGCGCGGCTGCATGGTGCCCGGCGCGGGTCCGCCCACGCCCGGTGCGGGCCCCGCGAGCCCCGCCGGCGCGGCCTGGGCCACGGGCATGCCGCGCCCTGCAGGCGCCCCGTGGCCCAGCCCCTTGGGCGCGACCTGCCCTCGTGCTGTCGCGCCCTCGGCCGGCGGCGGCGCCTCGACCGACAGGCTCACGACCTCCTCGCCCCGCAGTAGCACGAGGCCCAGGGCGCGGCGCTTCACCCCGGGGCCCTTGGGCGCGGCGGCGGCGCTCTCGCCCTCCTTGACGGCAGCGCCCCGCTTCGGGGGCGGAGCCAGCCGATATTCCTCACAGTCGCCCAAGACAAGGTTCATGTGCTTGTCAAATGCCATGAATCGGCCCACGAACTCGCGGCCGTCGAGGATTGTGACTTTCATGCGGAAGTTGATGTACTGCATCAGCTTAGTGGCGCGGGACGCGCTTCCAGTCGACATAGCGGTCGCCTGGGGGTTGCCGGGGAGGGGTCGCCTAGGGAAAGAAGGGGGACGCCTTCCGCGGCCTTCCGCGGCTTGTCAGCGGCCCCGTGGGTTGATCGAGTCGCTTAGCTCGGCCTCGAGCCTGCGATGGGAGACGGTCGAGGACGCGGTCGGGCGCACGAGGCCGGCTGGCCGGGGCGGCGGCGCCGCCGCGCAACATAGACGCCGTGGACCGGGGAGCGAGCGCGGCGCTCGATACCGCACTCGCCACGGGCCCTTTACCAAACACTGAATGTGGGGAAATCGGCAGAGGCGGCCGCTCTCGGCCCTGACCGTCCACGCGAGAAACCCAGGGCCTGTTGAGGAATTTCCGGGACCGCCGGTCGACCGACGGGTCAGCAGTCTAATGTCCAGTTCAGCGGCGATGTTGGTGTGTGCCTCGATCGACGCGACGAGGTCCGGTCCCCGGCCGGGGCCGACGGCCGCCCTGTCAACGGTGCCGACCCGCCATTGGGCACCCCCTCCGTCCTCGAGGCGCCGTAGCGTCGCGTCGGCCTCGGACCCGAACTCCAGCGCCATATCACCGGTAATCGTCACCAGATTGTTTGGAACGGGACAGAGAACAAGCGCGGAGGCCCCTGGCATTGTCGGCCCCCGGCGGCGCCTCGCACCGGCGGCGGCCGCTCCGGCCACAACGGCGGCAGCGCCCGTGTGGGGGCCCGCCGACGCCCAGCCCTTCGCCGGTCGTCAGATCTACCGATGGCAGCTCCGGCGAGTGCGATGGTTGATGTATGGAGACAGACGAGCTGCCCGGCCCCTTGGGGACCGGAACCGACATGTGACCAGGCTGCGCCCGTGATCTCCGACCCTGCCTCCCTCGTTCCCCTCGGACCGCCCGCCCCCAGGGACCCCCTGGCGCGCGAGCTCGTCGCGACTGTCGTCCCCGCTGGGGACGTCTGGGAGGTAGAAGTCGGTCTGCTGGCGCCCCCGGGACGGGCCCGCGAGGCGACGACGGAAGTAGTGCGGTCGGGACGCCTCCTCCTCCACTGGGGCGCCTATCGGGCGTCGCGGAACGTGTGGGGCGCCTTTCCCGGGGTCGAGGGCCCCACGGGGTCGAGAGGCCCTCCCGACGCGGCGGAGCGCGCCGCAGCTGAGCTCGAGGGCGGGGCGGTGGGGGCGCTGGCGGCGTCGTGGGACGGGGCAGCAGGGGGGTCGGCGGCGATGCGAGCCCCGGCGGAGCCGGGCGCCGGCGACCCCGCTGGGCCCACGGCCGGCGCGGCGGCCGTGTGGCGCTTCCGCGTGCCGCGATCCCTGACTCCCCTCACCATCGGCCTCGCGCCTCTCGTCGCCGCCGAGCCGCCCCGGCACCATGCGGGCGATGTTGTCCCTCCCCTCGCGCCCCCAAGGTGGCTCGAATTGGGCGACCCCCGTCTGGGGGGAGAGCGGAGCCTTGCCGTCCCCGTCGGGTATGCTGCAGGGGACCCCGGCGCCCTCCCCGGTGCCACCCTCGTGGGGCGCGGTGTTGATGGCGCGGGGGTGGCGCGCCACTCCGTGTGTCTCAACTTGGTGTCACGGCGGGCGCGGCAAGTGTCGGTGGCGCTGTTTCGCTACGACCCTGGGGCGGGGGCAGAGGGAGGTGGACGGGCCAAAGGGACCAAGTCCGCCCAGGGCAAAGGCTACGTGGAGCTTGCGCTCGACCCGTCCACCAACCGCACCGGAGACACGTGGCATGTGGGTCTGGCGGGCCTCAAGGACCCTTCCACCCTCTATTACGCGTGGCGGGTAGGTGCGGCCGACCAGGCGGACTGGACGCGGGCAAGCGATGGCACGCGGTTCGATCCGGGGCGGCTCCTTCTGGACCCCTGGTCGACGTTGATTCGGGCCGTGCCCGAGTCGGCGCTGCCCGAGGGAGCGACGCGCCGGGGGGACGGGGGGGGGTGGCTGTCGCCCGACGGCGTGGGGGGTGCGGCGCCTGCCCGGGAGGGCCGAGAGGACTGGGGGAAAGGGGGAGCGGCGGCGGCCGCCGCCAGCGCCGCCACGGCGGGGGTGTCCACGGATGTGTCGTCCCCTCCTTTCAATGATCCGCCCGGAGAGCCCGCTGTCTGGATGGGGTGCCTCCTTGGCGCACGGTCCCTCATGCCCCTCCCCAATGGATTTGGCCTTGGCGCCCCGATTACGGCGGTGGGTGACCCCCCCCGGCCGTCGCTCCGGCGGCCGATGGAGCGGTGCGTCGCGGTCGAAGTTGACGCCCGGGCCTATGGTGGTCTCGATGCCGTGTCCCAGCTGGCCGACCCACTTGTTCAGGCCGGCGTGACAACAGTGGTGCTGCGCGGCATCAACACCCAGACGTGCCCCGCTCCAGGCGGTGAGGGTGTGAGGGGCCGCGCCGCCCTCTCACTCCTTGCACCTGATGGGGAGACGGCCCGCCGCGCCGTCCTCCGCGCCGCGGCTGACGACCCACAGAGCCCCGCGGGCCGGGACCCGGGCCACCCCGCGGCCACCGCCCGCGCCCTCCGCGCCTGCATTGCGGGGCTCCAGGCACGGGGTCTGGAAGTCGTCCTGGGCATGGCACTATCGTCTGTCGCTGATGCAGGTGCTGGGGGCAGCCTGCGTGGCTCACTGTCTCTCCGCGGTATCGACGCTCCCCTCTACCTCCTGCCCCCCGGCCCCAACGACCCGGCGCACCGGTCTGGCGGGTCCGCCCTGTCGCCCAATTCGACAGCGGCCAAGGCCCTCGCCCTCGCCGCCGTGTCGGCCAGCGTCGTTGATGTCGGTGCCGACGGCATCTGGATCCATCATGCGGAAAATCTCTGCAGCAGCCCCGACGGGGGTGGACCCGTCGAGGCCCCCCCCGTCGCCGAGGAGATTGCATGGCTGCCCGCGTTGGGCAGAGAGGCGCGCCTGGTGGCCGAAGTGTCATCCCGGGAGGGCCTGCCCCGGCGCGGCGCCGACGGTTGGGGGGGACGTGGCTTTCCCCACTGGGGCCGGTGGTGTGAAGCGTCGCCTCCGGGTACTGCAGAGGGGGTCTGGGCCTACCTGTCGCGGGAGGCGGGGCCAGGCGCCCTCGGCGAGGCCCTGACGGGCGCCCAGGGGGCCCTTGGTCCTGTGCGCGAGGGCGACCCGCGGGGCCTCCCTGGCCACCTCGCCGCTGGCCGCCGGCCTGCCTTTGGCTGGCACCGCGCCCTGCCCCGTGGGGCCGAGGGGGTGGGTGAGGTGGATGACCCAGGCCGCGCCATTGCCGCCGCCGCGCTTACTCTCGTGGCGCCCGGCGTGCCCGTGCTGCCATGGGGCCTCGATGGTCCCGCTGCCGCGTCGGACGCAGGCGGCGTGTCCGAGGCTGCCCCCGCATCCTATCGCGCCGCCCTCCCCGGCCTAGTCGCCGCCCTGACGGGCCTTCGGGCCCGCGCTGCACCCCTGGTGGCCCCCTCGGGCTTCGGCCCAGCGGGCGCGCCTGGCCGATCCGTGACGTGGCAGGGCCAGACGCCGGGAGAGGCCCCAGCATGGGACTCGCACGCCGCCTTTTGCGCCCTCCACACCACCCTCGACGCCGCCACGGACCCACGGATGCCCGAGGGCGGTGCAATGTGGGTCGGCGTGAACCCCGCAGGGGGCGGACTCGAGGCGACCCTGCCCGCACCAGGACCGGGCGGGCCCTGTGAGGCGTGGACGGTGCAGGAGTGGACATGGCGGGTGGTGGCGGCCACAGCGGCTGTGCGCGGCGTGGGAGTCGATGGGGCCGAGCCCCTCGGAGGGTCAGGGCCTCTGGCCGACCTAGCTGCGTCCCCTGCCCTCGGGGACGGCGCAGCCGAGGCGGGGGAGGGGCACCCTGGGCGCGAAGCGGGCCGCGTCAGTCTTGCTGCCGCCCGGGACGACGACCCTGGGCGCGGCGAGGCGGAGGGGGAGGGTGAGATGGGTCGGACAGGCCGTCTGCCGCGCATCAATGTGGGGCCGGGTGGCGTTGTTGTGCTCGAGGCTGTGCCCATCTCCCGGCCGGCGGGGCAGCCGCTGTCGGCGCGCATGTGAGGGAATGGAGGTGCGATGGGGAGGTTTTGACAACGGACAACCTGCCCTCCTGCCCCGCTCACCCCATCTCCGCTCACGCGCTCTTGGACATTTCGCCGTACCCGGCCGCTTCGAGGCGGTCAACCAACTCCATCCCCCCCGTCTCGAGGATTTTGCCGTCCCCCATCACGTGCACGATGTCCGGGACCACCAAGTCCAGCAGGCGCCGGTAGTGAGTGATCATGAGCAGTCCGCGTCCTTCGACGCCCTTGGCGGCCCACGTCGCGCTCCCCGCAGCAGTGGCGGCTCCGCCAACGCCCGCGGCAGATAGGCCCAGGCCGCCCTTCGCGGCTGCCGCTCCTGCCCCCGAGGTGCCAGCGGTGGCCCCCGCCGCCAGCCGCTCAGATCGCAGGCTGTTGACGGCCTTGGCCACGTCCCGCAGCGCATCGATGTCGAGGCCGCTGTCGATCTCGTCCAGCACGGCCATCTCTGCCCCGAGCACGGCCAGCTGGAGGATCTCGTTGCGCTTGCGCTCGCCGCCGGAAAAGCCCTCGTTCACCGCCCGGTTCAGGTAGGTCACGTCCATGTTCATTAGGGCCTGGAGTAGAGTGAGGGAGTGGGGGGGGGTTAGGGGGAGGGGAGTAGGGAGAGAAGGAGATGAAGAGGGGGGGAGGGGGAGAGAGAGACCGAGAGTGAGAGTGAAACAGGTAGCGAGAGTGAGAGAGAGGTCTCCTCGCCAGCTTGGGCACCAAGAAGGCGTAGAACTCGAGAGGGTCGAGCTCGGGTTCGCCCCGAGCGCGGCGGCGGGCGTTAGCGGCGAGCCGTAGAAAATCGGTGTTGGACACCCCCGGGATGGCGACGGGGGACTGGAAGGACAGAAAGAGGCCCGCGTGGGACCGCTCTTCGGGCTCCATGCAGAGGAGGTCCCGGCCCCTCCACGTGGCCGTGCCACCCGTGACCTCATAGTCCGGGTGGCCGACGAGAACCTTGGAGAGGGTCGATTTGCCGCAGCCGTTGCGGCCCATGACGGCGTGGGTCTCGCCCTCGCGAATCGTCAACGTGACCCCCTTCAGGATTTGGCGGCCGGGCTCCTCGCCGTCGGCAGCGGCGACGCGGGCCTCAAGGTCCTTTACCTCGAGAAGGACGTCTCCAATGGCCCTGGTAACCAGACAGCGGGAACGACAAGGGCCTGGGGAGTAGTGAGAGCGGATCGAGCGTCGGAGGGGTGCGGAAAGGGGCGGTAAGGGGGCGGTGCCGTCATCGGCGGCCGACCGAAGCAGCCACGCACGCGTCAGCTCGTGCGATCGACATGGTTGGCGGAGCCGAGCTCAGTCGCGAAGCAGGAACGGCGCGACAGCGAGCCCGAGTAGAGCTCACGCGAGGGAGGGGTGGCGCGACGGCGGCCTCAGCGCCTCAGCCGTCTTGGGAACTCACCTCTGTGGACCGTGGCGCGTGCCGGGACCGTACCGTGAGCGACTCCGCGAGCGGCCATTGTTGTCAATTGCTCACGAGTGTCAAGACGCGGCGCCGTGGCTCGCTGCGAGGAAACTTCGTTTCCTTGAGGCGTTCCTCGAGGACGGGACGGACGCCGACGCCACTTGTTGTGTCCTCCTCGCGAGGCATCAGAGCTCATCCCGGGCGGTTCGAGAACCCTCGGGACGGCTTAACTCCGTTCCCGTCTCGCATAGTCGCCCAGGCTTCCCCCGCGTCCGGGAGCGGGCCCGGCGCGAGAGGGGCCCCGCCGTGTCGACGGTGAACCCGCCTCACTGAGCGCCTTGGTCCCTGTCACGATGGCGGATCCCGACTCCCCCCCGCCCCTGTCTCCCGGCTCGGGGATTCTATTGCTGGCGCAGACGGCGGTCCGCGTGGCGCTGGGCCCTGATGCCAAGCGAACCGGTGGCGGGGGGGCGGCGGCGGCGCCTCTGCCCCCAACGCCTCCTACGCTCGGGGCCCTCTTCCTTCCTCGTGACCCATCGGCGGCGGGCGTCCCCGTCGTCGAGGCCCCGCCGCCGCGGTGCCGACGGTGCTCGGGCATTTATTGCGCCTGGTCCGAGGAGACGGCGAGGGGCGGATGAAAGAGGGGCGGACGAGGGATGGGCGTGCCGGGGTGCGCAGGGTCCCGCCGCCGTCCTCCCTCCGATCTCCCGTTGTCTCCCGCCATCCCGCCTCCCGCAGCACTCGGGCGAATGGACCTGCGGCTTATGCCGCGAGCCCAACCCCCCGCCTCCCCACGGCGCCCTATCGCTCCTGTCCCGCCTGCCTCCTGGGGCGATAACGGTCGACTTTCTGGGGGGGGGCGACGTGGCTGCTGGCTCTTGTGGCCTCTCTGGATCGGCCTCCTCCTACAGGTGCGCGGCGCCCGGCTTGGGCGCCGCCGCCGCTGGCTCGGGGTCCGGTCGCACCGTCGTCTTTGTGCTGGACGGGACCACCGATCACGCCGACGCAGCACACCTCAGACGGGGCCTCGTGGAGGCCGCCGGATCCCTCAGACCGGACGACCGCGTATCGCTCGTCATCTTCTCAGCCGCTCTCTCCGTGGCCGATTTGTCAAGCCCCGGCGGCGCCAGCCAAGAGTGTGGAAACGGGCGAGGCGTGGCCTCGTCCGACGTGCTGCCCCCTCTTGCGGGCCCGGAGACGTGGCGCCCCCGGCTTGTTGCACGATTGTCATCCTTTTGCGTGCCGTGGGTCGAAGCTGCGGCCTCGCTGCGGGCACACGGGGCGACGCTGCGGGGTCAGCGCGTCCTCGCGCCCGTGGCGCAGCGTCCGCGGTGCCTAGGAGCCGCGGTCGAGCTTGGCGTGACCCTGGCGACAGCGTCTGTTGACGTCCACGGTGGGGGGGCGCGCGTCGTCGTCGTCGCTGTCGGCCCGGGGACCGTCGGCCGTGGGAGCGCCTCCGTCGAGGGTGCCTCGGACGGCCGCGGCTCCCGCGGCACGACGGCGGCCGACGCCGCTGCCTTCTTTATTGCCTTGGCGGGTAGGGCCCACGACGCCGGCGTCGTCGTCGACGTGCTCGCCGGCGGGAGCCGGGCCGTGGGCTTGTCTGCGCTGGCGCCCCTCGCGCGGTGTACGGGGGGAGTCATCGCCCGGGGGGAGGACGTGGGAGATCTGCTCGGCGCCCGGGGGGGCGCCTTACTCTCTCGGAGAGAAGACGGCGGCGGAGAGCCGACGGCCACTGTCGTAGATGCGGTGGCAGGGCGGGGCCTCGTCCTCGACGGCCTCGTCGGTCCCTCGGCGCCCCTGCCTGAGGCGGCGCGGCGGCGGCTCGGCGCCGGGCCAGCGGCCGTGTGCACCGGGTCGGCCGACCCTTCGAGCGGGTGGGGCATCTACCTGTCACTGGACGAGCGGCAGCAAAATCATCCATCTTCGCTCGCGTCCGAAAGTGGTCTTCTCGTCCAGGCGTCGGCATCATGGATTGACCCGGTGACGGGCCGGCGGATGTGGCGCGTGGCGACGCGCTCCGTGCGCACGCGGTTGGGCGGCGAGAGTCTCACCATTGACGACGTCGCTCCTGCTGTCGCGGCCGGTCTGTTGGGCCGCCGCGTCGCCGCTGCGGCGCTGGCGGCGGGGCCCGGCTTCGATGAGGCCCTCAAAGCGGCCGCAGACGAGCTGGACCAATGGGCGGCTGGGCTGCGCAGGGCCGTTGGGGAAGTGACGCGGTGGAAACCGGGCCTCCTTGGCCTCGGCCGGCAGGCATGTGGGTGGCGCGTCCCCCGCGCCGCCGGGCTGCTGCTGATGGCGGCCTACCACGTTGGTCGCGGCCCCCTGCTGGGTGGCGGGGCGTCGCACGCGGACGAGACCGCGCTGGCCTGGGAGGCAGCCGTCGCCGCAGGGCCTGCCGCAGGGGCTGCCCTCGCCGCGCCCCAGCTGTGGCGCATGACCCTCGCTGGCCAGTGGGTCCAGGGGAGTCCGGTGGATCTGGCTCTTTTGCCACCGTCGGTCCTCGTGCTCGACGCTGGCGTTTCCATCTACATTTGGCTGGGGCGTGAGGCGGCGGCGGCTGCTCACGCCGACCGGCTCAGACGCCTCGCCCACCGTCACGCCGCCGCCATCGCCCAGGGCCGTAGCGTCCTTGGGCCTGAGATGCGTGTCGTCACGCAGGGTGACCCACAGGCGCGTCACGTCGCCTCTCGCCTCGTTCCCGCCCACCGCGATCCCGAGGATGCGTGGAGCGAACACTGGCCGCCGCTGGGGGACGCCCCACGCGACATCGTGCGGGCCCTCGTCCGCCGCGAGGTCCCGCCGAGTGACCTCCTGTCCTTTCGCCAGTGGCTGGGGGAAGATGCCAACTCGCTCGAGATCGCCGACGAGATGGGTGGGGAAGAGGCGGCGCACCGACTGCGGTTCTCTCTTGAATGACTCCGTAAGCCCGCCAACCACCGACGCTCGTCACGCCACTTCCTGTGAGCCCGATCCTGAGACTCCTGCCTTATTCTGACCCATCAATGCCGCACGGCGCGCCTGATCCCGCTGCTCTCTGTACCTCTTGAAGCCCCAGTCAAAGCCCGTCTGCTGCGGGCTGGGCCCGAGCCCGCACCACGTGCCCGGACCGATCACCCCCCCGTTCTTCTCCGCCTCCGCACCCATCCAAGGGTCGATCCTTTGCAGGAGCTCTTCCGGCGTATGGTTGCCCGGCGCGCCCACAAGGTGTGACGGCCACTGCACGGATTCCATGAACTGCTTGAGGTACAGGAGCGTGGTAGTGAACTCGTTGTACCCGCGAAGTTCCTCAGGAAGCTCAGTGAAGATCTCTCTGACAGCTTTAGTGCAAAAGTACCACTCAAGCAAGGCCCACCAGCAGTAGGCGGCAGTGCCATAGAGCCACGCCACAATTTCGGAAATGGCATTACTGACGATGAAGTCGATGCCGAGTTGTCGGCGCAGGTTGGCCGTCTCTTCTCGGGCTTCAGCGGGGTCAACCAGATTGGAGCGGGCCTCATAATCGCTGAGGTAGGCAGGCTGCCCGAAAAAGAGGACGGCAAGCGAGATGCCCGCAGCGATGAGGAGGCCAATGAAGCATATCATCAGGTACGTGTTAACCGCCGACTCGACCGTGTGCTCGACGTCGAGGCCCTGCGGGGTGCAGCACTTCGAGCAGCCCAGGCAGCTTTTGCCGCACTTGCCGCACTGCTCGCCCTTGTCGGCGCAGGCCGGCGCACGGCCGACGTGGCCAGACGCGCGCGCGATGAGGGTGTTGGTGACAATGACGACGAAGGTGACGATACCCTTGAGGATTTGATCTTTTCTGGACGTCTCGTCCATCTTGTACCGTTCACCAGGGTTGTCTGGGTCGGGGAGAAAGTTGACCCAAAAGGTCGTCAGGACCAAGTTGAGGCACATGCGCTGGACGACGATGACAGTGCGTTCGTTCCGCGACAGCGGGTGCATCTTGTGGGCGAACCGAACCGACATGATCGACACGCCGGGGCTGTTCACGATGAACATGAGGGCGTCACCAATGCGGCTCGGGCTCCACTTGCACCGCTTGCGCACTGAGCAAAAGTAGAGGAAGCGCGACGCGAAGCGAGACCACACTGGATAGGGGCTCTTGACGTACGTGTCCCAATCGTGCCCCCACAGGAGCATCTGGTTGACAGTGCGATCGGCGTAATTCATGTCGGGGAGGAGGTCAAGGCCTGAGTTGACCTCGTGGCAGAGGACGAAGGCCTTGCCGATGGCCCGGTTCTGGTCGTCGAAGCGTGTGACAGGCACGAGGCTCCCAACGACGCCGGGGCGGCGCTCCATGCTCAGCTGAAGCTGCCGGACGGGCAAAGACCACCCCTGGCCCCAGTCGAGGTGAGCCTGGAAGTAGGCCCGGACGAGGTCGGTCGTCGCCTCAGGCCGCGACAGCCAATTGCACAAAGGAACCACAATGATCGACGCGTAGATGGTCCAGAGCGGCATCAGCAGCACCCCGGCCATCATCTTGTACAGGAGCCAGAGGTTGCTCCCACCCTCTTCGGGGCCCAGGTCAACGATGCCGCCAAGGCCGCCACGTGGCTCGACGAGGGCACGCCTTTTGGCGCGGCCCTTTTGGTCGAGCATCTCAATGATCAGGTGGGGAAAGAAGATGTAGAAGACGGCAACCGCGATCGCCTTAGTGGGCCAGAAGAACGCGTAGTGAGGGAAGATGACGAACGTCCAAAGGGTGACGCGCCTCGCAAAGTTGCGGAGAGGGCTCCTGCTCACGCCCTCGACATACATTGAGTCGTACCATGGGCGGCCGTCATCGCCCGTCGCCAGATCCTTGATGTTGAGCCGTACGTTCTGCCATCTCCGGGAGTCGCTCGTCTCGGGGAGGGTTCCCTCGGGAATGACCACGTTGCCGCTCGGACTCTTAGAGACAGAGGGAATCCGCGTCCCGCCCGCGACGCCCTCGTTCTCTTCCGCTGCAGCCTTGTCCATCATCATCACCTTGGCTGCGGCGTCTAGCACCATCGCATTCATTCCGCTGCTGGGGGCCACCTTGGAGTGGCGATTCTTCGCCGACAAGGCCCCACTCAACTGGCGGGGGCGGCCGCCAGCGGGGTGGGCTTTGGCTGGGGGGGCGTTGCTGTCGGCCTCGAGAGGGTTTTCACGGCCGGAATCTCCCTGTCGAATTAGAATAGGAGACGATTTGAGGTCAGAATACGCGTCGAGGTGGGCGAAACGGGCACGTGGGCGTCGGTGTGCTGGATACAGGAGCGCCCGGCGCGCGTCGTCAGTGTGTGAGGGGGCCGCGGACCGCGTCGTGGGACTAGAGACGGCCATATTTCCCCATTATAGGTGATCTAGCTCACTGAATTCCCGATTTTCGGCTCTAAAGATCGTCTTCGCGCTCACCTCCTCGTTTCGGGCCGTTGGCGAGTTGTCGCCCTCCCCTGCGCTCGTCGAGGGCTTATCGTCACTCATCCCGGCCACGCCCCCTTTGGCGAGTAAAGTAGATCGCTGCCCTGCTACAGCCCGAGCTTCCCGGAAGCACATGGGGCGCAGAGACGAGCCGCGCGGGTCGCTGGGGGAGAGCACACGAGCTATCCCCCAAGAACTTCATGGGTGCGTCGTCGAGCGTCCTCGCCCACCATCTAGCGAGGAGACACCACCACAGTCACTCGCTTTCGTCTCTACGCCGCATCCCCGAGCCCGCCCGCCCTCCCGGGCCCGCTGCTCGCCACCCACCGCCATGGCTGCCGCTCTGCGCGTGGCACAGTGGACACTGCACGGGTTGAAGTGGTACACCCGGGCCGGCTTTGAGGAAAAAACTGCTGCGCGTCGGCGGTCAGCCACACTCCCAGACATGTCAGAGAAGTGCGTCGTCATCACGGGAGCGGCCCGCGGCCTGGGTCGCTCGGCCGCCCTCGCGCTTGCGCGACGTGGCGCCAACCCGTTGATCCTCGTATGCCGAGGGCGCGAGAGCGGCGAGGCGGCGGCGGCCGAGATTCGCGCGGCGTCGGCCGAGGCCGCCTTTGGCACGGGACCCGACCCCGCCGCCGCTGGACCTAACGTGGCTGTCGTCGTCGGCGATTGCTCGAGCGTCGCGTCAGTCCGGGCCGCCGCAGTGGAGGTCGACCGGCTCGCGGGACCCAAGGGAGTCCACGCTTTGGTCCACAATGCGGGCGTCCTGGTCGATGCCCCCTCGGCGAGCGCCGAGGGATTCGAAATAACTTGGGCCACGGCGGTCCTCGGCCCCCTCGCCCTCACTCACGCCCTTGGCCCCGCCCTCTCCCGGGCCGCCGCGGCGGCGCGCCCGAATCGCCCTGAGGACCGGCCTCGGGTCGTCTGGGTGTCGTCGGGTGGCGCTCTTCTCGCCCCGCTGACGGCCCTGCCCGCGAGCGGGGTGGCTCCGCCCCCGGCAAGGAGGTTCGATGGCCCGGCTGCCTACCAAGCTGCCAAGCGCCAGCAAATCTCACTCGCCGCCGCCCTGACGCGGCGGGACCCCGAGGGGCATGGCGCCCTTCACGTGGCTTGTCATCCAGGCTGGTGCGACACGCCGGGCGTCCAGGCGAGACGGAGACCGACAGACCCTGGGACGACGGGGCCGGCGCTCTGTCTAGACGCCAGACGCCCCCGACGACGCGTGAACTCCCTGTTGTCGCCTCGCTCTACGCTGTCGTGCCTTCCCGTGCTTCACCAGTGTCCCACCGCGCCCCCCTCCTTTCCTCTCCTCATCACCTGCCCCTAGACCGCTCTTCCTGGCTTCCACAAAATGATGGGTCCGAAACGGCTCCGCACCCCCGCAATGGGCGCCGACGTTATCGGCTGGCTGTGCTGCTCTGCTGACCTGAGGGGAGGTGGCTTCTATCGGGATCGGGCTGAGGAGAGGACGTCTCTCCGCGGACCTCTATTTTCGGGCACGGCGCCCGACCCGGCCGACGAGGACCGGCTTCTGACCACGCTAGACGCCCTGCTTCTGGACACTGGCGGGGGACGGGGAGAGTAGTTCCAGGTTTCTTGGGGTTCTCGGAGTTCTTTCACTACCTAAAATTCACTAAATTGCGACCCACCCGTCAAGCGCCGCTCCTAAGAGAACCACAGCTCCCCCCAGTGGCGCCGACCGGAAAGACCGGCCGCAAGCTGCTGCGTCGTCCAGGTCGGTCGATGCGGCGAGGTGGAGGGAATGCGTCGACCCCAGGGCGGCGCCGACGAAGTAGAGGGATCCGGCGTCGGCCAGCCCCCCCGCCACCGCAAGCGCCGCGGCCTGCGCGCCGGCGAATGCCATGAGCCAGGGCCGCGCGGCTCCGTTGCTCGTCGCGGGGCCGCCGTCAAGGTCGGTTCGTCTCGCCAGCAGCCGAGCGCTCGACCGGACCCCGGCCGCGACGTCGTCCTGGAGATCCTGCGGGGGCCGGAGGGAACGAGGGGGGGAACGGGTTGCGATTGGGGGCGGAGGGGGAGGAAGGAATCTCTCTCTTTTCCCTGTGTCGTCTCGCCTGAAACGCGTAAATGGTGTCATACAGGAGGGTCCAGGCCACGCCCGCGGCGTAGAGAGCAACGGCCGGGGCCCATGTGGAAAGGATGTCGGGAAGCGCGGGCAACGGGGGCCAAGGCACGGGGGGGGGCCAGTGCCCCCCGCTCGCCATCGCCGTGGCCGACTCCGGGAGAAGGCCCCCCAAGGCGTCGAGGGCGGAGCCGACGAGCGTGCCCGCAGCGGCGGTGGCGACATCGACAGCAGGCGTCGCGGAGATCCACGTGGGCTGTGCGGCCGCCCACCCCACAGCGACAGGCAGATTAAATGTGAAGGCGAGGACGAGCTGCGGGGCCCAAACGACGCGTTTGGCCAGCGGGTAGGCCGCTATGGCCGGTAGCGACGCAGCGCAGATGGACCAGGCTGTCGGAGGAAGGGCAGGAAGCGGGGGCAGACCGCCGAAGCAGAGGAATCCGGCAGTGCCCGTGAGCCCAACGGCCGTCGCCCATGCCGCGCCGCGCGACAGCTCCCCAGCGGCCACAGGCCGGGAGGACGTGCGAGCCACGCGGCGGTCGAGGTCGGCATCCCAGGCATCGTTGACAGCACACCCGGCCGACCGCATCAGGAGGGCGCCGAGGGCAAAGGTGCCCGCCAGGCCTGGGTCGGGGGGCAGGCCCGCGGGGGCTGCGAGGGCCAAGGCCCACGCGCCCGGCAGGAGGAGGAGCAGGGTGCCGGCGGGGCGGTCCAGCCGGACCAGGCGCGCCAGGGCAGGCCATGCGGGGCGGGCGTTCGCCTCGCCGCCGGACTTCGACGCAGTCGATGACCCGGTATCCCGTCGCCTCTTTATCGTTTCATTGTCGCCGGAGGACGTCGACAGCAGACGCGCGACGACGACGCGCTTGCCGTCGGTCAGGTCTGCCGCTGTCCTTCTCAAGAGGTCTCGGCCGCGTCGGACCAGGAGCATGGGCGTTGGTGGTGGCAACGGGAGGGGTGGCAGGAACGAGGCGACTAGGCCGGCTGCCAAGGCGAGGGCGAGGGCTTTCACCTCTCGCCTCGCCCTCCCAAGTAACCGCGACCTTGCGAACTGGCTACTACTCAGCTGCAACTCGAGGAAACGAAGAACCCGACCCTCCGTGCCTCAAGAAACCCCCGGACGCTGGCGACGGCTACGTATTGCGCCTAGAGAACGCGCCTCAGCAGATCTGAGCGCGCCTCTTTCGGCCGCAGCTCGATCTAGCTCGGAAAAATGTTGCCATCTTCGTCTGGTTTTCTGAATTCCCTGGCGCGGGTCGCCAAGGGCGCAGGAGGACTGCGCATGTCTCAGCCAGTCGGCGTCGTCGTCTCCCCGACGTCTGTCGCCTCCGCCGCCGCCTCCGCCAAGGACGTCGGATCCGGCAAGGCTCAGCGATCTTCCACGCTGATCCAGGCGAGCGGGAGAGGCTCGCGCGACGCGCGGGGGTGCAGGCAATCCTCGGCGAGGGCGATCTTCGGCCACCTATTTCGCCCTCTATTGCCCGTTTCGCAGGCCGCCGCGCCCGCTGCCGTGCTCACATCTGCCGCAGCGGCGTCTGTGGCCTCAGCGCTGGCTCCCGATGCCGCGCAGGCAGTTCCCGACGTCGCCATCCTTGTCGACACGTCGCTCCCTGCCGAGCTGGGCGTCCTTGCTGAGGGCCTGGAGACCCCCGTAAACCTCATCTACCTCGCGGTTCTCCTCACCATCGTCGTCGGCAGCGCCTTCGCCGTCGTGCGCGCCGCTCTTGTCCGCCGCGAGCTCGACGAGGCCGCCAAGGAGCTTGGTGAGCGTGTGCGCACTGGCAGGGCGTCATGCGAGGACCACTACGAGCTGGGGTGCGTCCTGATGCGCAAGCGTCTTTTCACCCAGGCCGTCAAGCAGATCCGGCGGGCCGTCGAGGTGTGGGATGGGGATGAGTCCGAGCTCGCCCAGGCCCACAACGCTCTAGGTTTCGCCTACTTTTCCATGGATCTGACGGACGACGCAGTGCGCGAGTACCAGCGGGCCGTCGAGCTCCTGCCCGGCTACGCCACGGGGTGGAACAATCTGGGGGACGCCCTGGAGGCGAAGAAGCAGTGGGCGGAGGCGCTTGCGGCCTACAATGAGACTCTGGCTCTCGACCCCGGCAACGCCGTCGCGTTGGACCGGCAGCGGGCCATGATGGTGCGGGTTGAGCGCACGGCGGAGCTCACCAGTCGGTGAGGGGGAAGGACCTGCTGTAGCGACGGCGGTGGTAGAGAACGACGAGAGATTCATGATTTGTCAAACTGGAAGAAGACGCCCTAGTGCAGCAGCCCCGCCTCGGCGTCTGCTGCAAGCCCAGGCTCCCCCGTCTCGGAGTCGTCCAGATGCACCTTAAGCACCTCGAGAAAGGGCTCCCAGTCGTCGAGAAAGGGGGCGCTTGCAGCTCGTGCTGACACAAGCGTTGCGACCCGTCCCCCCGCCCGTTCCACCGCGTCCTCGAGGGACCGCGTGCTGGCGGCCGATGGCTCAGCGAGGGCACCGCGCGCCACAAGGACGTTGACGCCATCGAGGCTGCCCGGCAGGAGGGCCCCGGCATCGAGGCCCCCAAGGCCCCTCCGGGGCCAAGCGGACGCGGGGCCAAAGTAGGGGCCGCGGGGGCCCAAGGCGCCCTCCCACGCCGCATCATCGCATGTGCCACGTGCCGCCAAGAGGCACCCGGCCAGGTCGCGCCGGTGGACGTGGGCGCCGACGTAGGCTCGCCATGCCACGCGGGCGGCGTCTGAGGTTGAGGCCTCGTCGTCGTAACTGTCGCCCCCAGCCGCCCCCGCAAGCATACGGTCGAGCTCGCGCGCCCCACCGGCCTCGTCGGCGGCGAGCAGGGCCTCACGATAGGCGGCGGGCTCGCGATCGAGTGCCGCGCGCCGGTCAGCCGCCACGTCGTCCGCCGTGGCCCAGCACGATACGAAGGTCAGGGAGCGAACCGTGGGCGCACCCCCCTCGGCGGCAGGCGACAGCGGCACCGCATCGTCGAATCGGGCCCCCGCCCGCGCAACGAGGCCCGCGCCGAAGGCAGCCAGGACCACGGCGCCACCCCAGGCCCCGTGGGCGAGGACGTGGACGGCGGGCGCTGGGGGGCGCCTGGGGTCACCCCTTTTGCCGGCGCGACACCCCTCGGCCGCGTCAGCGCACACGGCCGCCAGGTCAGCGGCAGCGCCGAGCCTGGTATCGTCCCTCGACGAGGCGTATCCTCCAAGCTCCCTGGTGGCTCCGCACCCGCGCTGATCGAAGAAAACGACGCGGCGATAGGCCCCTAAAAACTCAAGCGTCTCACAGTACCGAGAGTCCAAGCCCGGGCCGTCGTGGACGACGATGAGGGGTCCCGTTCCGACGGCTGCCAGGCGCGCATCGGAGGGGGGACGCTCAAGCAGGCCGCGCTTGGGGGGGCGCCCGACGATGCGTGTCCACAGGCTGGTGTTGGAGACGATGCGCTCCTGGGGGGTTGGGGGTTGGGTGGGGTGGGAGGGGAACAGGCGTCCAGTCGTCACTGTCGCGGCGCGGACGCGGGCGTGGCCGTGGCCAGCACCGATACCCCCGCCCGTAATTGTCGCACTTGCCTCCCACGGGGTGCTGTAGGCCCAGCTGGGGGGAGCGTTCACCCCGCAAAAGGGGGCCGGCGGGAGAGCCGCCGCGTCCGCTGGCCTCGGCCTCGCTGCCCTTGTCGCCACCAGCGACACCAACGTGGCCGCGGTGAGCAGGACGTCGCGGCGTGCGGACGAGCGGGGGACGAAAGTAGCGGGGGGGGCAGCGTGGGCGGCCGCGGCATCGTCTAGCTCCTCACTAGACGTGGCGCGGGCAACGACCGTTGCCGCGCCGTGGGGGGCAGGTCGGTGACGCCTTTCGTTTGTGGACGAAAAGAGGGACGCGACGACTCGCGTCGCGACCACGACCATCGTAAGTCACAAGCGTGGTCCTCCCACACCCTGGCACTCAAGCCCGTCGGGATGATGAGCGAGTCCTCACGGGCCGGACAGGCGCGTTTCTCGAGCACGGTCCCGGACGTTCTCCGTTCCCCTCGCCCAACCGTACTGCCCCTCCAAAAGCTCGCACAGCGGGAGCGGAGCAATGCAGAGCCGCGTGGCAGCCTCCTTTACGGCGAGTCGGGCCGAACCCCACATCCGTCTCGCATCGCCCTCGGTCCGGCGCGCTCCGACTCGAATGCCTTTCGGAGATCGCGATACCTCGGCCTTTTTGGTCGAGGTGCCGGCTCCAGGCGTCTCTCGTACGGTGGGGGCGGCCGACGGCGCGACCGACGGCCGCCGCCCCCACGCTTCTTCGCGCCGCTGTCGCCATCGTTTTGGTCATTCCGAGCGCTTTGTCTAGTATTTAGCTCATCGGGTTACTGTTTAAGGCCGTCAGGGTTCCGCATCGTCGTCGTCGGCCTGGCCACTGCAGGCCCAGCCGACGACGCCGGCTGTCCCCGCCCGACACCCCCCCCCCTCCCCTCTTGCTCTCTGTGCAGGCTGCGCCTCGGGCGGCCCGCCCGAGCGTCGCCCCCGCTGTCGCCCCCGCTCCTCGCGCCGCTGTGCGCGTCATGGCCGCGGTCGAGGCTGTCGAGCGGATGCACCTGGGCAATCTGTCTCCTCAAGATGGGTCCCGCCGGGAGAAGAAGTCGTGGCGGGGCAAGCGCGGTGGCACCCACGGCCGCGGCACCCGGGGCCAGAAGTCTCGGTCTGGCGCCGGCATCCGGCCTGGATTCGAGGGCGGGCAGATGCCCCTCTACCGCCGCCTGCCCAAGCTGAAGGGCATCGCCGGGGGCATGAGCGCAGGGCTCCCCGACTTCGTGACTATCAATGTGGGTGACCTCGCCTCGCTCGATGCCGGGACCGTCGTCTCTCTCGAGACCCTCGGAACGGCCCGGATGGTCAATTACTCGGGGCGCGAGGCCACCCTGCCCTTGAAGGTGCTGGCGGGGGGCAGCGAGAAGCTGACGGCGTCGCTAGAGGTGCACGCACAGGCCTTCTCCGCGGGGGCCAAGGAGGCCATCGAGGGCGCGGGGGGCAAGGTCGTCCTCGTCCCGGCCAAGGAGAAGTGGCTTCCGGCCCGGGTCAAGGCCAAGCGGGCTAAGGAGGCCGCCTGGGCGGCCGCCGCTGGGGGGGCGGGGGAGTGAGGGGGGAGTGCGAGAGGAAATCGGGAGGCGCCAATGAACGCTTCGAAACGAACCACAACCAGACCTCTCCATCCCCTCGCCCCCTCTACTTGCTACGCTTGGTCATCTCTCCCGTCGTTTCGTCCAGCGTCCACCCCGCCTCGACGAGGCTCGCGTGGACACCCGCGCCGATCCTGATCTCACGGCCCGTCTTGGGGTTGACGCACTTGCCAGAACGCACCAGGGCGCAGGGTTGCCTTGGTGCGCACCAGGGCGACGCCACGTCCGCCCCAGGGGAAGCCGCCGCCGCGGGCCCTGCACCCAGTCCCGAGACGGAGCGGCGCCGGCGCGGCGTCGTCGACCCCACGGCCCTGAGCCGGTCGACAGGCGAGTCGCGGGCGGGGCTGGCGGCGGCCCCAAACTGGGCGGGAGGCGTGGCATTGGCGGCGGCGTCGGCAGCGCGGGCCCCCGAACCCGAGGGACGACGAGCGACCTTGGGCAGCGGCGCGGCGGCCGCTGAGAGGACGCGGGCGTGGGCCGTGAGGGGCTTCGCCGCGGCGGCAGCGACGGCGGACGCGTCCCGCGGACGGACCCGCCAGGCCCGGGGGCCCTCTGGCGGAGGCCGGCTGCCCCCCGGGGACTCCGCCCTCGCGGCGGCGGCGTCGGCCCTCCCAAGACCCAGCAGCCACCGTCGCACGGGGGACACGGCGTCCCTGGCGCCGCGCCCCGCGGCTTCTCCCCACCGGCGCCGCGGCCCCGAGTGCGATCGACTGCGGCCCCGCTCGGTCACGGCCGCAGGCACGGCGCCAGCCGAGGGGGTGACCAAGCGGCCAGCCACTCCAGTCTCGCGCCGCCGCGGTCCCTCCCCCACGAGACCGAGGGCCGCGCGCGTCCCCGCTAGCGCACCCCGAGCAGCGGTCGCCACATCCCGTGAGCGCGAGCGCACGCGGGCGCCAGCCGCAGCGACGCGAGCCGGAGCCCGGGATGCCGCACGGCGCGCCGCCCGTGCGCCGCGGCCGGCGACCCGACCTGCTGCACAGCCCAGGCGCACCCCCACCGCAGCGGCCCTGGCGGCCTCGGCGACGCCGCGAAGGATAGCCCGCGCCGCCGGCCGTCCGACGAGGAGGGCGGCCAGCAAGGCGAACGCCAGCCACGGGTCGCGGGTGCAGAGTGCAGCAGCCCCAGCCCCACCAGCCCACGTGGCTGTCTCAAGAAGGTCACGGGCCCGCCCTGCCGCCGCCTGCGCCTCGGGGCCGAGGGCGTTAAGGGCGGCGCCATCTCCAGCATCCCAGTAGTAGGCAGCGGAAAGGCAGGCCGTCCAGGCCGCGGCCAGGAGGCCGAAGCCGACGCAGGCACTTGTGGAGACGCCACCGCCGTCGTCAAGGCCCCCTGCGGCATCATCCGTAGAGCCCCCGCCACCCCCACCGCCCCACTCATCGCCGCCCCCCAAGACGGCTGCTGCGAGATACGAAATGGCCGGGCCGAGGGCGAGGCGCCCCGCCCAGCGCCAGAGGGCGAGGGGACCAAGGCCGGCGATCGCTGCGACAGCCGTGGCCTGGGCAGCGGTGCGGCCAGGTCGGGCGAGCTGCCGTGCGGCAAGCAGCACCAGCGACCCTATCCCCAGCAGCAGGAAGGCGGTGCCCAGAACGATGACGCGAGGTCCCTGGCGTCGCGCCACGAGGCGTGCCGACAGCGATAGGGCACAGAGGGCGACGCACACAGCAAGCAGCCGGTCGGCGGGGGCACGGATGTCGTCGACACGGCACCCGAAACCTGGGGGCGGCGGCCTGGCCAGCGACCGTGAGGCTTCCTCCGACGCGTTGCCATTGCCAGCGATGGGATCCAGCAGAGCGCTGAGGGTCGCCTTGGGGTCGGCCCAGATCGCAGCCCGCGCGGCGGGGGCGGGTCGCGCCGTTACGACGGCGACCGACCGGGGCCACAGCGCAAAGTGGGCAGGCCGGTCCTTGGAGACAGTCACGCACGACTGGCCACCAAATGGCCACGACGCGGCGATCCGCGAGAGGATCGAGCGAGAGGGGCTCCCACCATCTCCATCGGCGCCGCGACCTCCCCCAACACCGCCAGTAAGTGCGCCGGCGACGGTCGACCAGACGTCGTCATCTGTCGCCCACGGGTGCGGGGCCGCCTGCCTCACGCATACCCGCACGGGCTGGCTCGACGCACACTCGACCAGGGCCTCGCGCTTCTGCCATAAGGAGCCCGAGTTGCCTAGAAAGGAGGCTGCAGAGGACGTGGGATTTGCCGGTCGTCGGTCGGCACGGGAGCGGGAAGACAGGCGAAGCGGGTACACGGCGGGACGTCGGCGCTCCTTCGAAGTCAGCAGTGGCGGCGACGTTGGCCGTGGCGCCAAGCTAGGGGCCCGCTCGCCCTCGTCGTGGGGAAGCAACGCGAATGCCGGCATGCCATCCGACCCGTCCCAGTCCAGCGACTGCGAGATGGCGGGGGCGGCCGTTGCGACGCCCGTGAGAACAACAAGCGGCAGGCTGACAAGAGCCGCCAGCGATAGGCCGAGGTCCGAGCAGCGCCGCCGCGGGGGCGACACCATCGCGCGCTGGTTTTCTTTCTTCTTCGCCCGGATCCTAGTCGTTACCAGCCAGGTGCTGTCTTCTAGAGGCCCTCAGCTGACTCGCTCGACCTCTTCTTGAGGAGGTGGCGAGGTTTGGTTTAAATCGGCCGTCGAACGGCCTCATGAGTGACAAGCAGAACGATCTTAATGCTGCGGCCACGATGCCTGGGGCCCGATCCGCCCGCAGGCTTCTCGGGGCGACCTTGGGCGCCATCGCCGCCTGTCGGCCGGGCGGCGCCGTCGTTCTCGCTCTCCGCGCCATTTTCGCGGGCCGCACGAGGTTTGGCGACGACAGATATCGCCATGGGTCCGGGTTCCCAGTCCGGTGACGAAACGAACGACCAGGCGAGCGAGAGAGCTGGCTGCGACGACGCTCTTGGCTGGGTGTGGCTCCCGCCGTGCCCACCTTTCCCCTCGCTTCTGAGCTCCTCGAGGCTGTATTGTTGACACAGTTGGACGCGCCTTCTCTCTGGCTCTCACCAACGAGCACCTCTACCGCGCAGGACGACGCCCTGGTCGTTCCCCAGTTGGTGAGGACACCTGGGGGCCGCGCCGTGGCGGGTCTTCTGGGCGTGCATGACACCTTCTCCCGGCTCGATGCTTCCGACACGTCCGATGGCGTCGAGAATCATCCTGTAGTAGTGGCCGCGCTGAAGCTCCTAGTAGCTACAGATCCGAACCCAGCGGCTGGGGCAGCGGGATTCGCATCCGAGGCAACAGCCCGGTCGCTCCGGCTTGGCCGCCTGGTGGCCACCGTGGCGGCGCAGGGCTTGCCTGTGTCTCCCGACGCTGTCGCGGCCGCCCTGGTCGCCGACTCCGCCGCCGCTGGCCATCCTCTGGCGTCGGTCGAGGCGCTTGAGAAGCGGCTGGGCCCCGAGGCCACAGCCCTTGTCCACGACGTGGCCAGCGTGCGCCGCCTGCCAGCCCGCTCTGATCTGCTGTCAGACTCTGCGGCCACCGCATTGCGAGGTCTCTGCCTTTCGATGTACGCTCCTCAGGCCGTGCTCGTCGAGTTTCTCGCGCGGCTTGATGCCCTGCGCGAGGCTGACGCGGCACGTGAGGCTGCCGCGGCTGGCGGCCTGCCTCTCGGCAGGTCAGTGTCGATGGACGATGGTGGCGCGGCTGCGGGCGGTGTGGCCGCGGCTCTCGAGGGCCTGCGCGTGTTCTCGGGTCTCGGGCACTCGCTGGGCCTTGCCGAGCTCGCCCTGGAGATGGAGGAGCTGTGCCTTCGGGCCCTCTTCCCTGAGGCCTTAGGGCAGACACACGAGGTGCTACGGAGGGACGGCGTGCTCCTGCGCGCTGCCCTGGGCCGCGCCGAGGACGCTGTGCGCCGCGCGGCGTCCCAGCGCGAGGGCGTGGCGGAGCGGTGCGCGGGTCTTGAGGTCCATGGCCGGGCCAAGAGTCTCATCAGCGTGATGAAGCGGGTGCTTGGCCTCGGCCGCTCGTCGACTGCCGCGGGACGCCAGGGGCCCGACCTGCCGACCCGGCTCGCCCCGGATGACCTCCACGACGTGCTGGGCCTGCGGATTGTCGTCCACCCGCTGCCCCCTGGGCCAGGTCTCTCGGCGCCCAGGGCCGATGAGATGGCTGTCGAGGCTTGCTACCTCGTGATGTCGGCAGTCCGGGAGACGTTGAGGGAGGTTCCCGGCCGTGCCAAGGACTACATCGAGCGCCCAAAGCCTAACGGGTACGCGTCCCTGCATGCCACCTTCATGGTAGACGCTGGCATCGAGGAGCACGGTTGGGGAGGAGGCCGGCGTGGGTGGCGGCCCGGCGATGGCGACCGCGACGTCGCCGTTGAGGTTCAGGTGCGGACGTCTGCCATGCATGCTGAGGCCGAGCGCGGCGAGGCTGCCCACGGCGCTTACAAGGGCGGCGGCGTCCGCGGCGGCGCTGAGCTCTGGGCGCTTGCGGTCGAGCGGTCGGAGCAGCTCGACCGCGCCCCACGCACCCTCCCGCCGGGGTCGCCGTCGTGTGAGCTCACCACCGCTGCTCTGCCGTCTCCTGGGGGTGGCGGGGCATGGGATGCCAGCGCCGACGGTGTCTTCGAGTCGCTCGACCTAGACGGCAATGGGGGGGTTGACCGGGCCGAGCTCGCCGTCTTTCTCAAGGATTTGCTCGGGGACCGTGGGGAGACGAATTTGCTGAGTCAGTCAAGCATTGAGGCTGCCGTCGACGAGATCTTCGCTCTCTGTGACACCGACTGCGACGGCGTCCTGTCTCGGGCCGAGTTCCGGGCCTTGAGGCGCCGTCTCATAGCGGGGGGGTCGGTCGGCGGGGAGGTTGGCGGTGCGCCGGGGCCCAGGCCTACCCGGGGCCCCGCGACCCCTGGCGCTCTCCACGGGGCTGGTTGCCGCCAAATCCGCCGCCGCCGCGGGCCCGCCCCACCCCGCGCCCATGCATCGCGCGCGGCCGCGGCAGAAGTGGCGGGTCTTGCCGCAGCGGCGCCAGTGGGCGACGATGGCGAGGCGGTCGAAACCGCAGCCAGCGACGAAGAAGCGGCCGCCAGTGTCCCCCCCGGGCCGTCTCCGCTACTCACCTGGGACGAGGATGGCGAGTCCACTCCCGTCCGGGTGATGCCCGCGGGGAAATCGGGCACGGCGAAGAACGTCACTCCAGTCGTTCAGCCGGTGTCGCCCCAGAGCAGCGATGGCCGGTCGGTGGTTGGAAGTACGCCCTGGGCCCTGCCGCCTTCACACGCGTGGGTGCTCGCGCCGCTCGATCCACGGGACCCCTCACTCCCGACGGTCTTTGTGGCGCCTCTTGGCCCCACTGTCGTCGGGGCGACGCACGAGCGGGGCTCCGACTTCATTGTCGACCTCCCGTGGGTCAGTGGGTCCCATCTGCGGCTCGAGATCCTCCGGCGCGGTGGCCGTGGCCGTCGTCGTCGCCTCCTGCACGTGACGGACCTCGGTTCCCTCAACGGGACTTGGCTAAACGGTGAGGCTCTGTTGCCCCATCGCGACGTCCCGGTGCGCCCGGGCGATGTACTGTCGATGGGGGACCCTGCCGGAGGAGGGGCTGCCTGGGTGGTCCGCACCGAGCGTGGCGGTGCCCCTGGGGCCGATGACGGCGGGGCGGCTGCCGCACGGGCCCTCGAGCTCGCAGGAGCCTCGGGCCTCGGCTCGCTTGAAGCGAACGATACTGATGGGAGGGATGATGACGATGCGGCTTGTGATGAGGACCCGACGGTGGCGGCGCGGGCTCTGGCCCTGGCTGGGGACTGTGAGGCTGCGGCCGTCCTTCTGACCCGGGCACTCGTCCGCGAGCCCCGTGACGCGCGCGCTCTTGCTGCGCTTGGCTCTCTTCACGCCGTTCGCGAGGGTGGCATCGGTGCTGCCCCCGCTCGCCTCCTATACCGGGCTGCGGCGGCCGAGCTGGTGCGCGAGGGCCATGCGCGGCGGTCCGCCGCTGACGCTGACGTCAGCGGCGACGTGCCTGGATTCCTCCTGACGCCGTCGCCTCGGGCCCCGGCCCTCGACGACGCTGATCCCGACCGTCTGTGTCGTTTGCTCCGCGAGTGGGCCCGGTCTGAGGCACGCTGCCGCCACGATACGGCCGCCCGCCGACTCTTCCGCTACGCGGCTGAGGCGGGTCGCCGTTGTCCCCGCGGTGGGACGGCTGACCGGGCCGACCCCGTCGTCGTCACCCTTCATCAGTGGGCTCACTGGGAGTGGCGCGCTCTGCACTGCAGCCGGGTGGCGTTGCCCCTACTCGACGAGGCCCTCGAGCGGCAGTCGGGGTCGTGGCACGCTTGGCAGCTGCGGGGGCACATCTTGGCAGAGACTGGCCGAGTTAACGAGGCGCGGGCCAGCCTCGCCGCGAGCGTTGCGGCCGCTAACGCCGCCGAGACGGTCGGCTCCGGTTCAGGGTCGGTCGCAGCAGCTGAGGCGGCCCGCGCGGCCTATGCCGCTGGCAGCCTCCAGGATCTGGATCCTGGGCCGGCGGGCGGGTTTGGTGGTCCTGGTCGTCCGGATGCTGCCCAAGCCGCGCCGGCGCTGCAAGCGTGGGCTCGGGTTGAGGCGCGGCACGGGCAGCTCCGCGTCGCCCGCCTCCTCTTTGGCCGTGCCGCTGCCGCCCGCCCCTCGGACGCCGTCGTCCTCCAGTCATGGGCCGTTGCTGAAGGCGCCGCAGGAGAGCTCGGTGTGGCTCGCTCACTCTTCCGCCGGGCCCTGCGTGCCGTGGGTGCTCGCGACGACGACGACGACGGCGATGCCGCCGCACGCGACCCGCTCGCAGCCGCCCCTATTCTCCAGGCTTGGTCTCGCCTCGAGGCTGCTGAGACACTGGGAGACTCTGTCGCCGCGGTCAAACTCCAACAGCGCGCCGCGCTCGCTGATCCCTCGGCGCGCCACCGGCAGCGGCCGGCCGGCGGTGACTTCGCGAGTCCGACGCCGCCCGTGCGGCCGGGGCCTTCACCTTCGCCGGAGCCGACGCTCAATTGAGGCCGGGGTCTTCGTCGTCGACGTCGCCCGCGGTGTGAAGGCATGTTCTCGAGTGAGGGCGGTCGGAACAATTTTTCAAGAGGTTCCGTTCCCGACGCCGCACCCCATCTCTCCCGCGAGATGCATCTCGCGCCGGTCGACACGAACATCGACCAAAGGCACAGGCGAGCCGCAGCACGAGGAACACCTTCGGCCGGGCGCGACGTCGCCCAATGACGCCCGGTCGTCTTGCGGCCTCTCGATCGCGTTCAGCCTCGATCATGGGGAAAAAACGAAGCGTAACGACAATAATCTATCTGTTCAGATCAATCTGCACCGTCTCTTGTGGCTAAAACGCACGGGGGGCGCACCTTGGCCGAGGCCAGTTCATTGACCCACGCGACGACCAACGACGCCTGCCTCTTCACCTATACCCCCAGATGGGCAGACAACCCATTCAGCCCCGGATTCCAGCCTCCTCTCTCGAGCAAGCGGGGTAAGAAGGGGAGCGGGAAGTCCACGAAGGCCCGGCCGGCACGATCGCCGGCGCTGCTGGGCGACAGCCACGACGTGCGCAGCTCAGTTGAGACCGGTGGCACCGCCAGCACCTGCCCCACGCCCGCAGTCGGCATCGGCGTTCATGGCTGGGCCGCCGACAGCCCTCCTTCGGAGAGCCGCGGCGGCTCGGTCCGCTTCAGTCCGAGCGAGGCCGGGTCGTGCAGCGTTGGGAGGGGATCGTCAGTTGGCAGCGCGTGTCGTGACCTTGGTGCGCCCACGCCTGCCCCCGCTGCGCTCAAGGGCGATGTCACGCTCTGGCGCACACCCGTCGCACTACAAAAGGCTACGGTCCGGCGGGAGCGTTCCCCTCGCCCCCTCTTCGAGCCCTCCGCGACAGTGGCGTCGCCGGCGGCGCCTGCGCGGGGCTGCCATGCCGTCTTTTTCTGCGGCCGGCGGCGCCAGAAGGTCAACCGGGCGGCCGAGGTGGCCTTGCCGGCACACGACGCCGACGCCCTCGCCGAGGCCGCCGTCAAGCACGCCGACGCATTCGCCGGGCCTGCAGGTAAAGCCGATCGGCGGGCACGCCCGTGGGACGAGGGCATGGCGGTGCGTCTCCCGACACCCGCCCGCCTGTCGTTCGAGGGCTTGTCAGGGAGCCCGGCGCCGCCCTCCGTCCCAGCGACGCCCCCACCGCCCGCCGTCGTGACGATGTCCGGTGCCGACGACGTGCTCCTCGGAACTGTGGTGCGCCAGTGTCCCGAGGCGCGCACACCATTTTTTGTAGCGGCAACGCCTGCGGCCCTGACAGGCGTGGCGTCGCCCCTGCAGCGGCCGCCTCACGGCCACCGTGCCCGCGCCCTGTTGACCGGGTCCGAGGACCCGTCATCCACCGAGGCCTCGGCGAGCCTTGGTGACGAAGACGCGGCGGCGTCGACCGAGGCCGTCGCGGACGTCTCATTCGAAGGATTCGCTCCGCCCGGAGACGACGCTACGATGACGCCACCAGCGCCGACGGCTCGGCCGCCTCAACCCCCGGCAGAGGACGACTCTGATGCCGCTGAGGTCGCCGCTGCTTACGTCGTCTCCACGATCCGTCTGAGCAGGCGCGCTGCCGTCGTCGCCGTCCTGTGCGACCACGGCGTGCGGATTGCGCGGGCCAAGGGTGCTGCTGACGCGGCAGGCGAGGCCGCCGCTGACGCCGAGGCGCTGAGGGCTGCCATCGCCGCGCGGGCGGCTGACGCCCAGACACGGCTCCTCGTCACCGCCGCCACGGCCGTCCAGGCGATCCGGCGTGGCACCCTGGCTCGGCGCCGCGTTGCCGGCCTGCGGAACGAGCGCGTCGCCAACGCCGCTGCCGCCTCGGTCGTGCGTGCAGCTGCCCGGGGCTACTACATCCGCATGACGCACGTCCGCGCCTGCGCAGCCGTTGCCATTCAAGTCGCGTGGCGTGGCGCTCGCGCTCGCGCTCTCCGCACCGCCGTCGCTGACGCCGAGGCCGCGTCTCTCGTCCGTGCCGCGTCTCACGAGGTCGTCGCGGGCAGAGCCGTCTCCAAGGCCTGCGCCAGAGCCTGCGAAGAGGCCGACCGGCTTCACGTCGCGGCGGCCATCGCTCGCCTGTCCGCCATTCCTCAGTCGCTTGTCTCGGTCTCCTCGCCTCACTGTTGTTCCCCAGCTGCTGAGGAGGAGGCGACCCCGCTCCGGCGCGCCGCTGCGGCCCGTGGCCTCGCGTTCGGAGGGACGAACGCCCCCCTTGGGCTGGGCGAGACGGGCCCACGTTCCCACGCCCTCGTCTCGGCTACCGTGTTTGACATAGCCACCCTAGCCGCCGGCGGCTTGCGCGTCGCATATGGCGCCCCGGCGCCCGCGTCGATTCTCGAGGCTGCGCCCCGGACGGGCCTCGCGTCCCACCCACTTGATGGGGGTGCCTCAGCGTGCGCTGGTGCCTCGACGGGGTCCCCGGGGCCTCGTCCCTATGCGCACGACTGCGCTCTTTGCATTTGGTCCGCTGAGCGCGACAAGGACGAAAGTGAGGATGACGAGGCTGCCGCGAGCTCAACCTCGTTCACGCCCGTTGTGTGGGAGCGCTCTTTGGCTGGAGGATACGCCGTCAGCTCGACTGTGATCGGCTCGGCAGCGGTCAGGCCTGACGACGCTCTCCCCAAGGGCCCAGGTGCGCTTTTTTCGGGGGTGTGAGGGGGAGAGACACCGGTCGCCGATGCTTAACGAACTACCAATCGAAGAATCCCCAGCACTAGGCGCTACCCTCGCCACTCACGAGTCCACGAACTGCGCCCCCATCGCCAAGAGCGGGGGGGCCGGTGGGTCGAGCTGCGTTGCCGTTGCGCCAGACAAAAGAGTAGCGGTGGTGCCGCCCATCGTCTCGACTGCCCAGACTTCACCGGGCGCGATCGCGGACCGGGCGGTGTCGCCGCCAGCGGCGAGTTTGAGCAGCCGGCCCACAGCGGCGGGAGGCGCGACCACGAGGAGGCCCTCCCAGGACGGAATCCTTGCCCCCGCAAGACCGTGGTCAAGTGCTGTGGGCGGGGTCTTTCGAAAATGTTTGGCGGTAGGAGCAACTGGGAAGCCGGGGGCGCGCGCGCAAGCCCTTGATCTCGCGCTCATAACTCGCCTGTCCTCCAGTTGATGGAAAGGAGCTCTGACCACACCTCGCGCGCTGCGGCCTCCGCGGCGGCGTCGTCGGTCCCCGCCGCCGCGGCGAGGCCCAGACGGTCACGCACTCGCAGAAAATACGGCGGGCCTCCGCGTCCCTCCCACGCCATCTCGGCCTCTGCGAACACGTCCGGGTCGTCCGCGGGGGCGAAGGCGCCGTGCAGCTCGATGTTGGCTAGGGACACCCTGACGGCCTCGGCGGCTCGCGAACAGCCATCATCCGACGAGCTCGACGAGGCCAGCAAGAAGGTGACCTTGGCCTGGATGCCGTCGTCGCTGATGGCGTCGAACTCTTCCTCGTCTTCGTACCAAAACTCGCTGGAGCGGGAGGGGGGGAGGCGCCGGGGGGGAAGGACGACGCCACGCGGCCGGCAGCCGACAAAGTCGACAGACGCAGCGGACCACTGCGGACGCGCGCGTCCCTGTTTGTGCGCCCCGGAGATGAATCCGGCGACGACCATCATCGGAACACCGCGCTCTGAGCGGGAAGAGAGAAGAGAAATCGCTTGAAAACACTCTTGTGGACATCTGCTATGCGCCGACAGTCTGGAGCTTGGTGACGATGGCCACACGCGCAGTCTGATCGTAGCAGGACATGACGCAGAGCCCTTCCTTATCCGGGCTCCAGTCGAAGCTGCCAATGGGCTGGGGCGAGAGGTTGCGCTCGGCAACGAGGTCGAGTTTGCCTGCAACGCCCATCGGCACGCCGTCGGCGTCTTCGACCCGCCGGGGCGCCGGGTATCGGTACCGGTAGAGGCGTAGCGTGCCATCTCCCCCCAGGACCGCGGTGACGTCACGGTTCTGGGGCAGCGTGCGGGACCCCCAGACAGTGAGCCCCCCGCCCTGGTCACGCGCCGTGTCCCCCCCTACAGGGAGTGTGTGCTGTGCGAATCCCCTAGTCGGGTGTTGCGTGCGGGCGTCGAACGCGTGGACCTTGGCCTCGAGGCATGAGACGAGGAACTTGTTCATCTTGATGTCGCGCCGGTCGAATTCGACCCCGCAAACGCCGTTGCGGACGTTGGTCTCCCACCTGACCTTGTTGGTGCGGAGGCAAAAGAGTTTGACATCCCCATTGTCATAGCCGGCGAGGAGGGACCGGTGGGTGTCGTCGTGCGAGTCGCCAAAGGCGACGCACCACGCGTCGCGACTCTGGTCGGTGCCATCGGCGGGCTCAAAGGCAGCGACGGGGGCGTCAGGCTGCCGCTGGTCCCAGACGCGGACGGCGCCGTCGCGGCCGCACGTCGCCATCTCAGGGGCGCCGAAGCCGCGGGCAGCGCCACCGGCCCCATCGACCTGGTTCACAAGGGAGGCATGGGCCTGCGCCTGCCACACGGGCGTGTTTAGTCGCTCGAGGTCATACACGGCGAGCTTGCCAGCGAAGTCCCCAGCTGCAAGCTGCCGCTCCAGCAGGCCAGACGCTCCAAAGGTGCCACTCTTGAGCGCGCTAGGACGCTCGGCCTTGGCAACCAGCTCAACCCCGTTGCCCTTCATCTGGTAGACGTGGAGGGCGCCCGTCATCTTGGGGTGGCTGCCGAGCATAACGAAACGCGCGCTCAAGGGAATCCATCGCGTGTCATACGCAGTGAGATTCAGCTGCGTGCAACTGTGCTCCAAAATCTGCCAGATGCAGTGGCGTGGTGGAGAGGTGGTGGATTGGTGGAGTGGCAAGGAGGTGGGGAGGCAAGAAGGCGAGGTGGCGGCGGGGTGACGGCGGGGTGGCAGGGTTAGAGGCGGGGTGGCTGGGCGCGATGGCGTGCCGGCACCCCTGTCGCGGCTCGGCGCCGCTTTGGTCGCGCTCGCGAATTCCGAGAGTCGCGCGGACTCTGTACGCCACCTCGTCCACCTATCCGCACCTGGGGTCGATCCTTGATCTCGAGGCCAGACATCGCGAAGGACGAGCGATGCCCGAACAGGCTCTACCCAGGTGGCCGGTGGCCTTTCAGCACGCCAGCGCACGTGGAGCCAACGGAGGAGCAGCGAGGCTTGCCGCGGTGATCCACGCGTCGGCTTCCCCCTTGCAACCACCAAATATAGCCAAGTGGATGTGTCTGGATCCGTGGAAAAGGCGAGATCGCGACTCAAAGGGCAGCGCTCTTTCGAGGTGGTCACTCACCGCGCCCCGGGCCCGAGAGCCAGACTGCGACTGCCTTTTACCACCAATCCTCCGCCACTTCAGGCCCTCTGACCCGAGGCGAGATGAGCGAAACGTGCCCGTCGCTGCGCACCTAGCCATGCCGCCGCCTGCCTTGCTCCTTCGTCTTACGAATCCCATCTGCGCGCCTCACGATGGACGGGATGCGAATATAACGTCGCAACTGACCTCTTACCACCTCATGTCCCCTCAGGGCGTGGACAGGACAGCCCGTGGGAGCCTCCCTCAGCCCTGTCCGCCGCGGTCTCCCACTGTCTCCAACGTAATGGCGTCATCCGCTGACGTGCGGCTCTTCGAGCCAGATGGCCCTGGCGGCCGGGCCCTGCAAGCACACATCCAAACCCAGCTGCAGAGTGATGACTATCTCGGCGCGGACTTTCTGGACCCTGCCCTGTCCGTCTATCTCACGGCACTTCTAAGCAAGGACCCCGGCGACGACCCGGAGACGGCGGCGGCCACGAAGAAGGAGCTGTGGTCCAACGTGGTCGAGTTTTTCGGAGACGAAGGCCTGTCGACCTCCCTGTCAGAATGGCTGTGGGCCCAGGTCCACGATGTATCGAGTCCCGTGGCCGCCGCCCTGGCCGACGACCGGCGCAGGCTGAGCCACGAGGCCCAGCAGAGGGCCGCTCGTGCCAGGGCGCGCGCCACCCGGGACGACGCGCGCCGGGGCGGGCGCGATGACGGCCGCGGGGACGACCGCGACGATGAAATGGGTGGGCGGGATCGGTCGAGGTCGCGATCGCGGTCCCCGACGTGGCGACCCCAGGGCCGTGCCGCGCCCGCGGGACTGCGGCTGTTCACCTCATCTGTCATGGACGCTCTCAAGGGGGCTCTGGCCGCTAAAGGCGAGATCCAGCGCCGCGCGGGGGCGCGCGCGGGAGGCGCAGCCGCCGTCGTTGGACGACGCCCCCCCACTGTCGCGCGGGGCTCCGTTGGGCTGGCGCCGGGTGGGGGAGGCGCCACCACCTCGCGCCCGCCTGTTTCGGAGCGCTTGGGGGGACGTCTCGAGGAGGCTGGGCCCGGCGCCGGTCCCCCCATCGTCCTCGATCGCCGTAGGAGTGTTCACTCCGGCAAAGGGCGCGGTGGTGATCTCAACGGACGCGATGATTCGCCGCCACCCAACGACGGGGGGCGCAACGGTCGGGGCTCCTCCCCGCTGCAAGGGGGGAGGGGGGTGGGACGTGACGACCGCGGCGGCGGCATTGCGGTGGGTCCCCGGGGCCACTTTCTGCCGGCTTCCACCTCCAACTACGGGCCTCGGTTTGGCGGAGGCGGCGGCCTGGTTCCCGGTCAGCCGCCTCCCCCACCACGCCGGGGCGACGGGCGTGGCGGCCCGCCTACGTCTGCCGCCGAAGCCGAGATTGAGCGCCTGCGGGCAGAGAACGCCCGCCTCAGGGCCACACAGCCCCCTGACAGGATGCACGCTCCCTTGGATATGCGCCGTGGCGGCGTGCCGATGATGGGCCCCCCAGGGATGATGGCCGGTCCCATGATGGGCGGCCGCGGGCCAGCCATGATGGGTGGCCGCATCGGCCCTGGCCCCGGGATGATGGGCGACCGGGACCAGATGGACCGGATGCGCCCCGGAATGGGGCTCAGCGGGCGGGGACCCGGGCGGCCTGGGGGGCCTCCTCCCCTCGCTTCCAGCTCTGCTGAGGTCGCGGCGCGCTCCGTCGTTGTCAAGAACGTTGACTTCAAGGCAACAGAGGATGCGCTGGCAGCGCACTTCTCCGTATGCGGACGCGTCGTCGGGGTCGCCATCCGTCGTCACAAGCCCTCGGGGCGCCCCCTTGGCTCGGCCTTTGTCGAGTTCGCCCACCCCTCGAGCGTGGCCCACGCTGTGTCTCTGACGGGGAGCGTACTCCTAGACCGTGAAGTCTCTGTGGTGAAGAGGGAGGCAGAGGCGCCTGCCTCTAACCCGCGCCCGGAATGCGCTGCTGGACCGTCGGGGGAGGTCGGGGGCGCCGCTGCTGAAACCGGCGGCGTGGAGGGCGCTGCGGGGCTGTTGGCTGGAGGCACCGCCCGCGAGGACGCCATCACCGCCGAACTCGCCGGGGGCGCCATAGCTGATGGTGGTGGGCGGGGGG
>Ga0181574_10000402_pt1 | contig 40161 bp, 69 predicted proteins | sample 101ome_24_FD_145600 | JGI IMG/M metagenome (GOLD analysis project Ga0181574, IMG submission 145600) | Coastal salt marsh microbial communities from the Groves Creek Marsh, Skidaway Island, Georgia - 101410AT metaG (spades assembly) | ecosystem: Environmental > Aquatic > Marine > Intertidal zone... | reverse complement strand
TTTTGCTATAGTATCTACCTCTACCAGAGTATCCTACAGCGCAAACAGCTTCTCTTGGTGACGTTTTCTCAGAAACTTTTAAATATTCTTCAACTGTATAGTTATCAACCAAACAGTTAATCCATGACTTGTAAGGAAAAGAACCGTACTTGTTCCTAGCAATAAAGGCAGGCTTTACTTTACCTACCCAAGAAGGGTGACAGTCAGGATGAACTTCGTCCATCGTTTTAGAACCAACGTAATCACCACGATACATCAAATACATACCGTCCCAAGTAAATTGCGTCTTATCAAATTTAGTCATATTTTCCATTCCTTTTTCCATTTAACAGATTATATTATACTCTATTTCATAACGAATGTCAATAGTTTTTTCTTAAAAAGCGCCCATTTTTTCATCACGGATTTCAATAAGATCTACCTTGAGTTCGCTGATGGCTCCAAGAACCGTTGCGTTATAGTATTCCTTACCGAGATGTTTGTTAAGGGTTAACATGGCTGCCTCTGCTTCGCGCAAGGCGTCGATTTTAACATCAATGTTTTTAACTTCAATTTGCATTATAGTTCTCCAAATGATACAAATGCGTGGCGAGGATTCTCACAAAACATTCCGACTTCGTCGAAACCATACAGGATCATCCCATTCTCAACAGGGTCAGTACCTTCTTCGTATTCAACTAACTCAAACCCGGAAGGGATACCACCTGAAAAAGTTTCCATTTCAATTTTGCGAACTTCGATAGTCATATCAGATTCCTTTCAACAATTTATGGTATAATTATGGACTAATTCTCTCATAATGTCAATAGTTTTTTTAGAACTTTTTGTTATATCATTTATGATTGTTATTCACTCTAAAATGTCCTCTAGTAATCACAAATGATTGTCGTATATTGTATTGTATACCAGACCAAAAGCCTTTACAGTGAATATATCAGCCGCTAAAGATTCATATTTGGACAAGCAAGTATGTATAAATAACGGTATGGAAGAAATTTTTCAGTTAATATCTGATGTAGGTTTACCTATTGCCGGAGCTCTAACAATGGGTTTCTTTATATTTGTTATCATTAAGCAAATATTTGAAGGGATCGTGGAAAGCATTGGTACATTAACAATGTTTGCCGAATCGTTAGAAAATAGAGCAAGGACTATGTCAAACGAGATGGTCAAAATTGACTTACTTGTTTCGAGTGCCTTAGGGTTAAACCCAGATATTGAACGAGTTGCTCGTGCTGAAAATTTTGTTGAAGACGGAAAAGTCGACGTAAGAAGAGATTAAAATGGATATAGCATTTTTAGTACAGGAATATGGCTTTCCTGCAGTGATGGTGGTTGGGCTTGGTTACTTTGTGTATTTCGTTTGGAAATTCGTAAATGAAAGGCTACAACCGGAAATTGACAAGCAACACATGGCACTTATACGATTAATTGACCGTATGAGAATGCTTGACCAAGATTTGATACGACTTCAACAAAAAGTTGATGTTGTATTAAAATATAAAGAGGTCGAGGAATTGAAGAAAGAGGGTGATAAAGATGGACAACAAGACTGATAAAGGTTTATTGTACTTAGGATGGTTTATTGTAATAATGTATCTGTTTTTAGCAGCAGGTAAAGCATACGGCGAACCAATCGTTCACAAATTTAAAAATCCAAGTTTCAGCGGTGTTGGAACTGGTGCTCATTATCTCACTATCGAGAATCAAGAACATTCACGTAAGAAAGCAATCAAAGATGCATTAGATGCAGCCGAGAGAGCAGCACAACGAGAATTGGATAATTCAACGCTGTCAAAGTTTATAAGAAACCTTGAAAGTAGAATTTATGCTCAGTTAGCAAAACAGTTAGTGGACAATATGTTCTCTAACGATGATGCAGTAAGGTTTGGATCTTTCGTATTAGAAGGATCTACCGTAACCTATGAAGTAATTACGAATGCAGATGGTACTGAATTTATTAAGATGACAATTATTGATGAAAATGGTACTACAACTGTTATTGAGATTCCGATAGGAACAGGAAACTTTGGTAGTGAGAATCCAGATGGCTAAATTATTATCTGCATTTCTGTCAACATTAATTTTAGCAAGTTGTGCACAAATGCCACAATGGTCAGAAGGACCTGCGAACTGTGAATACGGACAAGGAAGATATGCACAAGGATTTAATACCGATTTTGATAATGATGGTATTATAAATGATGATGCTTTAAGTGTTGGAAAACAACTATATACCGGCACTCGTAAGTATATTGAAACAAAACAAATTTGTATAGAACAACCTGAGGTTGTAAAGTTACCTGCATATATTGATTTACTGAATTTACCACCTGCAGAAAATATGCCTGTGGTTGCTGTTTACAATTTTATAGATAAAACAGGTCAAAGAAAAGATTCTGTCACAGGACAGAGTTTTTCCACCGCTGTAACACAAGGTGGAACAGAATTATTAATAGACGCTCTGAAAACGGCAGGTGGTGGAACCTGGTTCAGAGTTGTAGAAAGACAAGGGATTGATGCTCTTGTTAGAGAAAGACAGATTATTCGTTCAGGTCGTGATGAAGCGGCAAAGAAACTGGGCGAAGAACCAAAAGGTGTTGGACCTTTATTATTCGCAGGAATGATTATTGAGGGCGGCATCATAGGTTATGATAGTAATGTAAAGACCGGAGGCCGCGGAGCTAGAACTTTAGGTATTAGCTTTAGCCGTCAGTATCGTCAAGATGTAGTCACAGTATCTGTGCGTGCAGTTTCGGTTCTTACAGGTGAGATATTATTAAATGTCCAAGCAAAGAAATCAATCTTGAGCTACGGTTCAGGAGGAGACGTCTTCCGCTTTATAGAGCAAGGAACTCAATTGATTGAATACGAGGACGGGATTGGAAATAATGAGAGTGTGACATATGCAGTACGAACAGCAATTGAAGCTGCCGTGCTAGAGATGGTATACCAGGGCGACGAACGTGGCTTCTGGACTATTAACAATAAAATAGAGGAAGAATAATGAAAAAAATATTAGGCCTATCTTTATTATGTTTATTCTCTTTCAATAGTTTAGTGTTTGCGCAAGCAACTGATGACAATGAAATCAACATCGAACAGGATGGTGATACTCTTACTTTGTATATTGACCAATATGGTTATGGCAACAAAATAGGATTGGATAATTTCAGTTCAAGCTCAAGTGCTATGCCTATTACTGGTTCATCGTTAACATTTAACATTGACCAAATAGGAAATGAAAACTTGTTCTTTGGTACTTATGTCGGTGACAGTACAACTGTTAACGCTTTATTTACTGGAGATTCTAACTCTTGGGATTGGAACGTAGGTTATATTGGTTCATCTGATACTTCAACAATTGATGTTGATATTACTGGTGATTCAAATACTATGGACTTTGACCAAGGTTATAACGCAAGTGCTGAAAGATTAGATCTTGACTTAACAGTTATTGGAGACAGTAACATTTTTGATGTTGACATTGATGTCGACGACGCAATATGGAATATGGATATTACTGGTGGAAGTAATAATATTAATACATTACAGAAGGACGGTGCTGAGCATGAAATTAACTTGACTCACGTTGGTTCATCTGCTGATATTGATATTAACCAAATCAGTGGTACTTGTCCTACAGGTGTTTCTACTTGTAATGGAATAATTACTTTGGACATAGATTCTGAAAATGCGACAATTCAAATTAATCAGAAAGACAGTTCAAACGACTCTTAATTTAATTCTGGGATCGACACTGCTACTTACTTCGGGAGTGGCATTGTCGAGCTCGGATCCTATTGGAGCAATCGTTGAACATAAAGGTTCAGCTTCTTTAATTAGAGAAGCAGGTGAAGAGCTTGTTGTTTCTGGTGCATTTGTTCCAGAAGTTGAAATGAACGACACGGCTGAAACTGAGAATGGCCGAATGCTTATTCAGTTCCTTGATAAAGCAGAACTCAGTTTAACAGAAAACACAAAGGTATACATAGACAAAGTATACTACGACCCAGATCCAAGTAAATCAAAAATGACAATGCGTATGGCATTAGGCACAGCTAGGTTTGCTTCTGGACGTTTAGGAATGGTCAATAAGAATAACATTGACATTTCAACACCTACGGCAACAGTATCAGTTCGTGGAACAGATTTTACAACAACCATTGACGAGTTAGGAAGATCACTTGTAATCCTTTTACCAGACCAATATGGTAATCCTTCAGGTATTATTGACGTAACAAACAACGGTGGGACAATAAGATTAGAGGAGGCTTACGCTGCCACAATGGTAAGTAGTCTCGATACTCCACCTACAAGACAAATCACAATGCAAGGTATTACACCTTCTATGATTGATAATATGTTTATTGTATCACCACCTCCTGAAGTAAAGGAAGCTATTGAGGAGGAAATACAAGATGATGCAAACCAAGACCAAGGATTACTTGATATAGATTTCTTAGAGTTTGATGGATTGGATATTGATTATCTTGAAGATGATGCATTAGAATTTTCAGAGCTTGACATTGATTATCTTGATGTTGATTTCTTAACAGATTTATTAGATGTGGTCGAAGAACTTGTAAAGACAACTGTTAAACTTGACGACAGTGCAATCGCAGGTTCTTCCTTAGGAGCAGAATTGCGTGGAGCAACTTTTGGATTAAATGCAGATTCACAATATAACATTTTTGAACAAAGTGGAAGGATTGTATTTTATAGAGATGTAAATGGTGTTATTAATATTTCTTTAGCATCGGATGCTTCAGTAAAGATTGATACATCGGTTGATGGGTATGAAGGAATCATTGACCTCAACCAAGGACAAAATTCAATTATAATAATAAGACAGGGTGGATAAATATTAATATGAAATATAAAAACGAACATGAAGAAAGAGCATGGAAAATGTTCAAACAATCAGTAGGACCAAATATTTTTTCTGGTGCTGACTTAGGTAAATTCTTTGCCTTTGGATTTCTTATGGGTATTTTATTTGCTGCGCCTATTGCTTTGGCAGATAATGTAATAACAATAGAACAAACTGGTGATAATTTAAATTTAGAGATTCAGCAATACGGTGCTGATAACGAAATTAAAATGTTGGACCAATATTCTTATATTAATGCATCGTCACTTGATTTATTAGTTGTTCAATATAATACCGCAGGTCTTGATAACACAATAGTATTTGACGAAATCAGTGGAACAGGTAATGAAATTAAATTAGGTCAAGGTGTTGCTTTTGATAACACCACACAAGGTTGGAATTATGATGGTGCTGAAGGTGGTGGTCATTATATGGAAATAGATTTATATGGTAATGATAACTATGTTGAGTGGCATCAAACAAATCAAAGTGATGCAACTGACGGACATGATTTTAACTTACATGTTGCTGGGTCTGATAATTGGATAGATGGAAGACAACAATCTTCAGGCGCAAAAGAAGCAAACATTACACTTTACAATGATGATAACGTTTTAACATTTAGGCAGAAAGGAGCTAATGCACAACACACGGCAAATATTACCTTAGATGGTATTTACGGAACGACAGCAACTATTAGACAAAATAGCACAACTTGGCAAACATATAACTTATCAGTGGATTGTTATACAGTTGGTGGTTGCTCAGTGAATGTGTTACAAGAATAATGCAAGAATTAGACGCTTTTGGAAACCCAGCAGGTACAGTATATCGAGAAGATGTATGTCCGCCTGAATTAGTTTGTGTTCCAAGAGAAACTTTAGATGAAATGTTATACGGTGTCGATATGGAATATGTCGAAGAAACTGGAACAATCCAACCAATGGGTGACGCTGAAGCAATCATTGATTTCACAACTGATTTATTGTTCTTAGATATTTGGACTATTTTAAATATGGCAGTACCATTAACAATTTTCGCAGTATATGGTTTAACATTATATGCAGCAGTAAAGTATATCCAAAAGAAGTTTAGTTAAATGAAAATATTAACCAAGTGGTGGACTGTCCTTTTGACCATCACAGGATTTGCTTGCCTACATATAGCAAATCCAGATTTTATTCAGAGTATAGAGTATTCATATTATGACTCCTTACAGCAAGAGAAAGAAGTTGAAGCAATTGAGGACATCGTCCTCGTCAACATCGATGAAACAGCAATCGCTGCCGAAGGTCAGTATCCGTGGCCTCGTGGTGCTATTGCTGATTACATACGGAATGGTCCTGCTGACAGCTTATATGTTCTTAATGTAATATACTCTGAAGAAGACAGATTCAAAGAAGATCATCTACTCGCGGAAGCAATGGCTGAAAAGGCGGTTGTTCTTGCGTCCGCTCCCTCACAACAAAAATCAGGTGGAGTCGGTACCTTTGTAGGTGTTGCCACCTTTGGAGAACAAAATGAAAATTGGTTATACGAATTTCCTGGACTATTGTACCCTGTGGAATCTCTTTCTTCTTGGGCTTTTGGTGTTGGCGCCACTGTTGCTGTTCCTGACGCACCAACCGGAGTCGTGCGTAGAGCACCACTCGTGGTCAAAGCAGCCGGGAATGCCTATCCATCTCTCGCACTCGATACATTACGAGTGTACACCGGTGAACCAAGTTACCAAATGAAAGTAGGCTCCAATGGAGTCGAATGGATTCGTATGGGTCGTCAAGATCCTATCACAACAAATAGTTTCGCTGAATTACCTATTGCTTTTTGGAATCAATTTGAAACACAATCTATAACAGAACCACTACCAAGTGGAAAGGTATTAATATTTGGTGTAACTGCGGAAGGTGTTTCTAATCCAGTTTCAACCCCAACGGGTGCAATGTATCCCCACGAAGTTCAAGCTCACCTAATTCAGACCGTCCTTTCAGGAGTTGAAATACAGATTCCCGACTGGAAGCCAATAGCCGAGCTCGGTCTTCTGGTCTTACTGAGTCTAGGTATCCTTGGAGCGGTCTATATCTTGCCCACAACTCTTGCGGTGATAAAGAGTTTAATTCTGATTGGCGCCTCTTATGCAATAAGCCGTTATCTGTGGAATGATTTAATCTTTTTAGATGCGACCTTAAGTTCATTTGCTTCCTTAGTAGTTTTTGCCCAGGCAAGTTTCAACAAATACTATTTAACATTTTTAGAAAAGCGCGCAATAATGAAACAATTTGCTGGTTATTGTTCGCCAGAAGTTGTGACTATTTTACAACAAAATCCTTCACTTGTCAAGGATGGAATGAAAAAAGATGTAAGTATTGTCTTTTCGGATCTTCGAGGATTTACTCCTTTGGGTGAAAGCTTTGGAGATGACGTTAAAGGACTTACAACTTTAATGAATGGATATATGGATGCAATTACTCAACCTGTCTTAGATGCAAATGGAATGATTATCAAATACATTGGAGATGCAAGTATGCATATACATAACGCTCCAATGCAAGATGATGACCATGCAAAGACAGCAGTTCAAACTGGAATCAATATGCTTCGAGCAGTGGAGAAATTCAATAATGAAATTACTAAGCAAGGAAGACCTCCGATTGGTATGGGGGCTGGTATTAATAGCGGTCTTGGTTATGTTGGTGAGATGGGTTCTACAAGTCGACATAGTTATGACATCCTTGGAGATGCTGTTTCAACAGCTGCACGAATTGAGTCGAAATGTAAAGAATATGGTTGCCTTTTATTAGTAGGAGAAGAAACAGTTAAAAGATGTAATCCTGAAGAATTCTTTTTCCTTAAAGTAGATGATCTTGCTGTGAAAGGGAAATCAGTTGGGATAGGTATTTACACTGTATTAGATTTGAATAAGGATAAATATATTAAACCAGCAGAGATGCACGAAGCAATGCATTCCAATTATCAAAAGCAAAACTTTGATAAAGCAATTAAAATATGTAATGACCTGATGGATTGCTTTGAAGGACAAATGAAAGGTTATTATGATATGTGGATTGAGCGTTGTGAATATATGAAAACGCAAGATCTGCCAAAGGATTGGAATGGTGTCTTTATTGCCACGACTAAATAAGTTACTTATAGGATTGTTTTTATTAGCGGTTCCTGTAGAAGCTTATATACCAAAAGAAAAATTCTATCCGACTTACGTTGACCCCGCATTAGTTGCTAAATTCAGAGCAGGTCATACTGTACCTTATGATGACTTATATGTTCGTCGAGTTGTTGTAGGTAAAGCTCGAATAATGGAAAACGGTGCTATTATTACTTTACCACACGGACCAGAACTTGTTCCTCCTCTAAAAGATTTAATGCATCACCCAAAGTTTAAAGAAAAGAAACCAAACCCACAATTCACAGCAAATAGTATAGATTTAAATATTGACATGTCCTCTCCAGAATTTTATTGGAATGAAAAGGAAAGAAGATGGATTGATTTATTCTTTTGGACCACACAGATACTTGATGTATATTCAACTCATAAAGGTATGAAGTATGCTTGTTTAACTGAAGCGAATCCTTTATTACCTGAAGTTCCAGAAGTACATGAAATGATTGGTTTAAAGTTAGGTATTATTGGTGGACTAAAATTTATTGTTGATGCTGACGAAAATTTTTGGTATGGTTGGAAATTAGGTGCAGGCGTTTCAACTGGAGTTGTTGTGGCAAATAATTTTAGATTGATTAGTAAAGCAGAAAAGCGATGCAATAAAAGGTAAGGGCCACATTTCTGTAGCCCTTGGTTGGTTGTTTAAACGATGCTGATTATGCAGTATGCCATAACACCCATCATAAGTGTTACTAACATACACTCGACACAAACCTCACCATTCAAATCCAACCATCGTTTCATGGTTTTCATTTTTAGGTTCCTTATTTTGAGTTTGTTTTACGTCGAGCTTCGAGCGCCAAAGCTTGCCTAATCTCAAACATTGGGTTGTGTCTGAGATGCAGGTATGCCATCCATAACCCAAACGGAATTAAAATTAATAATTCCATTATCTACCCGGATGCCAAGGTTGAACCCAATATTTAAAGAACGTGCGTGTCCATCCTCTTTTGAAGAATGCTCTTAGAGATTTAAACATTTGGGTTGACTCCTAATAATGAAATGCAAAAAATACTAACGAGAACAAAGAGTTCAAATCGTTCTTGTATTTCTTCTTTCATTATTCTCCTTTTGGACAATTTCTTCTAATAATATACTCGGAAGCCTTTCGGATTTCTTTTTTATCTAAGAAGGAGTCTTTGTTTTTATCGGCAGCATTAAATAAAGATTTCTTTACTGTGCAGCCATTTGCTTTTAGCTCTTCTACACTGATTAGGTTGTCTTCATTTAAATCAAATCGGTCCATCCTCCAGTCAGCGTAAGCTGGGATTGCGATTAAGCAAGCAATCATTGCTATCATAATTTTTTTGTTCATCATTATCCTTGTCTATATATAAACGATTCATTATACAAATCGCTTACAATTGTATATATAACCAGAATTGATAATGTATTATAAAAATATGAAATAATTGTAATATTTTACAGAAATGTTACATTAAGACATATCACCGTCAGCGATGCACTGGTCATAGAACTCTTTGAGCTTATCATATTGAGTTCTTATCTGAACAGGCATAACACCTCCGGAATCTATAACCCATTGAATCTCTCTTGCTAATTGACGAGAGAGTTGAATTTCTTTTAAGATTCGTTCGTCCATAATTATTGCTTAAACGCTGCGATTGATTTAATCTTAAGGTCGTTGGTCAGCGTTATTAAATCAACAACTTTAAGTGACTCATGGTTCTCTGCGAAATCATTTGTTGGGTCAGTACCTTCGGTGATTACTTCAATGGTTAACAATGCACAAACATTATTTCCGTCAATAAGTATCTCTTCAGGAATCGCGGTAATCCTCAAAACATTTCTAAAGATTTCTTCGTTTGCTCGACAGACAGGCAATAAACCTTCTGCAGAGATTTCCCAATCAGTTAGAGTGACATCCTTATCAAACATATTCTCTAAGGTATCAATATCTTTATTACTGAATGCGTTAAAGTATTTACGAATTACATCTTCTCTTGTAGCCTGTTCAATCATTTCTCTCTCCAATCTTTCAACCATTTAGAACCATCACGTTCAGCATCTAAAAATACTGCATTCGTAAATGCAATAGGTAATAGAACACCAATATGAACAATGATACTTGTGACAGTAGAATAACCTAACCATCCCATATAGTAAGATGCAACAAATCCAAAGTACACCGACCACATAGTAAACAATACCAACATAAAGTAGGTTTGTAAGCTTGGATCCGGAATAAACCTCAAAGGATTATACTTGGCATTCATTACAAGTCTCCAACTATCCACGACAAATAAAATTACTTTCTTCAACATATTCATGCTACACTCCTTACATGTTTACAATCACCACGGAACTGAAATCCTTTACAGTTACATTTTCCGTCGATAATATAATAAGTATTCCCATTACTTCCTGGAACAGGAATACCTCCGAGATTATTCTTTTCTTGATAATCTCCAACCTTTACAAACTTACGTCTTGACTTTGAAAACTGTTTAAGTGGATTTTTAAATACTTTAAGTTTACCACCTGCAGCTTGATGAGCAATTAAATGCCCAGCTTGATTTACATGATAGAAACCATTATTGATTTTCATATCATTCCAATCAGTGACTTCTTTCAAAATCTCAATCATTTTAAAAAGCCTTCTAGAAATTTATCGCCTTTCTTGTTGATATAATCGGTTCCAAGCCAAAGACCTTTAATCACCCAATACCAGGCTGTAAAAACAACGATTGGGATAAAGGCTAAAGTAATCTTACCGACATATTTCCAATCTGTAAGATTTGACACTACATCGTAAGAATGTTTAAATCCTTCACCTACTGTATCAATCAAGCCTTTTTTCATGTATTATCCCCGTCTCTATATTTTACATCAGACTTATCAAATACTTTGTGATAAGTTTTATTTAAGAATCCACCCTTCTCCCAAGGAAGAGGAATCCACTTCTTTTGTTTTTGTTCTTCAACTACATGAAAGGACATATAGCAAAAGAACATTGAACCAACCATAACAGCTGATACAAAAATAAATTCTAATATTGCATTTAACATAATTTACTCCACCCAGATATGATTATATTTCTCTGGTAAATTTTCACAAGTGTAATTAAAACGTTCGTCGTAGTTAATTACTTTAACACACTCTCCTGTTGAATAGCTCATATGAACATCAGGCATACCTGTGATATTGAAAATCATTGCCAATGCAAGACCTCCAATTAAGGTAATAATAATAAGTACTGAAATTGTATCGTAGATAGTATTCCTAGACATTACGCTGCCTCCTTCAAATAAGTTTCAAGTTCAGTGGAAGATAGGATAAGATCATTATCCATAGTGAAGGAAGAAGAATAGAATTTCCTCTCCTGTCTTGGAAGCATAGTCCAAGTTTCAAATTTAGACTTAATCTCAGGCCTCATATAACCGAACTCACCATTCATAGTTCTCTTTTGAGCTATGAATCCATATTCGGCTTGAATGATATAAGTAGGAGTTTCCCACTCTTGAATGTGGTCCTCGAGTTTGAAGTCAGCATCATCGATGACTGTCATGTCAAGAACGTACTCTTTTGAAGCATCGTTATAATAAGTGACAAGAGTCTCAAGCTCATCCCAGAAAGATGAAGATTGCGCTTGCTCAGCGGTCACATCCTCAACAATGTATGTATCACCACCCTTGAACTTCCAGTACGCATCAGCGCCTGTACCTAACGAGCCATCCTCGTTCCAAGCATAGTTTTCACAATATTGAGTTTGAATAACGATTTTCATATTTACCTTCCTTTTCCAATTGATAGAACAATTATACTCTATCTCATAACGAATGTCAATAGTTTTTATGAAAATAAATTAATTACTTTCGTTGACTTCGTCAGCCTTTTCTTTAATCTTTTGCGCAAGCTCGATAAGTTGCTCAATTTCATGAGCATCTCTATCAGTATCAAGCTCCAACTCAATTTTAACTTTCATAGTTAAATCCTTGTTTCCACATAGCGTCAGTCAGATACCTATGAATATAGACATCAACCGCTCCTGCATTTTCCATTCCACCAATCACATCACCGAAAGTAGAATAACCTCTCTTTCTTCCAGTCCTTGGATTAGTAATTTTATTAATAGGCTTTCTTGCCTTTAGAGTGGTTCTGAACCTGATATCTCTACCTCTTTGGTCCTTTGCCTTGTAATACTTCAGCTCTTGGTTTAAGTTTTTCACAACATCCTTAATTGCCTCAACCTCAAGCATATCACCTGCACATTGAGTACTGAATGTTCCGACATAAGCAGAAGTTCTTACTTTACCTTTCTTATCAAATTTTACCATAATATATCCTTTTCCAATTTAATTTATACAACTATTATACCATAGTTTCATTATGATGTCAATAGTTGTATAAGATTAAATTCCATGAAAATGGAAGCCGCTTACGCAGCCTCCGCCATTTCAACCGCGACGTTGAGAGCATCAAGCTTTCTTTTCGCGTTATGTCCAAACCAAGCAGCCGCAGCTCTTGTATCTGCAGTCCTACCCATTTCATGGTCAGTCATATATGTGACTGCGTTGTAAGCATTCCACCATGTTCCTGGTGCATAGTTAGCTCCTGGTTGAGTATCAACTATTTCCAAAGCTCTTTCAGCAGTTCTTGACAATTCCTTGTCCTTCTGATTTGAAGTACCAAATACTTGTCCGAGGAACCTTTGGAAAGCTTCATCAGAGTATCTCTTAGAACCAAGGAATTCAGCAGCTTCTTTAAACTGTTCAATTCTTGTATGTGAAATACCTAATAGTTGCTTAACAAGCTCAGGGTCGAACTCATTTCTATGCGATAACCTTACTGCAGGTTGACCTCTTTCAGTCAAAGCCATAGACAGAGTATTATTACAAACTACCCTTGTCATAACAAACTTGACATCAATAGATTTTCCATAGACGTGAGGATTACTAAACAAAAGATATCCTTTTACTTCGTCTCCACCAAACAGAGTGAAACCGTCTTTCACATCAGCTGCAGCAAAGACCATTTGACCGTCTTTAATACTACCTGCTGTGTCCATGACCATATCACCATTTGATACAAAGTCAGTAAAGAACTCAAAAGCTTCTAGGTTTTGACAAGGTTTCCAATTACCAGAAACATTTGTCAAGATCTTGCCGTCAGTGTCTCTTACCAAAGCCTCTTGACCTGTCTCAATCTTTTCACCATTGAGTTCAATAAAGGACTTCTGCTTAGAAACTGTCCAATCAAGATTAGCAGCTTTCATCATTTCTATCGGAGTCATATCATCCGATACCGGTACACCAAGACCATGCCAAGGTACACCTTTACTTTCACGATATGCCATTGAGGCTACACCGTTTACCATTTCCAATTCATGTGCCATAATTTATCTCCTTTTCCACAATTATTGATTAAATTTCTCAGTCCAAGCTTTGAAGATTTCAAAAGATTCTCCTTTGCTCAAACCAAACTCATCTTGAAGCACCTTAGGAGCACCGAACATATTAATAGTTCCTGACTCCCTCAGAGCATCCAAAAATTCAAAATATTCATTAAGCGACATCAGCAAGAACTCCTGTGATACCTAACTTCTTGAAACCGAAATCACAAACCATGTAATGGTCTCCTGTGTCCTTCTCTACGATGATATCACCGACTGAAGTACTGTGACCTTGATGAATGGTGAACACTGCATCAGGTTCGTCCCATAGGTTAGTGATTTTAAAAACGTGATCCAAGCTTTGCGCTTGAACTTCAAAGCAATCTTTAAAGAACTTAAAGTTCTCAATGTCGAAAGTATCATCTTGACTAAAATGCATACAATCCATTCTTGCTTTCCAGGCTCCTGACTTTGCGACAGCGCCATCCCAATTATACAGGTTAGGATATTCCCTTTCTTCTTTAGGAATCACTACCTGTTTCACAATGTAATTTTTCATATTTTCCACCTTTTCCATAATTTATACAACCATTATACTCTATCTCATAACGAATGTCAATAGTTTTTATGAAAATAAATTCATTTTTTTCGCAGCAATTTTGACATGCTTGTCCATTTGGGCATCTACAATGTCATGGATTAAGTCCCAATTTGGGCTACGGTAATTGCTACCACGAAGATGTTGCATAACACCAGGGAAGAATTTAGCAACCTTACGGCTGACAGAATTACATCCACCGTTGTTAAAAATATCGTAGTATGCGTTGACAACTTGACGATAACGGTCAAGCGGTTGATTGATACCTGAAGAATCGTCTCCAGGAACATTATAACAAGGACCAGATACTGGGATCATATTTCCCATTTTATCTGCCAAATCTTGATGAGGTCCGTTTCCACCCCAGTATGATAAATCACTCATAATTTAACTCCATTTCCAATTTACAGATACTATTATACTCTATCTCATGGAGAATGTCAATAGTTTTTATGAGAAAATTTTAAGAAAAAAATAGGACCCAGTTTACTTAACTGGATCCCATGATTCGTCAAGCATTGTTTGAGCTTGACCTTTTAAGATAGGGTCTGCTTTTGTCAAAACATCCATCATATATTGCTTTTCGTATTTGTAAGCTTTATGGAAGAATTTTTGGTCATGCGGAATAATGGTTTGACTATTATGAATTAAGTCGGCAACCTTTATTGTTTGACTTTCTGCAGGTCCTAATGCAAAATGGTCGGCATCCATCTTTTTACGAAATTGACGATTGCCGTCATCTTTTTCTGAAACGTTTGTGCAGTAATGAACATACTCTGCAACGACTGAACCAAAGCTATCTTTGATTTCTCTAAATGTGACATCAGTATCTTCGACTACGTCGTGCAACAAAGCTGCAGCAATCATCTCAGGAGTATGCTCTACAGTTTCAACTATTTTTGAAACACCTATAGGATGAATTGAATATGGTTCTCCGGTGTATTTCCGTCTTTGACCATTGTGTGCTTTGATACACAGCATTAACGCTTCTTGAACTAATCTCTTTTCTGATATCAACATAATGGAGCTATTTTAATCTATTTTCTTTATGATGTCAATAGTTATTTATTATTAATGAATAACTTGGCTTCCTTCGGCAACTAAACCGTCTATCATATCAAAGGTTTCTTCACCAAGACCTGACTTAATCATGTCTACGACAGTAGGAAATTCACTGTCAGTTTGAACCTCATATGTTTTTAAATTTCTTTGTTTCTTTGGAGGAAACATATCTTGTATATAATGATAAGCTGCTCTTTCAGTTTTAAACGAACAAGCAGTAGTTAGACCGAAAGGATTGTTCGCGGCAAAACATGCATAAATTCTGTGGTCATCTTCCATTCCAAGATCGTACCCATTATACGTTCCTAGGAATACTCCCATATTGTCATCAGAGATTATGTACCTTTTCTTTTTCATATAATTCTTTATACGTTTCCCTTACAGCTTTAAAGTGGTCAAGATAATCAGATGTATCAAACTCAAACACTTGTGGGTCTTCGTTATCAACTCCAATAAAGACAACACCTTTCTTTACAGGAGTACCAGTCATTTCTTCAAATGCTTTGGCATAAAAAGAAACCTGCATATAATAATTTAAAATCCATTCTTCTTTCTTGAGTTTCCTTGATGTCTTAAAATCAACAACAGCAAGTTCACCATCCCATTCAGCAATACAGTCAACTTGGCCTGCAGTTTGTAATTCGTTAGAATACAAGAAACACTCTTGGTACCAAATATTATTTATTCTTTCGTCAAGAATTGGTTTCATTGTATTGAACATCTGAATATTCGCAGGCATATGCTTTTTAGAATAGTCAGGATCATTATCTAAATAATCTTCACATAGCTTGTGTACTGCGGTACCACGTCTTGCGGCTTGAGTAGAGATACGATTTGCTTCTTCTTCGCCAACTCGCTTTCTCCATTTTGCTAAATCTTCTTTACCTAAGATACCTAATACAGTTGTGACTGAAGGATATCCTTCTCCTGATGGAGTTTGGTAAATACGTTTTCCGTCTATGTTTGCTCTTGTTAATTTTTCTAGGACAGGTGCGTCCGCATTGTGTTCAAATAATTTCATAATAAATCCTGAGAATGTGGGGACCCGAAGGTCCCCGTGTTTGTTAGGCAGTCATTGCTAATGAAGGCCTATATGTTTGTCTCTCCTTTGCGATAATATATTCTTTAACTAAACCACTTCTTACAATATCTTCAATTCCAAATTGAACTACTTTGAAGGAATGGTCCATCCTTTTTAATACATTAATAAAATCTCCAAGACCGGATGTATCATTCCTATTTCTTGAAGTGGCAAGGTCATCTTGCGCTGTGTCACCACAGAATATGATTCTTGATGTTTCACCAACTCTTGTTATGATACTATCAAGTTCATGATAGGTCATACTCTGACATTCATCAACAATGATAATAGAATTATCAAATGTAAGTCCACGAACGAACGATGATGTCATAAATTTGACTGAGTGTTTTTGTTTTAAAATCTCCCATGCGTCTCCTCGGCCAAATAAGTTGTTTACAATATCAGCATAAGGTACTGAATAGACGGCTTCTTTTTGAGCCTGGGTACCTGGCATAAAACCTTGTTCCCTTGTCTGAACTGCTGAACGGACAATTATAACTTGGTCATAATTATCATCATTTAAAATGTCACTCAAACCAAGATATAATCCACACATTGTTTTTCCTGTGCCTGCCGTTCCGATAGCAGCAATATTATATCCAGCACGATAGCTGTCGAACATATCCTCTTGAGTCGTTGTCATTGGGGAAATATTTCTCATTGAGAATTTTGTATCTAAAGTCCCTTTTTGTTTCCTCTTCAATAACCTTTTCTCTTTCGGTGATAAACGACGCTGTCTTGACATATATAATCTCCTTTTGCATCAACTATGGAGATAATGTATATTATTTCCAGTCGTTGATTTTGTTTCCTGTGTATGATTTATTTTTTTTCATAGATGTAAGCAAATCACGAAAACCTTGGTCCGGTTTCATACGGCCCAAGCGTGCGCTATCAATCAAAGTTGACGCACTAGAAATTATTTGTTTTAAATGGGGATTTTCTTTTAGATAATCTTCGCGAGCAGAGAGCTTGAGAAACTTCTCGAATTGCTCGCCTGTTTTTGTATCTTCAAACGTATATGTAGGCATTTAATATCCAATCCAAACTTGCATAATTGTATTTATACAATTTCTTCGTAGATTTCCTTCCAAAGCCTAACTTTTGGTATGTCAGGATGGTTGTAATCATCGTTGAAATCGTGAGCGATTAAATAAGGTCTCAGACCTAGATTCAAACCACACTCTGCATTTTCAGGTTTATCTTCAACCCAAATACAACCGCTATCTTTGTAAGGAGCCAATCCATCATCCTTATCAGCTCCGCAGTCAAGGCAGACGACTTTCTCAAAAACTCCTTTTCCGAACAGAGTTTCAAGATTGTGTTCTCTCAGCTTACCGGCATAGTAATCAGTACTGAGACTAGTAATACAATGAAACACATAACCTTCGTCATGTAATTTTTTAACATATTTGATTGCATCTCTTAGACCGGGTAGAAACCCAATTCTTGCAGATTCGTTGAACTGTCTGATTAACGACTTTGCTTCGGCCTTTGTAATACCGAAAGTTTCAGCAACCTCGTAGGCTCCATGAACTTTCATAATATAACCTTTTTCGGCCATCCAACCGTAGAAGGCGTATTTCCAATCAAGGAGAACACCATCACAGTCAACAAGTATTAATTTTTCAGCTCGATAGTTCATTTTTGTCATTTCTTTTTCCATTTCAGATTATATTATAACAAAGAAACGACTGAATGTCAATAGTTTTATGAAAGAAAATTTCGTTTTTCCGTCAACTTTTGTTTTCGAGTATTTCTCGTTTTTTGCTTATTTTTGTTGCGTTTACTATCAACTTTTCTGTATTCATTCCAATCGGAATTATTAGCGCTTTGCTTTTCGCGCCTAGCCATGTTAATTTCCTTTTACTTAAATCCGAGTTCCGGGAGGGCTGTTTCGAAGAGTCCGGGAAATGCTGTTTCAACCGTCTTTCTTGTAAGTCCTTTAACTGGAGTATGAGAAATCATATTCTCTGATAACAATTTTGCATCTCCTGGGTATAGGTCTTCAAGCAGTTGAATGAACAACGCTTCACGTCTCATTTGGTTGAGGTTGTCATAACCACCACCTTTAAAGAAAATTCTTAAACGTCTTGCTTCTCGATACAACATAGTATCAAGGTCAATTAAATTATTTTCTTTATATGGGGGTTTACTGTCAGGTACCATGAATTCAATATCTTCATCATAAATCAAACGAAGAACTCCTTTCAATGGCACTGAGGCATATTTTTGTAAAAAGGCAACTTTGTCTTTTACACTTTTTTGTTTTACTGCTCCGTCAATGACGTCGCATACTGCATCTCTAATCATAATTAAAAATCCTGTAAGTCTCCAATCAAGTTTTTCAACTTTTTCTTTACGAAGTAGTTAAACAAATGAGATCGTCCAACTTCTTCTTGGTTATTATATTCATTCAGTATAATATCTTTATACTGCTGAGGAATCTGAGATAAGTCAATCATTTGCTTATTACGATTGAACCTTAACTTAGTTTCTTCATCCATTTGGTCAGGTGTACTTGTGAACGTTTCAATCCTTTTCTTTGTCATCGGCTTTTGTCTTTCACCGATTGCTAAACAATTGTCAGCAGAAAGAATATTTGGAATGCCGTCACCAACATCACCTTTTAATACATGTTCCTGTAAATATTTATTAGGATCTGCATGTCTTATCCATTTCTTCAACACAGGGTTGTATTGGTCAACATTCGCATACTTATGTAATTGAATGAAATCTTTATCTCCTGAAAGGATTAATATCTTTTCAGCGCCTGTGTTAAGTTCAGTACCGTGTTCCTCGACCAATGTAGCAATAATATCATCTGCTTCACAACGGTCAATGTATAATACTTTATATGGAAAGAATTCTTCAATCTCTCTACGGATTTCATGAATTACATCAAAGAGTGCATTCCAATCGAGTTCTGATTCATCGCGATTCTTTTTACGATTTGCTTTATAATATGGAAAGTAATCTTTTCTCCAAACATTCGTATTATCACAACAGAGAACAATTTCTCCATATTCACCAGAGAACTTTTTACGATTGAACCTGATAGAATTTAAAAACATATGTCGGAGAAGATTTTCATCAAGCTCGACATTTGTATGGTTTCCAATACCTGCGAAAAGACTCGCAAGCATTACTTGGTTATAGTCAACTAATATCATAATTTATCCAAATTTACTGTTTCAATGTACCATTTTAATCTAAATCAGAGTCAATGTCAATAGTTTCTTCCAAATTCTTTTTCAGTCCTCCAGACATACGGTCCGGGTCAGAATCTAATATGAGAACGTTATGTTCAGCAAAAGGTTGTAATTGATGTTCTTCTCCCATCGTTTGTAGATGTAAAGAACGGATTGCTTCAAATATTAAAATCATCGATGGAAAGTATTTTTCCATGTCAGAATCAAAATCGCAACCTGCCCTTGCCATTTCACCTAATACATTTTCCCAAATAATTTCAGCAAGCTCTGTTGAATAAGATTCTTTATATTCTTTAATCCTTTGTTGAACTGACACTTGGTCAATTGGGGGATTTGAATGTATAGAAGGAAACTGTATTAAGTTATCCTTGTTTTTGGTAGGCATCTCCTAAGTTCCTTAATAAGGTTGACCACATAGTGGCAAATGAGGCAATTGAATTTCTTGCCAAGTTAAAACGGTCAGAAAAAGTAAATCCGTGGAAATAGTTAGGATCATTTTTCATTTGCGTTAGTATTTGTCTTGTCACAGCAAAAGCATAATTTGCATGATGATTCATATCTTCATTCCAATCATACATAATTGTTGCATTTGCTCCTGTCTCAGGTAGTGCTCCATAATTTGGATGAATACAAATCATTTGCGACTTAATTGCTTCAAGCAAAGCAATACAAGATGTTTCTTTCCATATATTAGGATATAAGAAAATATGAGATTTATCTAATGCTTCTAAAACTTCGTCGTTTGACTTAACTCCATGATAAGTCATTTGTTCATGGTCTTCAATTCTTTTAAATAATTCTTTATAAGCTTCGTTGCGTTGTTCCCAACCATAAATCTCAAAACCTGAAAATACATCAAGATGAATATTATCAAATTCTTTAGTAAGGGATTCAAAAATAGGTACAAGCAATTCTAATCCACGATGTGGAGTTGTATGATAGACGAAACGAATTGTTTCCATATCTTTTTCTTTAGGGTCGTATTTCTTTTCAACCGCATTGTGAATAACTGAACACATACTATATGGTATACCAAATCTTACAACGTATTGGTCACGCTGCCAAGCTGACACAAAGACAAAATGATTAAACTTTTGCCATCCGCCATCTTTTAAGATTTGATTCTCAGGATCTTCTGCTAGGTCATGACACCAAAGTACATTTGGGACATCATCGTATAATTCTCTAGGTCTTGATAAATGTACTGCTACTTTTTCTAATACTTCTTTATCAATATTATCTATCAAACGTTGTCTCATCATTTCAGTTCCACCATTTGCGTTGGCAGATTGTTCTGAATTAATGATTTCGCCTTTATAAACACAACTCATTATAATTCTCCATAAATTTTATGTGATTCTCGTTCATTGTCAAATATACCATCAAGTGATAACCACTGACCTTTCTTTTCCCACCATCCATCAAGGAACTCGTAAGAATAGAAAGCTGAACTTGCTTGTTCGTTATAATAATATATATTCTTTGAACGGAAGTCAGTCACATTGTGATTGAATAACGGAAAAGTAATTACTAATCCAAATCCGTGTAATATATTATTTTCTGTTGTTATCGGACTGCCTAATGGCATACGATAATTAATTTTACTTGGATCTTCTCCAAAATAATATTCTATTAATTTTTTTGCATACTCTCTTTTTATTGCGTATGCTTGTAAACCGTGGTCCCAGAGTTCTCTTTTTCTAGGAACCATCGGAATGTATTCGTTTTGAAAATCATAAGGATATTCAAAAACATTACACATATGTAATGCTCCCCAATCCCATTGATTACATCTTTCAATATAATCTTCTAATGTGAAGTTCCAATATTGAACTGTCTCGTAATCTAAATCGTCTTCAAAGAACAAACCATATTCTTCGTCCGTATTTTCATACCACCATTTAATTGTAAGAAGATGGGACGATGTGACACCTTTTGTTGTTTGCTCAATTGCTGTTTGGTCACCTACGAAAGAAATACTTTTTCCTTCTTCATAACGATCGTACCGATGAATCTTTATATTGTTAACACCGTGCCTTTCAAATTCTGATGTTGTCCAGCTTGCTCGGTCAGTACACTCTTTAAGATTGATTATGTTCGGTATCGGTAGATTCTGTAATTTGTCCGTCAGTGCTATCAAGTTTAAACTCTTCATTAAGTTCATTGTAAATCTCAATAAGGGTTGCGTGGAAATTCCTTACTGCGCCATTGTTATGTACTCTATAAGTTCTTATATCCATTTCTTCATTAAGTACATATGCTTTATCAATCTTGGTCTCAAAATTGATACAATATTCTTTAACTAAATTACCATTGAAATATCTACGACTATCTGTAGAATAATCAAATCCTTCTCTTGTAAGTTGAACAATAATAATGTTCTCTGCTCCGACTTTTTCAATCAAAGGTTCAAGTTCTTCAACAAAACCGCCATCAGCGATTGCGTAATGTTTACCTTCTTCAACTTCTTCGGCAACTAACTTACCGAAATAATCCAATCCTTCCTTTGGTTTAATAATGTCTTCGGATACATGAATCATTGCCTCTCTACGAGACATCATATTTAAAGCAACTTCTTTCTTTTCTTTACTTTCTCTGTTTTCATAACCTTGCATAAACCATCTTTCATCAACATTAAAGTGTTTTACTGTTTCTTTAAATAGTTGATATTTGAAAGACAGGTTTCCAAAACCAAACATTTCTTTATAGAGGCTTGCTGCTTCATCTTTCCCAGAAGCCGGGGGTCCGTTAAATATTACTATCATCTGTTATACCGTTTTCTTGATAGAATCCATACTTACAAATATAATAGGCATCTACGATATCAGTAATTGGATTCCATGATTTGTTTATTATACCACATTTTTCGCGAATGTCAATAGAAACTTCTTCCTCAAACGCTTCAATCATTCTTTCTTTATTTGCGTTTCCTTTACCACTTGCGAACTTCTTAATCACTGTTGGTGCAAATACTCCAAACTTTCTTTCTTGTTCATAAAGCTTGTGTTTAAATAAACCTGCATTTTCTGCGATTTGAAATACTCGTCCTACTGCACCAAATGCGTATCCTTCAATTCCAACAAAGTCAGCATCAAGTACTTTCTCTAAAGACCAAGAACCTAACATATCATATCGTTCCTGGTCGCTTGTCCAATTGTCAGGATACATTGTTGCTACGTATTGACCTTTTTCACCTTGTAGCAACTTCTTTTGTTTTACGTAATAATAAAACGTGCAATTTTCATATTTCCATTCATCACCAACATGAACACAAATAGCAGGACTTGATAAACTATAGTCCACTCCTGCGAATTTCATAATGTACTCCATAATTTAATTATAGAGTTATTTATTCATTTCAGCTCTATAGAAAACATGACTGCCTATAGTACCAACTTGTTGTAATGTTGGAGCCCAATATGGTTCAATCCAATCAGCGTGATAATGTGTTGCTCCTTCAGTTAAACCGCGATACCTTCCATCGTTTATTATCTGAACTGATATTAAAACAGCTTCTCTCCACGAATCGGAATCATAAGGATCATCTGATTTTCCATCACAATACCAACTAAACTGACATTGGTTTCTAATAGGTACAAGCACATTAGGGTCCTTCCAAGAAGGTTTGTGTTTACCCTGATATATAACATCACATACAGTAGAAGGGTATCTAGTGTCATATACACGATTTAAGACAACATCAGCAACAGCAAACTTGCCTGCTAGGTTATCGGATCTTGCTTCATGATATACATTAAGTGCCATACAATGTTCAGCACGAGTTAAAACGTAATCAACCTCAAGCTGAATTGGTTCTGCCTGAGGTTGTGCGTTTATTACAAAAAGAGGAGAGACAAAAGTCAATCCTATCAAAAATATAATTAAAGAGGTTCTCATGTACTTCGGCAGTAATGGTCATATAACGCTTGTCCTTTTAGCTCTTTGCCAAAAGTACGAAGAAGTTTTCCGTCTTGTGTCCTTTTAATTAAACCACAATTATATTCTACGTCAGTAACCATTTTTCCATTCTCTGTATCTTCAGGATGGTCGTCATACCACATAGAATCAAAAGAATGTACATGTAAAGACTTGACTTGCATTGCCCAATCTTCAGCTTCTAACAAAGTTTTTTGTTTTTCGACCACGTCATCATATTGCGTCATAGTTTTTCTCCCGGAGTGAAACCCCTAAATGTTTTAAATCTTGGAAATCTTAAACTGTATTCGTCTTCGGAATCTTGACTTATTGTAATGGCATCAGCTCTTACTTCAACTAATTGACCAACCACAGAGTCAAGGTTATTCCAAATATCATCCCGCATATCATCGCTGAGACCTGTGCCAACATTAACCTTGATAAACTTACCTTCATCGGTACCTTCACAGACAAGTGCTCCTGTGCTTCCTTCATTTTTTCCTGTTCCTTCTTCAACATCGGTGACTTTAAGTGTTACTTCAATATAAGGTTTCATTTTCAACCAACCATAGCTTCGTTTACATTCGTAAGCTCCACCTATAGGTTTAACCATAATACCTTCATAACCGTTTTCAATTGCTTCATTATTAATTTCTTTAAACTTATCAGCATCATCTTCGATGTTCAAAGTATAATATTTTAATAAACGAATACAATCTTCAAAATACTCGGATTCTGAAAATCCTTTTAATAAGGACTTTCTTTTATCGAGAGGTAAGGTACTTCCTCCTGTCATAAATTCGTCAAGAGGTAGGAAATCAAATAATGCAAAATACGCATCTTCAGTTTGAGCACCTTCTTTCCTATGTACTTGTTTCATTAATGATTGAAAATCTTCTGACATAACTTCACCGTCAAAAACTAGATTATCAAACATCTTCTTACTGAATGCTTTTTCAATATGTGGGAAGTTATTTAATTGTTTTCCATTACGAGAGTAAATAGTAGCATTGCCATTCTTAACAATTACAATTGCCCTAACACCGTCGTACTTATATTCAACAACAACATCTCCTGTAATCCTTTTAGGATTGTTATCACCACTATGAGCAAGCATACATTTGAACACAGGAATAGTTCCTGGCTTTGCCTTATTGACTGTACTTACAGAGAAACCTGCTCTAAAGTCTTTAATTAAGATTCTACGATACCAATCGTTCCATTGTTCTTGTGTTGCTTTTGCCATTAATACAAGGATTGCATCTCGAGCAGCATTTCCTGTTAATGTTCTGTTCTCAAGTTTAGAAGCAACAGCAACAAAATCTTCAGGAGTAATACCTTCTCCTGTAGGATCTTTCTTTTCAGGAACTTGAGCAACACCGAAGGTCACCATATTATCAAGAGCAAGTTGTAAACCTGCTACGAACTCCGGATTATCAACATTAGCTCTGATAACATCTTCTTTAAAAAGTTTACTATTGTCAGATTCTAATTGTTGTATAATTTTCCAAGGTTCAGTCATTCGATTCATCTTCTCCGTAACGACCACGATCTTCGTTGCCGTCATAATTTAATTCAGTCATTGCCTTTTGTTTCATCTTTTGATTTTTAAGGTGAGGGTATCTTGTATATGCAGGGTGTGCAAATTCAGAACTTAATTCTGTATCTTCATCGACATCAGCATATCCATACCAATTAGCTCTTTCACCATTGAACTCTTCGGCATGAGCTTCTTTTGATTTTTTCTTTCCGAAGATACGATCCCAACCATCATCATACGCCTTATTAGGCGCTTTGCTTGTTAGGTTATCTCCGGTAATATCGTTCTTACCCAAAGTTTAACTCCAATTGTTGGTGGTCCATAAATTCGTTGCCTGTCTTACGAAAGAATATGCAACCATCAGGGTCCAACTCTAATGTGAATGTATCTCCAACTTGTAGTGGAGTCCTGTCAATTTTAACTTGTGAATACGGTTCTAAGGGCCTGTCTTTATCAGTTAACTTGAGACCGTATTGGTCGATTGAAAATGTAAAGTCACAATATAATGTCATCTTGCCATCCTTGATATTTCTTCAGCTTGTTTTTGGTCAATCACAGGAACAGCGTTAGACTTATGCATTGTAGCAATACCCTTAACTAATGTACCTGTGTACTTTTGTGATTCTTTCTTTGTACCTTGTCCTGCACTTGTCATCGACATCTCCATACTTGGATAATGTGGAGTTTCACGACGATAAGTTTTTGGTTGAGAATAATTTTTGAAATCGTCACGATTTAACTTAGTTTTACCTAAGCAATAATCTATATATTCCTCTACAGTATCGTAACGAAGGTCATGAAGACCGTTTGACTTTGCCCACTTATTATGTTTACGCCAATCAATTTCGTATTGGGCAAGTTTTGCTTTTGTGATTTTTATTTTACGCTTTCGAGTGTTAAGCGTTGATAATCCACGAACTAATGCCATAATATAAAATCCATTCAAAAAGGTCGTTCAGTGGTTGGTCCTTTGGCGTTAGATTCCTACTCAGTTGTCCTACCTCGCAACCATAGTCACTTGGTAAGTCCGTTGGTAGTTCAAAAGTTGCTCCCGGACTCGGTAGCCGTCGTGGGTCCTAAATCTTACGATCTCGCCGTCATGGTTTATTCCCACTGAACAAAACAATTATAATCTATTGATATAAGAATGTCAATAGTTTATCTGTAATTTCTTTTTCCTCTTGCATTGAATGCTCTATTTTCCATAGAGATTCTTTTCTGATGTCTTTTAATACCTTCAGCCTTTTTCCTCTTTCTTTTAGCGGTAGGCTTTTCGTAAAATTCTCTTTTTCTCAATTCCTTCAGAACTCCTGCCTTTTCAACATTCTTTCTGAATTTCCTTAATGCAACATCAAATGGCATTGGTGTAGGTGGTCTTTTATCTTTAGGATGTCTTTTCCTAGGTCTTAAGTCGACCGATAGACCATTATTAAAGTTATTATTATATCTCATATACCGTATATTATACTATAGTTCATTATGAATGTCAATAGTTTTTATGAAATTATTTTTTACCATCAAAATAGTCGGTCATCCATACAGCTGCATACCATGCTGCGACAGGAATGACAAATAAAAGGATTACCGAAAAATGCCAGTATGTCACTCATATTTACCAGAAGCTACATACTTATTATATGTATCTTCGTTAATAAGTCCTTCGGAAAGAATCCTTTTACGATTCTCTAAATGTTGTTTTTCAACATCGTCCTTACTTCCACCGTGGTATTCAACTGCATGACCTTCTTTGACCATGATTTCAGTTACTCGACAGACACGATCATCAGCATGATAATATACATTAAAGTCACCAAGGATACGACCAAACTTACCTTTAGCATCTTCTCCTCCTCGTCCTTTAAATGTTTTTAATACCACATCAGATTTTAATAATTCTTTTAATCTTTTCTTTGCTGCGAGGCCAAATAATTTTTCAATCTTATTCCTAGTTCTGGACTCTGGTGTATCAATTCCCATAATACGAACACGCTCGTTGCGAAGCCAAACGCCAAAACCCAAGTCAATATCGACATCTACGGTATCTCCGTCTACTACTTTAATTAATTTTGCTTTATACTCATACATCTTTAATCTTCCTTTTTAGTCATCTTTTCTAACCATGACTCATTTCTGCCTGCTTTCTTTTCTTCCCAATCTTGTATTGCTCTTTTGATTGAATCTTCTGCCAATACAGAACAATGTATTTTGATTGGAGGTAATTCCAAAGCATCAGCTATTTCTTTATCTTTAATATTCTTTGCTTCTTCAATCGTCTTACCAATTAACATTTCAACAAACATACTGCTTGAAGCAATAGCAGAACCACAACCATAAGTTTTAAATTTTACATCTTCGATGACTTCAGTCTCAGGATTCAATTTTAAATCCAATTTCATAACATCGCCACAAGCAGGTGCACCTGTTAACCCAGTCGCAACATTAGGATCGTTAGGGTCAAACCTTCCGACTCCATGTGCTTGTGGATTATTAGTTACTGCTTCAAATCTTTCGATAACTTTTTTGGAATAAGGCATATGTTTATTTATATAAATTCATAAAATGCATACACCAAAGCAATCTCCCAGGGAAGGATAACAAGTGATAAAATTATTGTTCTTTTAACGAGGTCTTTTACACCAAACATTTACCCACCATTTAAAATATTTTCTGCCTTCACCATAAGCGGCAGATGCCAATCTATTATAAATCATTTTTGAACAAAAAGGATTCCTTTATGAGTTGACATAATTTCATTTCTTTCTCTCGACCACTCAGGTCTAGGAGTTGACCTTTCATAGCCTTCATGATTCTGATATATGTTTTCGGCTCCCATACCATCAAAGCCTAATAATATAATTGTATCAAACCAACCAGATTCACATGCTCTTAACAGTGCTCTTGAACCAGAACTAATTGACATTTCAGGCATTGTCCTAACCATATCTTTATCGTCTGTCCAAGTGACATAAGTAAATTCATCAGTACCTGAAACAACACAAGTTTGACGATCTTCTCTATCATTTGAAATAACAGGCTTGCCTAATTGTTTTGCTAACATATAACCTTCGTCACCGGGAAGAGTTTCCCATTCAGAAAAGTAACAAAGATTTTCTTTACAATATCCTGACTTGTAAATTAAGTGCTGCATATATACATCAACACAAACTAACGCATCAGGCTTTTCTTTATATGCGCCATTACACCCATACACAAATGCATCTGGGTATTCTTCTCGGTAATTGATTCCCATACGGGATTCTCCATTACCTAATATAATGCAAGTCTTATTTCCCTTGTCCACGATACTTCTTATATGATCTTTTCTTTGATTTGTTCATCGTCGCCATTGACCTTGGTCGTCGACCAATTGAGGTACCTTTTTTGATACCATTGTGGCTTGACTTGAACGCACTGCTCGTTTTTGCCATCTTTACCTCTATTCGTTATAATTTATACTTGTTGTTATTTTTTGTTTTTGGAACTTAGGATCTTCTCTCCATTCTTTCCAAACCTGCTCGGTTATCGGTCCTTGTCTTTTTAAACAATAATAAGTGGTGATTCCACCAAATACCATAGGACATAAGAATATAGCAAGTAATCCTAATTGTCCAATACCAGCTTCAAAGAACTGTTTAAGTGCTATCATTTCCATTTTGTGGGATCCTCTAGGATGTCAATAATTCTTTCCCCCAGTTCAACGAAATCTTGTTCTTTATAGCCTCTTGTTGTTTCGGCTGCGGTACCCAATCGAATACCACTTGTTTCTTTAAAGTTTCTCGGATCATTTGGAATACCATTTTTATTACAGGTAATTCCATGCATCTCTAATGTATCGGCAGCTTCTCTTCCACTCAGTTCAGATTGAACTAAACTAACAAGAATGATATGTGAATCAGTTCCGCCTGTTAGTACTTCTAATGTTTTTGCTTTATCTAATGTTTCAGCGAATGCTCTTGCATTGCGAACAACTTGAGCAGCGTATTCTTTAAATTCTTTTGTGTCTGCTTCAATAAATGCTTGTGCTTTTGCCGCGATGATATTCATCAACGGACCACCTTGTGTTCCTGGGAATACTGCACCATTAATCTTTTTACAATAATCTGGGTTATTCCATAATATAATTCCACCACGAGGACCACGAAGTGTTTTATGAGTCGTAGAAGTAACGATATCAGCATAAGGTACAGGACTATCATATACACCGCCTGCGACTAAACCTGAATAGTGAGCCATGTCAACTAATAAGTAAGCACCACAATCAATTGCGATATCTTTCATTCTTGCCCAATCAATTTGTCTAGGATATGCCGAGGCACCTGCGATTAACATTTTAGGTTTATGTTCTTGTGCTAACCTTTCAACTTCATCGTAATCAATCATACCCCATTCATCAACACCATAGGTATATGAATTAAACCATTTACCTGAAATAGTGACAGGAGCTCCATGAGTTAAATGACCACCGCTTGCCAAATCCATTCCAAGAATTGTATCACCAGGTTTCAGGAATGCTTTAAAGACAGCAAGGTTTGCATTTGCTCCACTGTGTGGTTGAACATTCGCAAATAAACATCCATAGATATCAATCAGCTTTGAGATTGCTAACTCTTCAATCTCGTCCATGAAATCACATCCGTTATAATACCGATGACCAGGATAGCCTTCTGCATATTTGTTTGTAAATTCAGAACCGCACATTTTCATAACAGCTTTTGAAGCAAAGTTTTCAGAAGCAATTAATTCAACTGTGCCTTTTTGTCGTGCAAGCTCACGCTGATAAATTCGATTTACCCTATCGTCTAACATTTATAAATTTTCCATCCTATATTGATTTAGTTTAATAAAATCGTAATAAGTACCTATGTACTCATTGTCTTCAAAAATTTGTGGGAGAACGTAAGTGCTTACATTCTTTTCTTTGAGTATATTATAATACTTTTCGATTCCAATGTCAAGGAATTTATACTCTCCATACCATTTTTGTGCATATTTCTTTGCTTTATCACAAAAGGCACAGGATCTTGTACCATATATGTATATCACGGTTTAGGAGATTCGTCTTTCCATTTGTTAATGAAATCTAATTGTTTTGCCTGACTCCATTCCTTAATGATTTCAGGATTGTCTTCGGCAAAGATAGAAAGAATCTTTTCAGTATCAACCAAATCTATGTTAGTGATTGTTTCACCTAACCATTTTTGACTGAACTCTTTGACTTCTTCGGTTGTCACTGCATCAGCTGCCCATTCTTTTGCCAGCTTATCAGTTAATTTTACTTCTTCGTTCCATTCTTGCATTTCGCTTTTTGGAACAACATAACGCTGCCTGAACATTGAGACAGTATCAATTACTACATATTCGCTTTTCATAATTTCCTCTAAACATATAATAGTCCAATTAAGAACCCAACATTGAGTCCCAGTGAACAAAATAATAACAAGTCTTTACCGTAAGGTGTTTCAGTTCCTTTCTCTACGTACTCTATCGTTATAGGCCGATCTTGCCATTGCATCTGCGGCATCCTCTACGGCGCTTGGCTTAATTTGACGACGTGTATTAAATGGAGCGCCTATTTCCCTTTCGTATACTGTCTTTCCTTTATCAGGACTTTCGTAAATCTTTGGCATAATATATCTCCTTATACAAATAAATCAATTAGAGCCATTGACCCTAACATAAAACCCAATACACATACTTGTATAATACTTGCGTAAAATACTTGTTTCATTGGATGGATTTCAACTAACTTCTCCACGATGGATTCATCAGGAGAAAGGTTCACTGCTTGAAGAATCTTTTCTTCAGTACTTTTTGTCATTATCTAATCTTCTTTTAATTTTATGGAGTAGGAGTTCGGCTTCAGGATATTCGTCCATCATATCAACTACTTTATCAATCATGTCCAAATCCAATAACATATCATTTCTTCGAGTAATCCAATCTTGAAGCTTTTCTTCTCTGATTCGTTCTTGCTCCAAATAGTGCATATCATGTAGCTTTTTGATGAAAGCATTGATTTGCATCCATTTATGATAATCAATTTTTCCGTCCTTATCGAACGGCATCTCGTCGTTCTTTCTACTCATAAATCTATTTATCTAAATAATCCAATTTTCTTACCGTCTTTTATTCTTTGGTCATATTCTTCTGGGCTTGAAGGATACTGCCAACCCCACCAGGCACCAAATGCCATAAAGGAACCAGAATAAAGGACTGCTTTCCAATTTCCTGTAAATACAATCATTAAGATTAAAGCTAATGCCATAAATCCTAACATTCCATATTTTGCCTTTAAAGGAAATACTTTCTTTGTTTCCCAGTTTGTTAAAAATGGTCCAAAGATTTTGTGGCCATATAACCACTTGTGCATACGCTCAGAGCTTCTTGCGAAACAATAAGCGGAGAATACAGCCGGAATACTAAAAGGTATACCAGGCATTATAACACCTATGTATGCAATTCCTAATAATACAAATCCTGCCGCCATCCATAATAATTTTTTTAAGTTCATATTGGTCTTCTGTTTATAGTTGTAGTTAATCCACTACGTTGTTCTTCAACTTCCATGTTCATAATTTGTTTTTCATCAACAAGAGGTTTCGTAGGGCGTTCACGGTCTCTTTTGAATGCTGCGGTTGATACAATCAACAACATAATCGCAAGAGGGTCAAATACAAAGATGATAGTTAAGATAACCCAACGAACAGCATTGTCATACATAGACTCTGCTTCTTCACCGTATATCATATCAGCAATATATTTTACAGGACCTAGTTCAGCTTCTTGTTCTAATTGTAATCGCTGAATAGGCATCTTCTGTTCATTTAATTCTACAATCTCTGCTACTAAAACATCAATTGCTTCATTGATTTCATTTCTCTCTGTGGTCTGAACTCTGTTGACATAATTACGATCTTCAGGTTTACTTGTTTGTAAAACATAATCTAAGTTTTCCAATCTTCCTGTGAGATTGTCTAATTGTAATTGTTTACCGTCTAATCTTTTATCAACAATACTTGCTTCGAGTGAATAAGTATCTCCAGTCACCGCGCTGTCAATATGAGCTTTAGATAAGAAACCAAATATTCCCATACTTGTAATTAACATAAGTACCACGACAGCGGTGGTGAAATATGCTCGGACCAAATTATTGATTCTGTCCCATTCATAATGGAGCCAGGCTGCAGATACAACTTTACCAAATTCTAATATACTTGCCATGAAAGCAATTGATAAAGCAGCACCACTGAATATTGTCATCAGTCCTATAATACTAAAATACGCAGCTGTTCCTGCGAGTGATAATGATGTAAATAGTGTTAACCATTTCATTGTGAGTACCTCCAATTCACATCACTGTGTTTTTGTTCGTCTGCACGGACATGTAATATCATATCTCTTAAAGTTGCGTCATTGTCCATTGTATAATAATTTATTGCTAATCTCGGTGCAGGCGGATTAGGTAATATTCCTTTGTCTATTAATTTTATATATTCCGTATAACTCTTAACTGCTTCTTCCTCAAAGTAATGTACCATACGATGAGCGGTCTTTGGAAAGAATACATACATTAGGAAATAAAAATTCCAAAAGATACCTTGAGCTGCTAATATTAATAGCCTTTCAAATAAATTTGGTTTCGCGATTTCAATAAAGAACATTAAATGCATTCTTTCGTTTTCAGCTTCTTCAAGCAATTCGCGAATCATTGGTCCATATCCTGTTTTCATTTGTCTTAAACTTCTCAAATGAACCCACATACCTGCGACCATACCTGGGACACCTGCTATAGTTTCTAGAACTACTGCTCTATGTCCATATCTTTTAGCAAAGAATGTATCGGCAAAGAACCGAAAAAACTTTGTCATACTTCTTGCTACGGTATCCTTCATTCGTATTCTTTAAACGTCTCCTTCAACGCAATTACTAAATCGTCCATCATACCATTGGTGTGTAATGGTGTTGGTGTAATTCTAAGCCGCTCTGTACCCACATCGACTGTTGGATAATTAATTGGCTGAATATAAATTCCATACTCATTTAATAACCTATCTGACATTACTTTACATTTCTTTGCATCTCGTACCATTACAGGTAAGATATGAGTACACGCTTTATCATGTATCTCAATATTATTTTCAATCAACAAAGATTTTAATGTTGCTGCTCGTTCTTGATGTTGTTCTCTAAGTTCGTTGTGTTCTTTTAACCATCTTATTGAAGCAATTGCTCCTGCGCACATAACAGGACTTAAAGAAGTTGTAAAAATAAATCCTGAGGCTACGGAGCGAATGGCATCGAGAACAATACTATCACCAGCAATATAACCACCGTGACAACCAAACGCCTTTCCAAGTGTTCCATTTATAATATCTACTCTATCAGAGAGTCCTAACTTTTCGCAGTACCCAGCTCCTGTGTCACCATAAAGTCCTACTGCATGAACTTCATCAATATATGTCATTGCTCCATAAGCATCAGCAAGATCACATATTTGTTCGATTGGTGCAACATCTCCATCCATACTATATACGCTTTCAAATACAACACATGGAACTTGATTATTCATTTTAGCTGTTTGTAAGGCAAGCTCAAGTTCGTCCATGTTATTGTGTTCCCAAATAATCTTATCAGCTCTTGAATGTTTAATACCCATAATCATAGAAGCATGATTTTTATTGTCGGATATAAAACAGATATTTGGTATAATACGGCTCAGTGCAATTAACGTCCACTCATTAGCAACATATGCTGATGTAAATAATAAACCTTTTTCTTTTTTGTGGAGTTTTGCTAATGTTCTTTCAAGAGTGACATGATAATGAGAGGTACCGCCAATATTACGTGTACCTCCACTACCACTTCCTGTTTTTTCAAGTGCAGTTGCCATCGCATCGATGACATACTTGTTTTGTCCTTGACATAGGTAATCGTTAGAACACCAATTCACAATTGTCTTTGGTGAATACTTTGAATACCATGTTGCTTTAGGAAAGTTTCCCCTCTCCCTTACAATATCATTAAAGACTCTATATCGACCATCGTCTTTAAGTGAGTCAATTAAATCTTGAAAGATTTGTTTGTTTATCATATCTACGCCTTAAGCTGCGTAGGCATCATCCCATTTTCCGGATAAACCAGCAACTTCATATTCCGTCACACGGTTTTCAAAGAAGTTTGTATGGTCGGCACCATTCAGTACCCATTCTAACCAAGGTAATGGATTTTCTTTTACCTTGAAATTAGTTTTCATGCCTAACTGAAGTAATCTTCTATCTGTTATATATCTTATATATTCTTTTACTTCGGATTTATCCAGACCTTCAATAGTACCTAACTCGTAAGCAAGGTCAATGAACTTGTCTTCAAGGTCAACAATATCTTTTGACATTTCATAAATTTCGCGTTTGAAATCGTTGTCCACGACACGAGAATGTTCTTTTACAAATGCTTTGAATAATTTAGAATTACCTTCAACGTGAATAGACTCGTCTCGTATACTCCACTCAACTACTTTACCCATACCTTTCATTTTACCGAAACGTTGAAAGTTAAGTAACATAACGAAAGAAGCAAAGAGAGCAACACCTTCGTTAAATACAGATTTTGCTAAAGACAGACCAAGACCACGTAAAGTGTTTGTATCTGCTTGTCTCATATAATCAATCTTGTCTGCCATTTCAGAATACTCTAGGAATGCGTGGTATTCAGAATCAGGTAAACCTAAAGTTTCGTTTAATAATGCATACGCTCTTTGGTGAATACCTTCTCGAGCAGCAAACGAACCTAACATATTACGGACTTCGTTATTTTTAAACTTTGGAATAAATTGGTCATAATAGTTTTGACCTACAGCAACATCAGACTGAGTAAACAATCTTAAGATGTTTGTAATATATTCTTTTTCAATCGGAGTGATCTTACCACCTTTCCAATCAGCTACATCTTCAGACAAGTCAAGTTCATCTTCAATCCAATGAGCTTTTTCATGTCTTGTTGTAATTTCAACAGCCCAAGGATAATGAAACGGTTTATATGTTTCAGAGAATTCCAATAAGCCACCTTGTTTCTTTACAAGTTTATCAGAGATTGCCATCAAATCATTATAGGTACCGATATGTTCATCGTTAATCCAAATCTGAGGTACAGATTTAACGGCTTTACCATTACTATGTTTTTGATAAAAAGCTAATCTTTGTTCTTCATCATCTAATAACACTTGAGTATAACCAAATCCATGTTGTGTAAACCATGCTTTTGCCTTTTCACAAAAAGGGCAATTTGATTTGGTATAAATTAGTACTTCCATTTTCTTTCCTGTTTTTCTATCATCCTTCGCAGGCGATGCACTCATCTTGTTGTTCCTCCGAGCCGTTGCTGAACTTAATTGAGTCTGGGTTAATAATATCATCTAACTTTTCACGTTCGATTTTTTGCGATACATTCTCTGCGCGGTTAGATGTTTCTGTTCTTAAATAATATAGTCCTTTACATCCTTGTTTCCAAGCTTGGTAATGTACTTGATGTAAGGTTCTTTTATCAGCTCCAGCAGGGAAGAAGATATTTAGCGACTGACCTTGACATAGGTACTTTTGTCTTTCTCCTGCTAATCGTATAAGAGCTAACTGATTAATTTCAATTGCTGTTTGGAATACCTCTTTCACATGGTCATGTAAAAAATCTAGGTGTTGCACTGAACCACCGTTTGTAATAATCGTTGACCATACCTCTTCGGTATTCTTTCCAATTTTTTCCAATTCTGCTTCGAGATATGGATTTTTATTTAGGTGAGATCCCACCCTTGTTCTAGAAGTAAATGCATTTGCTTTCCAAGGTTCAATACTTGGACTTGTATTTACAATCATAGAACTATTTGCGTTTGGAGCAATAGCTAACATATGAGCGTTACGACGACCTGTTCCTTTCATATCAGGAGCTTCACCTCGACGCTTACCCATTTCTAAAGTAGCTGCTAATGCTTCATCTTTAATATGTTTAAATATTGCTTCATTAATACCAACAGCCTGTTCGCAGTCAAATGGTACTGAATGCTTTTGTAGATACGAATGAAAACCCATCGCACCTAAACCTAATGATCTTTCTTGTTGTGCTGAATATCTTGCTTTGCTAATTTCGTCGCCTGCATGGTCAATAAAGAACTGTAATACGTTATCTAAAAATACAGTTAAGTCTTTGACCATCGGAGTGCCAACCCATTCGTCATACTTTTCAAGGTTAACCGATGATAAACAACATACTGCTGTTCTATCTTCAGAGGTCACTAAATGAATTTCATTACATAGGTTAGACCCCTTAATTGTTAAACCCTTTGCCTTTTGTGCATCAGGTAAAGCACGGTTTGCTGTATCAATAAAGTTAAGATACGGTTCACCTGTTCTATAACGTGTTTCTAAAATCAACTCCCATAGTTTACGAGCTGACATTGTATCACGGACTGATTTGTCATTTGGGTCTAATAAGTTCCAATCAGAACCTGACTCAACCGCTTCCATAAATTTGTCTGTAATATTCACTGCGTGGTGTAAATTTAAATTCTTACGGTTTACATCACCTGTAGGAATACGCATATTAATAAATTCTACAATGTCAGGATGGTCAACATCCATATATGCAGCATAAGAACCTTTTCTTGTTCTTCCTTGACGGTAAGCAACCATATCAGCATCAACAGTATGTAAGAACGGCATAGGTCCTGGAGCTTTCTTTGATACAGCACGAATATCAGACCAATGACCACCTACTCCACCACCTTTAACAGATAGCCACCTAAGTTCTGCGGTATGGTCTATAAGACCGTCTAATGTGTCTGGAACATAAGTAAGAAAGCAGCTGATTGGTAATGCTTTAATTGGTTCTCCTTTAATTGGGGCATTTGATAAGACAGGAGATGCATACATAAACCAGCCTTTTGAAACGTAATCATAAATTCTCTGTGCAAGTTTTAAATTACCATTACAAAAAGCAACTGCTGCTCGAGCATATGCCATCTGAGGTGACCTTTCATCGTCACGACAATAGTAATCTTTTAACAATTTAAATGATTGTTCAGAAAGATCCTTATCTCTCTTTGTTTCAATTTCAATACCTAAGTGCTGCATGTCTTCTCCTTATTCTTGTACATATTGTTCTGATAAAGGAAAGATAGCTGCGATGGCTTCAGCAACAGCTCGTGCAAGTTCAATATGTTCTAATTGTGTTCCATGACCACTGCGAAGTTCGATGTAATGAATCCAACTTCTTAATGTACCGTTTACATACAGACGAGAGACGGTATTTCCTTCAGGTAAAACTGCTCTTGCTTGCTCTTTCGCAATTCCTTTATCAATTGCCCATTTATATAATTCTTTTGCTTGGCGTATAAACGCCATTTGTTTCATTCGCCAATCTTCAGCGATTCTTCTTTCTTGTTCGTTATCTCTATCAATATCAATAGAATTTTGACGATTCTTTGGATCTTGTAATCTTGCTTCTCTTGCGACAAATTCTAAATCATCAACCGGGTCGGCATATCTTTGACTGAATTCCTGAAAAGAAAAAGAACGATGTCTCAATAATTGTCGAGCAATATCTCGTGTCGTTTCAATTTCTAAACAAGCACTCACCATTTCAAATGGAGACCAATGCTTATGTTTAGCAAGGTACTTCAAAAGTTTTTCCGATGTCTCTTTATTATTTTGGTTTGATGGATTACTCACTCTTGCGCAGTAAGCAATTAAGTCCTGAGCTGATTCGTTGTACTCAGGGGATTGACTATAACTAATCAAATTAACCTTCATTATCTATGTCCTTTTCCATTGTTGAAATTTCAATTTAGCCTCTAAACCTTTATAAGTAATTGTTCTCATTAAACTCTCTACGCATTTTATATTACCGCTAAGAACCATTTCATTGATGTCCTTCCCAGGTATATCGTTTGGCCATATTACAATCTGATGACCCATGTCAATAATTTTTTCCATACGCTTATGAATCTCGCGATTACGAGGTTCAGCGTCAAACACAAAGACGGCATTCCCTACATGGTCAAGTGCATTCGTATTGCCATCGGCTCCTGCCATCGCAACAGCGTTTGATAAAAACATACTATCCAACGCACCTTCGACCACGTAATACTTTTCTTTAAAGTTTACTTTGTCGAGTCCAAATATTTTAGGTACTTCATCAAACATGATGGTAATATACCTAAGGCCCTCAGGGTCAAACCCTCGAGCTGAGACTCCGAAACATTTTCGGTCTTTGTCTAAAAAAGGAATAACTAAGCGAGGCTCGTCTTTCTTTACGTTCTCGAACTTATTTGGAATGATTCCGTTAATCCATTCTTTAAATCTTGGTGCGAAATAAAGACGGTAATGATGCTTAGAAGGAATACTCCTTTTATCTATATATTTCTTTACTGGGTGATTATGTGGGAGCTGACTGATTTTTTTTAAGTTTTTTAAGACATCACTGTGAGAGAATTTTGGTTGCTCAAATTTAGTATCATCTAGAGTTGATGTTTCTGTTTTTGGAGCATTGTTTGCATTGTTGATAAATTTCTCTGCGACATAATCATTGTAGGAAATGGGGTCGACTGCTCTAAGAAAGTTGGAAAAGGAATGACTTTCACCGCAGTTATGACAGTAAAAGTAAAAGTTGTTTTCTTTCTCAAGCAGCCAACCCCGAGCTTTAGATTTACTTTTCTTTGAGTCACCACAAATGGGACAACGAAAGTTAATCTTGTAAGGGTTACGATTCGTTATTTTGTATCTGTCCAGGCGACCAGCCAAATGCTGTGCGTACTGAATATCCACAAAGTCAAGCATAATATAAAATCCAATTTTTGTTAATCTTTCAGGCTATTATATACTAATATAGGTGAGATGTCAATGGTTATTTTTGAAAAATAACCGATAGGTCAGCATAGTTTAAAATGAAAGTGATAATTGCGAATGCTCCTAGCATCCACCACTTTAGATTTTCCAAAGAACGGATTTGTTGTTCTTGTATGTTTACTTTATCTTTAACGTCACGTACTATATTATCAATAATTGCCAAAGTTTCAGTATGTCTTCTTTCGTGTGCAGCTTTTGTTTCTTCTGCCATTACACGATGTTGTTCTTTGCCTTCGACCATTGCATTTAACATTTCTTCTTTGAAAGCTTGCTTGTATTCATCAAGTTCTTCCTTCATAGCAAGACGAGCTTCCATGTTCATGCGTCTTTGGTCGGCAAGCCTTTCATCCATGTATTCAATTTTGGTCTGAAAGTTCTCCATGATTTGCTGCTGCACAGCAAGGGACTTGGCAATGTCTGCCATCCCATCTACTGCTTCATCAACCTTATCAAAGAATTTTCCAATTGATTGGATGTCTTTTTTAATAAGGGCAATATCGGTCTTAACGTGGTTAAGGTCGTCAGACATATTTACTCCAGTTAGTTTGTTATTATACCACTAAATCCATTATATGTCAATGGATATTTATTAATAAGTTGGGGTTAAACGGAGAGATATGTCAATTATTGTTCTGATTATTTCTCTCAATTGCTAAGCCTTGCGCAGGCTCGTCATCTATCGTCACATTACGATAATATACAATAACCTCTCCAAGTTCGCGAATGTATCTACGGAGCTCCTGAGTGTTTTTAGCCATCATTTGATAGTCACCGATTGTCATTGCGACAAATACAACATCTCCATTGTTGAGCTTTTTCATTTCATCAAGGAAACGGTCAAGATACGTATATCCTACAGGCCATTCTGGATGCTCTCTTTCTTCTAAGGTACAATCCTTCGGCCTTTTAGTTTTGGGTGTTCCATCGTCCTTATATTCACCTGTGGGGAGGGCCTTACAAGGATTAGTAATTACTGCTTCAGATACAACATACCATTTAGGATTTTCTAATTCAATAGGACGAGGTAAAGTTGGTTGTATAATTTCTATTTTTACAGGTTTCGTAATAATCTCGACTTCTTTTTCGCCGAAGATATTCTGTAATGTACTACAACCGCTAAGGAATGTCAGGAGCGTTAAGCTCGCTAATAGCTTTGCTGTCATTTTCTATATCTCCAAATACTTCAGCAGTTCCATTATTAAAAGTTGGTTCAATCAATCCTGGTTTAGCAACTGCAAGTTTATTTAAATTGTGTCGAGCAAATATAGCAAGATACTGATCCTTCTCTTGCTCTATTTGATTATAATTACGTTGAAGGTTTGCTAACGATTGTCCTTGTCTCTCATAAGATTCTTGCATAGCAGCCATAGTTGCTTTCTGTTCTTCAACAGCAGCTTCCAATTTGACTGCGTTCTCTTTAAGAGTCACATTTTCGTTATATAACCAATATGAACCTAGAC
>Ga0181574_10000393_pt1 | contig 40634 bp, 38 predicted proteins | sample 101ome_24_FD_145600 | JGI IMG/M metagenome (GOLD analysis project Ga0181574, IMG submission 145600) | Coastal salt marsh microbial communities from the Groves Creek Marsh, Skidaway Island, Georgia - 101410AT metaG (spades assembly) | ecosystem: Environmental > Aquatic > Marine > Intertidal zone... | reverse complement strand
GAAGAGCTGCTATTGCCTCGGGGTCGGTGCGATAGTGTACTTTAAGCATCGGCCAGTTGATGATGTCGCCGGTGTTTCCTTGTGGGGCTTGTGCTGTCTCACTCATGTTGGTTCCTCTTTATTGTTGTTGATTAAATTACTGACTCTGGCACGGGGGTTGTGCTGTTGATAATCATTTCAGCGCGTCGTCGAATTTTAGCCTCATGATCCTCGGTGAGGGTGTGTAGCCAGAAGTCGCCGTTTTGCAATTTTGCTAAAGCCATGTCCGCGACCTCATCAGGGTGGGTGGTCTTTAATTCAAAACCAAACTCCTCGGCCATGCGCTTCATGTCGTCAACCGAATTGATGCCACTCTCGTTGCCTGTAACGCCCTTATCAAACTCCTCTGGCCGCACGCGGCCTGAGTTAAACAGACCGGTATCAACGATATGCGGACCCGGAAACAAGGCGCTGACTTTTACGGGTAACCCCGCGCCCTGCACCTGATAGTGGAGATTCTCTGTAATTGTCTGCACTGCGGCTTTAGACGCTGTGTAGATTGGGACGTCGGGCAGCACCATGTAGGCGCCGTTACCCGAGCCGGTTATAACCATGTGCGTTGGCTCGGATCGCGCGACAAGGTAGGGCATAAAAACGCGGATGGAATTGACAGCTCCCCAGACATTGACGTTAAAACACCACTGCCAGTCTTTGTCAGAAAAGTCCCACATGGCACCCGCCTCACCGGCACCGATGCCGGCATTGGCAAAGACAAAATCAACCTGCTCGAAAGCGGCCAGGGCGCCGTCTAAAAGACCTTGAAGGCTCGTTATGTCGGTGACGTCGCATCGGCAAACCTGATGCTCTATACCCTCTGAAGATAGATCTTCCCCGACCGCCGTCATGGCACTGGGATCCACATCACCGATGACGATTTTCGCGCCGGCACGCCCCAGGGCAAAAGCAAGAGAACGTCCCACGCCGCTCGCCCCGCCGGTGATGACGGCTGTTTTGCCCCGGTAATAGTCACTCATTGCTGGCCTCGGGCGCTGGATTCAAGGTAGAACCGTCGCACCCATTTGCGGAACAGTACCAGCGTCTCATCGCCCTTGCAGAAAATAGGTTGCCGGCGATGTACCTTGTGCTTCCATATCGGATAATCATCCTGCAAACCGTCAATAATGCCATTCATGACCGCATCCCCTGCAAGATCCTCAATGTCCTTGCAGACGGTAAGGGTCCAGCGCAGTAGCGTTTCGTCCTGAGTAATGGGTTGTGCGGAGTTGTAAACGATCATCTCGGCGCCTGGTCCGTAACTAGTCTGAACGCGCGCCAAGCCGGGCTGGAACATGGTGGCGTGCAGGTGTCCCGGTATGCCGTTGGCGTTCATGTCCGCGTGAAGGTGCACGGCGCCATCGTCCTCAACGGTCACCGACGACGGAGGTGTCTCATTTTGCTTGTGCACGTACTGAAAATGCTCCGGGTCGCAGGAGTTCTCGGCGATATCCTGAATGTGAACCGGAATGGTGAATTCCACCTGGCGGGGGGCCGTCCAGCCGTCGTTGTTTAGCTGATCGATGACAGGCACCTCCCACATGGGGGCCTCACCAGTCGGGTGGAACCACATGTAGATCTCGCCATTCACCTCGCTGGTTGGCCAGTTGGTCACTTTTGCCCGAGAGGGAATATCCTCGCAATAGGGGATATGCTGGCAGGCTCCATCGGCGCCAAACTGCCATCCATGGAAGGGGCATTGAATCGACTCGCCAACCACCCGGCCGTTAACCCCAAGGTGCGCTCCTAGGTGCGGGCAGTAGGCATCGTGGACCCGAACAGCGCCAGAGCGGGTTCGGTAAAGAACGAGGTCACGATCCAGAGCGGATACGGCTTTAACCTCGCCCACCTGCAACTCGTGGCTGCGGGCCAGTGACCACCATCCCATCGGAAAGTCGGGTGCGGTATTTGTTTTTGAATCACAGACAGCGATCAGTTCCATGATGATTATCTCCCTTTTTAAGCTAGCCGTTGGCTAGTCGTCATTAGCGACGAATTGTTATTGAAAAATACGTGTTGATGGTCCGATATCATCGGCCACGGTTCTGAGGTAAGCAGAATCGAGCCCATAGAAATCTACCGCATTGAGGCCCAGAATGAGCTTGCCGTCGTTCTCGGGGAAGCCCTTGAACGTCTCGGTGTAGTACTGCTGCGTGTGGGGCCAGGTGCCTTCTGGATGAGGGTAGTCGCTACCCCACATGATCTGGTTGACGCCAATCACGTCCTTCATCTCTAAGTCTCTTCGCGGCACGCAGGAGGCGCCGATACCGCAGTTGCGAGCAAAATATTCACTCGGTGCCATACTGAGATGGGATCTGAAGTCACCTAGCTTGGCCGAGAAATGAACGTCGGTGTAGTTGTGATCGAGTAGCGTGAGCCACGACGGCACCATGAAGAGGGTTCCCCCCTCGACAACCATGGCCTTGAGTTTGGGAAAGCGCTCAAAAACGCCGCCCCACAGCATGAAAGTAAGTGGCCGGTAGAGCCAAAACATCACCTCGGAGACATAACAGCCCATAGCGCCGGGTAAATCGTCGCTGCGGTCCTCGTTGGGGAACTCTGGTCCAAAGTATTCATTCAGAGGCGCGGGGCCCGAGTGAAAGTGGATGAAAATGCCAAGGTCCTGGCAAACCTCCCAGAAGGGGTCGTATTTTTTGTCGTGATAGGGAGCATGTTCTCCCCATAGCGTGGGTAACATGACCCCCTTAAGACCGTTGTCGGCGCACCAGCGCACCGCCTCGATTGCCTCGTCAACGCCGAATAAAAGGGGGATAGAGGCAACGCCTAAATGTCGCTTGGGATCATTCGCGACCAACTCGGCGAGCCATCGATTGTGTGCCATAGCGCCTGCCCACTGTAGTTCAGGGACAGCGTCCTTGGGCGATAGTCCCAGGCCCGCGCCGAAGGGCGGAGTATTTTGCTCGGTGATTCCATCGGGAAAGACAATCTCCGCAGCGATGCCATCCTTCGCCAGCATTTTTTTGCGTTCCTGATAATCCCAGGCGCCAGTGAGTTCCTGCTGGATGGGAGCACGCCACTCATCATTGATCTCTTTGATGAGGAATTGCTGCTCCGCCTTGTTCATCATATCGACTTGGATGTCCACCGCCATATCGATGAAATCGTGATATTTGGTTTCGACGTAAGGCTTGTATTGGTGGATGGGTAGTCCGGCATGGCAATCGGTAGATACCACGAGTAAACGGTCGCTCATGATTGTGTTCTCCGTAATAAATAAAATGGTGTAGGTGTGGCTTGTTCCTTGAAGCCGGCGTATATGCGGTGAGTCACTAGGATCACTGTTCCCCGGGTTTTATCGCTTATTTCCGCTGCGACCAACATAATTCAGCTTCCTTCTATTCCAGCCGGCTGGTCTATTCCGACGGGTTGGTGCGCTTCTATTCCCTTGATGAGCCACTCGACGGTGCGCAGAAAATTTGGTGGCGGCTGGGAGGGATCAACGCCAGCCTGATCTTCGGCCAGGCTTGAGTACAAGAGGGAGGTGACCTCCGACGCCATGGCGGTATCGGTCGGCGTGGGTGTTGGATACTTTTGGGTGGCGAATTCAGCGTGAGCCAAGCTGATCACGACATGGGCCAGAGATTTGCAAACGTCGGCTGCTGCGGTGGGCTCAAATCCAACCTCCATCAGAAACAAAAGCAATGGTTTGGTGTAGTCCGCAATGGGTGCGTGATTTTCAGGCGTTAAATGGGCAGCAAGATTCGGGCGTGCGAGGATAATTTCTCTCAGATCTCGTGACCATTGGGCGACGACGCTTTGCCAGCTGTCTCCGAAAGAGAACCTCGGTGTCTTGCTGCGAAAGTAATAGTCCAGCAGCGACGCAATCAGCTGGTCTTGTTTTCCGACTTGCTTGTACAGCGTTCGTGTAGAGCAACGCAGCTTTGTTGCCAGATTACGCGCTGTCAGGGCGCCCGGTTCCCCCTCCTCAATGAGCCCAAGTGCAGCTTCATAGATGGTGTCAGAATCGAGTAGCGGTCGTGCCATCGAGCACCTCTTCGTATGTTGTGCTGGTGTTGCATAGGTGCACCAGGCCACAATTTCAATGCCCCGGTGCGCCACTAATTATCGTACCCGTGCGGTCTATTCCTCGCCTTACCTTTGGAACAATCGGTGTTCCAAACCACCTCGGCGGCGCCAGCGTAATGACAGAGACCATTGGCAGCTAAACGCGGGCGACCATTAAGAAAACGCTGTTTTCTTAACTGATACTGTAGTAAAACAGGCTTTCCGTCAACGTCCTGACATGCAGTGAGAGAGCCCGGCTTCGACGAAAGCAGGACACTAATCGACAGTCGGAAATTGAAAAAGGAATTTCAGGGAGAGTATTTACAATGACCACATGCCCATTCACCCACCCACTGGATTTGGATAGCTATGGCAACGGCATGCCATATGATCAGCTGGCGACACTAAGGCATCAGGGCAGCTTTGTTCACTTCGACGATCCTGGCACCGGCGTGCCCTACTGGGTGGCCGTAAAGCGCGATGCCCTGGACTTCGTGTCCCAGAATCCCAAGATTTTCTCCTCGCAAATAGCGGGCCCATTCCCGATGGAGCCACGATCTGAGATGGAGCGAGAGACCACCGCTGTCATGAACGCCAATAGTTTTATCGCCATGGATCCACCTCAGCATATGGCCCATCGGCGGGTTGTCAGAGATGCGTTTACCCCGCGGGCAGTCGCAGCCATGGAGCCCTGGCTCAGAGAGCAGGCGAAGTCCATTGTCGACAGAGTGGCATCAAAGGGTTCCTGTGAATTTGTTGAGGAGGTCGCGGCCGAGTTACCTCTAATGGCGATTCTTGAGTTGTTGGGTGTCCCTCAGGAAGACCGGAAACAGTTTTTCGAGTGGACCAATATCATGGCGTTTGCAGATGATCCTGATATCAGCACGGGAATGGAGGAGGCAAACACGGTCGCGTTCGAAGTGATTCTCTACGCGATGGAGTTGGCGAAAAAACAGCGTCAAGCTTTTACTGGGCCTGTGATTCAGGCTCTCCTCGAAGGAGAGGTTGACGGCGTGCCCGTCAGTGACGAGATGTTTGCCTGGGTTTTTATCTTACTCATGGTTGGCGGTAATGAGAGCACGCGAACGGCGCTGGCCCATGGAATGCGCCTGCTGATGGAACACCCTGACCAGTTGCAACACCTTGTCGATCATCCCGACGACATTCCAACCGCCGTCGAGGAGATGCTTCGCTACAACACGGCGTTTATTAGCATGCGACGTACAGTGACCGAAGATGTTGAGTGGAATGGGTATCGATTTAACAAGGGCGATAAAATAGTGATGCACTATCACGCGGTAAATCACGATGAGGATGTGTTTGGTGATGACGCCATGGTTTTTGACATTCATCGACACAAACGTCTCCCGACCCTGAATAGAGAATTGCGTTCCTTCGGTATAGGCGAACATTTTTGTCTCGGCATGAATCTGGCGAGACTGGAGATGCGAGTGATGCTCGAAGAGATATTGCCGCGGCTCAGAAATCCAAGATTGTCAGGGGACATCACGTATATGCGCTCCGCGTTCATCAATACGATCAAGGCAATGCCAATCGAGTTCACCCCGGAAACACCCTCGACAACGGCTGCAGCTTGACCTAGGGGGGCGCATGACTAACCAACAGCAACGCTTAGCGGTCATTACTGGCGGCGGCAGTGGTATGGGGCGAGCCTGGGCGCGTCGTCTTGCAGACGAGGGTGCGCGGGTCGTGCTGTTGGACCTTAATAAAGAGGGCATGATCGAGACCGCCCGCGGCCTAGAGAATTCCATCAGCTTTCGGCAGGTGGATGTGACGGCAACCGACGAGGTTGCGGCGGTATTTGATGAGATTGAACAGTCAATCGGCCCCGTAGATAGGGTGGCTAACGCCGCCGCCATCATGCCTTTTGGTCGCTTACTCGAGCAGGATCCCAAGCAAATTAATCAAGTGATGTCGGTCAATTACAACGGCCTGGTTAATGTCGCCGCCGCGGCCTTGCCTCCCATGCTCAGAAGGGGGCGGGGGGAATTTATCAGCTTTTCGTCGATGACGGGCTTAATACCGGGACTGTTGATGGGGGCCTATGCCTCGAGTAAAGCCGCGGTTCAGTTTTATAGCGAAATTCTTTATCACGAGAACAGAGACTCCGGGGTGCGTTTTTGTTGTGTGTGTCCGCCGGCGGTGAATACCGCGCTCTGGAAGCAAGCCGAGGCAACTGTCGTCCCCAAGTTGCCCAGCAAGGGCGAGACGCTGGAGCCAGATCAGGTGATCGATGAAATTGAGCGCTGCCTTGCATCGGGAGCGCCGTTTGCCTATCCCGGGAAGCAAACTCGCGTCGGCGTGTTAATGCGCCGGTTTTTCCCGGGATTTGTGTGGCGGGTTGCGCACAAGGCCGAGGGGTTTTAAGGATTCTTCGTCGTGGCGGCTAACAGAGTTGGCCATGAAACCAGCCGGTGGGCCTGACCTTAACCGCTATCCAAAGAGACGATAGAGAAGCGGACTATTGCTCGTATACTTGAGGTTCTCTTGTCGCCACGGAACGTGCCATGACGCTGGAACAACAAACGGCTGAGCTCACAAAAGCCTATCAGCCGATGACGCTAGGGCCCATCACCCTGCCTAACCGCTTCATCAAAGCGGGGGCAAACGAAAACATGTCTCTCGGCGGCCTGCCGACCCAAGCGTTGGTCAAACACCATGCAGAACTTGCCCGGGGCGGTGTGGGGCTCACCACCGTGGCTTACCTGTCGGTAACCAAAGATGGCCGGACACTGCCCGATCAGCTCTGGCTGAGTGAGGATGCTGTACCGGCGCTTCGGGTCGTTACGGATGCAGTGCACGAGGCCGGCGGGAAGATTGCGGCGCAAATCACCCACGGGGGCTCCTTTGTGACCGGTATCTTTCAACCCCGGCGTCTGCTGAGCTCCATGTCGGGCTTTAATGCAGCTGGCCTCTTGCGAGGCAATGTCCTTCGTCGAGCGATGAACGAGCGGGATATGGATCGGATGGTGGATCACTTCGTCGCCGGAGCGGTGAAATGCATGGAAGCCGGATTCGATGCCGTCGAAATTCACATGGGTCACGGCTACTTGCTAAATCAGTTTCTCTCTCCCATGGATAATCAGCGAAAGGATCAATACGGGGGGAGTGCTGAAAATCGCGCTCGTTTTCCTGTGCGGGTGTTGCGTGAAGTCAAAGCAGCGGTTGGTCACAAGATGGCGGTTCTCGCGAAAATCAACGTCGCCGATGGCAGACGCAGCGGTGCAACGGTGGACGATGCCATTGTGACTGCAAAACTTCTCGAGGAGGCGGGAGCTGACATGCTCGTGCTCTCAGGTGGCCGGAACGTCGAGTCTGGCTGGTTTATGTTTGGCAGCAACATGAATCTTGAAGCCATGCAGCGTGTATTGGGCCGCTGGTCGCTGAGCGGTATGGCAATCGGCGCAACGGCAAAGACAGCACCCAAGGTCACGTTTAAAGAACTGTATTTCTGGGAGTACTCCAAGAAAATTCGCGCAGCGGTCACCGTCCCTCTGGCGTATTTAGGTGGCGTAAAGACTGCCGACAATGTGGCGCAGTGTATGGGGGAGGGGTTCGACGCCGTCGTCATTGCCCGGGCACTGCTGCGGGAGCCTGATTTGGTCAATAAGTGGCGAGACCATCCGGAGGAAGCCTCCCTGTGCGACAACTGCAATAGCTGCATTGCCTATATCTATCATCCGGCGGGTACTTGGTGTATCCACCGGCCTCCGAATTCCCTGGAGGATAATCAAACCATTGCGTCCTCTGCTTAACCCGAATCGGAGATCCAATAGGCCAATGAAAAGATCATGCTAAAGCTTGTTTTCGATCATCAGATAGCAGCGCCCGTGGAATGCGTCTGGGGGGTTATTACCGGCTTCGAGGAGTACGGCGAGTGGAACAGCTTTACGCCGGCGTGCAAGGCGGAGTTGAGATCCGGAGCGCCAATCACCATGACGGTGAATCTCGGGCGACGGGTGATCAAGCAAACTGAGTGTGTCCATGAGGTCACACCATGGGCTCTGTTTGAATACCGTATGAAGCCCGTTGGGCCTTTGCTTCGTAGTTATCGCCAACACAGGATTACGCCCATTGGCTCTGATGAGACTCACTACCAGTCGGTATTTGTGCTGTATGGTTGGTTGTCCCCCATTGTTGGATTGCTGCTCGGGAAAGATCTGAGTGCGGGCTTTGAGAGGATGTCGCGTGAATTGAAGCATCGAGCTGAGCATCTGGCGGGAGCGCCAACAGGGATTGATTGAGGTTAGGAAGGCTGGGAGCGGGGCAGCACCATTGATGATGAGGAAACCCATGAAAACAGATCAGCGTGTAGCGCTTGTAACAGGAGCAAGCCGCGGGGCCGGAGCGGGGATTGCCAGGGCTCTGGGCAGTCACGGTTTCATCGTTTACGTCACCGGGCGATCGGAGGCGATCGGGGCCGCTAAAGCCTGGGACGGCTCTGTGCTGCCGGGAACCATTTATGACACTGCTGAGGCGGTCACCTCACTCGGGGGACAGGGGATTGCGGTGGCATGCGATCATGCTGATGACGAGGCGGTGGCAAAGGTTTTTGAGCAAATTCAGGCGGAGCAAGGCCGGCTTGATTTACTGGTAAATAACGCCACCCATATGCATCCCGAGTTGATCTCGCCCAAACCTTTTTGGGAGAAATCAGTTGACGCAGGTCAGATACTCGATGTCGGGTTGCGCTCTGCCTATGTGGCGAGCTGGCACGCCGCCAAGATGATGGTGGTCCAAGGAAGTGGTTGGATAATCTTCGGGAGCTCCTTTGGCGCTAACTGCTACATGCATGGACCGGGTTATGGTGCGCAAAAAGCGGGTATCGATAAGTTTGCCGCCGATATGCAGCATGATTTCGATGGAACCGGTGTGAACGCGGTGTCGGTATGGATGGGGCCGCTTCGGACAGAGCGTGCCAAAAAGGCTGCAGAGGTGCATCCAGAACAGTACGAGGAAATCATGAAGCTGGCAGAAAACCCCGAATATACGGGACACCTTATTGTGGGTTTGATGACAGACTCCCGGGGTCCGGGCTATGGGGGTAAAACGGTGATCGGTGCGGAGCTCGGACAGGCGCTTGGGATTGATGACGACGGGGTATGGCCGCCATCTCACCGAGACATGCTGGGTGCTCCGCCGGAACGGTCTGCGGCGGTAATCTATTGAGCATGTTGGCACGGAGGTCCGGGCTCGTTGCTGCTGTTGTTGTCTCGCTGGCCTCGCTTGGCTGTGAGCCACTCGATGATCCCTCGCTAAAGGGATTTTCTGGTGAGCCGTCGATCTTGGATGAGGCGCCTGCTGTCGCCGACGCAACTGGCGTAAAGCAGCTCTACTGGGGCGACCTTCACATCCATACAGCGCTCTCGAGTGATGCCTACGCAATGGGTGTCAGGGCGCTGCCCGAGGACGTCTATCGCTTTGCTCGCGGCGAGACGATTGAGCACGGGGCAGGATATTCCATCACGATCGGGCGTCCTCTCGATTTTGTTGCGGTGACAGATCATGCCGAGTTTCTCGGTCAGGCGAGACTCGCCGATCTCTCCATGCCAACGACTCGACAACCCTTGGCAGATCTGCTGCGAGAGGGTAGCCCTTTCGAGGTGACCAAGGCGTGGCTTGAGACGATGGCGCTGATCCGTGAAAACGGATTCCAGTTGAGCCTTGATGGAGTTGACGAAGCGGTCAATCGTCAAGCGTGGAATATGTCGGTCGCGGCCGCAGAAACCTTCAACCAGCCCGGAGAATTTACAACCCTCATCGGTTGGGAGTGGTCCGCAACTAATGGCGATGACGTCAGCACCCACCTCCATCGCAATGTGATCTACGGTGATAGCGATGTGCCTGAGGTCCCTTTCAGTGCATTGGATGGAGCTGATCCTCCCGCCTTGTGGGCCTTTCTGCGTGAAGAGCGAAGGATGGGGCGTCAGGTTATGGCGATACCTCACAACGCCAATCTGTCCGCCGGTGGCATGTATCGTTTGTTTGGCGCTGATGGGACGTTGATGCCTGAACTGGCAGCAGGAGATCGCGCATCTCTTGAGCCCATCAGCGAGATTTTGCAGGTGAAAGGCGCTTCGGAGACCCATCCGCTGCTCTCTTCTCTCGATGAGTTTGCGGGTTTTGAGATAGCGAACGTGGTGCCCGGTAGGGCGGCGACACTGGAAACAGCGAGTGGCTCTTACGCGCGGGATGGCCTGCTTCAGGGCCTGTCCGTGATGGAGCAGTCAGGGTTCAATCCATTGGAGTTTGGATTCATTGGCTCCAGTGACAGCCATAATGCAAGCTCATCTACCGACGAGAATCGATACACAGGCAAGTTGCCCATGATGGATGGTTCAGCGGGCTTGCGCACGGGAGAGGCGGGCATTGGGTTGCGGTATTTAACCCCCGCGACTCAATGGGGCTCCGGCGGGCTTGCGGCCGTGTGGGCCTCCGGCAATACCCGGCAACAGATTTTTGATGCCCTTGCGCAACGTGAAACCTATGCCACCAGTGGACCAAGAATTGGCCTGCGTATGTTTGGGGCCTGGGATCTGAATGAAACCGAGGATGCAGCGGGCAATTTGATTGATCGCTTGGAGGAGCAAGCTGTCCCCATGGGAGGGCGCTTACCCGCAATGTCCGCTGTGGGGGTAGCGCCTACATTTTTTGTGATCGCATCGCGAGATCCAGCCGGAGCCAATCTTGACCGGATACAAATCGTAAAAGGGTGGATAGATGAGAAAGGTGCCCCTCAGGAGCAGGTGATCAATGTCACCTGGTCTGATGGCAGGCTGGTAGACCCTGAAACAGGCGCGCTCCCGGCGCTTGCCAGCACCGTTAATGCAGAGGAGGCGTCATACACCAACACAATTGGTGCTGAAAGCCTCATGGGCTGGTGGCAAGACGGGGAATTCAATGCAAACAGCCCTGCGTTTTATTACGCACGAGCATTGGAAATCCCAACGCCTCGCTGGTCGACGTACGATGCAAAGCGGCTTGGCATTTCCCCGATGGACCCCGTGGCTATTCAAGAGCGAGCCATCGGCTCGCCGATCTGGTACGCACCCGGGACCACTACTGGAGCTACAGGAGGTAGGGAATAATCGCTTTTCGCTCGGGCGGGTAATCGTCAAAATTCTTGACGAACCAGCGGTGGGTAAAGATCGCCCGTGGGATGAGATTGCCGGCGGTTACAGCCAACACGAAAGCAGCCCCGAGGTTCCAGGTCATGACCGCAAAGCCCGTGAAGGACAGTATCTCGCCGAAATACTGAGGGCAGGATACCCAGCGAAAACCGCCACCATAGGGAATCTTGTAGCGAGGCTCATCCGGGCTCGGATTGGGCGATCGAAGGTGGCGCAGGATGCGGTCAGAGTGAACGTTCAGGGTAAATCCAATGACATAGATCAAGAGACCCAATTGAAAGCGCGGGTCCTTGAGCCAGTCGTCGGTGTAGAGCGTGCCGTACTCGGAGATGTACGCCGCATTGAAATACCCGTGTAAAAGCAGGGTGATCCAGCCCGCTATCACAACGCCCAATGAGAAGCTTGCTGTGCTGCCCGGTTGCACCCGCATCAGCAGCGGGGCGACCAAAGCTCGATTGGTGTAGTGGAAGATCCAGATGCCGAGGAACAAAAGTGGGACCAGCTGATTAGCGTTACTGCCCATGAAAAATACGATTGGGAATACGATCAGACCTGGAAGCTCCATCAAGACCCAGCCAAACTTTGAGCCCAGCTTGATGCCCTTGGCGCGTTTTCCACCCCCGAAACGTCCGCCGTAAGCGGCTGTTCCAAACAGGCTCGAAACAAAAATGAGTAGCGCGTAGGCAAAGCCGATGATGAGAAGGGTGTCGTAGAGCGTATTGCCGGTGTACCACTGCATAGGAAAGGCCTCTCGGGGTTGGCTGGTTGCGGAGCAGACTCCTCTCTCTGGCGCCTTGTTGCAAGCTACTACCATCGTCCAAACGGAGGCAGAAGGGCGCGACGTCACCCGCTAGGGTTGTCATGGGTGGTCCTTTTTGGGGGAGAGTAGCAATCATGTCCTTTGAGCCTGTATGCGAAGCGGATGTCACCGATTGGTCAGGCACGGCAGATGTTGTTGTCGTGGGCTTCGGTGGTGCCGGTGCCTGCGCAGCAATAGAAGCTGTTGACTGCGGTGCCTCTGTGCTTATGTTTGAGGCGGCCTCTGCGTCGGGCGGCTCTACGGCGCTGTCGTCAGCTGAAATCTATCTGGGTGGCGGCACGCGCATTCAACGAGCTGTCGGTTATGAGGATTCGGTTGAAGACGTCTATGGCTACTTGATGGCGAGTAATGGGCCACAGGCAGACACCGCAAAGGTCAGGGCTTACGCCGAAGGCGGCGCCGACCATCTCGAGTGGCTGATCTCTCTAGGGGTGCCATTTAAAGAGTCAGAGCTAAAAGAGCGCGCCATGATGGCCCTTACCGATGATTGCCTGCTTTATACGGGAAGTGAAAAAGCATGGCCCTACGTCGATGACTTCAAACCCGCGCCAAGAGGTCACAACCTCGAGGTGGAAGGGGATAACGGCGGCCCACTCTTGATCAAGATCCTCACCGAGCAGGTCGCGGCGCGCGGGGTGGACGTTCATTATGAAGCGCGGGCACTCCGATTAATTGTCGATCGTTTTGGACCAAACGCCCGCGTCGTGGGTCTGGTCGTGCGTGAAGATATGGAGGAGCGGTATTACCGGGCAAACAAGGGGGTGGTGCTCTGCGCAGGCGGATTTATCATGAATGAGGCAATGGTAGCCCAATACTGTCCCCAGTTCTCATCGGGCAAGACATTCATCGGCAATCCCAACGACACGGGATCGGGCATCCAGATGGCTCAGTGCGTTGGCGCAAAGGCGATCAATATGCACGAGGGCTTTTTAAGTGTTCCCTACTATCCGCCGGCGTCACTTACCCACGGCATCTTTGTTAACGGACAAGGCCAACGTTTTATAAACGAAGATGCCTATCACGGCCGCATCGGTAGCTATCTGGCACAACAGACCTACCCGGTGTACCTCATTGTGGGGGTCGACGATTACGGTAACTACGAGCAGGAGAGTTGGCTTCAGGCACCAATCGCGGGCACGGGAGAGTCCCTTGAGGAATTGGCGGCAGAGTTGACCGTGCCATCGGATCAGTTGCTTGCGACCGTGGCGCGGCACAATGAGGATGCTCGGCAGGGGGAGGACACCTTATTCCATAAGCGAGCGCCCTGGTTGAAGCCCCTCGAGGGTGCGCTGGTTGCTCTCGACTGCACGCCGGGTGCAGGGGCGTTCTTCCCCTGTTTCACCCTTGGTGGATTGGATACAACGCCGGACGGGTGCGTCATCGCTTGTAGCGACGCAGTTATTTCAGGGCTGTATGCGGCGGGAAGAACTGCATGCGGCGTACCGCGAAGAGGGGACGGCTATGCCTCTGGAAGTTCCGTCGGTGATGCCACGTTCTCTGGTCGTCGCGCGGGAAGAGCCGCCGCGGAGGGAGCGCAATGAGTGATGACGCCTTGTTAGCCCGCATTGATCGCTTGGAGTCCCTTGACGCAATCCGTCAGCTGGCAGCGAAATACTCGCTGGCGCTAGACATGCGGGATCTTGATGCCATGGTGAATCTTTTTGCCCACGATATTCGTGTAGGCAAGGGCAAAGTAGGTCGCGCCTACTTTAAACAGTGGATGGATGAGACCCTGCGGGTCCAGTTCACAGGTACTGCCCATCATATTGGTAACCACATCATCGAGTTTGAGAATCCCGATCGTGCGGTAGGTGTGGTGTATAGCAAGAACGAACACGAAACACCCACTGCCGACGGCGGATGCGAGTGGGTCATCATGCAGATGTTGTACTGGGACCACTATGAGCGACTCGAAGGCTCCTGGTATTTCCGCCGGCGTTTGCCCTGCTACTGGTATGCGACCGATCTTAATAAGCCTCCCTGCGGCGAGACTAAAATGCGGTGGCCCGACCGTGACCCCTATGAAGGAGCCTTCCACAGTTTGTTCCCCAGTTGGCAACGCTTTTGGTCCGAGCCTCCCTCTGACGAGCTGCCCGTGGTCGCGCCACCAGCCCCTGCAGAGCAGTTCTTGGCCACCATGCGAGCGGGATCTTCGGACCCTAGCATCAGAACCCGCTAGCCGATTGTTTTAAGCAATAAGGTTTTTCTATGTCCTACACCAATCTCATGGAGCCGTTAGCGATTGGCGATCTTCAATTGCGGAACCGCATTGTGATGGCGCCCATGACGCGGAGCCGTGCCCGTCAGGAAGATGATGCGGTCACCGAGCTTCATGCGCTGTATTACAGTCAACGGGCAAGCGCAGGTCTCATTATTACTGAAGGTGTTCATCCCTCGGCAGACGGTAAGGGGTATAACAAAACTCCGGGAATCTACAACGTCGACCAGGTGAAAGCGTGGTCAGCGGTAACAGACGCTGTACATCAGCGAGGTGGACTGATCGCTTGCCAGCTCATGCACTGTGGGCGGGTGGGTCATCCGCTCAACAAAGCACCGGGTACTCGATTTCTCGCGCCCTCGGCGCTTCCCGCGCAAGCGGAAATTTTCACGGAGCAGGGAATGCAGCCTATGCCTAACCCTGAAGCGATGACAAAGACGGATATCGAGCATGTTATCGAGGATTACCGAAAGGCAGCATACAACGCTCGAGAGGCGGGCTTTGATGCCGTGGAGCTTCACTGCGCTTCTGGGTATCTACCCGCACAATTTCTGGCCAGTGGCAGTAATCTTAGAGACGACGAATACGGCGGTAATCTCACAAATCGCTTGCGCTTCGTCAGAGAGTTGTTAGCAGCCCTGGCTGAGGAGGTCGGTGTCGGGCGTATTGGCCTGCGGATCTCTCCGGGCAATCCGTATAACGATCATGTGGATGATGATCCCGCAGCCACCTATGGCGCGTTGTTAAACATAGCTAATGATCTTGGTTTGGCTTGGGTTCATGCCATCAGAATGGCATCCACCGGCATCGACAGCTTGGCGCTGACGCGGGAGCACTTCAGGGGAGCCCTCATTGGTAGCGACAGCTTCTCCGCGGGAGAGGCAGATACCTTTATCGCCGAAAAGCGAGTCGATGCGGTGTCCTTTGGTCGCGCCTATATTGCCAACCCTGATCTGGTAGAGCGTTTTGAACAGGGAGCGGACCTCAACGAGATGGATAAGAAAACCATTTATGGGGGTTCGGGGACAGCCGGTTACACAGATTATCCGGCGCTGACCTAGTCGAGCCCCATTGCCGCCATGAGAAAGACCCGTTGGGACGTTGTTATTGTTGGAGGAGGAGCCGCAGGCTGCCTGCTGGCCAACAGACTGTCGAGGAACAGTAGCCTGTCGGTGTTATTACTTGAGGCCGGTCCCGGTGGCGATCAGTTGCTTATCAAGATTCCTGCAGGCTGGGCAGAGATTGCCTACGGAAAGCGATACAACTGGAACTTTTCCACCCAACCCGAAGCGGAGCTGGGGGGGCGCAGGATTTTATGGCCCCGAGGCAAGGTGCTTGGCGGCAGCACTGCTACCAATGGAATGGTCTATGTCCGTGGCCAGCCCGAGGACTTTGACGCGTGGGCCAATGCCGGCGCTGAGGGTTGGGATTGGCAGTCGGTGCTTCCATACTTTGATGCGTTCGAAGCGCCCCTGGGAATCGCGAATCTGTCTGCGGTCTGCGAGGCAGCGGGTGAGCTCAGGCGATCAAAGCGGGTCGCGAATTCCTGGGGAGATCGCTTCATCGCTGCCTGTGAACAGGTGGGCATTCCGGCCCGAAATGACTACAACAATGGAGAGCAAATGGGTGCTGGCTACTACGAGCACACCCTCTATCGGGGGGTGCGGGAGAGCGCCTACCGCGCCTTTCTCCAGCCTGTGATGAACCGAGCTAACCTGTCGGTGAGCGATCACACATTAGTTGATGCTCTCGAATTTGAAGGGGGCAGAGCGGTTGCCGTCAGAGCCATTACCAAGGGGCGGGCTCGTCGTGTCGAGGCTGGCACCGTGGTCTTGGCAGGGGGTGCTGTGGGATCACCCACTATCCTCCAGCGTTCCGGAGTCGGGGATGCAGGCCTGCTGGCCAGTCTGGGCATTGATGTCGTGAGGGATTTGCCCGAGGTTGGCGGAAATCTTCAGGACCATTACGGGGCCATGGTCAGCACGGCGGTGTCCACGGGTGGGACCGTAAAGGCACTAATGCGCCCGGACCGAGCGATCGGCGAGCTTTGGCGCTATCTCCGTCGAAGAGAGGGGCTTCTAGCAATGCCCTCTGCCGACGTCTTCGCTTTCCACGGCTCGCCTGAATCCCCCTGTAGGCCGGATACACAAATCCACTTCACACCTGCCGCGGGCTACAGGGATGATGCCGGGGCCACGCACATTGACCCTGAAGAAGGTATTACCGCAATCACCTACCCAATGCGGCCGACCAGCCGCGGTAGGATCCAAGTGACATCAAAAGATGCCGCAGAGGCACCCTCAATTACCGCAAATTACTTGAGTACAGCCCATGATCAACGGGTAATGGTAGAAGGTTTAAAAACCTTGCGGCGCATCTTCGGCGCGCCGGCATTCAAAGGACAGACGTTGGCTGAAATTCGCCCGGGTTATCAAGGCCACTCCGATGAGGATTTACTGGCTTACGCGCGGGAGAATGGGACGACCGGCTATCATCCAGTAGGCACCTGCAGAATGGGTGCAGACCCTGAGGCCCCGGTTGATACCCGCCTCAAGCTCCGACACACAGACAACGTTTACGTTGCAGATGCATCGATCATGCCCATGTTAGTCTCGGGCAACACGATGGCGGCAACGTATATGATCGCAGAACGGGCCAGTGAGTTTATTGCTCAAGATATGGCTTAAAACACGAACGAGGAATCCAGTATGCCAATGCCCAACGATGTGCCAATCATTGATTTGATGCTTGCCGTGCCCAACGATGACACATCTAATTTCTACGATTTTATTCGCCCTCTATTGATGGATGAGCAGAGTCGTCAGATGTTCAAGATGCCAGCCCAGTACATGTTTAAAGATCTGCCAAAGGTCGGGAAGCGAGATGACTATATTGCCTACACCTTGGAGAAAATGGACGAATTTAATATCGAAAAGGCAATGCTGGGTGTGGATGAGGGGCAGTACGAGACACAGAACGAGGCCGTTAAAAAACATCCGGATCGTTTTTTCGCGTCATATGATTGCAACCCCAATAATGGGATGGAGGAGGTTAGAAAAATTCGCCGCCTCAAGGAAGAGTACGACATCAAATCGGTGAACGCGTTTCCTGCCGGACTCTGTCCTCAGGTGTCTCTCTCGGATAAAAAATGGTACCCAATCTTCGTTACTTGTATCGATTTGGATATTCCCTTTTGCCCCTGTGTGGGAGTGCCTGGACCGCGCATACCGATGGAGCCGCAAAAGGTGGAGCACCTTGATGAAATATGCTGGTTCTTCCCGGAGCTACAGGTTGTGATGAAGCATGGTGCAGAGCCCTGGACTGACTTGGCCTGGAAGCTCATGCTGAAATATGAAAACTTGTACTACATGACCAGCGCCTTTGCCCCCAAGCACTACCCCAAAGACATCATTCATTTCGCCAACACCCGGGGCGCCGACAAAATTATGTACGCAGGCTATTTTCCGATGGGACTGAGCTTGGAGCGGATCTTCGAAGACATGCCCAACGTTCCATTTAAGGATGAGGTATGGCCGAAGTTCTTAAGAGAGAACGCCAGACGTGTCTTTAAGGTTTAAAACCCTTAGGGATAAAAAATAGAAATCGTATCCACAATGCAGGCGGGGCGCTCTGCCCCCTCTGCGGTAATGGTTACCCTGATCGTGGCTTTATAGCCGCCCTTGGTTTCCTCGACCTGAATAATTTCCCCGGTTGCCCGGATTTTGCTGTCGACAGTAACAGGGGAGGGGAAGCGGATCTTTTCGGTGCCGTAGTTGACTCCCATCGATACCTGTTGCACTTCAATTAATTCCGGCAAGAAACAATTGGCTAGTGACAGGGTGAGATAGCCATGGGCAATTGTGGCGCCGAAGGGGCCCTCTGCCGCTTTGACCGGATCGACGTGGATCCATTGATGGTCTCCCGTCGCCTCCGCAAATTGATCGATTCGCTCTTGGGTTATTTGCAGCCATTCGGTGGGTCCTAACGGGGTCCCTGTCATGGTCATTAGGTCGTTGGGTTGGGCGACAACGGTTTTGGTCATGGGGAATTCTCCGGCGATCTGGGTGGGTAAAACACGCGCCAGTGCGTCTTGCTCCGGTTACCTGCGCTTGGAAGGTGATACTCTCTTATTTTGAGGTGCTTCACCATCACTGATTCAGACGATGATGGGTCCCAACCATAGTGCCATGGTGTGACAATCCTAGCGGGAGGAAGTATGAGCGAGCACGAAGGCAAAGTTGTCATCGTCACCGGGGGTGCGGGGCACATCGGCAGGGCCATTTGTGAAGCGTTTCTGAGCGAAGGTGCCAACGTCATTGCCTGTGGCCGACGCGAACCTGAAACCCCTATCTCCGCGGCCGGTCGTGAGGCCGCCTTTTACAGCTGTGATCTCAGGGATCCCGATCAGTCCCAAGGGCTGGTGGATTTCGCAGTTGAAACCTTTGGTGGGATCGACGTGCTCGTTAACAATGCGGGAGGCTCTCCTCCAGTTGATGCCGCGTCTGCCAGCCCCCGCCTTACCGAAAAGATCGTTGCTTTAAATCTAGTTGCCCCGCTGGTACTGGCGCAGCAGGCACACAGTGCGTTGGCGGCGAGTGATACACAGGGCTGTATCGTTAACATCGCAAGCGTCAGTGGTGCCCGGCCTTCGCCCGGGACCGCGGCTTACGGCGCCGCGAAGGCGGGCCTGCTTAGCAGCACCAAATCCTTGGCAATGGAGTGGGGGCCTGCTATCCGAGTGAACGCGCTCATTGTTGGTCTGGTGCATAACGAAGCAGGCGTGGCCCACTACGGCGGAGAGGAGGGGTTTAAGCGAGTCGCCGATATGTTGCCGTTGAAGCGTATGGCCCAGCCCTCAGATGTCGCCCATGGGGTTCTTATGCTTTGCGGCCAGCAGGCGGCCTATATTTCAGGGGCTACCCTGGAGGTCGATGGAGGCGGTGAGGTGCCCGTTTTCCTACATCTTGCTAAAGCGGGGGCTGAAGCCAAATAGGCGACGTCCATGCCCTTTCCCGAATCACCGGGGTGTAGAAGGGTTCCAGACTCGCGTCAATGCAGCAGTTGTCGAAGGCATCGGCCGAGGCGCCGAGCTCTTGCGTCAGTCCCCGAGCGTTTTCCAGCTGATCTCGGCAATTCTCTGCTAGGGGATTGACCCCAAGGGACTGGCACTGCCGCGTACTCCAGCGGCAGCTTGGACTCTCAAGCACCCGGGCATAGTAAAATGCGCTTTCACGGGCGTCGTAGCTAGGATCGGTCCACACGGCACACAAGCTGTTGGCGCCGGTGGCTGTTACCTCACAGGAGAGCGGATCAACCCCTAGGTCATTGATGGGCGAGCCGGCAACATCGACCACCCGTTCGTGAGTTTCCCCGTTTTCATCAACCCAGCCTTTAATGATCTGTATCCGTTCCAGAGGGTTGCCCGGTGAGGTAGTTGTGCCGGGGTCACGTTGAGCGGAGACAAAAAACCGCGGCCCATCCTGTTTCGCTGCCGTGTTCAGTACTGCGCCCATGGGGACCCCATCGCGATAGGCCTGAGCGATGGCATCAGGTTGCTCACAAAGATCTTCGCTGTAGTTGCCTGCAAAGAAGCGGACAATGGGCCGGGTGCCTGACGTTGCATAGGCTTCCCGACGCCTCATGGCGTTGAAGATGGATTCCCGGCGGTTTTCCTCAGCCCATACTACCGCCAGACCGCCGGGGTTTGACACGAAGTGATCCTGAATATTGCGAAAGCCGCTATCCCGTGACCCCAGATGGCCAACGTAGCCCTGTTCCTGAGCGCCTCCTGCGGTTGCCGTGTGGGTATCCGTGCTGCCGATGAATCCCGGCATAAATGGGTTTACCCCAAGACGTTGCTCCAGAGCCAGCCCGTCCTTTAACACGTTGCGCATCATGTTCCGCGGGTGGAACTGATCAACGCTAACAGCTTCGCCTTGCGCCGAGCGCATTTTCCCCTCGACAGAACCCAGCATATGGAGATTGTCGGAGGGTATTTGCTCGAAATCGCAGAGCTCATCCTCCGTGGAAACGCCAACTTGCAGTAATCGGTCAAAGCGACATTCGGAGGCGCCTTTGTGTTGCACAAGTTCGACCAATGGCTCAAGGGTGAGTCGATTACGTAGCTCTTCCTCAGACGCCGGGTCAGGGAACATATAGCCGCCGCCCAAATTACTGTTATGGGGGATGGCCAGAACATCGCAACCTTCGCCGTTATCGACGCATTGATCCTTAAGCTGGCGCCATAACTCGGGCACCTGGTTGTCAGTGTCAAACACAGAGATTGGAAGCTTGGTTACCTTCTCGTCCTTGAAGATAACGTTCCGATGGAGGTTCGCGCCGCGTTCCCCCTGGGTGTACTCGTAGCCCACAAAGGTGGTGAACCGACAGTCGGCTGACTCATCGTTATGTTCGTGCGCCGCTCGCTGGATATCGTCCCAGATGTTGATCGCGGCGGTTTGACAGTCGCCCAGTGTGCAAATCATGGATCGCTCTGGCGCTTCCCCGTCCATACCCCCTGAGAGCGTCCATTGAGACGCGGCATAGAGCTGCACCCAAAGATTTTTCGTCCGAGACATCAGGCAGGTGGGGTGCCACCAGGCAAGGGTCCAGGGATCACTGTCACACAGTGCAACCTCTCCCAGAAACTGTCCGTGGTCGGTCACCGCTGCAAAGTCGATGGGCCGATCGATCTGCGCGGTAACAGTCTGTTCGCCTGTGGGTGAGGGCAGAATTATTTTTTCGCCTTTGGCGTAGCGGTAAGCGCCATCGGGTGTGTTCTTTTGATTGGACAGGAAGGAATCAAAGGAATAGCGGGTGTGGATATGCAGGTCTCCAAAGAAGGGCAATCGAGTCTCGCTGAAAAGTCGACAGGGCTTGGCAACTTTCTCGGGGGCTTCCGCGCCCGATTTCATCGAAAAAAGGGTGACGAAAACAATGACCCATAGTGGAGAGCGCCTCATAAATAGCGATCGAAGATATTTCACAAGGGTAGGCTCCCTCTCTCACTGGAGGTGTTTCGCCGCAAGATGTCTAGCGTGCTGCCTACAATAATTTGACGAGTAATGAGGCCTGCCAGTACGCCGGTCCATACTCCTTTAAAAACGCTGTATTGAAGGGGTGTCAATGTGGTCAGGCCGCTGATACTAAAAACTAAAAGGGTTGCCAGAGCGATGAGCAGTCCTGACAGGCCGTAAATAATTAGCTGAAAGGGTATCGGTCGGTATGCGAGCACGCCGAAGTCCCAGGGGGAGGGGGGTAGGCTGTCGCTACTGAAATCCTCCAGGAGCTCTGGCGTTTTGGCCAAGGCCCGTCGTTGCAGCGGTATCAAAATCATGCCGAGGATTACGGCTAGAATGACACCGGTCGCGAGCAGATCGTAGCCAAAACTCGCCTCGGCCTTCCAAAGGGAAATGGTGGCGGTGTCGCGAAACAAAAGCCAAGCGATCGCACCGTTAGCAGCGACGTTGGTCCCAACATTTACGAGAACTTCACGCTGCAGCCGGCGCTGCCATGGGGTTGTGGTCACTAATACAAGCCCTCGGGTCGCATCATGGCATCGTGACCACCATCACAGTAAATTAACGATCCTGCTATGTAGCATCCCTCGGGGCTCAGCAGAAAGGAAATTAAATTCACAACGTCCTCTGGCTGACCCGGTCGGCCGATAGGAATGGACGCCACGAACTCCTTGATCAACTCGCCATAAGTTTCATCTTGAGCAACCGCTGCGGTCATCGGGGTTTCGATATAACCCGGCGCGATGGCGTTAAAGGCTATACCGCGTTTGGCATATTCAGGCGCCACCTTTCTCATCCATCGAGCAATCGCCTGCTTGCTGCCCGCATAACATTCATGGCCATTAGTGTCCGCTGCTAGAGACATGGCATGTGCTTCGTCCAGTGCCAGCATAGCTTCCACCAAGGCCTCGTTTGAGCACATTGGCGCGGAGTTTGAGCTGATAGCAACAATCCGCGCGCCTGAGCTCATGAGGTCACTCAGGCCTGCGATTAGGATTTGCGAACCAAAAAAGTTGATGGCGACGATTTTCGCGGGATCCGGAAAATGAGAGGCCACGCCAGCGCAAGTAATAAGGCCGTCCAGTGATGAATGGTCGCTCTTGATACGCCCAATGACATCCTCTCGCGCGACAGAATCCCCCAGATCAGCTACGTGGTCCGCATCCTTGATATCAACCGTGATGACCCGGTGACCTGTGTCCTGAAGATGTTGTTTGGTCGCAGCGCCTATACCGGTCGCGCCCCCTGTCAGTACATAGGTTCCCATAACTTCTTACTCCTAGACCTGTGAATTCAGTGCTGGATTAGGATTAACAGTTAGCGCTTCAGACGCGCCTGTATGGCGCTCCCTGGCAGTGCAGCCATACCCCCATCGACTTCAATTATCTTGCCGCTGACAAATCCGCTCGCCTCAGAAGCTAAATAAAGTGCGGCGAGGGCAATATCGATCGGCTGGCCCAAACGACCTTGCGGAATCCAGCGTTCAGTCTCAGCTAATCGCTGTTCGTTGCTGGTAATAAAGGCGGTGGCGGGTGTCTCGATCGCACCAGGCGCGATTCCATTGACGCGTATGTGTGGTGCGAGCTCGTAGGCCAATACGCGGGTCATCTGATCAAGACCGGCTTTTGCGGCTGCATAGGCGGCGAAGTTTTTATCTACCATCCAGCTCATCGCGGAGGATATATTGACGATTGCAGCGTGCTCGGGCTTTTTCAGAAGCGTGAGCGAGCGGTGAATGAAATGGTAAGCGGCGGTCAAATTGATATCGAGAGTATCCATGAAACTTGACCGATTTACTGTTTCAAGAGAGCCGTAGCCAGCACCGGGGGCTCCTGCGTTGTTCACTAAGATATCCAGCGAAGGAATGGTGTTTGCCAGTTGATCAAAAAGGGCATCGACTTTGGATTCATCGGTGATGTCGCAGGCCGATGCCGTTGCTTTGACCCCATGAGTTCGCGCCTCATCAGCCACCCGATCGATGTCATCCTGGGTGCGGGCGACGAGTATGACGTCCGCACCCATTTCAGCGAACGCAGTCACAATCCGCGCGCCGATCCCTTTTCCGGCACCGGTAATCAGTGCGGTCTTGCCTTTAAGACTAAATGCATCTGTGATCATGAAAAAAGTTATCCTCGGATAAATCTGCCATAGTCCGTTTGGGCTTGTGGCCATTGGTGCCTCACGATAGAACGAAGCGCTAATACAGGGAATACTTGGACGATCTCCTTAGTAGTCTGAATTGACGATGGATAAACAGAATGACTGAACTGACGGGTAAAAACACGCTGGTTACTGGCGCCGGAGTAGGGATAGGCCGTGCGATTGCGCTGAAGTTTGCGCGAGAGGGAGCTCGTGTACTGGTTGTTGATCTCAATGAAGCGGCGGCCCAGGAAACCGGCGCACTCATTTCAGAAATAGGAGGGCAGGGACAGGTCTTTATTGCAGATGTCAGCGACGAGGATCGCGTTCGGTCGATGGTCGCACACGCAGTTGAGGCCTTTGGCAGTCTCGATATCGCCTGTAACAGTGCAGCGGTGAGTCGAGGCTCGGGCCCTATTCACGAGTTCTCCCGAGAGGTGTTTGACCAGACATTGGAGCTTTGCCTTACCAACACCTTCCTGTGCATGAAATATGAGATCGAGGCGATGCTGGCTGCCGGCGGCGGCAGTATTGTCAATATTTCTTCCAACGCGTCCCTGAAGGGACAGCCATACAATACTGCCTACGCCGCTGCGAAGAGCGGTGTCAATCTTCTCACAAAAAGCAGCGCAGCTGAATATGGGCACAAGGGGATTCGTATCAACGCCGTGTCCCCGGGGGTGATCAGGACGCCGGGAGTGGAGCGTTATTTTGAAGAGCAGCCCAAGATCGCTGAGGGACTCAAGCAGGCAGCGCTGATGCGCCGGTTGGGAGAGCCCGAGGAGATAGCCGAAGCAGTATCCTTTCTCGCTTCGGACAGAGCTTCTTTCATTACTGGGCAGCTGCTCAGTGTCGATGGCGGTTCGTCGGTAAAGTAACCCTAGTCGAGATTGACCTGACCACCATCGATAGCGATCGACTGGCCGTTTACATAGCCTGACTCGGGGCTGCAAAGCACTGCAACAAACTCGCCAATGTCCTGCTCGCAATCGCCAACGCGCTGCATGGGGACTGTCTTCACGAAGGCGGCTGCTTCCTCGGGTCGATAGGTCGCCCAGGCAGCCAGGGCGGGAGACTGTGCCAGCGGTAAAATCGTATTGGTCCGAATCCCTAGGGGGCCCCATTCGTTGGCCGCGGCTCGGGAAAGTGCGCGCATGGCCTCTTTCTCAGCTGCGTAAACACCATAGTTGCTACTGTCCCAGCGCCGCGCCGCGGAGCTTGCCAAGTTAATGATTGAGCCGCCACCTGACTTCACCATATGTGGCTGTGCAAGTTGCATGAGACGTAGAGTTGCGATCGGTCCAACTCTGAGACCTTCTTCAAACTTTTCTATGGATGCGTCCATCAGCGAACAGATCTGTGCTGACACGGCGTTATTGACCAGAATGTCCAGGCGGCCAAAGGCTGTTACGGCTTGATTGACTACATGTTCTAGAGTATCAGTCTGCCCAATATCTGCCTCAAGGGCGATGGCATCTGTCCCAAAGCGCTCCTTAATCTGGGCAACGGTGTCCTCACACTTGCTCAGTGTGCGGCCGACCGCAGCTATTTTTGCGCCGCGCTTGGCGAGGGCAAAGGCGATACCTTGGCCAACTCCCTGACCGGCCCCTGTAATAAGTGCGACTTGCTCCTGCAGTGTTGCTGTCACGTAAACTCCCTAACGTAATCGTGTGTCGGTCAAGTGGATAACTTCTGACTTATCTAGATCAAGAAACGATTCCGAGCTTTTGGTGAGGGCCTCGATATGCTGCCACATGCGTGTCTCATCGTGACCGTCGGCAAAAAACGCTGCCATATCCGTCGCGGCTTCATAGCTAAAATATTCTTCAACAATGCCGTCAAAGAAAGGCTCTCCGCTTTCCAGCACGAAATTTTGCCGATACCCCAGTGTTTGCTGAGTCTCGATGGCAACATCAGTGTGTTGTTCAAACCAGCGAGTCGTTAGTGTGGCATCACTGAGATTTTCCTGTCGCTGGAAACAGCACAGTTGCATGGTGCCTCCGAAAGTTTCTCCGACGACGAGTTGTGGTGTAACCGGGGTTCGTCCGAAGCACCGGTAAAGGCTGCCTCCTAGGCTATCGGCAATGGAGGTCAAGTAGGCTGAATCACCGTCGTGAGCGTCGATCGCGAGGCGGCCTTGGGGTAGGCATCCCATGGGATCACGAATCCACATGCTGGCTCGCTGACTATGTGCGTCTAGTCGCGCCAGAGTAATCATCAGATCATCTCCCTCAAGACCGTCGCAAGCCGACTCGACTGCTTCGGGCTGGGGTACGTCATGGAAAAACAGAATGATGAATCGGTTAGCGGTATTCATGATTTTAAAAATATTGCCTGACTATTGATGCTTTAAGCAGTTTTTGGGTGGCATTGCGCGGCAGCGCTTCATCAGTAAACACAACGTGGTTGGGTACCTTGAAGCCCGCGAGGTTTTGTTCGCAGTGCGCTTGGATTTGATCAACAGTCTGGCTGTGTCCGGGTGTGCATCGAATGACGGCGGCCACTTCCTCTCCCCACTGGTTGCTGGGGATGCCAACCACTGCCGCTTCAACGCAGTCTGGCATTGTTAAAAGGCAGGCTTCGACCTCGCTAGGATAAATATTTTCTCCCCCCCGGATAATCATGTCCTTGGCACGGCCGCAAATGTATAAAAGACCCTCATCGCTGATGTAGCCGATGTCGCCGGTGGGCAGCCAGCCTCCCTCAAACGCGTCACCGCGTGATGGCCCGGTGTGATACGACTGAATGGCTGCGCTTGAACGCACGTGAATTTCACCAGGCTCACCTGAATCCACCGGTTCACCCTGTTCATCCCTGAAGCAGAATTCCATGATGGGGGAGGGAAAACCGGATGCAGCAGGGCGATGGTCGTAGAAATACCCCGTGAAGGCGGCACCGGTGCCCATGGTTTCAGTCATGCCCCACCCACCCCCGGCGAGCGCTGGTCCTGCTTTTTGCTTATAGAGGTCGAACAGGGCTTCGGGGGTAGCGGCTCCGCCTGAGCTGATGTTGGTTAAGACTTGCGCATCGGCTTCTGTGAAATCCTCGCTTTTGAGGAGCTCCAGCATCATGACCGGGGCGCCCATTAATACGGTAATTCCCTCGCGCCTAATCAGCTCAAGGGCCTCAGTGGCGTCCCATTTGTACATCATATACAGGGACCGCCCGTATCGTAGATTCATGATGAACTGGGAGAACAGACCGCTGATGTGAAACAGTGGCACCGCGAGCAGCGTTTTTGGCGGCGTCGGGGAGCTCAGGTGTTCAGACATCGCCTCCTGATTGGTCATGTAGGTCGCGGCGCCCACAAACTCCAGATTTGTCAGGGCCTGACAGCAGTGATGATGGGTGAGTAATACTCCTTTGGGTTGTCCCGATGTACCTGAGGTAAACATCAAGATACAGGGATCATCCGACGCAATCGCTGGCTGTGAGGTGCGCTCCCAGGTGTCAGAACCCGTTTCAGAGTCGGCAAGAATGCGGTCCAGAGAATGCTCGTGATCGGTCGTCGTAGACAGGTCTGTCACAAGCTGTGTGATGGTATTGCCGGATGCCCTGACAAGCTCGCTACGCTGGAGATCACAAATCAACAGGGTTGCCTCGCTATCTTCGAGCCCCTGCTTGAGCTCAGCACTTTTCCCCCAGCTATTAAGGGGGACCGCCACCCCGCCTACATTCACAATCGCGACAAAGGCGACAAGCCACTCAGGGCGATTCCGCATGGCAATCGCTATTTTGTCGCCCGAGGCCAGTGCGTATTCCTCTAGGAGCCATCGACTCAGTGAATCAACCGCCGTGAAAAAGTCTTTGAAAGACCAGTCGCGCCCCTGATATTGCAGTAACAGTTTGTCACCATGGTCCCGTCCTCCAGCCATAAAGTTACGCAAATCACTTGCATGATTGGCGAAGGCGAGTACTGGACCGGAAGGGGAGCCAACGGTCGTGATCTCAAAGGGTGCGCCTGCCATAGTGAGTTGGGCGAGGGCATCGTGATAGGGCTGCGTAAAAAGGGCCATAGGCGTGTGATCTGTGGTGACTGCGTGTCGTGCTAAAGTGACCGCTACATAGTCCTTGGTCTGGCTCTCGCCGTCATAGTCTCTTCAGCCTATCGTGGCGAATCCATGCGCGTTGACCTCGGCTTATTAGTCTTCATGATTGACGCCCAGACCGGTAAGGAAATAGTCATCCCATGCAAACCCGCTTGACCGAGTTGTTAGGTTGCAAATACCCCATTATCCAGACCGCCATGGGCTGGGTGGCTGATGCCAAACTCGTTGCGGCTACTGGGGAAGCGGGTGGCTTTGGATTTTTAGCCGGAGCCGTGATGACCCTGGAGGAGATTGAGCAGGGCATTCTCGATATAAAAACAATGACTGAGGCGCCCTTTGGGGTCAACTTCCACATGTATGTCCCCCACGCGGAAGCCATTGTCGATCTCTGTATCGCGCACCGCGTTCGGGCCGTCAGCTATAGCCGGTCGCCAGCCGCTGCGAGTATTGAGAAGCTCAAGTCCGCGGGCATTGTCTGTATACCCACTGTTGGTGCTTACAAGCATGCGATCAAAGCAGTAGAGCTTGGCGCGGACGCCTTGGTGGTGCAGGGCGGTGAAGGGGGAGGTCATACAGGCTCGGTGGCAACGACGATTTTGCTCGGCCAGTTAAAGGGACGACTATCGGTTCCCTACGCCGCCGCCGGTGGCTTTCGGGATGGTGCCGGTTTGATTGCCGCGATGGCTCTCGGCGCCGACGGCATTGCGATGGGTACCCGTTTTTTGTTAACGGAAGAGTCTCCAGTCCCCGCAAAAACAAAATCAGTCTACCTCGGTACGCCCCCTGAAGAGATCGTTGTCAGTACGCGGCTGGACGGCCTGCCTCAGCGAATGATCGCGAATGGGTACTTAAGAAGCCTCACTCAGGCGACCTCAATTGGGCTGCTCGCCAGAGCACTGCGCAATGGCTTTCAGTTTACGCGGCTGACAGGTGGCTCCATGTTGGCGATGCTGAAGTCGGCCTGGAGCATGTATCGATCAGGGGATGTATCCCTTGGGCAAACATTGATGGCAGCCAACGCACCGATGATGATTCAGGAGGCGATGGTAAAAGGAGACCCCGAGCATGGTATTTTGCCTTCGGGTCAGGTGGCGGGCCTTATCGATGATCTCCCCTCGGTCCAGAGGCTGGTTACCGACATCATGCGAGAAGCAGATGAAACGTCGTCGCGACTCGCTGGGACACCGCAATTAGGTGAGAAGCAGGAGTAATGCCGACATGACAGCATTTCAGGTGACCCTCGATAGCAACATCGCTCACCTTTGTTTTGACAAGCCCCCGGTTAATGCCTTCGACAGTCAAGAATGGGCGTCGATCGCCAATGAGATCGAGCGACTTGGGTGCGATCCGGAGGTGCGGGTCATTGTCATTAGCGCCAAGGGCAAGGGTTTTTGTGCGGGCGTTGATATCAAGGAATTGGGTGCTAACCCCGACATGATCGTGCCAGTCAACAAGGGCAACTACGACACCTTCGCCGCTATTCATCTCAATCCGAAGCCGGTCATTGTAGCCTTGCATGGTTTTGTGCTGGGTGGGGGTATCGGCATTGCCGGCGCTGCAGATATTGTTGTGGCCTCGGAGTGTGCCACTTTCGGGGTGCCGGAAGTGGATCGAGGTGCAATGGGTGGTGGTGCCCATCTACAGCGTCTTTTTCCCGTGCAGAAGGTTCGTCACATGTATTTCACCGGCGATTTCATCGATGCACAGGAGGCATGGCGCCTCGGCGCGATCGAGAGAGTGGTGCCCCGAGAGGAGCTGGTCGGCGCGGCTATGGACATTGCACAACGTATTGCCGCGAAGAGTCCCGTTATGATTCAGCTCGCGAAGGAAGCGCTCAATTCTATTGAGGACGGCGACCTGGAGGCTAAATATCGACGGGAGCAGGGCTTCACCCTCGAGGCCTATACCTACAAAGACTCTCAAGAGGCTCGCGATGCTTTTAATGAAAAACGCGACGCTTCCTTTGATGGGGATTAATGTGAGGCCATTCGCGCCTTTTGTCGGGTGGCTCGTCACGTTCCGTTGACAACGACTACCTGCAACAGTCCACGACAATAGATAAAAAGGAGAACGTTAATGGATTATCAAACTGCAACCAGTCTATGCGAGGCATATTTGAACGCGCTGGTTAACAACGATGTTGAAACCATTGTCGGTTTATATGCACCTAACGCAACCATAGAGGATCCGGTCGGGTCGGAGCTTGTGATCGGTGAGGATGCGATAAGGGCTTTTTACACAGGCGCGATTGGCGGGATCGCAGGAGCAGAACTCTCTGGTTCGCCGCGGCTGGCGGGTAACGAGATAGCGTTTCCGTTTACCCTGATTGCGGGGGAGCCGGGACAGCAAATCGAAATGAGCATTATTGATGTGTTCGCGGTGAACGGTGATGGCAAGGTATCCAGCATGCGCGCCTTCTGGGGGGGCGACAACATGAGGAAGCTTGATTGATTAGCGGCCTGTCGGAGCCCGGTGCGCGTCAGGAGTAAGTGACGACGCTTTTAAGCATTAGGCTCACCAGCATTGACTGCCGTGACACCCCTGTCTTGGCGAAAATAGAGCGTAGCTGGGCGCGAGCCGTGTTTCTTGCAATACCCAAGTCCGCTGACGCCTGATCCAGGTTTGCGCCTTCAGCAAGGAGCTTTGCGAGATTGACTTCGGCTTTGGTGAGGTTGTAAAGGGACATCAGGATCCGGGTGTCGATTTCATAGCTCCGCTCGGGCTCGTTGATAAAGACGGTCATATGGGGCGTGTGACCCGGCTCTACCGTTTTATCAATCATCATGGGTTTGACTAGGATTTCCAGATCGGGCCGCCCGGAGGGGCGCTCCACTGCGAGCGCATTGGTTGGCGCTACGTCCTGATTGCGCTGTGCCAGCGCGACTGCCTCGATATAGCCATTGAACTTGGTTCTCGCTGATGGGCTTTCCAGATGTATTTGGCCGTTGACGATGCTCAAGCCGTCTTTTTCGCGAATAATGTTGTCCGCGACGACGTTTCGGGTGACTACCTTGCCGCGCTCATCAAGGGTGATAACACCAACGGACTGACGGGTGATTGTTGAGCTGTAAAGCCTGCGCTCTTTATCTAGCTGAATAAGCTGCATGCCGTTGGCCACAGCACGCTGTATATGATTGGCGAGCAGCCCAAGAAATTGACGTTCTTCCGTCCCGAAGTTCTCCGAGGTTTTTGGTCGACAGAAACGAACGCTAAATCGCTGACCGTTGGCATTACGCAGATCTACCCCCAGCATGTGATGGATATCGACCGGCGCCATGCAAAAGCGGTATAGGTCCGTATTTTCAAGCTGGCTGTAGGAGATGCACTCATCGAGGCAAACAACCTTCCCCCAGGGAAGGTTGGTCATCAAATTAGACGTGTAGTGTTTGTCGGTATACGGATTGTCGTGATCATCGACGAAGGTTTTTTGGAGCACGTCGGAGGAGACAAACAGCAAGCCACCATCGTCACCTTGCGGCTCGCGCATGGTGATGGAGCCAAAGTTTGAATCAATGATGGCTCGAGCCTCGGTTAGGAAGCTATTGTAGGGATCCTCCTCGATGTGCCCGTCATACAGATGTCCGAGCAGCCGTGAAAAATCCTCAAGCGATGGCGCTAGCATGCTGATTATTGTCCCCTTGACGGCTTTTGGTCCACGGTAGGCGTCCGTTCGCCGGCCACCCGCACGCCCTCATAGGGCCTGTTAGTTGGTCTCGGCGCAGCGCTATTGTGCGTCTTAGCGACTCAGAAATTCAATGCATTGAGCGTTGAATATGTCCGGATACTCCGCCATCACCCAGTGACCGCACTGGTTGACCAGTTGGGCCTGCACGTTGGCTGGAGACTGCAGCAGCTTCCAGACCCCTGAGGCTGGGCAGAATTTGTCCTCGGTGCCCCAAAATACCAGCGATTCGTGGGTTAGATTAGCGAGGCGGGGGGTCAGGTCGGGAATTGCCATGGTCGCAAGGACGTGGGGGTTCTGGGTTTGCAGCGTTGCCCAGCGCTCATCTACCAACTCCTCATCAACATCGGTGGGATTAAAAACAAGCAAAGTCAGCAAGTTACGAAGTACATCTTTGGTAAATTCTGGCGACCCCATGGGGTGTTTTACCATGGTTTGGATGCCTTCCATGGCGAAATAGGTTTCCCGAGATTCGATGCCGCCCGGAGCCATCAGAATCAACTTATCGACCCGCTTGGGATGATCGAGGGCCGCCCCGAGAGCGACAGCGCCCCCCAGGGAGTTTCCAACGAGTGTCGCGGTCGGTAGCCCAATACCATCAAGGAGTGCCAACAGGCCTTCGACAAAGAAATCCAGGGTGTGGTCGATATCTTGAGGCTTGTCGGTCAGGCCGTATCCCCACTGATCGTAAACAATGCAGCGAAAGCCTGCTTCCTGAAAGGCAGAAACGTTCTGTTTGAAGTTGCTCCACCCGCTGGCACCGGGGCCGCTCCCGTGGATAAAGACTACCGCGCCTTTTTCTTGGGCAGTCGCGGGATGATCGGTGTAATGAATCTTGAGGCCCCGGCCCGTCTCGATAAAGTGGGACGGGGCGCTGTTGGTTGCCATCAGATAAACACGTCCTGATTCTCGACGCCCAGCTGCATGGCTCCCAGGTTTCGTGCAAAACCTGTCGGATTGTTGGCGACGTGACATCGCGCTATGTGGATATCATGCCAAAGATTCTGCAAGGGATGACCGTTGAAGACGGCCCTTCCTCCAGCAACGTCAAACAGGGTATCGATGGCATCGATTGCCTTGTCGATGACGATAGAAGCCTGATAACGATAGAGTACTCGCTCCTCGATGGACGGCTGCCAGTTGGCATCCTCCATTTTGTCAAAGTTGTGGAACATCACCGCTTCAAGCTCAGCAATGGTGTTCATCACCTCCGCGATTCGTGTCTGGGTCTCCACGTCCCCGGCCAGCTTGGTAGGATCGCTGGTCGCAGAAGCGGTTCGGGTCTCGACAAAAATCTTGAGCGCGTTTTTCAGCGCTCCGATCGCGGCGGAGTTGACGACCCGGACAAAGGTCTGCGCCCAGGACAGGTTATAAATAGGGTTTTCCTGATCGTTTACGCAGTTGAACCCATCCATTTGTCGGTGGGTTCGATGCTCTGGAACAAAGATGGGCTCGGCAATCACCACATCATTGGATCCAGTCCCCTGCAGTCCCATAACATTCCAGGTGTCTTCGATCTCATACTGGGCCCGGGGCACCAAAAACGTTCGGTAACCGTCACCGGGGATGACACCGCCGAGCAGTGCCCAGGTGCAGTGCTCGGATCCTGAGCTCCAGCCCCATCGGCCGCTGAGCATGAAGCCCCCGTCCGCAGCCTCGGCTTTTGCGCCTACAGGATTATAGGAACTGCTTATGAGTGTATTGGGGTCGTTTTCATAGACTTCACGCTGAGCCTCTTCTGACATCAACGCAATCTGGAAGGCGTGGACCGCGATGATGCCGCTAGCCCAGGCTGTGCTCATATCCGCTTCAGCGATCCTGATTTGCTCTTTGAAGAATTCCTGAGGACGCTGCTCCTGGCCACCCCATTTTTTGGGTAGCATCATGGTGTAAAAGCCGCACTCCTTTAGTGCGGAGACGACCTCTGGACTCATCCGGCGGTTTTCCCGCTGCTCGTCAGACTTGCTCGCAATTAGATCGAGTATTTGCTGTGTTACCACCGGCTCATGGCTACTCATGCGCTTCCCCTAAAGACGGCATACCGTCTGCATAATCAATGTGTGATGTCCTATCCTTACAGAGGACACTATCCTCGGCATCATTCGTATGTAGTAACGGTTTTCTTGCTTGCCTGGTTAGTCCATCTGGCCGACGCTGAAGTCGTGCCCCCAGAAACTCGCCACCGTGCTCTCAAACACCTCATACTCACGCCAATCGTCAATTGTTCTTCCTTCAGCCCCGAATTCCACATCAAATCCCGTGGGGGTGCGCATGTAAAACGACACCATGTGATCGTTGGCATGTCGACCAAGGGTGCCAGTGAGTTTTACGCCCGCTGCAATACGGCGGTCGTTGCACTTGCCGACCTCGTCGACATTCTGAGCTTCAATCATCATGTGAACACAGCCGGCTGGCATCGGCATTTCAAAAAGCCCCAGGCTGTGATGCCGCCGGTTGCAGTGCATAAACCACAGCCGCTTGACCGGTTCATTGGGGTCGGGTGTAAACCGAATCTTCATCAGATCCGAAAGACCAAATCCCAGCACATCGGTGAAAAAGCGTGATGTTGCATCGAAGTCAGGTGCGGGGAGCACGATATGCCCGAGGCCTTGATCCCCGGTCACAAACCCGCTGACGCCGGTTGTGGAGTTGAAGGTGGCGAAGTCCGAGACAACGCCCCAGTAGGCTTCGTGTTTATTGCCCGAGGGGTCGGTGAAGCTTAGGAGATTTTGCACTTGCCGGCGCCCGATCAGTTCCTCTGATCCCCAGGTGAATTCCATCTTCGCTGCGGATAGTGCATCGGCGACCTCTTGCAGGCCTTGCTCGGAGTTTGTCTCCCAGCCACAGACACCTAGAGATTCCGCCTCACCTGATTCGACAAACAATCGGTAGGGGTGGTCATCCATCTTGAAATAGCGCGCATCCTGCCCCGCGCCACAGCGTTCTGATACGTCCTCCAGCCCCATGACCTCGCAGGCGAATTGCTGCCAGGCATCCAGCTGTTGGCTGATCACCCCTACGTATCCCAGACTTTTAATTGCCATCGTTATTTTTCCTTCTGTTAATCGTAAACGTCAGCCAAGGCGTTTCCTGAGCTCTTGCTTCATGACCTTGCCGGTAGCATTGAGGGGGAGGTTGTCGACCCAAACAATTTTTCTCGGCACCTTGTAGTTAGCCATGGCGGTTCGGCACCAGGCAATGAGTTCTTCGTCGGTTACCCGTAACGCTTGCTCGGTTTGATGCTGGGGTATGAGGAAGGCTGCCCCCACTTCCCCCAGTCGATCGTCGGGCATGCCCACCACGGCGGCTTGCGCGATTGACGGGTGCGTCAACAGTTGCTGCTCGATCTCCGCGGGGTAGCAATTGAAGCCTCCACTGATGTACATGTCTTTCAGGCGGTCGGTAATGGATAAGTTGCCATCCTCATCAAGGTGGCCGATATCTCCGGTATGCAGCCAGCCATCTGGGTCGATGGTTTCCGCCGTGGCCTGCGGGTTGTTGAAGTAGCCTTGCATCACATTAAAGCCCCGTACCACGATCTCGCCTGCCTGACCGGTGGGCACCGGTCGATTATCTGAATCCACAACGGCCAGTTCAATATCAGGAATAGCGCGGCCCGAGGTGGTCGCAATGGTCTCTGCGGTGTCGCCTTGCCGACACATAGTGACCAGACCACAGGTCTCTGACAGGCCATAGGCGGTGATGACCGTTTCAAGCCCCAGTATCTGCCACATATCCTCAACGAGCGTGGTCGGAATCACAGCGGCTCCGGTTGTTGCTTTTTGCAGGGAGGCCAATCGTGACGCATCAAAGTCCGGGTGATCGATGATGGACCGGAACAGGGTGGGGGGGCCTGGCATGACGTTGATGGCGTTTCGCTCCACTTGTGCCATGACCTCAGGGACATCAAAGAGGGCCAGCGGGTAGGCGGTGGCTCCTGCAATAAGAGTGGCGAGCCAGCCCGCCTTGTACCCAAAGCTATGAAAGAAGGGGTTAATAATCAGGTAGCGATCTGTGCTCGCCAGCCCCAAGATGCGGGCAAACTCAGAGAAGGCGCTGAGATTCTGCTGATGAGCTGTTACCACTCCTTTGGGTCGTCCTGTGGTGCCAGAGGTGAACAGAATGTCCGAGGTGGTGTCCCGGGATACCCGCGCCTCAGCAGCGGCGAGAGCCGCAGCGTGATCGGCCGTGCGAAGCAGCTTCTCGCCCTCTCGAAGGCAGTGGTGAAACGAGTCATTTGGGTCATGCACTGTGAGCGTAATCACATCTTCTAGTGCGGGTGTCGACTGGGATTCGAGCTGTGCCGGATAGTCCACGCCAAGAAAGGTGTCGACACAAAAGAGCCACCGGCAGCCACTCTGGTTGAGGATCTCAGCCGCTTCGCTGGATTTATATCGAGTATTTAGGGTCACCAGGGTGCCGCCGATAAGCTGGGCGCCCAAGGCGGCGACAATCCACTGGGCGCAGTTGGGGGCCCAGATGCCAATCCGGTCTCCGTAGTTACATCCACGTGAGATGAGCCACGCACCGATGGCGTGTGCCTGATGTAGCGTGTCTTGGTAGCTCAGGGTGATCGGCCCATCGATGACGAAGGACTTTTGATTGAGTTCATCAGCCCTCTGGGCCAGCAGCTGAGGAATAGACTCCAGATTGTCAGCCTGCACGAGCTGCATGCAAAACTCCAATTGCGAACCAATCGCGGGAATCGTCACGCTAGTGCTTGCCCCGACGATTGTCATAGTCTCAATGGAGGATGATCCTTAAGGGGGTGGATTTGATACTGAAATCCCAGAATTCCCCAAAGGAACACACCCATGGACAAACTGGTTAGCGCCAGTGAAGCCCTATCGGTTATTGAGGATGGCATGACCGTAGGCATCGGAGGTTGGGGTCCACGGAGAAAGCCGATGGCCCTGGTCCGGGAGCTGCTTCGGACTGATGTTAAAGACCTCACTGTCATTGCCTATGGCGGTGCCGATGTTGGCCTCCTCTGTACTGCGGGCAAGGTTCGCAAAGTCATCTTTGCATTTGTCTCCCTGGACTTCATGCCTTTGGAACCTGCCTTCAGAAAGGCGCGGGAATCAGGCAGAGTGGATGTGCTCGAGATCGACGAAGGCATGATGCTGTTGGGGCTTCGCGCCGCGGCATGGGGATGTCCTTTTATCCCCACCCGAATTGGCCTTGGTACCGACTTGCTAAGTAACGCGCCTGAGATTGCCCTTATAGACAGTCCCTATGACGAAAAAGAATGGGTGGCCATGCCCGCACTAAAACCGGATGTCGCCTTGATACACGCCACTCGCGCCGACAGGCGTGGAGTGTGTGAGATCGAAAGCCCCGATCACTACATGGACGATTGGTTTGCCCGTGCGGCCAAGCACACGATCGTCTCTGTCGACGAGGTAGTCGAGACCAGCCATTTTTCCGATCCCGCTGTGGCGCGACGTGTCTTTTGGGAAAGAAACTGTACTCAGGCGGTGGTTCATCGGCCCGGGGGAGCCCACCCCAGTTCCAGTGACCCTCTGTACGGATTCGACGTCGCCCACTTTAAAAAGTATGGAGAACTCATCGCTGAGGGTGGCTACCCGGCATGGGCAGAGGCTTTCCTGGGTGATTCGGAGGAAGACTATCAATCAGCGGTAGGCGGGCTTGATGCCATTCAGGCGCTGCCGCGGCCGGTTTACTAGAGGGCAGTGGCATGAACTATTCGCTGGCAGAGTTAATGGTGTGCGCCGCCAGTCGCGTTTTTGATGATGACGGCGAAGTGTTGGCAACTGGTATTGGACTGCTGCCTCGTCTTGCCGCCAGCCTTGCGATGCGAACGAGCAACCCTGACATGATGATGACCGACAGTCAGTCTTTCATGCTGTCGTCCCCAAATCCTGTCAGTGGTATGAAAAATCATGAGGGGCAAGCAAACGAAAACTGGATGGGTTTTTCGCGGGTGTTCGACAACCTATGGAGTGGGGCTCGCCACGCACTGGTAGGTCCGTCGCAGGTGGATCGATTCGGACAGAGCAATATCTCTGCTCTCGGTGGAAGCTACCAGCAGCCCAAAGTTCAGCTGCTGGGGATGAGAGGCTTTCCGGGAAACTCCATTTCCCACGCCAACTCCTTTTTTGTCCCTCAGCACTCGACCCGCGTATTCGTGGAGGGGGAGTGCGACGTGGTGTGTTCGATTGGCTATAACCCGGATAGATTGCCGCGCGGATATCGACTCGATGACGTGGACATCAGAGCGGTCATCACTAATTTATGCGTGATGGATTTTCTGGGAGACAACCACCAAATGCGCGTGGTCAGCCTACATCCCGGTGTCACGTTGGATGAGGTCCGGGATAACACGGGCTTCGATCTTGCGGTCGCTGATGGCCTGTCGGATACCCCGACGCCAACCGCCGAGCAACTGGAGGTGATCGCAACGCTGGATCCGCTGGACGCGCGGTCTAAACAATTGAAAGGTAACCCTCCGGGCGTTCGGGAAAAAACCGAGGTTAAAGCATGAGCGAACAGCAAGATCAGACAATCGAAGAGACCGATATTGTTCTTTACGGGGTCGAAGCAGGCGTGGCGACCATTACCATGAACCGCCCAAAATATAACAATGCGCAGAATGGCCGGATGACCTACGAGCTGGATGATGCCTTTAAGCGTGCCGTGGCCGACGACGAGGTTAAGGTTATTGTCCTTAAGGGAGAGGGCAAGCATTTTTCGGCGGGGCACGATATTGGCACGCCGGGTCGCGATGTGCATCTCTCTCAGGAAAGGGTTTCGCTCTGGTATGACCACGCGAATAAAGAGGGTGGCGAATTCTTGTATGTGCGAGAAGCAGAAGCCTATCTGGGTATGTGCCGACGCTGGCGGGATATTCCGAAGCCTACCATCGCCGCCGTGCAGGGAGCGTGTATCGCTGGTGGTTTAATGCTGGCCTGGGTTTGTGACCTCATCGTGGCGACCGATGACGCCTATTTCTCAGATCCCGTGGTTCGGATGGGCATACCCGGTGTTGAGTATTTTGCACACCCCTACGAATTGAATCCGCGTATTGCCAAGGAGTTCCTGTTCACGGGTAATAAAATGGGGGCGGAGCGTGCCTACCAGATGGGCATGGTGAATCAGATCAGTACCCGGGAAGCGCTGGCGGATGACGTGAAGCAACTCGCCGAAAAAATAGCCGAGATGCCCCGACTGGGTCTAGCCCTCACAAAGCAGGCGATTAACAACGTCGAAGATCTCCAAGGCAAGAGAGCAGGGATGGAAGCAGCCTTCGCGTGGCACCACTTTTCTCACGCTCATAACGATCTTGTGTCCGGCGATAAGCTGGGTGGTTTCGACGCCAAGAAAATGGCCGAGGCTAACAAACAGCAGGATAAAAGCTGAGCATGGATCTACGTTACAGCGATAGCCAGCAGGCTTTTCGAGCCGAGGTCAGGGCGTGGCTTGCGGAGCATGTGCCCCCCAACCCGCTTCCCTCTTTTGATACCGAAGAAGGGTTTGAGGCCCATCGGGACTGGGAGCGAACCCTCGCCGAGGGTAATTGGGGCATGGTCACCTGGCCCGAGGCATATGGCGGTCGCGGTTGCGATCTGATTGAGTGGTTGATTTTTGAGGAGGAGTACTACCGGGCGGGGGCACCGCTGCGTGTCAATCAGAACGGCATCTTTCTCTTAGGTCCGACACTGATGGAATACGGGACCGAGGAGCAAAAAGCCAGGTTCATCCCCGCGATGGCCAGCGGCGACGAGATCTGGGCTCAGGCTTGGTCAGAGCCCAACGCCGGCTCCGACATGGCGGCAATCCGCTGCCGCGCCACTCGGGATGGAGATGATTACATCATTAACGGTCAAAAAATCTGGTCGACCCGCGCCGTGTATGCAGACTGGGGCTTTGGTTTGTTTCGGACGGATCCAGACTCCGAGCGACACCACGGTCTCTCGAAAATACTTGTGCCGCTTGCAGCCGAAGGGGTGACCGTGCGGCCTATTCGTCAGCTAAATGGTCTGCCGGGCTTTGCCGAAATTTTCTTTGATGACGTACGGGTGCCGAGTTTCAACGTACTCGGTGGTGAGGGTGAAGGCTGGCGAATCGCGATGGCAACGGCAGGTTTCGAGCGGGGTCTCATGCTCAGAAGTCCGGCTCGATTCCAGCAGGCAGCGAAACGTCTGGTGAGTCTTTATCGAGAGCGCGCCGAGGAGTTGCTGGATCCTTCTGTGGAAGATGCCGTCCTGCGCTGTTACATGGATGCGGAGGCTTACGCGTTATCCACTTATCAAACAGCTTCCAAGCTCGTAGCGGGTGGCGGCATTGGTCCCGAGGCAAGCTGTAACAAAATTTTCTGGTCTGAACTCGATTTGCTTATTCACGAGACCGCAATGAAATTACTGGGCGCCCGGGGAGAGCTGGAGCCCTCCACCGCTGTTCAGGTTGCGGAACTCGGCACCTGGCTGGATGGCTTTATGTTTGCTCAGTCGGGTCCCATTTACGCGGGGACCAACGAAATTCAGCGCAACATTATCGCGGAGCGAATGCTCGGCATGCCGAGGAAGTAGTCATGGGCATGGACTTTACCTTCAGCGAAGACCAATACACCTTTGTTGATGCAGTACGAAGTATGCTGACGACCGAAGTGACCCCGGACCGTATTCGTGCTCGCTGGGATAACGACACCGGCATTGACGCGGCGCTGCTGGAGCAGGTCGCCGACCTTGGGGTTATGGGTATGCTGGTGCCCGAGACCCTGGGTGGGTTGGGATTAGGGCCTACCGACTTCGTTATGCTTGCTCAGGCTGCCGGCGAAGTGGCGCTGCCGGAGCCGGTGGTTGAGCAGGCCGCTGTTGTGAGTCCGCTGCTGACCGATATTTTGGAACGCGGATTGGGTGGGGAGTCGATTCAATCCATGGTGGATGATTTGGTGGGTGGCAAAATATCGGTGGCGGTCGCCCATCCCATTAATCCATTCGTTAACTTTGCAGATCAGGCTGACTGGTTATTGGTCGGGCAAGGCGAGGATGTTTGTCTGATACCGAGGGATGAAGTAGAGCTGAGACCTCACACCAGCGTTGATCCCTCGCGACGTATCGCAGAACTTGAGGTTAACATCAGCGATGCGACTTCCGTCGCCACCGGCGACGTGGGCGCTGATCTTTGGCGTCGAACCCTTAACAGAGGCGCACTCAGTAGTGCTGCGCAGCTACTGGGTCTTGCTGAGGCAATGGTGAGCCAAAGTGTTCGCTACACCAGTGAACGCAGTCAATTTGGCCGCGCAATTGGCGTGAACCAAGCGGTCAAGCATTTGCTTTCCGATGTTGCTGTGCAGATTGAATACGCCAAGCCCGTTATCTATCGAGCTGCTTATACCGTGGAAGTGTCCCCCAGTCGTGCTGATTTTGCAGTATCCCACGCCAAGGTTGCAGCATCCCGTGCTGCGCTGATGGCGGCGCGACACTGTATTCAGGTACACGGCGCTATGGGGTATACCTGGGAGTGTGATTTGCAGA
>Ga0181574_10000391_pt1 | contig 40660 bp, 24 predicted proteins | sample 101ome_24_FD_145600 | JGI IMG/M metagenome (GOLD analysis project Ga0181574, IMG submission 145600) | Coastal salt marsh microbial communities from the Groves Creek Marsh, Skidaway Island, Georgia - 101410AT metaG (spades assembly) | ecosystem: Environmental > Aquatic > Marine > Intertidal zone... | reverse complement strand
CGGCCTGATTCCCGTCCGCGGTCCCGGCGTCTCCGATCGCCCAGATGCGGACCGGATCGGTGGAGCCGATCGGCGGGTGGGTCCGGAAGTGATGGTCCGCCCCGCCCCCCGTGAGGATCTGCGCCGTCGTTCCGACCTGGTAGTGATAGAGGGTGTCGGTGGAGAGACCGGAGACGAGGACCTCGTGATCGGTGACCGTGTCCGGGTCGGTGATCGTGAGCAGGTTTCCGCCGGGGGAGACCCCGATGACGACCCGGGAGTCGGTGGGGGCGCTCGTGCGCCAGCGGAGGATGGCGGAGGTCTCGGTCGTCTGCTGGATGTAGGGGCCGCGGACGACGGTCTGGGCCGTCACCGCGCTGCCGGCCGAAAGGACGAGCACCAGGATCGGCAAGGATCGCAGCAGCACGGCAGCCCTTTCCAGCGGGGACCGGGGAGGGCTCCCATCTCAACCGCTGGCATCCGCGGAAGCAACTGCCGTGGATCGGTTCCTCGCTTGGATCGGGGGCTCCCCGCGCCCCGCTTCACCCCGGTTTCCTCTCCGCCACGACCGAGGGGCGGGTGTACACTGCCCCGCCCCCCAGCCCCAGGAGTCCGAGCTCGATGACCCCCACCGAGAGTCGCGATCCCACCGAGGATCCCACCGAGTCCGCGACCGGCGCCGAGGACCGGCTCGCTTCCGCGATCTTCTCCTCCTCCGCCGTGCTGGCGGAGGTGGCGCGGCGGATCCGCGGGGGCGGCGAGGTACGGGTCGGGAAGGCGGCGGAGGGCTCCACCGGCTTCCTCCTGGGGGCTCTGACCGAGCTTCGGGACCGGCCCATCCTCGCGGTCACCGCCAGCCTCGATGAGGCGGAGCGACTCCGGCGGGACTGGGCGACCTTCACCGACGAGGCGGTCCACCTCTTCCCCCCCTGGGAGTCCCTCTTCGAGGCGGACTCCGAGCCGGACCCCGACATCTATCGCGAGCGGAGCGAGTGCATCGAGGGCCTTGAGGGGGGTGCGGTGCGGGCCGCCGTGGCGCCGGTGCAGGCGCTCCTCCAGCCGATCGGGCGCCCGGGCGCCAAGGATGACCGTCGGATCCTGCTGAGGACGGGGGACTCCTTCCCGCCGGAGACCCTCGCGCGGAACCTCGTCAACGCCGGCTATCGCCGCTTCCCTCAGGTCGCGAGACCGGGAGACTTCTCCATCCGGGGCGGCATCTTCGACATCTTCCCACGCGAGGCCTCCCACCCGTATCGGATCGACTTCTTCGATGACGAGGTGGAGAGCATTCGCACCGTCTCGACCCGCGACCAGCGGTCGGGAGCGGAGGTCTCCCTCCTCGTCCTCACCCTCCTGCCCAAGGGGGACTACTTCATCCGCGGATTCACCGGGGAGGAGACGCTCCTCTTCGAGCGGCTGCCCCCGGAGCTCGTCCTCGCGCTGCCGAACCCCCATGACCTTCAGGAGCGCTCCCGGTTCCTCATCGGCCAGTGGGCGCCGCGCCGCGAGGGAGCCATCAGCGACGAGTTCTGGGCGCGGGGCGGGAAGCTGACCCACCTCCATCTGGATCCCCTCGTGCCGGAGCGGGGTCGCGACGCCGTCATCCTCCCGACCGGCTCGACCGAGGAGTTCACCGGATCTCTCGAGAGCACGGTGGTCGCGCTCCAGCGGGAGGCGGGGAAGGGCACGCCGATCCGGGTCTTCTTCCGCCAGGAGGCGGAGGTCGATCGCTTCCGCGAGGTGCTCGCCGAGGCCGGGATCGGACCCACGGTGGTGCCGACCCTCGGGGACCTCTCGCGCGGCTTCCGCTGGAACGAGTCGGAGACCGGAGTCGGGATCTTCCTCTCCGGCTCCGCGGCCCTCGGTCGGGCCCGCACCATGTCGCGAAGGCAGAAGCAGCGCGTCGAGGGGCGCGCGGTCGACAGCTTCCTCGAGCTCGAGGAGGGCGCCCACGTCGTCCATGTCACCCACGGGATCGCCCGCTTCCGGGGGATTCGCCGTCAGACGCAGGGACGCCGCCAGGGGGACTTCCTCGTCCTCGAGTACTCCGAGGGGGTACAGCTCCTCGTCCCGATCGAGCGGATCGACCTGGTCCAGAAGTATGTCGGCGGCAAGGGTCGGCATCTCCGCCTCGACAAGCTGGGTGGCACGAGCTGGGGGAAGAAGAAGGCGCGGGTCTCGGAGGGGCTGCACGACCTCGCGGCCGAGCTGCTCGAGCTGCAGGCGGTGCGGACGGAGCGGGAGGGGATGGCGTTCCCTCCCGACACCCATCACCAGCGGGAGTTCGAGGCGGCCTTCCCGTTCCAGGAGACCGAGGACCAGCTCTCCACGATCGAGTCGATCCGCGCCGACATGGAGTTGGCGAAGCCGATGGACCGCCTCGTCTGCGGGGATGTCGGCTTCGGCAAGACCGAGGTGGCGATGCGCGCGGCCTTCAAGGCGGTCCAGGCGGGACGCCAGGTCGCGGTCCTCGTGCCGACGACCGTCCTTGCCGAACAGCACCGCCTGACCTTCCGCGATCGAATGGCGGAGTTCCCGGTCACGATCGAGGCCCTCAGCCGTCTCCGCAGCCGGGCGGAGCAGACGCAGATCCTCGAGCGGGCGCGCACCGGTCGCCTCGATGTCCTCATCGGCACGCATCGCCTCCTCTCCCAGGATGTGCACTTCCAGAACCTCGGCCTCATCATCATCGACGAGGAGCAGCGCTTCGGGGTCGCCCACAAGGAGCGCCTGAAGCATCTGCGTCGCCTCGCCGACATCCTCACCCTGACCGCGACCCCGATCCCCCGGACGCTCCACATGTCTCTCGTCGGGGTGAAGGACATCTCCAGCCTGTCGGAGGCGCCCCAGGGGCGGAGCCCCGTGCAGACCGAGGTCTGCCACTTCGATCCCCAGCGGTTCCGGAAGATCCTCCTGCGGGAGCTCAACCGTGACGGGCAGATCTTCTTCCTCCACAACCGCGTGAAGAGCCTGATCCCCCGGCGGGAGGAGCTCGAGCGGCTCGTGCCCGAGGCGAGGATGCTCGAGGTGCACGGGCAGATGGATGAGCACACCCTCGAGGAGCGGATGACGAAGTTCATCCACAAGGAGGTCGATGTCCTCGTCTCGACCACCATCATCGAGAGCGGCCTCGACATCCCCAGCGCGAACACGATCATCATCGAGAGCGCGCATCGCTTCGGTCTCGCGGAGCTGCACCAGCTCCGGGGTCGTGTCGGACGCGGGACGCACAAGGCCTACTGCTACCTGCTCCTCCCCGATGACAAGCCGATCAAGCCCGAGGCGCGGCATCGCCTGCAGGCGATCGAGGAGTTCAGCGACCTCGGGTCCGGCTTCCAGATCGCGATGCGGGACCTGGAGATCCGGGGGGCCGGCAACATCCTCGGCAAGGAGCAGTCCGGCCACATCGCCACTGTCGGATACGACCTCTACTGCCGTCTCCTCGAGCGCGCGGTGGCGGACATCCGCGGGACTCCCTGGCTCGAGCCGCCGGACATCGAGATCGGGCTGGAGGGGCTGACGCGGATCCCCGACGAGTACATCGGTGACACCCGTCAGCGTCTGCGGACCTATCGCTCGATCGCGACCGCGCTCGCGGCGGATGAGATCGATGCGCTCGCCGAGGATCTCTTCGATCGATACGGTAAGGTGCCGCTGGAGACCCGGACCCTCCTCCGTCTCCAGAAGCTGCGCATCCTCCTCGGCTCCTGGGGAGTGTCGCGGATCGATGTCGAGGAGGGTTGGCTCATCTTCGAGGGGCATCTCTCCTCGATCGAGCGCGCGCTCCGCGGCAAGGGGTGGAAGGTGCTCCAGCTCGGCGATGGTCAGCTCGGCGGTCGGCCGACGAAGCCGGTGCCGATCGAGAACCTCGAGAGCGTCTTCACGCTCCTCGGGATCGACCTTGCGGCCTGACGATGGGGAAGGTGCTCTCCGTGAAGATCATGAACACCCCCCGGGTGGCCGCCGGTCTCCTCGCCCTGTCCCTCGCGCTCGGTGGCTGTGGCGGTGCCGAGGAGAGCCCGGCGTCTCCGGGCGAGAGCCCCGGCGCCACGAGTCGGCCGGCTCCGTCCGCGCCCGCGGCGGACAATCCCCTCATCGGGACATGGCTCCTCGATGCCGCGTTGATCCGGGAGACCGAGGCGTACAAGCGGAGCGATGCGGGGAAGCAGGAGAGAATGCTCGCGGTCGCGGAGGCGAACCCGGTCGAGCTCGTCTTCACCGCCGACACCGTTCGCATCAGGATCGCGGAGCAGGGCGAGCCGGAGAGCTACCGGATCGTCGCCCGGGCGGAGAACGCCCTGAAGATCGTGTCGGTCGACGCCGAGGGGAAGAAGACCGAGATCGACTGCATGTTCGACGGAGACCTCCTTCACATCCGAAACGCATCTCTCGGGCAGATGACCCTGCGTCGGGCGGACTCGCGCGAGCGGTGAGCGAGGGACGATCGAGTCACCGCCCCGCCCTTCCGGGGGAGGCCCGATGAGGCGCCGGGCGTTGCTGCTCCTCCTCGCTCCCGCGGCGGGCTTCCTGCTCGGTCTCGCCGTGGCCCCCGTGGCCGGCCCGGGGGGGGACTCGCCCCCCCTCGGGGTGGAGCCGCCCCCCCGGCCTGCGGCTCCCGACCCCCCATCCCCTGAACCCGCCGCCGGCACGAGGGAGGCGGCTCCCACCGTCAGCATCGACTGGGTCGGGCTGAAGGAGCGCTCCGACCTGTGGGGCCTCGAGGTGCGCGTCCTCCCGGCCGGCCCCGTCGTCCCGCCGCCGATCGGGGTCTCATGGAGCGGCTGGGGCGTGGGGATCCCGATGCGGCCTCCTTTCCGAGCGGTCGTTCCCTCAGGTGCGGGGACACTGGTCTTCGGCCGGGATGGCGAGGTCCTCGACACACGATCGATCGAGGTGGGGGAGGGGGATCACCCGGTCGAGCTGCTCGTCCCCCCGCCCGACCGCCTCCGGCGCGCCGTGGTCGAGGTGCGCACCGATCGAGGCGGGGCGATCGAGGCGCCCGCGATGATCGTCGAGGTCACCCGCGTCGAGGATGGTCGCACCTCGCGGGCCCGCCTTCGTCCGGAGGTCCTCCCACGCGGGGATGGTCTCTTCCTTATCCGCCTCGACGGTCGCTGGCTTCGGCGGACGGGGGGGCGGGAGACCGCGTTCGCGCTGGAGGTCACGAGCTGGGATCTCGGCTCGGTCCAGATTCCCCTGCGGCTCGGTCTCGAGACACCGCAGGCGGTCATCCTGCCGGAGCGGATCCCCGTCACGATCGAGCTGGGGAACTATGTCGGGCATCCGATCCAGGGGGGCGGCTTCGTGACCTGGGGAGAGGGAGAGGAGCCCCGCAGCTGGCAGACCTCTCGCCCCGATCTTCGCGGCTTCTCCCGGGCGCGTCTCCGGCCGGGGCCCCATGTCTTTCACCACGGACAGGTCGGGATCACCGAACTCCCCGAGGTGAGGGCCTCGATCTCCGGGGTCTCGGACTCGATCCTCCTCAGCCTCCCGCCGCTCTTCTCCGTCCGCATCCTCGTTCCCCCCGAGGTGGCCGTGCCGGGGGAGGAACTCGAGTTGATCCTGGAGAGCGGCCTGCGGCTGCGACGCACCGTGGACTCGCGGGGAGAGGCCCGCTTCGAGGAGCTCGAGCCCGGAAGGCACTCGATCGTCGCCCCCGATGGATCGGGTCAGCGGATCGTCATTCCCGCGGCGGGACCGCTCCGCTTCTCGCCGGTCCGTCCGAATGGGTATCTCGTCGGGTCGAGCGGCGCGGAGGTGCACGCAGCCTACGGGCTGGAGGTGGGGGTGTGCATCCGGGAGATCGACGGCGTCCCGGTCGGGCGCTTCGCGGACCTGGATGCGGTGGTCCGGACTCTCCCCGGAGCCCGAACGGTGACGGTGGGCAGCTGGGGCGCCTCCGAGGTGAGGTCTCTCCCCGAGGGGGAGCGGGGGAGGGTGCCTCTCTCCCTCGCGCCCCGCTTCGAGGGGGAGCCATGAGAACGGAGTCCTCCGTCTCTCGGAGCTTCCCTCTCCTGCTCATCGTCGCCCTGCTCTTCCTCGTCGGCATCGGGCTGGGACGGTCCATCGGTCGCGGCCCCGACCCCGCGGCTCATCCCCCCTCCGCGCTCCGGGAGGGGGTGCCCCCCTCGATCGAGCAGCCCATGGGTGACGCAGAGCCTCTCTCACCGGAACGCTCCTCCGCTCCGACGCCTCGGAGCGGCGAGCGAGTCCTGCGCGGCGTCGTCGAGGCGCGAGACCGCACTCCGGTCAGCGGGCTCGGTCTCCGATGGAGCGATGGGGGCGGCTTCGCTCCGGCTCCCGTGGCGGAGACCGACTTCCTCGGTCGCTTCGAGCTGCTCGTCCCGGCCGGGGAGCTCGGGTCGATCGAGCTCGTCGAGGAGGGGGAGAGGACTCGGTGGCGGCGGACCGTCGAGGACGGCGTCGGCCCGCTCTCCGCTTCCTTCCGGCCGATCGACCTCGCCCCCGACTCCTTCCTGCGGGTGGAGGTCGAGCGACTTCACCCCGTGCTCTTCGAGCTGCGTCATCCGGATGGGAGCATCCCGGAGGGCGCGGAGGTGGTGGTCGGCGGGGAGCGCCACCGGTGGCGATCCGGCCGGGTGCTTCGGCTCCCTGCGTTCGGGGAGGGGACCGGGGAGCTGCGGAGCGCGACGGGAGGTGAGGATGAACTCGAGGGTTGGATCGAGGTGGGGGGACGCCGGATCCCCCGCGCGATCTCCCTCGGGGAGGCGCGGGTCGAGCGCCCGATCCCGGTCGATCTCCCCTGGCCGGGGGGGATCGAGATCGCGGTCGGCAGCCTCGACGGACCGGTCGAGGCGGATGGCTTCGTGGCGGCCCTCCCCCGCGGCCCCGTTCCCGATGGACTCTGGTTGCGGCGTCACGGCTGGGGATCCTGGCTCGAGAAGGCGGGAGGAAACGACCTCTCCCGCAGCTTCTCCCTCGCCGCCTCCCCGTGGAGCGGGGAGGGCGGGCGCGGTCGCATCTCCTGGTCCGGGGTGCCGCCAGGAGAGTACCTGGTCGGCATCGCGCACCGGGGAGGGGCGGTCTCCGCGCTCACCACGGTGGTCGTGGGGAGCGAGGTCGTGGTGGTGGACCTCGACCTGCCTCCTCTCGCCGGCTCCGCGGTGCCGGTTCGCATCCTCGCGCCGGATGGCGGGGTGACGCCGGTCCAGCTCGGGCTGCGCCTCGCGGACCTCCGCGCGGTCCACTTCCCCCACTCCTCGACCACGGATGCGGATGGCACCGTGTGGATCGCTCCCGGGGAGCGGATCGCGAGCGCCCTGCGGGGAGGGGACGAGGAGGTCCTCCTCACCATCACGAGCGTCGACTACGGGGTGCGGGAGATCCCGTTCGATGGGCGACCGCTCACCTGGCGCTTCGAGGAGCCGGCGCGGGTGCGCTTCGAGATCATCGATGAGAACCGGGCGGGGGCCGTCGGGTCCGGCCCCGGCTCGGTGGAGGTCCGCGCGGAGGATGGCTCCCTCCTCGGGAGCTGGTGGATCGGCTCCGGGGAGGAGCTCCCGCCGCTCCCGCCGGGCCCCGTGGAGTGCTTCGTGCGGGGCCGCGGCGGCTTCGATGTGGGGGAGCGTTGGGCTCCGCCGATGCGCGCCGTCCTGCGCCCCGGTCTCAATGAGCTCCGCATCCGGATCCCGGTCCGCCACTCCCTCGCGGTGCGCTGGTCTCCGGAGGATCGAGGGAGAGGCCTCACTCTCCTCTCCCTGGAGCATCCTCCGCTCGATCGCCTGCAGTTCGCCAGCGAGATCCGGGGAATGGTGCTCTTCTTCCATGGTCTCCCCCCGGGGAGCTACGCTCTCCGCGGCGAGCGAGGATGGCACCCGGTGACGGTGCCGGCCGACACGGAGGTGACCTTCGACCCCCGTCCGGTCGAGGCGTTGCGACTCTCGCTGGTCCGCCCGGGAGACGCCGCCGCCCGCGCCGCTCTCGACGCCACTCCGCTTCGCGAGGGCGACATCCTCGTCGAGGAGGGGGGACCGTCGATCTCCGTCCTGCAGGGATCGCACTCCCCGGCGCTCGTCTCCCTCCCGGTGCTTCGCGGCGGGGCTCCGATCGAGGTGGAGACGAGCCTCCGGGTGCTGCGGGAGCTGGAAGAGGCGGGGCTGATCCTCCTGCCGACCCTTCCGTGATTCGCCGGGAGCCCGAGCGAGGGGACCGACGAATTTCGTCGCATGCCGCCTCTCCCGGCGCGGGGTAGTCTTGCTTGGCCCTCGATCGCGCCCGCCACGGCGCCGCGGGGAGCTGCGTCCTCGAGGGGAGGGCGCGTCCCGAGGGGGGAATTCACTCTTGCCGAGCCCGCATCTGCGAGCCGTCGTCCGCCTCGATGGAGCGATCTCCATCGAGCGACTGGAGGAGCACCTCCGCCGGATCGGGGTCTCTCGACCCTCGGTCCGCGAGGGGGGAGCCTCCGTCGCCTCGGACGCACGCCGCCCGACATCCGTCGTTGGTCCGATCCTGCATCTCATCTCCGCCGATGCCGACGGTGAGGCGCTCCTGCGCGCGACCCGCGCCCTCCACCCGGAGATCGCCCTGCTGGTCCTCTCCCACGGTCCGCTTCCCACTCCCCGACTCAGAGAGCTCCTCCTGGCCGGGGCGAGCGAGGTGGTCGAGGTGCGGGAGCTGGAAGGGGGGACGCCGATCGGCCTGAGCGCCCTCCTCAAGGCGACCGAGGACGCGTCCGCCCGCTGGGAGCTGCACCGGATCGGCGAGGCGCTCGAGGTCGCCCGAGCCCGGACACGGCAGCTGGAGGCGTGCCTCGAGAGACTGCACCAGAGCTTCGGGGGCGGGCTCGAGAGTCCGCTCGAGGCGGTGCGGGAGCCGATCGCGGCTCTCCATGACGCGGAGGTCGGCTCGATCTCCGAGGAGGCGCAGGAGTTCCTGCGCATCGCGACGGGGGGCTGTCGCCAGCTCGGGCGCATCGGGCGGGACCTGGCTCTCCTGCGGCGCCTCGAGGTGGGAGAGCTCGAGCTGCGCTCCGAGTGGTGCTCCCTCGATGAGCTCCTCGAGCAGGTGGTCGCGATCCACCGTCGCCGCGCGTTCCAGTCGGAGGCCCACCTCATCACGATCCCCAGCGGCCTCGTCGTCCGCACCGATGCGATCCGCCTGACCCAGATCTTCACCCATCTCGTCGACAACGCCCTGCGATCGATCTCCGAGGAGGGGAGCATCGTCCTCGATGCCCGAACCGGAGAGGATGGCGTCGTCGTCTGCACCGTCAGCGACGACGGGCAGGGCATCGACCCGGTCGAGCAGGAGCGGGTGTTCGAGCGCTTCCAGAAGTGCGGCGCCGAGGATCCGACCCTCACCCCGGGCCCGGGGCTCGGTCTGGCGATCTGCCGCGGCCTCGTCGAGGCGCTCGGTGGCGAGATCACCCTGCGGAGCTCCCCCGGGGAGGGGACCTGTGTCTGCTTCGAGCTCCCGCTTCCGGTGCGCGCGCCCGGGCTCCTCGTCCCCGCCTGAGCCGGTCCCGGCCGGTCCTGCATGCCGGATTCGGCTCCACGGGGTACTCTTCATCGGGCGGAGGTCCGCATCGCGGTCCTGCCCGGGAGAGGGCTGGATGGTGTCGACCGGGGTCGCCGTGGGCGATCTGGTGTCGTGGGAAGCGCGCGATGGAGCCCCGCTCTCTCCGCATCGGCCTCGAGTGCATGGAGCCCCTCCTCAACGAGGAGGTCCGGTCCCTGCTGGACTCGGCGAGCGACTGGTGCGTCACCCTCGTCCAGCCACGCCGCTCGAGCGATCCCCTTCCTGACCCGTCCGCCTGCGATCTGATCCTCTGCGGGAACTCCGACCCGGCCTGGCTCGACGCGAGCGCGTCCGACGACCCTCCCCGCATCGTCCTCACTCCCGACCGGGAGGAGGAGGCGCTCTCCACGATCCTCCAGGCGGGAGCGTGGGAGGTGATCCCCCACGCGGAGCTCGATCTCCCGCGGCTCATCCGCACGGTCATCCGGACCGCGGAGCGGGTCGAGGTGAGGCGGATCACCCAAGAGCGGACCCGTGCCCTCGAGTCGGAGAACGCCCTCCTTCTGCGTCAGCGCCGCGAGCTGCAGGCGTTCCACCACCTCCTCTCCCACGAGCTGCGCACTCCTCTCACCTCCGTCCGCGAGTTCGTCTCTCTCATTGCCGATGGCATCGCGGGTCCGGTGAACGAGACCCAGCGGGAGTTCCTCCATCGATGTCTCGACGGTTGCGATCAACTGAAGCGCTACACCGAGGATCTCCTCGACCTCTCGCGCCTCGACACCGGGAAGCTCTCCCTGCGCGCCGAGCCGATCGACCTCGGTCGGGTCATTGATGACCTCATCGCGGCGGAGGCTCCCCTCGCGAGGAAGCGGGGGGTGGAGCTGGTTCATCCCGATGAGCGGGAGGATGAAGCGCCCCCCTTCCTCGTCGAGGCGGATGCGGCCCGGCTGAGACAGATCCTCAGCAACCTCGTCGACAACGCGCTGCGCCACGCCCGGCCGGGGGGGACGGTGACGATCTCGGTCGAGGAGAGCCCCGATGACTCTCCGGAGGCGCGGGAGTTCATCGTGAGCGTCTGTGATGACGGCCCCGGGATCGGCACGGCGGATCCGGAAGAGCTCTTTCTCCGACACCGTCAGGGGAGCGATGGCGGGGGGCTGGGCCTCGGGCTCGGCCTCTGTCGGGACCTCGTCGAGCTCCACGGGGGAAGCATCCGCCTCGAGAGCCCTGCGAGCGGCGGTTGCCGCGTTCAGTTCACCCTTCCCCGCCCCAGGGAGCTCACCGCTCCGCGAGAGGAGCTCACGACATGAACCCGCCTTCGCCCATCCACCCGGGAACCACCGCGCTGCGACGGACCGGGAGCATCCTCCTCGTCGATGACGATGCGGCGATCTGCCAGAGCCTCGGCATCCGGCTGAGGAGCTGCGGCTTCGAGGTGAGGACCGCGCAGGATGGCATCGATGCGACCCGGCAAGCGCTCGCCTCCGCGCCGGAGCTCCTCATCCTCGACATCAACATGCCGGCCGGAGACGGCTTCGCGGTCCTGGAGCGGGTCCGGGAGAGCCCGGCGACGGCCGGGACGCCGGTCATCGTGCTCACGGCGAGCCAGAAGCCCGGCCTGCGCGAGCGGGCCCTCTCGTCCGGAGCCAACGCCTACTTCCGGAAGCCCTACGAGTCGTGGGACCTGCTCCGGACGATCGATCGACTCCTCGATCGCTGAGGCTCAGATCCGCGGAGGAGCGTCGATCGTCCGCTCGTTGCGGAGATTGCCGGTGTTCAGGGTGGAGGTCGGCTCGAGCAGGAGGACATGGGTCTCCTCCTCCGCGACCGGCTTGTGCTCGACGCCTCGCGGCACGATGAAGAACTCACCCTCTCCCAGCTCGATGATTCGATCCCGGAGGTGGAGGGTGAGGTGCCCGCTCAGGACGAGGAAGAGCTCATCCTCATCGGCGTGATGATGCCAGTCGAACTCCCCGAGGAGCTTCGCCAGCTTCACATGCTGGCCGTTGAGCTCGCCGACGACCCGCGGGCTCCAGTGCTCGGTGAACATCCCGAGCTTCTCGACCAGGTTCACCTTCTCGCCCATCGGTTCCTCCCCGTCCGCCGCTCAGCGGACGATCGCGCTCACGACCTGACCTTCGATGAGGACCCCGATGCAGTGGCTCGTGTACTCGAACGGGTCGCCGTCGTAGAGGGCGATGTCCGCGTCCTTCCCGACCTCGATCGAGCCGACCCGTGCGGAGATCCCGAGGATCTCCGCGGCGGAGAGGGTGATCGTCCCGAGCGCGTCCGCGAAGGAGGCGCCGTAGGCGCAGGCGATCGCCGCCTCGAGGAGCACGACCCGCGTCTTCGGGACATACCCCTCATAGCCGCTCTGGAGCGCGCACGGGATCCCGGCGGCGATCAGTCTCGCCACGGTGGTCATGCTGGCGTTCTCTCCCTGTCCGGTCGCCCGCATCATCGGCGGGTGCGCCAGCACGGGGATCCCGCGGGCCTTGACCTCGTCCGCGTGTTCGAGGACCTCGGCCGCGCCATCGAGGATCAGCCGGAACCCGAACTCGTCGGAGAGACGCAGCGCGTTCTGGATGTCGATCGACCGGTGGCAGTTCAGGAGCAGGGGGACCTCCCCGCTGAGGACCCGGCCCAGCGCCTCCTTGCGAAGGTCCCGGCCGGGGCGCTTCTCCGGGTCGTCTCCGGCGCGGCGAAGCTGGTCCGCGTGCTCCCGCGCATCGAGCAGGGCCTGCCGGAGCATCGCGAGCTGCTTCGCGCGCGTGCCGGGACTCCTGTCGCTCTCCATCGCATCGTCGCCGAGGGTCGCCGCGATGGCGAACAGCGGCGTCACGACCGCATCCTCGAGCTCCCCGGTCCGGGTCTTCACGATCATCGTCTGACCCGAGATGAGGTTGCCGGGCGCATGCCCGGTGTGGGCGGTCGTGCCACCGAAGCTCCGGATCCACTCGAGGAGGGGCTCTCGCCCGTTGAAGGCATCGGTCGCCTGCAGCTCCGGCTGGATCGGCTCCGAGTCCTCCAGCTGGTCCTGGTCATGACCGTAGTTGAGCCATCCCGCGAGGCCGACCACGGAGCGCCCGTCGATGAGGCCCGGCGTGACGACCGGCGCCTCGATGACCCGGGCGCCGTCGGGGATGATGACCGATCCCGCCGGTCCGACCGCCGCGATGCGACGGTCGCGGATCACCACGATCCCGTCGGAGATCGGCGGTGCCCAGGCGCCGGTCGCATCGCGGGCCTGCGTGTGGAGGATCCCCGCCCGGATCACGGTCGGCTGACCGCTGCTCAGGGGCTGCTCGAGGCCCTTCGCCGGGGCGCGATCGGGGAGCCCCGCCATCGGTCCGTCGGCTGGGGTTCCCTGCCCGGCCGCGGCGCCGGTCGCGAGCAGGAGGAGAAGGGTGAGGACGGTCCGGAGTCGTCCGGTTCTCGCGGCGAAGGGGCTCATCGCGCTCCCTGCCTTCCCATGCAGCATCCCTGGAAGGTCTGGTCATCCCCCGCCCCGCGGCCCCCTTCTGCGAAGAGGAGGTCCTCGGGCACCGATCGGTCGAAGACCTTCCGTCCCTCGACGTAGGTGGCGAGGACCTTCGTGTAGACGCTGAAGGGGTCCCCATCGAGGACGACGAAGTCCGCGTCCTTGCCGACCGTCAGCGAGCCGGTGCGCGCCTCGAGGTCGAGCATCTCCGCGCCGGAGAGGGTCAGCGCCCGCAGCGCGCCCTCCCGGGTCATGCCGGCGCGGACGGCGAGCGCCGCCATGCGGAGGAAGAGACGGCTGTCGGTGATCCAGTCGTCGGTGTGGAACGCCACGGGGACCCCCCGGGACTCGAGGATCGCCCCGTTGCGGTAGTCGATGTCCCGGGCTTCCAGCTTCCCGCCCGGGCTGTCGATGAGGATCAGCGAGCAGGCCGCTCCGGCCGCGGCGATCTCATCCGCGACCTTCCACGCCTCGCTCACGTGGTGGAGCACGACCCGGAACCCGAACTCGTTCGCCAGTCGCAGCACGGTCAGGATGTCGTCGTGCCGATGGGTGTGGTGATGGACCACCCGCTTCCCCGCCATCGCCTCGACGAGCGGCTCGAGGGAGAGATCGCGCGACGGCAGCTTCTCCGGGTCGCCGGCGGCGCGCGCGATCTTCTCGGCGTACTCTCGCGCCGCGAGGTACTTCGCGCGGACGAGCGCCGCCGACTTTGCGCGGGTGCCGGGGAAGGGAGCGCCGCGGAGGGAGTTCGTCCCGTTCGCCATCTTCAGCCCGCCGAGCCGCAGTCCGTCGGCGTCGCGCAGGACGAGGTCGTCGATGGTGTTGCCATCCCGGAGCTTCAGGTAGGTGGTCTGCCCCGAGATCAGATGCCCCGAGCCGGGCATCACGTTGATCGTCGTCAGACCCCCGGCGACCGCGCGCCGGAACCCGGCGTTGCGGATGTTCACCGCCTCGAAGATGTCCGCCTCCGGCTGGATCGGTCCGGCGGAGTCTCCGCCTCCCCCGCGCCCCAGATGGCTGTGCGTGCAGATGAGTCCGGGGATGAGGGTGCGACCGGAGAGGTCCACCACCGTCCCACCGGCGGGGAGCAGGGTCGTCTCCGCCGGCCCGAGCGCGGTGATCCTCCCGTCGTTCACCACCATCACGCCGTTGGGGATCGGTGGACCGTCGACGGGGATGATCGTGGCTCCGGAGTAGGCGATCGGCCCCCCCGGATCCTCCGTCGCGAGGGTCAGGGCGACTCCGAAGGCGAGGGGCAGGAGGAGGACGGGGCGGAGGCGCCGGAGCGGGCTCCGGCTCGCGCGGATGTCGTGTCGTCTCACGATCGACTCCCTTCGTGTCTGTCGCGGATCGAAGCTACGCCGGGAGCGCCCACTCGACAAGGAAAAGGACCTCGGAGGCGGCTCCGGATGAACGAAGCACGGCCCCGGATCGCTCCGGAGCCGTGCTCAAGGATGGCTCAGTCCGGTCGGTGGACCGGTCCCGATCCACGGTTCTATAGGTCGCATTCGGGGAAGTTGTCGCAGCCGATCGGATTGACGGCGTCGACCCCGCACTCGGTGAGGGGCGCGGGGGGCGGCGTGCCTCCCAGGAAGATATAGCTCATGGCGTAGATGGTGTCCGCGATGTCGATGAGCGCGTCGTCGTTGAAGTTGCAGGCATCGAGGCAGCTCGACGGCTCGAAGCCGTTGAAGAGGAACCGCACCACGAAGATCCCGTCCGCGATGTCGATGAACCCGTCGAGGTTGCAGTCACCCCGCTTGAACGGGTTGAAGCACTGGACCGAGCAGCAGGCCGGGTCGGTGGCATCGCCGCAGGAGGTCGTGCCCACCACGCAGATGTCCGCGCTCATGTCCATCAGGTTCACCGTCGCGGAGGTCGCATCCCCGGCGAGGGTCGCGTAGGAGACGCCGTTCACCAGGACCTCGAGCCCGGAGTAGGTCTGGGGGTTGAACCAGGTCACCTCGACGGTGCAGCTGTCCGCATTCACGATCGTGCAGCTCAGGCCGGAGGGGGCCTGGGGCGCCGGCGGCCCGGGGCACTCGAGGAGGCAGCAGGCGTCCGCCGAGGAGAGGGCGTTCCGCACCGCGGTCACGCAGAGGTTCTTCGCCCCGACCTCGATCGACACGCTCGTGCTCGTCGCCGACCCGGGGAGGGTGTCGATCAGGATCCCGTCCGAGCGGATCTCGATCGCGTCGTAGTCCCCGGCGGCGTTCATCCAGCTCAGCGTCCCGAGACAGAGGCAGCTGTCGTCGATCGTGCACTGGACGCCGGTCGGAGCCGGCGGCGGGAGCGGGCAGTCGATGGTGCAGCAGAGCTCCTCGGAGGCGAGGCCGGCCCGCACCGCGGTGAAGCAGAAGGTGTGAGGTCCGGGCTCCAGCGTCCCGTACTCGATGGTGGTGGCACCACCCGGGAGGGTCGCGTACGCCGCCCCGTCGAGAGTGACCTCGATGGAGTCGTAGTCGGTGTTCCCGTTCATCCACGAGATGGAGCCGGAGCAGGGGTCGGAGTCGATCAGGCAGCTCAGACCCCCGATCGGATCGGGCGGGAAGATGCACTCCGCCGGGCAGCAGCTCGGAGCCGCCTCATCCCCGCAGATCGTCGTCGCGATCAGGCAGATCTCCTGCAGTCCGGGAGTGGAGAGGGCGACCGTCGTCATCGTCGCGTCGCCGGGGAGGGTCGCGATGACGACCCCGCCGAGGGTCACCACGATCTGGGAGTAGAGGCTGGTGTTCGTCCAGGAGACCGTGGTCTCGCAGCCCGGCCAGGGACCCGTCGAGCAGGTCACGGCGGCCGGACCGGTCACCGGCGGCGGACCCGCGCACTCGAGCGAGCAGCAGGCCGCATCCGAGCTCAGCCCGTTCCGGATCGCCGTGACGCAGACGCTCGAGGTCCCCGGCTGCGGCAGCATGACGGTGGCGTTGTCGGCGTTCCCCGGGAGCGTCGCGATGAGGACCCCGTCGACGGTGACCTCGATCGCGTCATAGTCCGCCTCGGTGTTCATCCAGGTGACGGTGCCGAGGCACATGCAGACATCGGTGAGGGTGCAGGTGACGGCGGTCGGAGCCGTGGGCGGGAAGAAGCACTCCGCGTCGATGCAGGTCGGGCTCAGCTCGACCCCGCAGATCGTCGTCGCGGTGAGGCAGATCGTCCGCAGCCCCGGGCCGGGCAGGTTGACCGTGGTGGTGGTCGAGGTGCCGGGCAGGGTCGCCACGGGCGCCCCGTCGATGGAGACGACGATCTGGGAGTAGTCGGAGTTGTTCTGCCACTCGAGGGCGGTCGCGCAGGTCGGGTGGTCGCCGACCGTGGCGGTGAGGGCGGTCGGAGCCAGGAGCGGGACATCCGGGCAGTCCACGCCGCAGCAGGCGGGATCGCCGTCCACCGCGTTCACCACCGGGATCAGGCAGATCTCGTAGGCACCCGGCGCCCCCACCGACAGCGAGGTCATGGTCGCGCTGCCCGGAAGGGTCTGGACGAGCACGCCGTCGATGTTGACGCGGATGGAGTCGTACGCCCAGGGGCCCTCGTTCGTCCAGCTCAGGTCGTAGGTGCAGGTGCAGACATCGGCCAGGGTGCAGGTGAGGTTTCCGACCGGGTCGGGCTCGAGCTGCGGGCAGGACACGATGCAGGAGACCTCCTCGGTCACCACGCCGCAGACGGTGGTGGCGACGATCGAGAGGGTGTTCGCACCCGGGTAGGTGAGCAGGACCGTCGCGGACCCGTTCGCGCCCGGGACGACCTGGTCGACGATGCCGTTCAGCCGCACCTCCACCTGGGAGTAGAGCGAGTTGTTCATCCAGTTGATCGTCGCGTTGCAGGAGACGGCATCGACGATGCACTCGAGGACGGTCGGCGGGATCGGGTCGGTGACTGGGCAGGTCGCCGAGCAGCAGCTCGCGGTTCCGGACACGCCGTTGCGGATCGGGATGACGCAGAGCGAGTAGTCGTCGGGACTCGGCAGCGCGATCGCCGCGGTCGTCGCCGAGCCGGCGATGGTCTGGTCGAGCACGCCGTCGATGAGGATCTGGATCGAATCGTAGTTCGACTCGGCGTTGGTCCAGCTGAGGTCCAGCGTGCAGGTGCACGGATCGACCGCGCCGCACACGAGATCGAGGACCGGGTCGGGCGGCGGGATCGTGCAGTCGATCTCGCAGCAGGCGGGGGCGGAGAGCTCGCCGCAGATGGTGGTCGCGGTCACGCAGATCTGGTGCGGACCCGTGAGCGGGGACATGAAGTCGTAGCTGGTCGCATCACCGGGGAGGGTCGCGATCACCGCTCCGTCGAGGGACACCTCGATCAGGGTGTAGGGGGCCGGGTTGCTCCAGCTCGCGGTGAAGACGCAGGTCAGGGGGTCCGGCGTGCAGGTCAGCCCCTCGACCGCGTCGTTCGGGATTCCCGGGCAGTCGACGACGCAGCAGGTCGCCTGACCGAGGAGGCCGTAGCGCTCCGGGACCAGGCAGATGTTCGCGGGGCCCTCGGTGAAGAGGCTCAGGGGCAGGCTGGTGGCGGTGCCGGGGAGCTCCTCGTGCAGGACCCCATCGATGAGGACCTGGATCGTGTCGTAGTCCGTGTTCCCGTTCATCCAGGTGAGGGAGAACTCGCAGGTGCAGATGTCATCGAGGGTGCACATCAGCGTGTTGATCGGGTCCGGCGGCCCGATGCACTCGACCGTGCAGCAGACATCGGGGAGCAGCTCGTCGCAGATCGTGGTCGCGCGGACGCAGATCTCATGGGGTCCGAGCTCGGGGATCGCCACGCTGGCGGACTGGCTGGTGCCGGGCAGGGTCGCGTAGAGCATCCCGTCGAGGAGGATCTCGATGGTCGAGTAGTCTCCGCTGTTCAGCCAGTAGATGTCCGCGGTGCACTCCGGGGCGGGCGGCGCATCGCAGCTCAGCGCCATCGGGGCGCCGTTCGGGATCTCCTCGCAGGTGAGGGAGCAGCAGGTCTGGTCCCCGGTGTAGCCGTTGCGCTCGGGCACGATGCAGATGCTGGAGGTCGCGCCGGGGAGGAGGATCGGGTCGAGGCCACCGGTCGGGGAGACGATCGCGTTTCGGGCGTTGCCCGGCAGCGTCGTGATCAGCTCTCCGTCGACGAAGATCCGGATCACGTCGTAGTCCGCGGCTCCGTTCGTCCAGGAGACGGAGAAGGAGCAGTCGCACGGGTCGATGATCAGGCACTGGAGATCGTTGACCGGGGGCGGGATCGGGTCGTCGCAGGAGAAGCTGCAGCAGACCTCGGGGAACGGGAGCCCGCAGTCGTCGGTTCCGTTGAGGCAGACGGAGTGGTACCCGACCAGCGCCTCCGTCAGGGTGAAGGAGGTGGCATCCCCGGGGAGGGTCGCGTAGGGGACGCCGTCGACGGAGAGGACGAGCTCGGTGTAGACACGCTCGTTCGTCCACTGGATGTCGACCGCGCAGGTGAGCGGGTCGGGGGTGCAGCTGAGGGCGGAGGGGGAGGCTGGGGTCAGCTCCGGGCAGACGACGATGCAGGTGGCGGGATCGGTCTCCTCGTCATCCTCGCATCCCTCCTCGTAGTCGTCCTCATCGTCCTCATCGTCCTCGTAGTCCGGCTCGTCAGGGTCATCCTCGCTGAAGCGGCCTCCCGAGTGGGGGCTGTACTCGCCGCAGTGGTCGTACACCCCGTCGTAGTCCTCGTCCTCGACCCCGGTCACCTCGATGAGGTGGGCACCGGTGCCGACGGTGAGCGTGGTCGAGGTCGCGCTCCCGGGGAGGGTCTGCACGAGGACCCCGTCCACCCGGATGTTGATCAGGTCGTAGTAGCCGATGTTGGTCCAGCTGAGGAAGGTCTCGCACGTGCAGGGGTCGAGGGTGCAGATCAGGTCCTGCGGGGGGAACTCGACCTCGGTGCAGTACTTGCTCGGCCCGCAGATGTGAAGCTGCTGCGGGTAGTCGCCCGCCTTGAGGGAGACCTTCGTCCTCGACATCAGGTAGGCATCGTCGAGGGTGACGCTGAAGAGCACCGGGATCCCGGGCTCGAAGGTGATCCCGCTCGTGTTCCACTTGATCCCGTAGAGTCCCATCTCGCCGCTGTAGCCGACCCAGCTCCCCGCCGGGCTCGCCTCGACGACATCCGCATCGTGACAGAGCTTCAGCATGAAGCGGTCAAGCACCGGCCCGATGCCGTCCCAGGTCACCGCGTAGTTCCAGACGCTCGTCTCGTCGGGGAGGTACTCCGTCCCGATGAGCTCGACCGCGAAGTGCTCGCTCGCGGCGATCTGGGTGCAGGCGGTGTTGTCGTTCTCCTCTGCCCGGATCGAGGAGGCGCCGACGGCGCCGAGGAGGAGGAGGCAGACGCTCAGCGCCCCGAGCCGTCGCGCGCGACGCCCGGAGAGAGGGGAGGACAGGGAGATGCTGTGTACGGACACCAGCGGGCCTCGCTTTCATAGATCGACAGGCGTCCCCCCTTCACTCCGAACTCCGGCGTGAGTGAGGAACCACCTCGCGCGCCCCCGATCGGGAGCGCCCATAATCTTCTCGAGTCGTTTGTCGTTACTATCGAGCCAGAACTACCGTCGCAGCCACGACGGTCGCATAGCGACTAACATGACAACATGACAATCGGGCCTGCGCAACGACCTATCCCGGAAGCGGGAGGATCCCCTCGGCCGATTGCGGTCCCCCTCTCAAGATGAATCGGCGAAGGAAGTTAGGTTTCGTGTAAGCTCTGCCTTTCCCCAGCGTTGGAGGTCCATCGTCATGAGCGCACCGGAGGAGATCGTGGCGGATCGCCGTCCCCGACCCGGCCTGACTCTGGGAGCCGTGCTCCTTCTGCTCCTCGCCGTCGGCACCCTGGCCTACGGCCCCGGGGCGCTCGAGCACTGGCGCTGGGACATCCACCCCGTGATCCGGGTGGTTCATGGGGTGCACTGCCCCGGCTGGCAGCGCGTGCCCCGGGGGCGGGGCCCCGGGGTCGCCGAGGTCGGAGGCCTGCGCGTCTGGCACCCCGAGACCGGGTATCTGGTTCAGGAGACCCAGGCGGACGAGGGGGGCAGGGTCCGGACCACCCTCTGGAGCCCGGACGGGACGGTCCTCCAGCAGACGCGCCTCGAGCTCGAGATGGTCCTCGACACCGAGCTGCGCTCCGAGCCTCCCTGGCTGTGGGGCGCCGCCGATCAGGAGTGGCCTTCGATCCCCGATGAGCTGGTCCGATTCGCGGAGGAGGAGAGGAGGCGGCGGGAGCGAGCTGAGGCGGCGGGGACCGCGTCCGGGAAGTTCCGGTAGAGCAGGACGCGGGGTGAGCCGAAGAAGAGAGAGGGCCGGCGCCGGGTCGGTCCCCTCTTCGGACCGCCAAGGGAGCCAGCGATGCCGACCCCTCAGAGACTCCTCGCCATTGGACGGATCGACTCACCTCCCGCCGGGATCGAGCTGCTGGGGCAGGAGGACGCCGGGGCCGGGGGAGGCCACCTCACCGGCCTCGTGGAGGACTGGGAGTCCGGAGAGAGCGACTTCTCCCGACCGGAGGAGGCATTCTTCGAGGTGCGGGTGGGAGACCGACTCATCGGGCTCGGCGGGATCTCCGTCGACCCGAGCTCGACCCAGGGCTCGACCGCGGGGCGGATCCGCCACCTCTACATCCTCGAGGAGATGCGCCGCTCCGGAGTCGGCTCCGCGCTTCTGCAGGTCATCCTCGCCCACGCGGATGGGAACTTCCGCCGGGTTCGCCTCCGCTGCGATGACGAAGCTGTGGCTCGCTGGGCGGATGCCCGCGGCTTCTCCCCGATCGAGAGCGCCGACGGGACCACCTACGAGCGACTCCTGGGCGCGGGTCAGAACCTCGTCTTCGAGTAGCCCCCCGCCTCAGCGCGCGCCCCGCCGCTGCGGTCTGAGATAGATGAGCCAGTAGACCGCGCCGACGAGCAGGGTCCCGCCGATCACGTTCCCCACCGTCACCGCCGCGAGCGCGGTCATCGCCGGGCCCGTCTCGATCGCCTGCGGGTCGATGAGCCGAGCGAGCGCGAAGATCCCCCAGTTCGCGATCACGTGCTCGAAGCCGAGCGCCACGAAGGCGGCCACGGGGATCGCGACGGCGATCACCTTGTCGGTGGCGCTCCGGGCCCCGAGGGCGATCCAGATCGCGAGGCAGACGAGCGCGTTGCAGAGGACGCCTCGGGAGAGGGCCTCGACCCAGGGGAGAGACGACTTGGCGCGCGCGGCCGAGAGCACTCCCTCGGCGACCCCCGGGGCGATGGACGCGGCGCCGGCCAGCTTCAGGAGCACGGCGGTGACCCCGCACCCGATCACGTTCCCGAGGTAGACCACGATCCAGCTCCGGACCAGCTCGACTCCGCCGATTCGCCCGCTCGCCCAAGCCATGGCGATGAGGTTGTTCCCGGTGAAGAGCTCCGCGCCCGCGAGCACGACGAGGACGAGCCCGAGGGAGAAGCTCAGCCCGCCGAGCAGCCGGGTCGGACCGGCGCCGAGTCCGCTCTCCGCCATCACGACGAAGCAGAGCATCGCGCCGAGGGTGATGAACGCCCCCGCGAGCACGGCGAGGAGGAAGGTCGAGAGGAGGTCTCCCCTGGCCTTGCGGACACCCACCTCCTCCGCCCGATGGGCGATCTCCGCCGGCGGCAGCGCATCGATGCCGTGGGTCGGCGCGGCGCGGCCGGTGTTCACGGATTCGCCGGCCCCCCTGTCTCCGGCCCCCCTGTCTCCCTCCACCATCGGACCCCCTCTCCTCTGCGCCCCCTGCTATCAGAGTCCGCCTGCGACCGCAAAGGAGACCCCTCCGGAAGGGAGTGTGGCCGGGAGCCGGGAATCCGGCGGCATCCGCCCCCTCATGGTAGAATCGGAGTTTCGAGCGCCGACCGATCCCCAGCAGGGGACGGAGGCTGGTGGTCGCGGATCCCGGAGATCCGGGGGCGTGCCGCCCCGGGGAGGGACCCGCCCTTCGAGAGCATGAGGATCGAGCGTGAAGCGTCTACGCCCCGGCCTCCTCATCGGCGCCGCGCTCCTCCTGCCCGGAGGAGCTCGGGCTCATGATGGTCTCCACGTCGACATTCAGGAGATCACCGCGCGGATCGCCGAGCTCGAGTCCCCGCCCCCGGAGCTGCTCCTCCAGCGGGCGCGGCTCCTTCGAGAGCACGGCAAGCCGACGGATGCCCTCGCAGACCTCGACCGTGTCGACCTCCTCCTCGAGGAGATGCCCGACTCTCCCCTGCGGCGCCTCACCGCGCCGCTCCTGCGCGCACAGGTCCTCGTCGATCTCGATCGATCGGACGGAGTCCTCGCGCTCCTCGACGGGGTGCTCACGGAGGCCCCCGACCATCCCGGAGCCCTCGATCTTCGGGCGGACCTCCGCGTGGCCGCGGGGAACCTGGACGGCGCCATCGAGGATCGACGCCGCGCCTTCGAGGCGCTGCCGACCCTCGAACGGACCCTCACCCTCGGCGCGGCGCTGGGCGGGACCGGTCGCCTCGAGGCGGCCTCCCGCCTCTACGCCCGGGCGATCGAGCGTCTCGGGGAGTCGCTGCTGATCCGCGATGCCTGGATCTCGAACGAGATCGCCCGCGGGGAGTTCGAGAGCGCGCTGGCGATGATCGGGGCGGAGCTGGGTCGGGCCGCGGTGCGGACCCCCTGGCTCCTCCGCCGCGCCGAGGTCTATCGGGCGGCGGGGAACGAGGCTCGTCGGAACGAGGCCCTCGATGCGGCGCTCGCCGAGGCGGATCGCGTCATCGCCCGGCGACCCTTGCCGGTCCATCTCGTCTCCCGGGCTCGCGTGCGGCTCGCCCGGGGGGAGCTGGACGCGGCCGAGGACGATGCCCGCCTCGCCCTCGAGCGGGTCCCCGAGTTCGCTCTCGCCGCCACGCTGCTGGCGGAGATTCGAGAGCGCAGAGAGTCTGTCCCGGAGGCTCCCGCCGGGGAGGGAGCCACCGAAGCTCCGCCGGACGGCGGCTAGAGAGGATCGTCGTGAGGAAGGAGACCTCCCTCCTTCGGGCCGGGCTGATCGGCATCGCCGGACTGCTCCTCACGGCGGCCTCCGCCTCCGCCCAGGGAACGGCGCCCGTCGTCGTTCGCGACGCCTACCTCCAGCAGGTCTCCGACACCCGCGTCATCATTCGCTTCCGCACCGACGCCGGCTCCGGCGGCGCACCCTTCGTCGAGTGGGGCATCGAGCCCGGGGTCTACACGGAGACAACGCTCGGGACGACCGTCATCCCTCCTTCCTCCCCGACCGCGCGCGACCACGAGGTGATCCTCGATGGGCTGGTCCCCTCGTGCTCCCATCACTATCGCTTCGGGACCACCGTCGATGGGGTCCTCGGCGGGGGGACCGCTGCGCATCGCTTCCGCACCGCGGCCCCGCCGGGGGAGCCGGACCCCTTCACCGTCTGGGTGCTCGCCGACTCCGGGACCGGGGAAGCACCCCAGCGCGCGGTGCGGGACTCCCTCCTCAGCCACCTGGGGGGCGACGATCCTCCCGAGCTCATCCTTCACGCCGGAGACATCGCCTATGAGACCGGAACGGATGGCGAGTTCACCGCGCGGGTCTTCGGGGCCTACGCCTCGCTCCTCTCCCGCTCCTGCCTGTGGCCGTCGATCGGGAACCACGATGCGGACAGCCTGACCCCGGCCTTCCAGGCCGGTCCCTGGTTCGAGGCGTTCACCCTCCCCGCGGGCGGGGGGATGGGAGGTGTCGCCTCCGGGAACGAGGGGCACTACTCCTTCGATCACCACAATGTCCACTTCATCGTGATCGACACCGCGACCGGCGATCTCGTCCCCCCCTCCACCATGCTCGACTGGGTGACCGCGGACCTGCAGGGCACCCTCGCCGACTGGGTCGTGGCGCTCTTCCACCACCCGCCCTACTCGAAGGGGACCCACGACTCGAACGATGGCACCGACTCCGGGGGGCGGCTCGTGCTCGCCCGCGAGTACCTGCTCCCGCTCCTGGAGGCCGGAGGGGTCGATCTGGTCATCTCCGGGCACTCTCATGGCTACGAGCGCACCTTCCTCATCGACGGCGCGCACGGGTATGGCTCCATCCCCGACTACGCGACCCCGGATCTCCCCACCCTGATCGCCGATGGACGCGTCATCGACGCGGGGGATGGCGACCCCGCGGGCGCGGGCGCGTACGAGAAGTCCCCCGGCCCCCCGGGGGTGGGGGGAGTCTGCGTCGTCGCCGGTCACGGCGGCCGCACCATCGGTGGCACCGGCGGCCATCCCCTCGTGGTGCGCGAGGAGTTCGAGCACGGCTCCTGTCTGCTCCGGTTCGACGGGGACCTGCTCTGGCTCGAGAACCTCCGGGTGGATGGAGCGATCACCGATCGCTTCGTCATCTCGAAGGGGACCCGCACTCACACCCTGGTCACCGAGGTCGAGGGGGCCGGCCGGATCACGCGCTCGAACGGGCGCCCGCTCCACGGGGACGGCGAGAGCGTCATCCTGCACGCGGTCCCAGCTCCCGGCTGGACCTTCATCGAGTGGACGGGCGATGCCTCGGGCGCCGACCCCACCGTCGAGCTGGTCCTCTTCGGAGATCGCGCGGTCACCGCGCGCTTCGCGCCCGCCGAGGAGGATGTGCTCATCGTGGTGAACGACCTCGCCTGGGTGCCGGGACAGTCGACCGCGAACCTCACCCGGTTCACCTCCCCGAACGGCGGCTCCGGGCTGCCCTCTTCCGGTGAGCTCGTCAGTCGCGAGGACGGATCCCCGACCGGGATCACCCTCACGGTGATGGGGGGCAGCTACGACGGCGGCGAGCAGGGAACCACGCGGAGCGGCTCGCCGCTTCCCGAGACCGATGCCGCGCTCGCCTTCGGGCTGCTCGTCGATGCCCACGGGTCGATCGGACCCCCGGCGCCGGCCGCATCCGGACAGGACCTCGTCCTCGAGCTCAACGGCCTCGACCCCGCACGAGACCATGAGATCGTGTTCTTCGGGGATCGGAACGATGGCGGCTGGACCGAGGGATCCGTCGTGACGATCGAGGGCGCGGACTCCTTCCGCAACGACAGCAGCCTCGGCAGCGGGAACCCGGACCCAGCCTCGGGAGGACTTCTCTTCCTCGACTCCGATGATCCGAGCACGCGCCTCCCGGCCGAGAACCGGGATGGCTGGATCGCCCGCTTCGTCGAGGTGGACCCGGGCCCGGATGGTCGCGTCCTCCTGCGGGTCGCCGCCCTCGACTCAACCCCGGGTGTGACCTCGGGTCGATACGCGAACGCGCTCCTCGTCGTGGCGCGCCCTCGACCGATCGCCTTCCTCCGGGGCGATGTCGATGCTTCGGGGGACCTCGATCTCGGGGACCCCATCACCCTCCTGATGGGACTCTTCGGCGGTGGGGCGCTTCCCTGTGAAGATGCCGCGGACTTCGACGGGGATGCGGCGCTTCAGCTCTCCGACGCGATCCTGCTCCTGAATCACCTCTATGCCGGGGGGCCGGCGCCCCCCGCGCCCTATCCGGCGTGCGACAGCGAGGCTTCGCTGCTCGGTTGCACGCTCGGGGGGTGCTGACCGGCGGGCCTCGGTGCCTCCCCCGGCAGGCTGTGGTTCATCTTGCCGGTGGAGGAGCGTCCGCTTACCGTCTCCATCACTCACCAACGACGTTCGTCGCTCCAGCCCCCTGCGGGTAGACGAGGCGATCCGATCATGTCCCAGATCTCATCCCAGACCCTCCTGGAGTTGGGGGAGTCGCTCCAGAGCTCCCTCAGGGCTCTGGTGTCGAAGGACGGGGAGCTGCCCCGGCCCACCGACCTCGCGCGGGTCTGGTCCCTCGACCAGACACTCTGCGTCCGCACCTGCGCCGCCCTCCGCAACGACGAGCCGCTCCGAGTCCTGCACCAGCTGCCCTCTTCGGGGGGACTTCGCAGCATCGTCGAGGCGGGAGAGGGCCAGGGGGTCCCCCGGAAGATCCGCGAGGCGGCGGCGGCGGCGGTCGACCGTCTGGATGCCGTGATCCGCTCCCTCGGCGGAAGAAAGACCAACCTCGACACGCTGATCGGGGTGGACCTCGTCGAGGCGCGACAGAAGATCGAGGCGAGCAGCAAGCAGGGGGTCTACCGCGGTCTCAGCACGCTCTACGGCACGAGCACCCGGGTCGCCCTCACGACCTACTTGATCCAGCCATCCTCGACCGACTCCGAGACTCTCGATGCGGTCGCTCTCTACGGCTCGGTCGAGATGCGGAGGATCCGCCCCGACCGCAGCCTCCTGTTGGGGGGGCGTCTGCTCTGCGGGGAGTCCGCCGAGATCTCCGAGGAGGAGCTCGATCGACGGGTCGAGATCGCCGAACGGAATCTCCTCAGCGAGGAGCTCCCCGGAGATGGCTCCTCGATCGCGCTGCGGGAGTTCTGCTCCGACCCCCTGCCGCCGCTCCAGCTCGAGAGGTCGGGGCGCAAGCTCCTCTACACCCTCCCCGCGGACCCGGATGGCATGAGCCAGATCAGCACCGTGCTCTTCCTCTCTCGCGATGGCGGGGTCGGGCCGACCCGGATCCCGGAGGGAGGACCCCGGAACTTCGTGTTCGTTCCCCGGACCCCATCGGAGCACATGCTCCTCGATGTCCTCGTCGATGAGGCGGTCTGGTCCGGATGCGAGCCGCAGGTCGAGATCAGCCGGGGCGATGTCCTCCTGCGCCCCCTCTCGGAGCAGTCCGCCGCCGATCGCCTCGACTTCTGCGAGTCCGCCCGATCTCTCGGCGAGGAGTCCCCGGGCTGGGACTTCGCCGAGGTGCCGCGCTACCGGGAGATGCTCGGCGCGGCGGCGCGGATCGCGGGCCTCGATCTCGGTCGATATCGCCTCTTCCGCCTCCACGTGAGGTATCCGGTGATCAGCCTCGCCTACCAGCTCCAGCTCATCGTCCCGCCTTCCTCAGACTGAGTCTTCCGCTCCGCTGCCGAGTCGCGCGAGCAGGGCGTGCCCCTGCCGGCTCAGCGGGAGATCCCGGTGCCTCACCCCCCAGGCGATGCAGCCGATCGCATGAACGGCGGTCAGGGCCCGGATCTCCGGGACCAGATCAGCCCAACGGTCGAGACCGAGCCCGCCGACGAGCTCCCGGAACTCCGGGTCGCGCTCCGTGCCCACGTGTCCGAGCACCCGGATGAGGTCGGTGAGAGGGTGGTCCGGGCGCGAGTGCTCGAAGTCGATGATCGACAGCCGGAGACGCTCACCCTCTCGAGAGACGATCCAGTTGCGAGGCTGGAAGTCGCGATGGCAGGCGACCCGGGTCCGATCGCGGAAGAGGGCGCCATCTCCCACGAGCCGGCGGGCGAGGAGTCCCTCCTCGCGGGTGACCTCCCCGCCGCCGCGCTCGAGCCAGAGCTCCAGACGGGCGGGGATCGCATCGCGGAGGGGCAGCGGATCGGTGTCGACATGGGGGAGACTCCGGAGTTCACGGAGGAACTCCCCGGCCCGCCGCCAGACCTCGCGCCCGCCCGGCGCGCCCGCTGCCTCGGAGAGGAACGACTGCCCGGGGACGCTCGTCATCAGGACGGCGCGCAGCGCGGACTGGGAGGCGATGAGCCGCGGGAGACCGGCGGCGCGAGCGGGGAGCGCGGCCGGCCAGATCCTCAGCGCCTCGACCTCCTGACGGAAGGCCCGGTCCTCGCCGAGCACCTTGGCGTGGAAGGAGTCTCCGTTCTCCCGCCGCACTCGCCAGACCCGGTTTCGGCCCGCCGACCAGCCGCAGGGAGTGCACGAGCGGATCGAGCCGAGCTCCTCCGAGAGCCAGGCGGTCAGCGCATCGCTCGGGCCTCGGGACACGGCCGCTCCTCTCTTCGGATCGATTCGGCCTCGGGCGCGCTCCGCCCACGGGGAGCCGATCCCCGAGTCTACCCCGGAGCGTGGGGATGAGGGGCGCGGGAGGGGCAGGAGAAATGCCTCACGAAGCACGCTTCAACCACGGCGGAGTTGCTATCCTCTCGGGGCCCCTCCCGGCCGAGGCATGGGGCTCATCCGCGGGCTCCTTCTCGTTCGAGCCCGGACCATCCGAACTTCAGGGGGAGCAGGCCTGCTCCGAGCCGCTGTGGGAGACATCCATGAACCCGACGACTCCGGACCACGACCACGGATCGAGCGCGCAACTCCCAGCCGACCTCGTCCCTCCCCGACACGGCGCGTCCGATCCCTCCTCCACCGGCGCAGGCACCACCCCCGGGAGCTTCTCCCTCGCCCCGGATGTGGGAGGACCACGGATGTACTCCTCCCCGGATACGCCGGGGATGCCGCACCCGAGCGGGCGGACCGCGTGGCACTTCCTCCCCGATGGATGGGAGCTCCGGGAGACGGAGTCGCACGCCGAGGGGTGCGCCGGGCACGGGCGCCCGGACCTCGGTCGTTTCCTGCGAGCCGTGCCTCCCGACGGCTTCACTCCGGTCACCCAGCTCGAGCATGCCCGCCTGGGGACCATCACCCCCGAGATGCGCAGGGTGTCGGAGCGTGAGGGACACCTGAGCGCGGAGCAGATCCGGGACGAGGTCGCGGCCGGGCGGATGATCATCCCGGCGAACCGGGTCCACCTCGGCTACCAGCTCGATCCCATGGCGATCGGGAGGGCGAGCCGGACCAAGGTCAACGCGAACATGGGGGCCTCCCCCGTCAGCTCCGGGACCGAGGATGAGGTGGAGAAGCTCCACTGGGCCGCTCGCTGGGGTGCCGACACCGTGATGGACCTCTCCACCGGAGGGGACCTCGATGAGTGTCGGGACGCGATCCTCCGAAACAGCACCGTCCCCATCGGCACCGTCCCCATCTACTCGATGATCATCGGCCGTCAGATCGAGGAGCTCACCAAGGAGGTCATCCTCGGGCAGATCGCCCATCAGGCCGCCCAGGGGGTCGACTACTTCACGATCCACGCCGGGGTCTCGCGGGCCCATCTCCCCCTCATCCGTGACCGCCTGATCGGGATCGTCAGTCGAGGCGGCTCACTCCTCGCGAAGTGGATGCTGCATCACGGTGAGGAGAACCCGATGCAGACCCATTTCGAGGAGATCTGCGCGATCATGCGCCGCTACGACGTCTCCTTCTCCCTGGGCGACGGACTGCGACCGGGGGGCCTCGCGGACGCGACCGACGCCGCTCAGCTCGGCGAGCTCTCGGTGCTGGCCGATCTCACCGAGCGCGCGTGGCGGCAGGGCTGCCAGGTGATGGTCGAGGGTCCGGGCCATGTCCCGCTCGATCAGATCGAGTACAACATGAAGCTCCAGCGGCGGCTCTGCCATGGAGCGCCGTTCTATGTCCTCGGTCCCCTCGTCACCGACATCTTCCCCGGCTATGACCACATCACCTCCGCGATCGGCGCCACCAGCGCGGCCTGGCATGGTGCGGCGATGCTCTGCTATGTGACGCCGAAGGAGCACCTCGGCCTCCCGAAGAAGGACGATGTGAAGCAGGGCTGCATCGCCTACAAGATCGCCGCCCACGCCGCGGACATCGCCCTCGGGATCCCGGGCTCCCGGGACCGCGACGATGACCTCACCCGCGCCCGGGCCGCCCTGAACTGGGAGCGCCACTTCGAGCTCAGCTTCGATCCGGACACCGCACGGGCCCTCCACGATGAGGACCTCGATGTCGACACCGACTTCTGCGCGATGTGCGGCCACGACTGGTGCAGCGTGCGGATCTCCAAGGAGATCGTGGAGTTCACCTCGGGCAAGGCGGAGGGTTTCGCTCGAGGCGGGACGCGCCGGTCCGCTCCGCTGAGTCCCGAGCAGCAGAGGATCCTCGAGAGTCGGGGTGTCCTCAGCCCCGAGGAGATTCACCGCCTCGCCTCCAAGACCCGTCGTTCCGTCGGGGCGGAGGAGGGCAAGGCGAGCTGTCACTCCGATGTGACCGACGGATCGACGGCTCGGGAGATCCAGGCCACGGCCCTGGACTCGCGGAGCACCGCCTCCCCCTGATCCCTCTCCGATCGCAGGTGGCTCTCGTGTCCTGCGGGCCAGAAGCGACCGACCTGACCCACCTGACTCCTGCTGGAGTCGTGCCCGTGAGGCCGCGAAGATCGGTTCGGCATCATGGTCAGGTAGAGGACAGTTGAGCGGGAGCGGTCGTGTCGGGTCAGCAGCAGGGAAATCAGCAGCAGGGAGAGACCGTGGGTTCCGGCGTCCGGTGGCGCATCGCCTCCGATGGCTGGAATCGTGCCTTCCTCGGGTTGGCTGCCTGCGCCGTGCTCTCCATCGGCACGGCGATCTTCTTCGGTCTGTCCCTCTCCGGATTCGTCGAGGGCCACTCGGATCGCCACCGGTCGATCCGGGCCTCCCTCGAGCAGCTCCACCAACGCCACACCTGGTCCACCACGCCGGCGTACATCATTGACCGGACCTTCTCCGGACTTTCGATCACGGAGGAGGTCGAGGCGCTGAAGCAACAGCTGGCGCAGCTGAGTTCGGGCACGACACCTTCAGAGACTTCGCAGCGACAGGACCTGCATACCGCCGGACAGCTCCTTGACACTCTCAAGCGACGGCTCCTCGTCATCTCGGAGCTGCGGAACCGCTGGCTCGACGCGGATCCCGCTCCCCCCGCCTCGGAGGAGACACGAAGTCTGGCAACGGCGCTTTCGGGGCAGTTGCTCGCCGAGAGCCAGCAGGCGAGGGAGATCTTCACCGAGCTGCTGCTCCTCGTGTACGAGATCGAAGAGCGATCGATGATGCACGACACCGCTCTGGTTCGGGACCTGCTCGGATATGAGTGGGGGATCGCTCTGCTGCTGCTCTCCTTGACCGTGATCACGCTCGTCAAGTGCCGGGGGCTGACTCTCGATCTGCGGCGGCAGAGGCGACGATTGAGCCACCAGGATGATGTTCTTTCCGCCGGCCTTCGGGATCTGGCCCGTCAGGAGTTCGAGCTGCACGAGGTGGACAACGCCAAGACACGGTTTCTCGCTCAGATGAGTCACGAGATCCGAACTCCCCTGACCGCCCTGATCGGTTTCGGAGAGGTTCTCCGTCGGCCCGATCTCACGCCGGAGGAGACCCGCGCCGCCCAGGATGCGATCCAGCGCAACGGCGATCACCTCCTGCGCCTCGTGGATGATGTCCTCGATCTCGCGAAGAGCAGGGCCGGGAACCTGACGCTGGAGGTCCTGCCCACCGACCCCGTCGATCTCCTGCGGGACGGTCTCGAGGCGCTCCGATCTCTGGCGCAGAAGCGGAGTCTGCATCTCGAGCTGGAGGTGATCGGGGAGATTCCCGAGCTCCTCGAACTCGATCCCACTCGCATACGACAGGTTCTTCTGAATCTCACCGGCAATGCCCTCAAGTACACCGAGGTCGGAGGCGTGACGGTCCAGATCGAGTGCAGAGGCGGCGGATCGGAAGAGTGCGAGCTCCTGATCTCCGTGGTCGACACGGGGATCGGTCTCTCGGAGGAGGCGCTGCGGAAGGTGTTCGACCCGTTCACTCAGGCGGACGAGAGCATGACCCGTCGATACGGAGGCACGGGGCTCGGTCTCTCGATCAGTCGGGAGATCGCCGATGAGATGGGAGGGACGCTCTCCGCGACGAGCGTCGAGGGACTCGGATCCCGCTTCGTCTTCTCCGTTCCGGCCCGACGCTGCGGACCGGATGCCGCCCCCCCGGAGGCCACCGCGGTTCCGGTCCTGATGGAGCGCGCCCTCTCAAGGCTGCGGATCCTCGTCGCAGAGGACGGAATCGACAACCAGGAGCTCCTGACCTTCATCCTGAGGCGGGAGGGGGCCGAGGTGCGGGTCGTCGAGAACGGTCGCCAGGCGGTCGAGGTCGCGCTGGACGCAGAGCTCAGCTCCGCTCCCTACGACGTCGTCCTCATGGACATGCAGATGCCCGTGCTGGACGGATACTCCGCGACCCGGGAGCTCAGGGACCGCGGCTACCTCGGGAAGATCATCGCCCTGACGGCAAACCACACCCCGGACGAGCGCGCGCGCTGTCTGGCGTGTGGTTGTGAGACTATCAGAGCAAGCCGATTCGTCGCGAAGTGCTCATTGACGCGGTGCACAGCATGGTCTCGAAGAGCGCCTGAGCCCTCTCGTCGCGGCCCGAATCGCGATTCCGCCCCCCCCATTCAAGTTCCCACGGAGGGGAGCGGAATCCAGGATCCACCCTCAGGGCGTGGGGTCCCCGAGGGTGGCCTGGGTCAATATCTTCAGGGGCAGTTGGTCGACTCGTAGCACGGGAGCTCTCCCGCGCCCTGACCGGTCGATCCGCAATCCGGGAACGGAGCCGAGGGCGTCGGTCCGGTCGAGAAGAGGTACACGAGGGTGTAGATCGGATCACCGATCGTCACCGTCCCGCTTCCGTCCACGTCGCAGGCGTTCATGCAGGGCATCTCCGGGCCGTTGTTGAAGAGGAAGTCGAGGGTCACGATCGCATCCGCGAGGGTGCTGAGACCGTCCCCGTCGCACTCTCCCCGCACGAACTCGGGGCTTGGGACGCGGAACACATCCGCGGGCAGGGTGTTGATCGAGGTGTTACGCAGGATTACGCGGCTCAGGGTCGAGTCGTTGACGAGCGCCAGCTCTTCCGGCTCGAGGTCGTTCTCGTACCAGAACCGGTCACCATCCCGAAGCGCTCGGAACTGCATGCTCAGGACGCTGTGGAACAGCTCGCCCACGAGCGCGCCGGCGACATGATCCTCCGCCAGACCCCCGATCCACAGGTCCACCTCTCCCACCGTCGGGTAGGCGGCCGCGAGCGCGGTCTGGACCTCGGGGTCGCTCGTGATGTCGGACCAGGTCGTCACCGGCGCGAGACCGAGCTGGACTCTGGCATCCGCGTAGGACGGCAGGCCGTGGTCGCGTCCCCGCTGGATGTTCAGGGAGGCGAGGTCGAAGCCCCCCGCACCCGGCGGCCCGAAGAGGAAGTTCCGGACCGAGCCGATGATCTTGGTGTCGATCGACTGGGCCCGCTGCAGGGCGAGCCCCCGGAGGATCGGCTCGATCCCCCCGTCGTCGACGACGAGGTTCGGGGCGAAGAAGGCCGCGGCGAGCGGCAGGTTCCCCTCCGGGATCTCCTGACCGCCCGGTCCGAGGCGCAGGAGCGTGGGCGAGAGCATCGTATGCCCCACGCGGTAGCAGGCCGTGGAGAACAGGTTCCGGATGCTGCCGTCAACGGTCGGGTCGTAGCCGGCGTAGGGGGGAATCGCCCCCGGTCCGAGCAGCAGCGGAAGGAACTCCTCGAAGGTGATCCGCTGCATCTCGGCTCCGACCAGGCGACGGGCGCGCAGGTAGATCTCGTCCCCGCTCAACCCCGGAGTCGCGGCGGCGATCTGGGTCGCGAGGCGGTTGTGCTCTCTCATGAAGAGCGTGTGCATCGAGATCAGCCCCACCTGCTCGTTGCACCGCTCATCTCCCGCGAGGAAGAAGACTCCCGGAGGAGGCCCCGGAGGAGCGGCGTTGGGGAGTCCCTGCTCGTTGAAGGGGAGCAGGTTGCCCGCGCTCGTGCGGAGGCGCCCCGTGCCGTCCAGGGTTCGGAGGGCGAGGGCCCGGGTCACATCGGATCCGTAGACGTTCGAGGCATCGATCCAGGTTGTGATCATGTTGATCTGCTGACGGGGGCTCGAGCCCGGCTCGAAGAGCGATCGCATGAATCCGATCGTCTCGGTGCCGGTGCCGAACGGGTCGAAATGAGGATCCCCCGCCGGGACCGGGATGGGGAGCTGCTCCCCCGGGGTTCCGAAGTCGTGGGAGGGCGAGAGATCGATGTCGTGATCGAGGAACTGTCCCCACTGCCAGAGGAAGTCGCTGGCGTCTGCCGAGTTCGGCAGTGAGGTCGTCTGGTCGCAGATCGTGTTGCTGATCAGGCGGGCGCTCGGTCGCGTCATGCCCCCCGGCATCTGCACGCCGTCCTCGTACGCCTCACTGACCTCCCGCATCAGCATCATGCCGACGCTGCCGATGCTTCCATCGGCCACGTTGTTTCCTGAGCCATCGATCGAGCGATACTCCTGAGCCGAAACCACGGTCGAAGCCCCCACGATCAGCGACACCACGAGGGCGCCGATCAGCTTCGATTCCAAATGAGAACACGGACTCCATCTCATAGTAGAGCCTCCCCACGTTGTCGAAGTTGCCCGGGCGAAGCCCGGGCCTTCGAACAGTAACCCACGATTGTGACCGTGGGCCTCCTCTCTCCGGCAGAACAGCGACCACTCAAGCGCTGATAGTCCCCAGTCTAAGGTGCTGGGGGGCGACTTGCGTGCTGTAAGGAGCGAGTCAGCTCAGGCCACACAGACATGTTAGACAGCATGTATACGACAGGTCTTGGGGCCGATCCAGAAAATTATCAAGATAATTACTGCTGGCAAGTCTGTCGCATTAGTCACGTTTAACACGACTTACAGATCGGCTGCCTGACTCATATGACACTCATGGCGTCTTGTTTGGGGTGTTTAGGCCAATCTGCGCCATCGCGGCCCCCAGGCCGAGCGGGGGAACGGAGTCCCGTTGAGGAGAGGTCGTCCTGCTTGCTTTGTCAGGATAGTCAGGAAAGACAGAGCTCTGGTTGCGGCTCGCAAAGGGGAAAGACCGCCCCACCATGCACCTTGAAGCGCTCGAGCCCAGCGCGGGCATGCGCGCCATTTACATGGGAAGGTCGCATTGCTATCTTCCGCGCCTCTCCGACTCCCACTCCTGCGCGGATCGGCAGCCGACGCCCTTGTTCCAGCCCCTCGCTCGACGACTTCGCGGCCTCTTCTCGGCTGACCCGGGCTCTCAGGTCCGGCAGAGCGTGCTCGAGGGCGGGCCGATCCCCCTCTACCACTGGTCCGGGTCTCCCAACCTGGGAGACTCCATCGCCCGCGTCCTCGTGGAGGGTCTCTCCGGTCGCCCGACGATCATCGTGGGCAAGCGGGAAGGACCCCGCCTCCTCGCCTGCGGATCGATCCTCGGGCGGGCGCGTCGGGGGGACATCATCTGGGGTGCCGGTTCGCTCCGGCCCGATCATCTCCCCCATTCCCGGAGGATCGAGGTGCGGGCCGTGCGCGGGCCTCTCACCCGGAGTCTGCTCCGGGAAGAGGGCATCCCCTGCCCCGAGATCTTCGGAGATCCGGCGCTTCTCCTCCCGCTGGTGATGCCGCGGCCACCGGAGATCACCTCTCGGTTCCGGGTCGGCATCGTGGCGCACTACGTCGACAAGCCGGAGGTCCGGAAGAGGCTCGGGGCGAGCTCGGCGGACCCCTCGATCGTCCAGCTCGACATCCAGGGGGGCCTCGAGCCGTTCCTCACCACGCTGTGGCAGTGCGAGCGGATCGTCTCGACCTCGCTGCACGGGGTCATCTTCGCCGAGGCCTACGGGATCCCCGCCCGCGAGTGGAGACTCACGGACGAGGCGGGGCGCGATCGCGTGCGCGGGGCCTCGCACAAGTTCGAGGACTACTATCTCGGGACCGGCCGTGAGCGGCCCGAGCCCCTCACGGGTGAAGCGTGGGACGAGGTCGATGAGGCTCCCCCCCCTCGGATCGACCCCGGCCTGCTTCCCTCGTTCCCCTTCCTCAGGGCCGAGCCCGACGGGGGTGGGGGAGGGGACGTCATCTCCTGAGCCTCTCCCGAGGCTGAGCTTCCCCCGGACCGAGAGATCGGCCAGACAGGAGTGGACAAGAGAAGAGGCCCGAAGAGCCATCGCTCTTCGGGCCTCTTCAGGAGGTGGCGCCTCGGACTCCGCTCGGGGTCCCTAGGGCGTGAAGTCGACCGTCGCGGAGGCGAACTTCGGCAGGACCGAGCCGCCGCCGACGACGATGACCGACTCCACCGCCGGGCTCCCGAGGTTGTCGGAGAACGGGAACTCCACGGTGAGCCCCGCAGGGTTCGCCTGCAGGAAGGCCGGGACTGCCTCACAGTTGACGACGAGGAGCTCCTGGGTGGTCGAGGCGAGCAGGGTCTGGACCCCGAAGAGGTCGACCACGACTCCCATCGTCACGCCGCCGGTCACGAGGTTGATCGTCTCGAAGGCCGGAGGGTTGCCGTTGTTCGCGGTGGCGGCATCCGCGCCCCGGACCGCGTTGATCACGGTGACGATCGTGTCGTCGAACGCCATCCCGAACGACCAGCCCGCGACCTCGCTGAAGCCGGGGGCGCCGATTCCGCTCGGGGTCTCCAGCAGGTTGGCCCGGACGCTGAAGGGCGCCGCGAGACCATTCGCGGGGTCGAAGCTCACGGTCTGGCTGTCCCCCGAGAGGGTGAAGACGAGGCCGACCCGGATCTGGATCGTCACGTCGGTCGAGCCGAGGCCGTTCGTCGCCGTGATCGTGTAGCCCTGCGGTCCCTGCTCCGCGGTCGCGGTCCCCGCGATGACGCCGGTGACCGGGTCCATCGAGAGACCCGCCGGGAGCGCCGGGTTCACGGAGAAGCTGTCCGCGCTGCCCGCGGCGAGGGAGGGGGTGAGCGGGGTCATCGGCTGGCCGATGGGGAGGAACGCATCGTCGTCGGAGTAGGTCAGGCCGACGGGCGGGGAGGGCGGATCCTCCAGGGTGATCGTGGCGGTGCCGGTGCCGATCGTCACGGTCGGGCTCGACTGCAGGGTGATCGTCACCGTCTCGTTCCCCTCGTCCGCTCCGTCATCCACCGGCGTGAGGACGATGCTCGCGGTGAGCGAGCCGGCCGGGATCGTGAGGGGGGAGGCGGGGGAGAGGGTGAAGTCGTCGATCACCGTCGCGCTGCCCCCGGTCGTGAACGGGATCACGGTGTCCACGGAGGAGACCGTGTTGAGGCCGACGGTGAGGGTGAGCGGGGCGTCGGTCTCCATCAGGTTCGCCGCCGTGGGGGAGATCCCCGCGGTGGGTGCCGGGTCGTCGTCGATGATCGTGTGGGTGTGGGTGGTCTCGTTGCCGATGTCGGCCCCGGTGGCACCGGCGATCTCGACGACGATCGTCTCGTCTCCCTCGAACTCGGTGTCATCGATCAGGGTGACGGCGAGGTTTCCGGAGATGCTGCCCGCCGGGATGGTGACCGTCGCGCTGGGAACGTCGAAGTCTTCCCCGTCGGTGGCCGTGGCCCCCATCGTTCCGAGCTGCACGGTGACGACCACCTCGTTCGATGCCGCGGGGACCAGGGAGATCCCGATCGTCACAGTCCCGGCCGCCTCCGAGGCGGAGGAGGTGGGCGCGGTGAACACCACGGTGGGGACTCCCTCATCGTCGACGATCGTCACGACGTGCTCGACGTCCGCTCCAAGGCTTCCGTTCGTCGGCGGATCGAGGGTCACGACCACGGTCTCGAGTCCCTCCGCGGTCGCGTCGTCGGACATGTTCACGCTGATCAGGGCCGAGCTGCTGCCCGCGGGGATCGTGATCGGGGAGGCGGTGATCGTGAAGTCATCGCCTTCCGTGGCGGTTCCGCCCACCGAGAACGGGATGACCACATCGACGAGGGTCGTCTCCGAGAGGGTGACGACGAGCTCGCTGCCCACGCCGTTCTCCTCGACGGTCGAGCTGGTGGTTTCGAAGTTCACATCCGGCACGGGGACGGGGATCACCGCGAGGATCAGGTTGAACGAGTCGCTGCCGAGGGTGTTCTCCGCCGTGATCGTGTAGCTGGCGCTCGGGGTCACCGTGGTGGGGGTCCCGCTGATGCGCCCGTTGGCGGTGTTGAAGTTGATCCCGTCCGGGAGGGCGGGCGCGATGCTCCAGGTGTCGATGCCTCCGCTGACGGTCGGCACGAGGGTGGTCATCGCGAGCCCCTGGTAGACCTCCACCGGGGAGGGGTAGCTCAGCCCGGAGGGCGCGACCGGGATCGACGGCTCGTTGCGGTCGTCATCGAAGATGTCGTTGCAGCCCGCGAGGAAGAGCGCGGAGAAGAGAGCCAGGGTGATGGTGAGGAGCCTCACCGGAGCGGTCCACGAAGTGTTGAGCATGGTGCCTCCGTAGAAGGGGACGGTTTTCTCCGCGCTCGCCGAGCCGGCAGGAGCCCGGGCGGAGGCTGTCCGCCGGGGCTTTCGCCGCCTCAACGAGGGAGCGGGGTAGGGACCGTGCCACCGGGCACGGACCCCTGGGATGGGAACATCGAGCCGGACGCCCTGCACGGTTCCGACCGAGGAGTCGAGTTCCGTCAGGAGGAAATGCCCTGAAATGGGGATGGTGGGGAGTGCCGCGAGCCGAGCGAACCCCCCAACGTCCGGACCCACGGGGAAGGTACCAGTTTGGGGATGAAGTGTGAACGGCTCCTTTTTGCGCCCCTCGCCGATCCGGAGGCCGTGAAGCGATCTTCACGAGAGGAAGGGGAAGAGGCCCCTCCGGTCGAGCCGGGGGGGCCTCCTCCGATCTGCCCTGAGTTCAGGGGCGTAGGCTAGGGAAGGAAGTTCACGGTGCACGGCTCCAGCTCGGGCCAGACCGCGGCCGTGTCGATCACCAGGAGGGCATCGAGCGGGGGACTCCCCAGAGTGTCGACGATCGGGAACTCGACGGTCGCGCCCGAGGGGTTCGCCGCGGCGAAGCCGGCGGTGACCTGGCAGGTGATCTCGAGAAGCCCGGTCTCGACATCGCAGACGAGGGTGTGGGCTCCGACGAAGTTGACCACCGAAGCGGAGGTGACCCCCGTGGGGAGCAGGCTCGTCTGGTGGTAGTCCACCGGGCTCCCGCCGTTGATCCCCAGGACATCCGGACTCTGGACCGCCCCGAGGACGGTCGCGACCGAAGGGTCGATCTCGATCCCCAGAGACCAGCCCTGAATGTCGTGGAAGGACCCGGCTCCCGGGCCGCTCGGGCTCTCGGTGAGCGTGATGTCGATGACGAAGCTCGTCGCCCCGAGGGATGAGGTGACCTCCCCTCCGGAGAGGAGGAAGGCCATCCCCACCCGGATCCGCACCACCGCGGTGGTCGAGCCCAGGGCGTTCGTGGCGGTGATCGTGTGATCGGTGGGGTCCGCCTCGACGGTGGGTGTCCCCGTGATCCAGCCGGTCATCGGATCGAGGAGGAGCCCGGCCGGAAGGGGCGGATCGACCGTCCAGGCGTCGGCGGCTCCCACCGCGAGGGTGGGGACGAGGGGGACCATCGGCTGCTGAAGGGCGAGGAACGCGTCCGCATCGGAGTAGGTGAGCCCGCCCGGAGGGGGGGGCGTGTGATGCAGGGTGATCTCCGAGGTGGCGGCGGGGCCGACCTCGACGCCGCCCGCGGCCACGAGGGTGATCACGATCGTCTCGTCCGGCTCCTCGATCACATCCATGAGCGGCGTGACCTCGATCAGCCCGGTGAGGGACCCGGGGGGGAGGACGAGGAGGGTCGGGGAGACGCTGAAGTCGTCCGCCGTCGCGGTGCCGCTTGTCTCCACGAGGAGCGTCACCTCGAAGTTCGAGGCCGCGCTGAGGCTGACCGTGAGGGCGAGCGGATCCGAGATCTCGGTCAGGCTCGCGGTGGGCGGAGAGAGGGAGGCGGTCGGCAGCGGGTCGTCATCCTCGATCGTGATGAGGAGCGTGGAGCCCGGTCCGACCTCGGCGCCGCTCGCCCCGACCAGCTCGAGCCCCGCCAACTCCTCGAGCTCGTAGTCGGCATCGTCGTGGAGGAGCAGGGTGAGCGTTGCCGTCGAGGCGCCCGCGGGGATCGTGACCTCCGCCGCGGCGAGGCCGAAGTCGAGTCCTTCGCTCGCGGAGGAGACGGCGGGGTCGACCTCGATCGTCACGGTCGTGTCGAACGCGGAGACCGGGTCGATCCCGACGGGGATCTCGATGGAGCCCGCGCTCTCGGGCACGGCGAGGGAGTCCTGTGTGAACTCGACGACCGGGACTCCCTCGTCGTCCTCGATCGTCACCACGTGGACCACGGTCGCGCCGAGCACCCCCCCGATCGGATCTCCGAGGATGACCTCCAGCTCCTCGACTCCCTCCGCGATGTCATCATCGATGGCGCCGAGGAGGAGGGAGGCCATCGTCTCTCCGGCGGGGACGACCAAGGGGCCCGGATCGATGAGGAGGTCCGCGCCGGGAGTGGCGCTCCCCGATGTGGTGAAGGGGACGATGACCTCGTGGATCGTCGGCTCCGAGAGGAGGACGATCAGGGCTCCGCCCCCGACCGCCTCGCCGAGGATCGAGCTCCCCGTCTCCCAGGAGACCGCAGGGATCGGGACCGGCACGACCTCGAGCTCGAGGACGAACTCCACACCATCCCCGGCGGCGTTGCGGGCCGCGATCGTGTAGGGCGCCAGGGGCCGCAGCGCCGTCGGGGTCCCCTCGATCCACCCGGACTCCGGGTCGAGGAGCAGACCATCCGGCAGGCCGGGGTCCACCGACCACTCGGTGACCGCTCCCGCCACGGTCGGCTGAAGGGGCTCGAGGGGGACGCCCAGGTGGGCGGTCGTCGGTGAGGGGTAGCTGAGGTCGGCAGGGGCGGCGGGGGGGCTCGATCCTCCTCCGGACGAGCCGCAGCCGCTGAGCGAGACGCCGACGACCAGCAGGAGGCCGGCGACGGAGGATCCACGGAAGATCGTGGATGAGCGCATGTGTCCTCCCATGCGAACTCGGCACGCCACGCCGCCGGCGACGCCTACGGGGACTCCGCCGCGCCGCATCGGGGATGCGGCCGGAGGGATCCCCGGCGGCCCGGAGGGCGGGTGCCCTTGTGAGTTTCTGAGGAGTCGGTCTTTCCGGTGACCGACGGTGAGATCAGCGAGGCGTGAATAGGTGCTTCACCTCAGCTGCTCATTGCTCCTGTTACGGAAGCTAGCACCCGAAAGGGAGGTGTTGAACGACCTGTCAGGGCACGTGGACCAAGGTCGACCTGCCCCACGCGACTCTCCTGTCCGTCGATCACGATCCGGCGGCGTGAGGCAGGCGTCGGAGGCGGATGACAT